>ERZ869925.543-NODE-543-length-26535-cov-4.922432_pt1 | contig 26535 bp, 44 predicted proteins | sample MGYA00579311_ERZ869925 | MGnify/ENA primary metagenome ERZ869925 (study PRJEB32216, sample SAMN09231817) | wastewater metagenome | place: USA: Maryland | collected 2016-07-30 | study: EMG produced TPA metagenomics assembly of the PRJNA472060 data set (Reclaimed...
GCGGCATCGAGGCAGAAGGCACGCGAGAAAGAGCAGGAAGCCGAGACGCTACGCCGTGAAATGGCGGAGTTGCGCGGCCAAATCCAGGTTCTTTCGCAGCGACCTGCAACGCCTCCGCAGCCCAAGCCCGAAACTCCTCCTCTGGAGCCATGGGACCCCGGCTACGATGAATATGTCCGCGCTCCCATTGTCGAACAGTTGCAGAAGCAGGCCGAGCGCTTTTCCATGCGCATGGCGGTCAAGGAATACGGCAAGGAGACTGTCGAGTCAGCCTATTCGGCTCTCGGGCAGGCTATGCAAGCCGGCGACCCCTCCGCCCGCGCAGAATATCAGCGCATCAAGGCTTCGGACGACCCCTACGAGGACATCGTCCAGTGGCATCGACGCCAAGAGACATTGCGCACGGTCGGCAACGACCCGAACGCATGGCTTGAGGCCGAAATCGAGAAGCGTCTCGCCGACCCTGCCCATCAGGGCAAGTTTCTCGAACGCATCCAGGCCACCGCTCAGCAGAACGCCAGCCGGTCTGTTCCCCCCGTCAAGCTCCCGCCGTCCCTGACGCGCCTTCCATCCGGCGGCAACGCCGCTGGTGAGGCCGACATGAGCGATGCGGGAATCTTCGCAAACGCTTTGCGGTAGCACCCGACAGGGTGAGCCGCTGAAAGGTTAAGACCATGGCGACCACCGTCATCCAGGACAACAACAAGCTTGTCCAGTATACCAAGGATATCAACCGCGAATTTGTGCGTGAGAACCTGTTCTCGCCGTACATGTCGCAAGACCTCAATGCCATCATCCGCATCCGCCAGGAGTTGAAGAACGGCGGCGAGCAGATGAATATCCCGCTCGTCACCAAGCTTCGCGGTGGCGGCAAGGGCTCCGGTACTCTCGTCGGCAACGAGGAGAAGATCGACAACTACGGAATGCGGCTCTGGGTCGATTGGGCGCGTCATGCGGTCACGACCAAGAAGTCCGAGGACCAGAAGGACAGCGCCGACATCTTCGGCGAGGCCAAGCCGCTCCTGTCGGATTGGGGCAAGGAACGCCAGCGCGACGATCTGATCGCCGCTCTGCTCGCTCTCCCCAGCGAATCCGCACCGGCCGGCCTGGGTTCCGATGACGGCCAGACCGTCAACGGCATCCTCTATCAGGACGCCACCGCTGCCCAGCGCAATACCTGGACTGCGGCGAACTCGGATCGCGTTCTGTTCGGTGTCGCGAACAACAACTACAGCGCCACCCATGCGACCGCTCTTGGCAACATCGCCACCAACGAAACGCTCACCTCGGGCGCTATCTCGCTGGCCAAGCGCATTGCCATGAACGCCAACCCGGCCATCAAGCCCTACAAGACGAAGGACGGCTACGAGTATTTCGTCGCCTTCGCCGGCACGAACGCCTTCCGCGACCTGAAGAACGATACGTCCATTGTCGCGGCCAACCGCGATGCCCGCGCCCGCGAGGGTAATGGCATGGACCGCAACCCGATCTTCCAGGACGGCGACATCATGTACGATGGTGTCATCATCCGCCAGGTCCCGGAAATCTCGGCCTTTGTGACCAACGTCTGGACCACTCTGACGACTGCCAACGGTTCTTCGGGCCGTGTCGAGCCGTGGTTCCTCTGCGGCCAGCAGGCGTTGACTCTCGGCTGGGGCCAGATGGCGAAGCCCACCTTCCGCAAGGAAGACGATTATGGCTTCATCAAGGGCGTCGGTACCGAGATGTGCTACGGCGTGTCGAAGATGTTCAAGAAGCATCCCTACGACGGCTCCAACCTCAAGCAGTGGGGAATTGTGACCGGGTTTGTCACGGCTGCTCTCGACGCTTAAGCCACTTCCTTCCAAGTCTGACGGCGGACGATAAATCCAATCGCTTCCGGGGTGACATCGTAACGGCCAGCTATCTGATGATAGTTGAGCCCGTCTGCGGCTAACCTCCTAATCGTTCGGACATCGTCCGCCGCCAGTTTAGAGAAGTGGTTCCGCTCACCTCGGAAAGGCTTGAAGTTCGAACGGCACCCCAGAACTCGGAATTTGTGCAGGGCGTTTTCGCTGATCGTGCACAGCTCCAAGTTCTCAAGTCGGTTGTCCGTCCTCACCCCGTTGATGTGATTGATCTGTAGCCCGTCCGGTATCGGCCCTACGTGCGCCGTCCAGACGCAGCGATGAAAACTCACATCACGCCTGACGCCATCACTGCACAAATGGGCGACTGAGTAGCCCTTTTTGGTCCGGGCGGCGATAGGGCGTAGGCGCGGGATGGGGTTCTTGCCGTAGGTGGCAATCCGAAAAATCTCGCCGCTATCACTGGCGGCGTAGACCCCCTCGTAGCCGGGGATTTCCTTCAAGTTCATTTGGGCTTCTCCGTCACGAAGTGGCGTCACCCCAATGTAGGAAATCGTCGCGGTCTTTTCAACACTTAACCATCGGAAAGGAACGGTCACATGGCCGGACTTCAGACTGGCATCACGGCCCGCGACATGGGCTATCAGGGCGCTGTCCATACTCTTGTGGAGCGCATCACCTACCTTCGTGAAAACACCATCGTTGACTTCGTGTCCGGCAAGTTGCCGAAGGGCGCGTCGGTCATCGGCGGTGGCGTTCATGTCGTGACGGCATTCAGCGATTCCGGCACCGATACGCTGGACGTCGGGTTCCGTGATGGCTCGTCCACGGACGACCCGGACGCTTACGCGACCCTCCTGCTCGTTTCGGCAATCGGCTTCATCGCGTTCGATGAACTGGCGGCGGTGACGAACATTCGCCAGACCAAGGACTGCTTCGTTACCTGGCGCTACAACGGCGCCAACAACGATGCCGCGGCCGGCGAGGCTTACATCGTCGTCATGTACGTCCTGCCGGTCAATCCGTAAGGGCTGCCGACATGACGGTCAAAGCAACATGGCTCGGCGGTCCCGGCGAGCCTGACTCGTGCGAGTGGATGGGCGTCACCTTCCCTGAAGGCGTGCCTGTCGAAATCTCAAACGAGTTCATGATCCGCAAGGCGAAGGGCAACAAGTTCTTCGCTGTCGAGGATGATGAACCCGAGGCCAAGCCATCGAAGGCCGACAATCTGGCGAAGGCCCGCGCTGCGAAGGCGGCGAAGGCTCACGTCAAGGACATCGACGCCTGACATGACCAAGCCGACAATCGTTCAAATCTCCGGCGAGCGGTTCAAGATATTCGATGGAGGACCAAACGGTCTCATCGAAATCCAAGTCATGAACGGCGCGCAAGGGTGGTGGCACTCCGGCTATCTCAGGCCGGATGACATCCGCAAATTGGCCGACGCGCTCTGCCAAACGGCAGACAAGATTGAAGGCCTGACATGACGAAGACCCGCGAGAACCTTGTTTTTGCGTGCCTGGAACTGCTGGGGGTGGCTGCCGCAGGGCAGTCGCCCTCTGCAGAAGACAGCCAGTTGGTGAACGGCATGGTTGAGCCGACGCTGGCGAAGCTCGCAGCTAAGTCAATCTATGCCTATGGCGATCCCGACCAGATCGAGGATGAGTGTTTCGAAGACCTGACCTTTATTCTAGCTGTTGCGATGGCACCGCGCTTCGGCGGTGTTCAGGTGGACAAAACGCGCAGCAATGAGGCAGTCCGAACGGCCTGCCAAAACAGTCTGAGGGAGATCGGCGCCGAGAAGCTGTCCGGGCAGACGCTCAAGGTCGATTATTTCTGAGGCTTTCAATGAAAACCTGTTCAATTGACGGCTGCGGCAAGCCGAATCTCGCCAGAGGTTGGTGCAGCGCGCACTGGTCGCGGTGGAAGCGGAACGGCGACCCGCTGGCAGCAAAGCCGCGCGAGGATGGTGCCGCACAGCGATACCTTCGCGATGTTGTGTTGCCGTACGATGGCGACGATTGCCTGAATTGGCCATTCGCGCGGAATGCGCAAGGTAGGGCGGTGGTCCACCGCGAGGGCCAAGCTCGTCTTGTTCAGCGCTTGGTGTGTGAACATGCTCACGGCAAGCCGCCGACACCTAAACACGAGGCCGCGCACTCCTGCGGCAAAGGGCACGAGGGCTGCGTTTCCAAGCGTCATTTGCGGTGGGCGACTCATGCCGAAAACATGGCAGACACGCTCATCCACGGAACGCGGGCATTTGGTGAGCGCTGTGGCTCCACCAAGCTAACCGTTTCCGACGTGATGGCGATCAGGTCACTCGGGCAAGACAGTCCGTCGAGCGTTGTGGCTGAGCAGTTTGGGATGAGCCCCAGGCAAGTCCGGGACATAGTTCGGGGCAGCGCGTGGGCTTGGCTTGGGGAGGCCGGCTAATTGGAGATTTTGTTTCCGGTCAGCACCGGACCGTCCCTAAACCCCGGTGAAAATGGGGGTCGGTTAATTAACGCTTACTGCGAGGTAGCCCCGGAAGGCTCGCGGTCCAAGTTCATCTACAGGCGCTCGCCGGGGCTCGATTACGCCTTCGCTGCAGCCGGGTCCGGTGCTTTCCGTGGCGCGTTGCTGGTCGATTCTATCCTGTATCTTGCACGAGGCGATAAGGTCGATTCCGTCACCAAGTCGGGAAGCACGTACACGGTCAATGCTTTGAGCGGCACGCTCGGCGGGACTGGTCCGGTGACAATGGCGCATAACATGCGCGCCACCAAGCAAATCCTTATCCAGACATCGGACGGGCCGTTCCAGATCGTTGGAACGACAGTCTCGGCGTTTGTCGATGCCGATCTGCCTTCGTCCCTGATGATCACCTATCAGGACGGCTATTTCTTCTGGCCGGCTGCGTCTGGTCGGGTCACGGCCTCAGACCTCAACGATGATGAGATCAATTCCAATTCCTTTGTCACTGCGGAGAGCCAGCCGGACGGCATGGTCCGTTGCGTGCCCTTCCGGCGTGATATGCTGTTCATGGGCGCTTACTCGACCGAGGTCTGGTCGAATGCCGGGACTTCTCCCTTTCCCTATTCGCGCGTCACGGTGCTGCCAATCGGGCTCTATGGCATCAATGCGGTGACAGGGTATGAACCTGGCTTTCCCGGCCCGCTGGTTTTTGTCGGCAACGACTGCAACGTCTACAAGATGATCGGCTATGGCTTGGAGAACGTATCCACGCCACAGCTTCAAAGGCTCCTGACGAACGTCTCCGATCGCGCGACCGTCAAGATGAACTCTTTCATCGCGGCGGGGCATCACTTCATTTCGATTTCCACACCTGATTGGACATGGTTTCTCGACCTCTCGGCTCCCGGTAATTTCTGGCATGAGCGGGTGTCGTATGGACAGGCCAACTGGCGTGTCGGCTTCACCATCAATGCCTTTGACGAATGGCTGGCCTTGGACGCGACCACGACGTCGGTCTATCGCATCAATGACCGGACTTTCCGTGAGAGCACCGCGCCGCTGATCTGGGAAGTGCAGTCGATCCAGCAGCATGGTTTCCCTCAGAGGACGGCAATCCACAGGGCATCGTTCGACTTCATTACGGGGGTTGGACTGGACCGGGGCATTGACCCTATCGAGAGCAACCCGAGGGTGTCTATCTCGTGGTCTGATGATGGGGGCCGAACCTGGGGTAACGAACTTCTCAGGGATCTGGGAACGCAGGGCGAATACCAGCGGATCGATATCTGGCGGACTGGCCTGACGAAGCGCGAAGGCCGTCAGTGGAAACTCAGGATTTCCGACCCGATTGAAGCGGCGATGATGGGCGGGTCGATGTTCGGTGAGAGCCGTCCGTGACCACGAGGCAGCCCGATCCGCTTCCCGAGGCCACGACACTATTTGCAACGCCGGAGGGAAAACCACAGGCGGAGTGGTATCGCTGGTTCTGGGATGTGTCCAAGCTGATCCCGAACATCATCGCGATCATCGACAACCCCCCGGCAGACCCGGAATACGAACTGATCGAAGAGTTCTCGGTATTCATATCCTTCCCATCCAACAAGGACTATCGGCTGGTCCTGAAAGCGGCAGTCGAGCGCACGATTACCGAGGTCGTTACGCGATCCGTTTCGGGCACATGCACGGCCACCACCAAGATTGACACTACGGCTTTGGGTGGGACTGCCAACAGCGTCTCCAGTTCGGAGCAAAGCCAGCTTCACACCACATCGAATACCTGGGGTGTGGGTGCCGATCTGGTCGTAACTGTCGCCTCCAATTCGGCGTGTGTGGACATGACGCTGACCGTCAAGACGACGCGGACGCTTACGGCGATTCCGTGACGCAGATTGTCTTTATCGACGGCAGCATTGCCGGCTCGTCCTATGCGGGAGATGTGGACAGCGGCGCGACCAATTCTACCTCGCATTCGCTATCGGTTGCCATAGGTGCAGTGGCTGGCGTGTCTGAAGGGGCGCGGCTTGTAGCAGTGGCAGTTCATATGCTGTCCGCAAACGTGCCTGCGGTGTCCGCCGCGACGATTGGCGGCGTCAGCGCATCTTGGGGAACGGCAGCAAGTGCTTCACGTGCGACGGGCCGCTATTCGGTGGTCTGGATATGGGCTCTGGTCCCTACCGGAACGACGGCAACAGTAGCCATTACGCTCACTCAATCGGCCTTCGTCATACTGCGCGCGTTCCGCATCGTCGGGCTGCTTTCCACCACTCCGGGCCACAATGACGAGGATAGCAACGTCGGCAACATCACGTCGCTGGTCGGAAACATCAACGTCGTGTTCGGCGGGGTTGCGATTGCCGCCTGTACCGGCTTCGGCACGGGCACATGGACGCTCACGGGTGTGACTGAAGATTACTCTGTCGCTGCCTTGTGGAGCGCTGATGCACGGGTCGTCGGCGGGCATCTGGACGTGGCAGCCGATGAGACGGGACGAGCCGTCACGATAGGCACCGGCTCTTTCGCCACCACTGCGATTGCACTCGCGCTTCTCGCTTTCCGATAGAGGTACACCACCATGGGCTTTCTAAGCGACATTTTCGGCGGCGCAGGCAAGGAAGCCGCGCGCTCGAACATGAACCTGATTGGCAATTTCGATACCAAGGCCAACCAGCAGATTGATGCCGGATCGAGCCAGGCCAACGATTATCTGGCGCAGGCCGGCGGCATCTACGGCGACATGTCCAAGATGGGGCTCGACAATCTCGGGTTCTACAAGGACGCGCTGGGGCTTAATGGCCAGACCGGGACCGATGCGGCGCTGTCGCGGTTCCAGACCGGACCTGGCTACGAGTTCGCCATGAACCAGGGCCTTGACGCTCTGGACCGCAGGGCAGCCGCCAAGGGGCAGTTGAACTCCGGCAATTCCACCATCGACACCCTGACCTATGCGCAGGGGCTCGGCAATCAGGAATGGGGCAGCTACCTCGACCGGCTCGGCAACTACGACACGCAGAACCGAGCGCTGTATTCGCAGGGCGCACAGGGGCAGGCCGGCACATACGGCTCACAGGCCGACCTCTCGCTCGGCACGCTCGATCGCAGGCTCAATGTCGGTTCCGAGGTGCTGAATGGCCGCATGGGCGCGAACAACGACCTCGCAACGGCGCGCAATCAGGGCGTCTCGAATTTCGGCTCTATTCTGGGCGGCGGTCTTAAGCTGCTGTCCGGTTACGCGTGAGGGCGACGGCATGGCGATCAGCATTCGTTACCCCAATTCGCCGCAGGCAGCCGATGTCAGCGGCTTTGTAGCAGGGCTCGATGCTCTCGGTGCAGGCCTAGAGGACCGCAGGGGTCGCAAGGCGTTTGACGAGTACCTGAGCAGCTTGTACCCGCAGGGCGGGCAGCAGGGGCAGCAGCCCATGTCGCTTGCGGCGCTGGAACCGCAGGGTTCCGTCCAGCGCGCACCATTGCCCGATGTGCAGGACCCTTCTCAGCGCGTAGCCCAAGCACACAACGCTTCAGACCCGATGAACGCCTATTTCACGGCAATCAGTGCGGCTGAGAGCGGCGGGGACGTTCTTGCAAAGAATCCAAATTCATCTGCGACGGGCATCTACCAGTTCACGAAAGATACGTGGAATGACCTCCGGCAGAAGCGTCCCGATCTTGGTCTAACGGAAGATGGCCGGATTGATCCAAAGCAGCAAGAGTCTGCGGTGCGTGCATTTACAACCGACAACGCGCGGCAATTGTCACGCTCTGGCGTTAAGGTCAACCCCGGCTCGCTTTATGCGGCACACTTCCTCGGCGCAGGAGGCGCGGTCAATGCGTTCGCGCAGCCTGACGAGACGCCTATGACCTCAGTCGTCAATCCCGAAGTGGCGCAGGCGAACCCGTTCCTCGGCGACATGACAGTTGGCGATTTCAAAGCGTGGGCCGCACAGAAGGGCGGTGGAGGCGCACAGGGCGCTTCTGCCGTGTCTCAGGGTCAATCGGGCCAGCCAATGCCCCATAGCGCTCCACAGGCCGCGCAGGGCTCTTTGCTGCCTCCGCGCGAAGTCATGTCCGCGCTGTTCCAGTCGCGTGAGACGCGCCCGCTGGCGATCGAACTGGCGAGAAACGCACAGGCAGCCCAGCAGGGCGACCCGGAAGCGGCGTTGAAACTGCGTAAACTGCAGGCGGAAGTTCAGGCCTTGGAGAACCCGCAGAGCAAGATGACTGACGACCAGCGGGAGTATGATGCCGCTCGTCAGCAGGGCTATCAGGGCACGCTGCAGGACTGGATTATTCAGGGCAAGAAGGCGGGCGCGACCAGCGTTAATGTTGGAACTGGCGAGCCCGGCGACGGCGAACTGCGAAAGTCGCTCGACAAGGCCGAAGGCGACCAGTGGTCTGGCTACAAGCAGGCAGCGGCCACATCGGGGGCCAATCAGCAGGACTTTGCCGTCCTTGACGAGTTGATGAAGGTCGCACCGCAGGGTCCGCTTACCGGACGCCTTGCACAGGCGTTCCCCGGCGTCTCATCGGCAGGCGATGCGTTCCAGTCGATCGTCATGCGCATTGCGCCGACGCTCAGGGCGCCCGGCTCCGGCGCCACCTCGGACATCGAATATGAGGGCATGCTTCGTTCGCTGCCGTCGCTCCGCAACAGGCCTGAGGCCAACGCCATGATAAACCAGATCATGAAGGAGAAGGCGAACCTGAACGTCCAGCGCGGGCAGATCATCACGCGATACCAGACGAACGATCTCAGCGCCGCCGAGGCCCGGCGCCAACTGGCGGAACTCGACAAGGTGTCGATAATCTCTCCGGAAATGAAGCAGGCTCTGGGCTTGGTTGGCGGCGAGGGCGACGGGCCGAAGCCCGGCACGGTCGAAGACGGCTATCGCTTCAAGGGCGGCAACCCGTCCGATCCGAACTCTTGGGAGCGCGCTCAGTAAATGGCCGGCCCTTGGGAGAAATACGCGCCGCAGGCCGAGGCCGGGCCGTGGACGAAATACGGCTCGAAAGAGCCTGCAATGTCCACGACTGAGGATGTCGCGCGCTCGGCAGGCTCAGGCGCCCGCAATGTCGTGGAATCGACCCTCGGCATGGTTGGCGACCTGCGAGAACTGCCGCGCAACATTGCTATGTGGGGCATGGAAAAGCTTGGCGCTCCTCCGGAAGCCACGGAGAGGTTGCGCGATGCGAAGTTGTTCCCGACGATGCCGGGCTTGGATGCAGCGCCAACCACCGAGGATATCCGGAACAATGTCACCGATCCGCTGATTGGCGATGCACTCAAGCACGAGCCGCAGACGATACCGGGGAAGTTTACGCAGACCGGCGTCGAGTTCCTGCCTGCGGCCTTCGGAAACAGGGCGTCTCTGTTCCGCCGTGCCGCGCAGGTGGCAGTCCCGGCAGCCAGTTCGGAAACGGCTGGCGAGATAGCCCATGAAATAGCACCCGAATATGAACCGTGGGTGAGGGCAGCAGCGGCTATTTTCGGTGGCGGGGCTGTTGCGGCGACTTCTCCCCGGACAGCAGCACAGACCGTCTCGCGTGCCGTAGAGGGTGCAACGCCACAGCAGATGACCCAGGCTGAGGCTCTTTTCCAGCAGGCGCAGCGGCAGGGCACGCCAATCACGCGGCTCGAGGCTGTTCAGCAGGTGACCAGCGGTGGAACTCGCGCGGGCGACATCCAGCGTGTCGTTGAAGGGCAGGGCGGACTGCGTGACTTCATGGCGCCGCGTCCCGCTCAGAACGAAGCGGCCGCTCGCCAGACGTTCGACACGATCACCCCGCCGACGCCAGCGCCGTCTACAATCGGCCCGGCTGTTGGTCGTGAGGCTGAAGGTGTCGTTACCGACGTTCGCCAGAAGATCAACGACATCACCGAGCCGATGTACAAGGCTGCGGAACCCAAGAAGGTTGACGCGGCAACATTCCAGCGCATCCAGCAGGCACCGGGGTGGAAAGAAGCCCGAAAAGCAGTCCGCTCAAATCCCCAGCTCGGGCGGTATGTGAAGGGGATGCCAGACGATTCCGTTGGCTTCCTGAACGAGGTCCAGAAATATCTGCGCCAGCAGGGCGACAATGCCGCCGGCCCGATGAATGCCCAGCGCAATCAGCAGATTTCGGCCGGCTACGGCACGGACGCCACGACAGTCCGCCAGGCAGCGGAACAGGCATCGCCCGAGTTCGCTCAGGCAGTGCAGGTGCAAGCCGACCTTCGACAGCGCTATCTCGACCCGCTTTTGCAGGGACCGATCGGCAAGATTGCCTCAAAGGACACCGGTACGCAGGACGCCATTAATGCACTGTTCCCGCGCAACCCCTTGCCTAATTCGCAGGGCGAGATCGGCCGAACGGTCGGGCTGTTGGCGAAGCGCAATCCCTATGCAGCGCGCCAGCTCGTCCGCGCTCATATCGAAAGCACGTTCAACCAGGCGTCGAAGGAATTGCAGTCAGGCGCCAACCAGTTCGGCGGAGCAGGGTTCCGGGCAAAGCTCGTCGGCAACCCGCAACAGGCCGCAAACCTTGAGGCGTCTATCCGGGCACTCCCGAACGGCGACGATCTGTGGAAGGGCTTCGATAGGTTTCTGGAAGTGATGGAAGCGCAGGGCCAGCGCCAGCGCATCGGCTCTCAGACCGCGTTCAACCAAGAGGCGCTGAAAGACCTTTCCGGCGGCTCAGCCCTTGGAACCAGCGCCACTCTCGCCGCCGGTGGGGGGCTCCAGATTCCGAGTAAGGTCCGTGATGTTGTCGAGCGTTGGCGGCTTGGGCGTAATGTCGATGAGATTGCGCGGCTGATTACCGATCCACAGGGGGCCAGGGTCTTTCGCGAACTTGCTACGCAAGAGGGCGTCGGGGTCCGAAATCAGGTCATACGCCTCCTGTTCCTCGCGAAGGCTGGCAGCAGCGGCAGCGCTAACAGCGCCGCCACTCCATAGGTCCACAACCTTCACGTAAGCCACTGTGAACAGGTAGGCCGAACCGAACGCCATCCCGGCGATCAGATACCCATTCTCTGTCCATTTGAACGCGGCGGCAGCGCCAGCGACGACCGACGCAATCGAAAGCTGGACGAGGCGCAAGAGCCAATTTGGCATCAATATCCACCCGGCCGAGACTGCGCGGAACGGTCGCCGCAGCGGTTACCAATAGCGTCGGTCTGCCAGTCGTATTCGCAATTGCCCGGATAGTTTGTGGGCGGCAGGCCAGCCATGCAGCGTTGCGCTTGCGCAGCCATTGTCATCGCCAGCGGCCTTGTTTCCTTGTTGGCAAAAAGGCCCTTCATCACGTGAGCCGGCGGCAGTCCACAAGGTCCCGGCTTCATATCTTCGGTGGTCGGCTTCGGTGAAGTCGAGCAAGCCGAAAGGCCAAATATCAGCACTAGAGCGGGAAGCGTCCCAAAACGCATCCCCGTCAAATAGCACTCCCCTCCACGAAAAACCAGACTGAGGCTCGCCAATGGCTGTTCTCTGGCAATACTCGCTTGTGCCCTGGCATGACGAGTCCCAGGCTCCCTATGCCGGGGCCAAGGCGTATTTCTTCGATGTAGGCACGACCACGCCTCAGATCGTCTATACCGACGCGGCGCTCTCAATCCCGCACGATCATCCGGTTGTGGCAAATGCGAACGGCGCTTTCCCTGCGGTTTTCTTCCCCGACGAATCCTCGCATCGGCTGCGGGTTACGACATCGGCAGGCGTCACGATCTGGGATGTGGATAACATCTCGGTCCCGACCACGGTTCCGCCTGAATTTCCGACCTCCGAAACGGCGTTGGAGTTCCTTTTCCAGACCGGCGACATCAAGATGCGCTGGTCCGTCACCGCTCCGACGGGCTGGGTGCGGGCGAACGGACGCACCATCGGCTCGGCGTCCTCCGGCGCCACGGAACGCGCAAACGCCGACACGGAAGACCTGTTTCTCCTGCTTTGGGAAGACACCAGCCTATCGGTTGGCGGTGGGCGCGGTGGTACTGCGGCCGGCGACTGGGCAGCGAACAAGCCGATCGCGCTGCCTGACTTCCGGGGGCGCGTTCCTGTCGGGCCGGATTCGTTCGGTAATTCGGCGGCGGCACGCATCACAGATGCGGTTCTGGGCGCCGACAGCGATACGCTTGGCCTTGCTGGCGGCGCGCAGACGCACACACTGACTTTGGCGCAACTGGCAGCGCACGATCATGGCGGCAGCACTAGTTCGAATGGCAACCATAACCATGCGAACGGTGCTTACGACCAACTCCTGAAGAACGACGGCACTGGCACAACCAATTCCAGTACCGACCTCAGCGCCATCGAACCCAACATCGCAACGTCTGCGACCATGGCCACCACAGGCGCTCATACGCACACGATTTCTTCGGCGGGTTCGGGCGAAGCCCACAACAACCTCCAGCCTTCGCTGGTTGTCCCTTACTTCATCAAGCTCTGAGGCCGCGCCATGTACGAATGGAAAGGCGATGCCGTCAATTGGGCGGACTGGCCGGTTCTGGTCGAAGTCACCAATGCCGAGACGAACGAACCGCTGGACGATATCGATCCGGACGACACCGACCTCGTAATTGAATTGCAGGTCCAGGATCGCAACGGCTCTGTCGTCATCACCCTCACCACGGAAGACGACACAATCACCATTCCGGAAGTCGGCTCGTTTCAATGGCGGGTGACTGAGGCGGTGATGTCCGGTCTTTGTGCCGGTCAAACCTATCGCTGGGCGGCTCGTCTCACGAATACCGGCGGCACCACTCCGCTGGTCTGTGGCTCGCTGGCACTGGACGGAGATTTCTCGTGGCAGTAACCCCGAAAATCCGCGTCAAGGTCTTTCCGCAGAGCAAGCTTCGGCTGAGGATGACGCCTGCCGTTCCGGGCGCACCGGGCGTTCCGGGCACCAATGGAACGAACGGGACGAACGGCACCAACGGTGAGGACGGCGCTGCAGCTACCATCGCTGTCGGCACGGTTACAACCGTAGCGGCAGGCGATCCAGCCACGGTAACGAACGTCGGCACGTCATCGGCTGCTGTCTTTGATTTCGAGATACCGCAGGGCGAAGACGGGGCAGACGGCGGCGGTGCCGGCACGGTTACGTCGGCTGCGATGACTGTCCCGACTGGCCTTGTCGTGGCGGGCTCGCCGATCACAACCACCGGCACGTTCGCGGTCACCTACGACACCGGCTATCAGGGCTACACGACCGCTGAGGCATCAAAGCTTTCCGGCATAGAGGCGCTGGCCGATGTGACCGACGCGGGCAACGTTGGCTCGTCCATTCATGGCGCGACCGGCAAAACGACGCCGGTCGATGCGGACACCATGCCGCTGATCGACAGCGCGGCGTCTAACGTCCTGAAGAAAGTCACGTGGGCCAACGTCAAGGCCACGCTGAAAACCTATTTCGACACACTCTACCAGCCGCTGCTTGCCACGCTCACGTCATGGGGCGCGATCACCAGAGCGTCGGGATTCGATACGTTCGTCGCATCCCCGACGTGGACGAACTTTCTGTCGCTGGTGACTGGCGAGCCGACGTTCTACACCTCGGGTGGAACCGATGTGGCCTTGGCGGATGGCGGCACTGGTGCATCGCTCACCGACCCCAATGCGGATCGCATCTATTTCTGGGACGACAGCGCTGGCACAACAGCTTGGCTTGTCCCTGGTACGGGCATAGCGATCAGCGGCACGTCGCTCGACCTCGACGCCGATCTGCAGTCCTGGGCGGGCGTTACGCGGGCTTCCGGCTTCGACACCTTCACGGCAACTCCCTCCAGCGCGAACCTGCGCGGGGTGCTGACGGATGAGACGGGTACTGGGCTGGCGATGTTCAACGACACGCCGACCATCATCAACCCGGTCCTCACCGGCACAATCAAGGAAGACGCATTCGTCATCACTGATGCAGCCGGCTACGTTATCAACCCCGATGACGGCTCGATCCAGCGCTGGACACTGACTGCCAGCCGCACGCCCGGCGCCGCGCACGCGAACTGGACAGATGGCAAGAGCGTGACGCTCTTCATCGCGGACGGCACCGCATACACGATCACATGGACAACACTCGGCGTGGTCTGGAAGGGCGGCACGGCGCCGACGCTGGCAACGTCCGGCTACACCGAGGTCAACATCACCAAGGAAAACGGCGTGCTACGCGGCGTGGTCATCGGAGATTTCGCGTCATGAGCTATGTTCTTCTCACGCAGGGCGGCGCTGTTTCAAAGTACCCTTACAGTGTCGGGCAATTGCGGGCCGACAATCCCGACGTGTCCTTTTCGGGGAACCCGCCGCTTTCGTTGCTGGCCGAATGGGGGGTGTTCCCGGTCGCCCCCGTCGCGCGGCCGGCAAACACGGCGACTGAAAACTATGTCGAGGGCGCGCCGGTATTGATCGGCCAGAACTGGATGCAGGTGTGGACTGCGGTTCCGGCGTCCCCCGAGCAGATTGCCGAGCGCGCCAAACTCGCGGCACAAGATGCTGAGCTGGCCGGAGCCAAGCTGGACGCATGGATTGTCCAGTTTCTCGCCATGACGCCAGCCGAAGCGCAGGCCTACATCAACGGCAACTCGGCCACGCTGGCGGCACTGCGCACAAATGTTGCCCGGATGGCCTACGCCTTGCGGGTACTTGTCAGGCGGGAGTTCAACCAATGACATCGCGGGTAAGACGGCGTGCCGCCGACGGGAGCGGTCGCGGCCCTGCCGCCACTATAGACCGAACAACCGGTACCAACATCGGCGACATGACGGTCGGCGGTGGGCTGGCCGGTGCATTTGATGGCACCACCAACCAAGCCGCCACATCGGGTGCCCAGTTGAACAGCACTCAGAACGCCTATGTTGGGAAAACAACGGCAGTTCCAACCGCAATTGAAAGCGTCAGGGTATTTGGGTCCAACAATAACGGTTATGTTAACACCGTCGATCCAACCGTAACGCTGACTCTGTTCGGGAAAAATGGCTCTGCACCGGCAAATAGCGCGGATGGCACATCCATTGGCTCAATAAACTTTACGGATACATCCAACGAAAGCACTGGCCGAGATATAACTAGCTCGGATACTGCGACTTATTGGGACCACGTATGGGTCAGAATAACAATCAGCGGCGGAACCAACAGGACCGTGAACATTGCAGAACTGCAGATGACCGGTTGGATTTAGGAGAGATTTGTCATGCCTAAGACACCGACCAAGCTTCAGGTCAACACGCTGACCGACGCCATGGTGCGGGGCGGCGAGCTGACCAACACTAATGGCAAATGGCGCGTCGGCCGCAAGGTCTTCAGCCAAGCCATCGTCGATGCCGCCAAGGAACGCATCAACCTCATCGAAGGCGAAGACGGCTCCTGGACGTTCAAGCCGGCCTAGCGCCACACATCTCCCCACCCGAAAGGAACTGCAACAATGCCCAGCTTCGGCTCTCAGTCGAAGGCGGCACTCGCTGCCTTGCATCCTGACCTGCAGCGTCTTTTGACGGCCGCAATCAAGCAGATCGACTTCCGTATCCTCGATGCCATCCGGGGAAAGGCCGCTCAGGAGCGCGCATTCGCTCAGAAGCACAGCAAGGCGCACTTCGGTCAGTCTGCCCACAACTACGAGCCAGCGGTCGCCTGTGACCTATTCCCGGCCCCTTATGACTGGAACGACCGCAAGGCATTCCGTGCGCTCTACGATGTAATCGGGCGGTTCGATCCCAAGACGGGGAAGGGCAAGGGCCTGGCGCTCGCGATGCGCATTCCCCTGCGCTGCGGCATCGACTGGAACATGGACGACGATGTGACCACCTCCGATGCATGGGATGGCGGGCACTATGAGCTGCATCCTTGGCGGTCTTTCGCCAAGACGCTCACGAGGCGTCAGTGATGTTTTTTGACAAGCTCGGAAGCGACGATTGGCGCGTGCGCCGCCGCATCATCATCCTGCTGCTGATCTGGGCTGTAGGGCTGACCACCTACGTTGCCATCGTCGGGCCGTCCGACAGCCTGCGTGAAGCCGTGGCTACGTCGCTGATCCTGCTGATCGGCTCCATCGTCGGCAGCTACGTCTTCGGGGTCATCTGGGACAACAAGGGCAAGCAGCCGGGGTCCACCACCGAAATCAAGCAGACCGTTACGACGGGGCCTGAGCCGGCCGCGCCGGTCAAGCCGGAAGGACCCGACCTATGAAAGACCTCATGATGGTTGTCCTCGGATCGGTCGCCGGCATGGTGGTCATGGCCGTGCTTGTCGCCGCTGCTCTGTGGTGGTGGCTCGGCTGCGATGGGCTGGCGATATGCTAGCCGGGATCAAAAGCTATCTCTACCTCGCGGCATTCATGGCGCTCTTGGCCGCTGTCGGGGCGATATACGCCAAGGGCCGGATAGACGCTCGCCACGCGGTCGAGTTGCAGACGCTCAGAACCCAAATCAAGACGATGGAGGAAGAGCGCGCCCGCGAGGAAGCTGCTCGGAAGATGGACGCCATCCAGGCCAAGCAGGACCGCGAGGACAAGGCTCTCGAAGACCTAGCCAATCAGGAGTTGATCGATGCGCTCACAGACCGCGCTCGCGTTTGTTTTGACGCTGGGGATGCTGACCGGTTGCGGGGCACTTTCAACCGTTAAGACGCAGCCCAAGATCCCGGAAGTCCCCGCCGATCTACAGGTCTGCTTTGAGCAGCGCGCGAAGGTTCCGGGGAAGCAGGGCACGCCGCTCACTCAGGAGCAGATTGCGACCCTCATATCGCAGTTGTGGGCCTCTGACGCGAGCAAGACGCGGTGCGGCCGGCGGCTGCTTGCGTTCATCACCAATCTACAGCCGGGAGCCAAGCCATGACGCTCTGCATCGCCGCGCTCCTCTGCGCGTTTACCCTGATTGAAATGGCATTGGCGAGGCGCTTTGCATGACCACGACTGAGAAGATTGTCGCGAACTCGCTGCTTCTGGCGTGGGGCCGTATCAGCATGGCGGCGATGCCGTTCATGGTGGCGATGCTCGGGCTTTGGCTCAATGCTTCATTCGCCTCGAAAGCGGAAATCACATCGTTGCGAGAGAGTGCCACAGAACTCGCTACCAAGGTGGAAGTGAACGCGCTCAAGGAGCGGACCATCATCCTGGAAACGAACTCGGCGAGGGGCCGCGCCGACCGCGAGCAATTCCAGAACGCCACGACCGCCGCGCTACAGGAACTCCTGAGATTGAGCAGCGCGACGAACGAACGGCTTGCCCGGTTCGAAGAGCAGTTGAAATCCCAGCAGATGCAGATTGATCGCAAGCCCTGACACCCTGCCGCATCCCCACCGCGCCCGCCGGCTCCTTAACTGGCGTCGGCGGGCGATTGTGCGTTTACGGGGATTGCGGATTCTGGTAGACCAATTGGCGTTGGAAGGGCCGGTTACGACTGGTCAAGCCCTGCAGGCTCCCGACAAACAGCGCGGCCCGCGAAAGCGGATACCCAAGGATCGGGGTTTCTCGGTCACCGCGCCTCACCACCCCATTCCCCACATCACCAAACCAGCTATTCCCCCTGCTATAAGGAAGTAAGGCCACCAGGAGCGGAAGGGATAGCGGTTCATGGCTTGCGGATGGCGCGGGAGATTGCGTGCTTAGCATCTTCTTGGCCCAATCCACGCGCCGTAGTGCCGGGGCGAAGGACCGGCTCCCAGTTCTCCGCTATCTTCGCGCACCGCTCCCGTTCCGCCAGAAGGGCGCGCTTCACGGAGATGAGCAGACCTTCATCGTAGCCCCGTTCGACCACGGCGCGCGCCGCTGCTTCGATATCCGCCGGAAATCTCTCAATCGTCTCCATGTTCGGTCGCTCAGCGTCCATCGTCCTTATCCTTCTCGCTGGGGGTGGGGAGAGCGCCAGTGCGTTGGTCCGCCGTCGCCCTCGCGCCACGTGTAGGAGCCATCCGGCGCGGTCCACATTCCCACCTGGCCGGGCGCGAACAATTCGTTTTTCTGGATGTGCGCCCACTGCATCGGGTGTATCTCAAATAGCGAGCCGTCATCCTCTATCGCGGTCAGTTCGACTACCCCACCATCACGCGGCGCTGTTTCAATCGGCTGCCAGTCACTCATCTTCGTTCCTTTCCTTGATGGACTCGATCAGGCGGGGAGATGGCGCTTCACGTTCGGACATTTGCACTCGGCGATGAGTTTGGCGCACTGCCAACATTTCCCCTCAGCCGTTCGCCGCTTCCTAGCCTCCTTCATCCGCTGATTTCGCTCCCATTCCGTTTCGCGGAACTGGTCATCCCATTTCGGTCTGCCGTCTGCGTAGTAGCCGTAGTAACTCATGTTGGTCCCTTTCAGGCTGTGTGACGCCAAATGCGCATGTTGCGGACGCCGCTAACAGTGGCAGGCGAGACGCCGAACTTTTCGGCCAGTTGCCGTCCTGTAAGCTTTTCCGGATTGAGGCGGATATACGCCGCGATGGTATCATTGACCTTCGCATTGCCGTTTGCCGATCCTCGCGTGAACCGTCCTGCGTCGATGGCGTCCTGCGCGTTGTCCTTGGCGGTGCCGACCTCCAGGTGTTCCGGATTGCAGCATAGCCGATTGTGGCACATATGCCTGACCTGTAGACCGTCTGGGATTGAGCCTTTGACCAGACGATAGGCGAACCGATGCGCCGCGCGCCAGCCGCCATCGTTCCAGAACCGGCCATAGCCGTTCTCATTGGTCGTCTGCGTCCATAGCCAACATCCGGCATGGTCGGCGGGGATGTCGACCTTTGACCAGAATATAGCTGCGATGATAGGGGTACGATCAGCCATCTCGACCTCCTTACAGGTTGGGCTGGTTAGGGCTGGAGCCGGTGTTGACGCACCGCTCTGGCCCGAACTTTTTAGCACATATTGATTGGGAAACAAAGGGGGAACGTGCGTCATTGTAATGCACGTTCTAATGCAAATCTGGTCGGAGTGCGCGGATTCGAACCGCGGACCCCGTCGTCCCGAACGACTAGACGGGCCGTTTCGATGGTGTTTGTTCCCGCTTTAGGCATCGGTTTGTTCGTCTTCCGTCCGGTTGCGCACGGTTATTTCCGGACACTGCACAGATACGGGCTCTATTGGTTCGAACACGTCCGCACCGAAGCAGCTTTCGTAGTTCGGCAGCCCGACGATGTATTCAAGCAGGTCGTCGCCGCGCCGGTACCACTCGCCACGGATATGCAGGTGGTTGAAGTAGCCATGTAGCATCCGCTCGTCATTGACGGTTCCAGGCGTCGTGGCGAGCGTCGTAAGCAGGTTCGGGTTGCCGCCCTGCATTGCCTCCAGACGAACCGTCATCGTCCTAGATGACCAGCCTATCTTGATCGGGTAGTTCACCGACTGCATACATGTGACGAAATAGACCATCCCCATGCCAGCCGACTTTCTGACGGGGATAGGCGAACCTCGCTTGTACTCAGCGAGTGCGTGCATTGCGCCCGCCATCTCATGTTCACCGCAGCCGGTGCGGGTGTCGCGATTGTTGTCGCGAATAATCCACACCTTCCGGTCGCCATCCGACCTGAGATAAAGGCGCGGTCCTAACGACGGTCTAGGCATTCACGCTCTCCTTGCGCGCCAGTGATCGTGGCAAGTGCTGCGATAACCATCCGCAGAGGGCCAACCGCAGGAAACATCCTTATTGCACCCTGGCTCGTCGCATACAGCGACGAAGCACTCGACGGATTTGCAGGCAGGGCAGCCGTGGATTTTATCATCGTGGGCAAAGGGATTTTGCGAAACGAGTGGTTCGCTGCCGATCCAGTTGCACTCGGTGCAGCGCCAGTTCATCACGCTCTCCTTATCGCTTCGCTCGCCGCCGATACGGGCTCAGCGCCGGCTGAACGGGACTTCATCGAAGCAAGAACGCCGAGGATCATTCGTATCGCCATCCCGCGTGTAAGTTCTTTGCCAATGGGCAACTGGCCCGCGTCTTCAAGCTCCATACCAATCAATCCGGCAAGCACTCGGTCATCCATCACGCTCTCCTAATTGCCTCTGACGCCGCCTTCTGGAAATCAGGCGAGGACGGGTGGCTGTAAACGCGGTCCAGAACTTCCATGGTCATGCCCAAGAACGACGCGGCATCCCATTGAGATACGCCAGCTTGCATGAGCCAAGTCGCGCACGTGTGGCGGCAAGAATGGGGTATCACTTTATCGTCCAATCCAGCCCGTTTCCTGGCATTGGAAAACGCCTTTTTTACGGATTGAACACTGGAGCCATTCCAGTGGATTACGGTGCGGATGTTGCCGTCCATTCGCCGCCACCGCTTAAGGTGCGCTAAGAGCCGAGACGATAGCTTGACGGGTGGCTGCCGCTTTTTCGTCGTCCGTTGGGCCGACCCCGCGCGGTACAGAATCCCCGCTTCCAAGTCTACGTAGCCAGTGGCGATAGAGGGCAGCCAAGAGAGCCGCAGTATTGGTCCCGACCGTGTCCCCGTATAGAGCCCGATAAGTATGAATCGCCGCACGTGAGGCATTGAGCGCGCGGCCCTTATCAACCTTGCCGCTTCGTCCCGAGTTAGCCAACGCTCTCGCGAGCGCGCTTTCGACGGCATTGTGAACGCCGGCACCGGGTCCAGACCATATTCCTTGTGGAAGTAGTTCACCGCCGCTCTCAGCGTCTCCAGCGCCCGTCTGGCTATCGCTGGCGTTCTCGTCTCGGCAAACTTCCTGCATGTCGCACCCTTGATGTCGGAAACCATCTTGTCGCCCCAGTAGGGGATTAGATATTCCATGAACCTCGCGACCAATGCGGGGTCGGCTGTCGTCGGGGCCTTTTCCATCGCATACACCCGCATTACTTCCGCGAGGGGAACGGTATCGGATTTGCCGCCCTTTGCTGGTCGGCTGGCGTGCTTCTCCGCAAGGTACTCAGCGAGCCGCCTTTCAGCGCCTTCACGGTCGCTTTCAGGGCAGCCAGTTCGTCGGTCTTTGTTGCGGTCGCGGATGATCCAGGACTTTGCTTTCCCGTCCCGTCTGAGGTAGAGTCTGGGAGGTTCTGCTGTACGCGGCATTTGTCCCTCATCTCGCGAATTGCGGCTGGCGTGGTGTACAGGTTCTTGCCTATCTTCTCGACAGCAAGGTTGCCGCGCCTGACCTCAGACCGCAAGGCGCTTACGGACACAACTCCCCGCAAAACAATCCGGCTCGCCATCGTGAGCGTTATCGGATCGGTATCGTCAAGGTCCGCCCTAGTCATCCGTCCCCCAGCACGAGCGGGGGGAGGGACTGCGGCCCCTGCCCAGCGGCTTCTTCGGGACGGAGGGCGGCTTCGATGTATCCGTGCTTGGTGCCGTAAGCTATTGCTTCGAGCGTGTGGTGAATAGCCTGCTTTGCTTTGCCGACATCGCAGGGCAGGCCGGACGAGGGACAGATACCGAACTCATCTGCACAGTCTCGACAGCGGCCCCCATAGCGCAGCACATAGTCCACCATCGCCTCCGTCACCGCAGCACCGTGCGCTGCTATAGGGGTGCGAAAGGCGTCGAGCGCAGCCTTCGTCACCTCGTAGACTTCGCGCCATTCTGCGTCGTCTCGTACCGATCTCCGCACATTGGCCTTGGCATTCAGCCGGATCAAATCGCGATGCCAGCCGACCAGCTCGGCATGTTCTGTGGCGGTTTCAGTCATGGGCAAGATCCTTTTCGAACATGGCTCGTGGCAGCAATCGTGCGTGCCGAGATTCCTTGGGCGGCTTGGGAGAAGCAGAGAGTTTCGAGGATGCGCGAACGGCGCCGGAGGCCTTGTCCCGCTGGCGGTCGCCCTTGCGGGTCCGGCGGATATCGGCGGCAGTCTTTTCGGCGTGGCAGACGCGGCAGAGCAAACGCCCGTTAACGACGGTCGGCTCACCGCCCAATACGCAGGGAAGGATGTGATCCACCTCTCCCTCGCCTGGTTTCAGATGTGCATCGCATTTTTCGCACGCGCCTTTTGCCCGGGCGATGATCTCGGCCTTAGTTTTACGGGAAAATTCTTGGCGGCTCATTTAAGCCACCCCCAGTTCTTCCCTTGCCGGATGGCGTAAACGGCTTCCTTCGTTACACCCAATCGAGCGGCGATAGAGGCAGCCGGTTCAATGCCAAATTTAATCGCTCGCGCATCGTCTTCGTTGATCTTGTTTGCCGGGTTCTCTTCCCCTAAGCCGCGCGCTGAATTGAGCCGACCCTTGCTTGCGGCATCTGACATATTGTCGGACTGCGAACCAAGCCAAAGGTGCCCTGGCTCGACGCACGTGGGGTTGTCGCAGGAATGGCAGACATAGCTATCACCGGGGTCGCCGTAAGTTAACTTGTAGGCGACGCGGTGAGCAAGTTGCGGCTTCCCCTCGAAGTCCACGCGGCCATACGCGTTGGGGTCTAGCCGTCCGGTCCAGTACAAGCATCCATTGGGCTGGCGCTCGGTCCTTTCCCAGAAGGAAGTAGCAAGCGCCGTTTCAGACCGTAGGCGGTATTCAGCGCCACGACATTCGGGGCTGCAATACTGCGGCTTCCCGGCTCGCGTTGCCGAGATTTTATATCCTCTGTCAAACTCTGTTGAGCAATGGGCGCAACGGACCATGCAGACAGGCCCGGCGGCGCGAGCGAGCGCGGCCTGTTTGACCTTGCGGGTGAAGTTGCGACGGGACATCAGCGGTAGCCCTCCCGCAAAGAGAACGGCAGCCCGTCAGGCAGCACCCAAAAATGATACATATCCGCTTCGTCTACGACCTCGCTTTGCGGCGGATAGACTTCAACAGCGGTGGCGGACTCGCCGGCAAGTTCATTCTTGATCCGCTGCATTTCCCACCACGACGGGCGCTCCTGCGATAGGCTGGTCACGGCATAGTGGATCGCCCCGCTGGGGTGCGGGCGTTCAAGGACGCTGAATACCCAATTGCGGTGAGCCTTGGTGACTTGCTGTGTCCAGCCTTTGCCGGCGATCATGCCCGGCTTTATCTCGACGGTTTCCCACGCCGGCCAATTGCCGGTCTTTCTGGCCTGCTCTTCGGCGCGCAGGATCATTCGGCGCTCGTTGCGGCCTATGGTCATGAGGATGTCCTGCATCACCAAATCTCCCGCGCCCGTTGCTTGCTTTCCTCGTCCATCTCCACCCCATCAAGAGGCTCGGATAGTTCTCGCTCCAGCGCTCCAATCAAAAGGTCCCCAAGGTCGGGTGCGTAAAACTCGCACGTCTTCTTGAGGAAGATGACCTTGGAGTTCCGGTCCTTTTCGTAGACGATTTTCATGCTGCCCTCGCGTTCGCAATTCGGCGGCAGTTCCGGCACGCCTCACCAAGCGAGACGTTGATCGTCATTCGGTAGCTGCCTTGGAAGCCGCGCGTGGCGCAGAGGGGTGGGCTGATATATCCCTTGCGGATGACATCGCCCCGATAGTCTTCACCAGGCTCGCACGCGAGGTGGAGCTTCATCCCGCCTTTGATCTGTGCGTAAATCATGCGGCCTCCGATCTGCCTGTTGCCCCGCGCTCGACCCCAAGCAGGTCGTCAATGAACTCCAGCACGTCGGTTTTCGACTTCTGGAATTCGCGGTTGTCCATGGAGTTTTTCTTCTGGCTTTTCGCCGTCCAGATGCGGACCACGGTTCCGATGTTCACGACGACCGCATAGTCATCGATCGGTCGCATGAAGGCTGCCACGCGCTCAGCTTCGGCGGCGCTCGACAACACTATGTCGCGCTCGTCGCGATAGCCCTTGCGGATCAGAGCCTTTTTGCGGAGGTGGTCGGGGGTTGGGTACTCCCCCTTGAGTTCATCCGGCAGGTTGTCGAAGCCGTTCTTGACCGACGCAAAGAAATGATTGTGGCTCGCGTCCGACCGCTCCTTGTGTTCGACAAACTGGTAGACCTCGCCGACCGTGAGTTCCCGGTCGAGACGGTTCGCCCAATAGTTGGACGTGGCGCGGAACTCGCCTTCGCCTTCATACCTGCATGGAAATGGTGCGGTCATGGTGTCCCTTTCCGGGGCGATGAAGCATTCGCGCTCCACCGCCCCTTTGCTGTCAGCCCGCCAACAGGACTGAGTTGCGAAGCATTTCGCGCACCACGGCGCGTGGCGGTTCCTGATAGCAACGGATGCGATTGACCAGCGCAGCCAGTTCGTCGTTGAACCGATCGATCTCGGCTGACATGTTCTTGATGTAGTCGTCGTCGCGGTAGACGCGGACATTGAGCAGCGGCAGGCGCGGCCAGTACGAGCAGAAATCCCAGAACTCGCGCTCGGTAATCCAGATGTTGCCCTGCACCTGGGCCTTGTGTTCCGGCGGCAGGTCATTGCGGATCAGCCGCTCAATCTGGATGTGCGGCAGCGCGGTCTTGATCTCGAGCCCGCCGTCGGCGCCAATCAAGCTATCCGGGCTGGCTCCCCGGTTCCCGTTCTTGATGAAGCCGACGCGCTGGATATCGGCGTTGGTCACGAAGGCGTACAGGTCGCGCGCTTCGTCTTCCATGACCTTGCCGCGTTCCATGTGCGCGTTGGTGTAGGACTCGGCCGGCTCACCGGTCAGGACTTCGCCGGCCAGCTTGCGCATGTATTCCGAGCGCGTCTTGCCTTCGCCCTTCGCCATGACGGTCGCGAACTTGGACGCGGTCGGAATGCCGAGCCTGGCCTTAAACCAGTCGTCGCCGCCCTGCTCGATGTCGAAGACCTCGATCACGCCGCCGCTCCCTTCACCGACTTGATGACGTTCACGGCTTTGTCGAAGGCGTCGGCATAGATCTTGTCGAGGCTGTCGACCTTGATGAACTTGATGAAGCGCGCCTCGCTGCCGCCCGTCGCGTCGAGCAGATCGCGCAGTTCCATGACCTGCTCCTCGGTGATGAACACCGGCGGCGCTTCGTCATTCGCGGCCTTGCCGTCGTCGTCGTGGCTGACAGACAGACCGAGCGCCAGCTTGAGGGTATAGCGCTGGAGGTACGTCACCGCCGACGCAATGGCCTGAAGGCTGTTCTTGCCGCCGGACGTGTCGGCGCCGGCCGACAATGGCGTGCGCGTGGAATGCCCGTCGATATGCTCCAGAATGCAGGTTACGGTGATCGGCTTGTCGGGGCCGTTGTCACTCTCGAAACGGTAGGACAGGCCATTCTCGGTGAGGATCGGCGTGACCTGGGCCTCGATGCCGGCCAAGTCCTCGTGGCGGTAGTTGACCCGGCTCTTGCCCTGCGGCGTGTAGTCGACCTCGCGAGTTTTCAGGATCGGCCGCAGTTGCGATTTCGCCGCTGCAACGGCGCGGGTGAATGCCAACTTCGCGTTGCGGGCTTCCTCCCGGTCGCGAAGGTCCATCATCTGCTTGAGGATATCCGCCGACACGCCCATTTCCAGCGCGCGGCCCACCATCTCCATCGGCGTCATGGCGACCGGGGGCTGTGCCTCGGTCATCCGCTGGACGGCGGTCGTTTTCGCATCGTTGTCGATGAGTGCCTGGGATACGGCGTTCATGGCGCGAGGTTCCTTGTTCATCGGCGGGGTGTGGAGTTCTGCGGTGTCGGCGGCGTCCATTAGGCTGCCTGCCTTTCGCGCCGTGCCTCGACCAGCCGCCTCACGCTGGCCGGCACACGCTGGTTGTCGGGATCGTCGGGGTTTGCTGCCAGCCGGTCGGCAAGCGCTTCCATGCGCCTGCGGGAGGCTTCGTCCGACAGGTAATAGGTCGGGTGATACTTCGGCTTGTAGCCGGGCGTCGGGCCTTCGTGGGCGAGGGCCATGCGGATGAAAGCGCGGTCCATCACGCGGGCTCCTGCGTCTTGGCGCGCAACGCCATCGCCATGCCGAGAAGCAGCATCAGGTCGGCGCGCATCTGCTCGTAAGACTCCCGCGTCACCGGCTCTTTGAAGTCGGCGTCAATCGGGCAGCCGTACAGCTCTATGCACCGCGAAAAGTGTTCCTTGATCGGGTCCATGCTCAAATCCTCTCGCGGTCCAGAAAATGGCTCTCGTCCGGCGAATGCTGGGTATCCGGCTTGTCGTCGGGAACCGTGAAGTCCGACATCGCCAGATCGCCCTCGACGCTATCGAGAAAGGCGCGGATCAGTTTGAGGTCGGCGGTATCAAACCGGCCGTAGCCGAACTTGGCAGCGGACAGCCGGGAGCCGATCGACGCGAGCCGATCGTACTTCGTGGCATCCTGATTGCAGAAGTCAGCCATGGCCCGGCCCAGGTCCACGGAAGCCGGCCGGCGTTCGACCGAGCGGGCAACACCCTGGAGCGCGTGAAAGGCGAGATTGGCGGCGTTCATGTGCGTATCCCTTCAGGCGGTTGGTGCTGTGGCTTTTGAAATGGCGGCGCGG
>ERZ869925.545-NODE-545-length-26471-cov-12.433260_pt1 | contig 26471 bp, 39 predicted proteins | sample MGYA00579311_ERZ869925 | MGnify/ENA primary metagenome ERZ869925 (study PRJEB32216, sample SAMN09231817) | wastewater metagenome | place: USA: Maryland | collected 2016-07-30 | study: EMG produced TPA metagenomics assembly of the PRJNA472060 data set (Reclaimed...
GGCCCCGGCGGCGTCCCAGGCGGCGTCCCAGGCGGCGTCCCCGGCGGCGGCCCCGGCGGCGGCCCCGGCGGCGTCCCAGGCGGCGTCCCAGGCGGCGTCCCCGGCGGCGGCCCCGGCGGCGGCCCCGGCGGCGTCCCAGGCGGCGGCCCAGGCGGCGTCCCAGGCGGCGGCCCCGGCGGCGTCCCAGGCGGCGTCCCAGGCGGCGTCCCAGGCGGAGCGCGCGTCCTTGCGGACCGCGTCGAGTGCGGGACGGATCGCAGCGGCGGTGGTGGGGTTGAGGATCTCCGGGAGGTTCTCGAGGGTGGCAGCCTGGTCGTCGAGACCGGCCAGTCGCAGCCATGCGGGCGTGTTGACCCGGACCGACCAGTCGACCGCCAGCCACGAGCGACGGTTCTCCAGCTCGGGGCTGGCCGGCGCTGTGCCGAGGACACCGCCGTCGTGGACGTTCGCGAGGTAGCGGACGAGCTGGTTGCGGTCACCGTCGGGGAGGGCGTCGTTCCACGAACGGAGGAACGCGGCGATGACCGGCGACACGCACGTCGGGTGGTCCGACCACGGTTCGCCGGCCATGTACGCCGCGGCTTCCATCACGCACATCTCCGACGCTCCGGGGGTGTGCCCGCCGGCGGCGAGGGTCAGGTCCTCGAGGTTGAGGGTGGGGGTCACGGGGCCTCCGTGTGGGTCAGGAAGCCGCGCTTCACGGCCTCGTCGATCTGGTCGTGGATCAGCAGATGGCACGGGGAGCACACCCACAGCAGGTTCTCCGCCGTGTTCTTTCCGCCCTGAGACCGGCGCCGCTTGTGGTGCGCGTGGACCCCGCCGGTCATGCATTTCGGGGACCAGCGGGCCTCGCACAGCCCTCGTGCCCTGGCCGCAACCTGACGGCGGACCGAGGTCGGGATGCGGCCTGGGCGAGATGCTGCCTGTGACCATCCGAACCGAGACCGCGCGCGAGCGCGGGGCGACGCACAGTGGGCACACGAGTCGTGGCAGTTCAAGGTGTGGCCGGTGTGCGGGTTCAGCTGCCCGAACGCGCCGCACCCGCACGGGCAGTCCCCCACGTTCTCCTTGAACGACGTCGTCACCTCGCGGGTCACCGGTCACCGCCGATCACGTCCAACACGCGGCCCAGCACCAGCCAGAACCGGACACGGGCCCGGTCACGCAACGGCCGCCGGCGAGGGCGCGCAGCGGCCTCGAGCGCAGCGAACGCCGCCACCGTCTCGTCCTTCACTGGCCTGACCCCTCGAAGCGGGCCGCGATCTGCTCGGCCATCGACGACATGAACGCACGCCACTCCTGGATGACCTGCTCCGGGGGGGTCCCCGGCTCAGGTGGCGCCAGGACCATCCGCATCGCGCACGTCGACAGAGCCGACATCGTCGAGTACGCACGGTTCGGGTCGGCGGCCACCTCCAAGAGCCGCTCGCGAAACAGAGCGAACGTCTCGGTGTTGTTCGCGGTCAGCAGGAAGATCGTGTCGTCCACCACCTGAGCGCTGACCTCACGCACCTTCGACGGTGCTGGACCGGTGTGCGACGGGTGCAGCAACCGCGCCACCTCCCCGGGGGTGAGACCGCCGGCAGGCGGGGGGACGGTGCCGGCGGCCTCACCTCCTGGGGAGGGACCATCGGCGTCGGGGACGACACCACCAGCAGGAACCGGTGGCGTGTCCGCACCCACCGGTGGTGTCGACCTCGACGTCGAACGACGGAACCAGCTCACGGCCTGCCTCCACCGAACGTCTCCGCTTCGCCCCGGGGGATCGGAGCCGGATCGAGGACACGCGTCGCTCGGCCGGGCGGCGGGGTCACCGGCGCGGCGAGGATCAGGTCGCGGACCTTGATGTACTCGGCGGCCATCTCCTCCGGGGACGGAACCCCTTCTCGCCGTTCACGGCGGGGGGTGATCGTCTTGTCCTCGTCGCCGGCGTCGAGCAGGGTCAGGTTCCGGGCCCACGCCATCGTGAGATCACGGGCGGCGCGCTGCGCAGACTCCACCGGATGCGGACACGGGTTCATCCCCGGCACGCGTCAGCCCACCCCGACTCGATAGCGGCGCGACAGTCGCGCAGCCACTGCCGGTCCCGCTCAGGGATCCACGCTGGCCACCATCCGGCGTTCAGCGGGCCCACGGCGTCGGCGATGGTGCGCATCGCCCACAGCGAGAGCCGCCGGTTCTGACGGCGCGCACGGCTCAGCTCCTCGCACGCCGCCTCCACCAGGCGGTCGTCCTTCACCTTCTCCCGCTCGAGGACCTCGTCGCGGACAGCGATGGCCCGGTTCAGGTGCTGCTGCAGGTCGGCCACCTGCTGACGCAACCGCGCCTCGTTGTCGATCACCCCGTCGACCAGATACAGCTCGTGGGAGCGGACGTCGCTGAGGGCAGCGCGCAGCGGCGCAGCGACTCCCGGGCCGAACAGGGCGCCGAGAGCATCGAGCAGCTGGCCGAGGTTGCCGAGGGCATCGAGCAGTTCGATCCGGGAGTCCTGCCACCCGACGGCCGACACCTGGACGCACTGCTCGGCGGATGCGTTCGACAGGTTCACCGTCGAGGCCGACCCGGAAATCACCGCCATCAGCCGACCTGCTCGAACATCGGGCGCGACGCAACGGAACTCGGCGGCGGCCTGCTCGTCCGAGGTCAGCGGGGGGCACCCCGTGCACGGCCCCGGGCAGGCGCACACCGCCACGACCTGGGGGCCGGCCATGAGGTCCCGGACCAGCTTCACCCGGTGCGCCAACCGGTCGAGCTCCCGGCCGAACCTCGCGCCACCCTCGGCCTCGGCCGCCACGACGTACTCCGCCGCGGACATCAGCACCCCGAGCAGCAACGACGACCGGTCCGAGCCCTCCGCGATCATCTCGGCCAGGACCCGGCGCAGGTCGTCGTCCGCGGGGAGGTGCTCGTCGCACTCCCCCTCCGGGACAGGGCACAGCTCCGGTGGGTGCACAGCGGTCACGGTCACCGGCTCAGCACTCGGCCGACGATCCGGCGGCGCATCCGGGACCGAGCGCGTGCGTCGGCGCGGTTGAGGGGCTGACCGCTGTCGTCGACCGGCGGGATCTTCACCGTCCGATCGATCACTGCGGCATCAGCCGGCATCGGGACTCGATGGAACCCGTGCCGCCGGCGGAGGGCGACGCTTTGCTCCGCCAGCATCTGGCCGAGCGTCTTGTTCGTGGGACGTGTCACTTCGAGCTCCTCTGGGAAGAAGGGGACTGGTCGAGCAGGGCGCGCAGCTCGGCGATGCGCCGGCGGAGCCACCCCGCCTGGGGATCGCCGCCGGCCTGCTGGCCCATCAGGTAGCGGCGCTCGAGCCGGGCCAACTCGGCGCGCGAGCCGTCCGCGTCGTCAGCGAACCGGACGAGAGGCTCGCCGGCCAGCGCCGCCACAAAAGCCTCGACGACGAGGATCACGAGGCGACCTCGGTGGGGGTGGCGGCAGCGGCGCGCTCGACGTCGGAGCGGAGGACTCGTCGGTGGCCGCCAAGGGTGCGCCGGACGGAGAGTCGTCCTTCGTCGCACCAGCGGCGGATGGTGGCTGGGCTGACCTCGAGCTGCCGGGCGGCTGCGCTCAGGGTGAGCCACTCGTGGTCGGAGTCCATGAACGGGGACTCTGCCAGTTCCTATCGAACCTGTCAATACACAGATTCGCCGGATTCTTCAGATTCCCGCCCTATTGCCAGCTTTGGTAACTATATGTAACAATCCTGGGCATGGGCGGACCGACGACCCTAGGAGAATCCCCGGTGGCCACCACCACGACCACGACCCCGCAGGTCCGCATGGACATCCCCCCGTGGACTTTCGGCGATCGCCTGCGCAAGGCCCGCCGCGCCGCCGGACTCAGCCAGGCCGAGCTCGCCAAGCTCCTCGGCGTCGGAACCTCCCGCCTCTCAGGCTGGGAAGCCGACGCATCCCGACCACGCGACATCATCGCCGTGGCCCGCCAAGTCGAGGACGCCACGGGCATCCCGGCGGACTGGCTGGTGGGTCTCAGTACTGCATGGACTCTGGCGGCCGGCGATTTGCTCGAACCCGAGACCATCGGCTCGCGCGCCGCCTGACTCGATATACACACCTGTCGACCCTGTTATGAACAGGTCACACCCCGCCGATATGTGCCCGACGATGCTCGAACGATTCGACCTTGCACAACGCCGGCGGGGGTTCGCCAAGGCCACCATCAACCACCGCCACGGCCGGCTACGGCTGTTCATCGACTGGCTTGATCCCGTCGACGTCTTCGACGCGACCAGCGACGACGTCGAGCGGTTCATCGACAGCCGCCAGGTCTCCGACCGCACCCGGTACTCCTGGCTCTCCACCCTCCACTGCTTCTACCGGTGGGCCATCCAAGCCGGCATCGCCGACAGCGACCCCACCGTGTCGATCGACAGGCCCCGACTCCCCCGCCTGCTCCCCCGGCCCATCGCCGACGACCACCTCGCCGCCGGGCTCGACGCCGGCTGCGTCACGATCCGAACCTGGCTCACCCTCGGGGCATGGGCCGGGCTCCGCTGCATGGAAGTCGCCGGCCTCGAGCGGGCCGACCTCCTCGACAGCCGCATCCGAGTCGCCGGCAAGGGAGCGAAGGAACGCCTCGTCCCGATCCACGACAACGTCCGCGCCGCACTCGATGACCACGGACTCCCCCACCGTGGGCCGATCTTCCGACGGGCCGACGGATGCCGGTTCTCCCCATGGCAAGTCTCCCACCGCGTGCGCAACCACTTCGTCGACCTCGACATCGAAGCCACCATGCACCAGACCCGCCACTGGTTCGGCACCCAGCTCTACATCGCCACCCGCGACCTCCGCCTCGTTCAGGAGATGATGGGCCACTCATCACCGTCGACCACCGCCGGCTACGCAGCGTTCGCTTCGGACACCGCCGACGCCGCCGTCGCAGCGCTGCCCGTCCTCGGGTGATGTACAGGCAGGTACAGCACAGCCCGCGGTAGCGTGCCCGGTCATGGCGGAAAAGGTGCGGTGGATGATGGTCGTCGCCGCCTTGCTGATGGCCGGCGGGTGCGGCGGCGGGGACGACGGCGCGCAAGACCGGGCAAGCACTTCGACCACTGAGCAGGTCTCGTCGGTCGAGCACATCGCCACGGCGATCGCTCAGAGCGGACCCGAATTCCAGGAGACGGCCGAGCAGATCTCGGCGTGCTTCACCCTCGACAGCCCAGGGTGCACCTCCACCATCTACGGGTTGAACTACCTGAGCCTGCAGCTCGAGGCACAGACCCTCGCGTTGAACATGCAGAACGTGGCCGACCCGGGCGTCGCCGGCTACCAGGGTCCGGTCCCCGACGAGATCGCTGAGCTGTACAACGACACGTTCGCCGCCGCGCAGCAGCTTGACTACGCGATGGAGAGCTTCAACAACGGTGGGTGCGTCGACATCACCCAACCGAACTGCTCGACCCTGAACACCACCGTCCAGATCCGAGCCGACCAGTTGAGCTCGCTCATCGACGCCTGGTCGCCGTACCTCTGACCACCCGGACGCGAGAACGCACCCGCGCGATCCCATCGCGCGGGGGCGTTTCGTCAGGTGACGGAACGCGCCGGCACATCGTACTGCCGGGGTTGGAACGCGAAGAAGGCCCCCAGCCGTAGCCGGGGGCCTTCCAGGGAGTGCAGTGCCTCGTAAGAGTGCTCAGGCTACCCGTCTTCCTCGCTGCGGCAGGTTCGGGCGACCTGTTGCATCCGGAGGACCGCGGTGCGCTGCTCGACGGTGAGGTCCGGCGATGTCGCGAGGGTCGCGAGAGCGTCGGCGGTCGCGATGTAGAAGTCGCACGACCTGGCAGCCTGCTCGGCCAGGTCCCGGCCGTTGTCCTTGGACTGGTTCACCGCTTCCTGTATGCGTTCGGAGCGGGGCCCCTGCACGTAGTGGTCGACGAGGGTGATCCCCCCGAGCACGAGCAGGGTGGTCACCAGCGCGGTGATGACCGCCCACCAGGCGATTCGACGGGCGGTCGAGAGCGGGCTCATCGGCCGACCGTGATGAGCGCCACGGCGAGCGACACGATGATCGCCGACATGATCCCGATGACCGCGCCGGTGGTGCGCGACGAGATCGACGTCAGGCGGGCGTCCATCTTCGTCTCGAGCTCCACGACCGCCGCTGTCATCTTGTCCTCGAGCCGGTCGAAGCGGGCATGGAGGGCAGCGAAGCGGGAGTCGTCGAGGTCGTGGTGGGTGTCGACGTCGTTCGCCAGTTGGGCGACGCGCTGCTCGGTGTTGAGGCCCTGGCGGTCCCAGTGTTCGGTTCGGCCCATCTCACCCTGTGGCCTTCCTCGCCCAGCTCGTCCGGAAAGGGAACATGGCGGTCACCCCCTGCCCTTGACCAGCGCGGCGTAGATGATCCACATCCAAGTGTCCCGGTCGACGATGCCGGTGACGGGCAGCCCGAAGAACGTCTGCACCCCCTTGACCTTGGCGCGGGTGGCGGTGCCGTAGACACCGGTGCGGGTCAGGCCGAGGAGCTGCTGCAGGCGGGCGACGGACCGGCGGTGCGGACGGCGGGCCATCCCCTTGCCGAGGACCGGTTCCTTCGCGGCCTTCTTCTTCGCGGCGAGGAGGATGAACAGCTTCTGGTCGTCGGTGAGCGGGGCGGGCGCGGCCAGCTCGAGGGCCACCTTCGCTCGCCACTGGTTCCCGTCGGTGGGGAACCCGGGGCCGGCCGGGTCCGGTTTGCGGGTCGGGGCCCACTCGCGGTGGTAGCAGACCGTCGACGCGTCGAACCCGCCGGCGTCGCACATCGCTGCGCACAGGCGGATGTACGCGGTGACCTGCTGTGCGGGCCAGGGCTCGCCGACCCCGTTGTTCTCCGCTTCGATGCCGAGCACCGACGAGTTGCCGGTCAGTCCCCGCCATCCGCCGGTCCCGGCGTGGTTCGCGCGACCGGACGCCACGACGTAGCAGTCGCCGTTCCGGGCCAGCAGGACGTTGCACAGCGGGCCGGCCAGGTCGGGGCGGCCGTTCGTCACGATCCCGAGGGCAGGGTGGTCGGACCCGGCGTGAGAGGCGGTGTGATGGCACACGACCCCACGGGGCGCGAACGATGCCGACCCTCGGGTCTGCCACCCGGTGACCTCGTGGACGACGAGCCCGCGGGCGCGCAGGGTGTCGGCCAACCACAGGGCCCGGCCCATCAGCCCGCGACCCCGCCGGGCCCTGGCACGTCGAACCGGTCGCCGCGGTCGTAGGGGGTGACGAAGAACCGCAGGACGATCCCGGCGATGACCGGGACCGCGGTCGCCTTGGTGATCTCGCCGGCCTGGGCGGCCTCGAGGACCGCGAGGGCGAGCCCGGCGAGGACTGCTCGTTCCCGGGAGATGGCGTGGACGAGGCGCGCGACCGCGTCGAGGAGTGACCGCATGGCGGGTGGTCCTTTCGTTGGCCGGGAGAGCACCCCGAGGCGCTGTGTGCGCCACGGTCGAGGTTCCCGGGGATGGTTGACGCCCGACGTGGGGCTGGGGTCAGGTGAGGACGTCGTCGATCGGTTCGGTCGCGAACCCGAAGGTGGTCGGGTCGGCGGTCGTCGCGACGTCGACCACCGCGAGGGAGGCGAAGTCGACGTCGACGTAGTTCGACGCCCCGGTGTTGGTGACGCCGACGAACGGGGTCACCGAGTCCTGGGAGGTGGTCGGCACGGTAGATGTGGTGTGCCACGGACCGGAGCCGTCGACCCACAGAGCGCACCACTGGCCGCCGGCGACCATGACGTCGATCCACGCCCAGGTGCCGGAGGTGATCGTCTCGCCGGTGGCCAGCGAAGTCGAGGAGGTGCCAGCCGAGGCGATCAGGTTGTTCGTGCCTCCCGACCCGCCGATGTAGGCGAACGCAGCGGCGTCGGTGGAGGCGACGGCGCCGTCGTTCATCACGTTCGTGTCGGCGAACCCGACCTTGAGCGCGACGGATGCGTTCTGGGCTCGCACCCGGGCCGACATCCAGTAGACCCGGGTGTCGGTGAGGGTGACCATCTGCAGCGTCTTGCGGATGAAGTACGTGGCCCCGACGGTCGTGTTGGTGAGGCGCAGGACACCGGCCCCGCCGGTGGGGTTGTTGGGTGTCGAGAGCGAGCCGCCGGCGGCGCCGCCGGCGGTCCAGCCGGTGCCGCCGATGATGGGGGTGCCGGAGGTGTAGAAGTTGAAGTCGTCCTGGAACGACCAGCGGCGGTTCCCGATGGGGCCGAGGCAGGTGTAGGCCGGGGCGTTGAAGAACCAGCAGGCGGAGAGCGGCCAGGGTGGGTCGCCGAGGTAGGGGGCGGCGGGGACGACCACGCCGGCGATCTCGGCGCGGACGGTGCCGGTGTCGCGGTCGACGCCGAGCACGGTGCCGCGGACCATGTCGGTCACTGGTACACCCTCCTGAGGTTGCGGGTCATCTCGCCGGTGGTGAGGTCGAGGGTGTGTCGGCGTTGGTGGAAGACCTGGCGGACGGTGTAGTCGGGGTCGTGGTCCCACCGGAACCCGACGATGTCGAACGCCTCGTGGACCGGCCAGGCGAGGGTGTTGAGCGACACGGTCTCGTAGGTCGACAGTGCCTCGAAGAGCCGCTTGCGGGCCCGTTTCACGAGCGCTGTGTGGGACCCGGCGACCCGGTCGACCTCGCGGCCGTCGATGTGGAACCCGATCTTCGAGGCGCACAGCGGGTGGTTCGGCATGAGGTCGTCGGCGTCGACGACCGCGAGGCGGTTCTGGACGCGGGCGTTCTCCGACTTCATCAGGAACCGGTTCTTGACCCGGTCCAGCTCGTGGGACGTCGCTGCGGTGAGGAGGAGCCCGTCGGGTTCGGTGGCCACGACATGGTCGGGGTCGGCGGTGGTGAGGTTCTGGTGGGGTTGCACCCTGCAGATCCCGTCGCCGTCGAACCACGGCGACGAGTAGCCGATGGCGTCGCAGCAGTCCTCGATGATCTCGAGCCAGGAGACCCGGTCGTTGTCGGCGTCGGGGGCGGCTTCGCGGAGCGGGACCAGCTTCTGCTCGATCGCGTAGCGCATGGCCCGGGCCTGGGCCGACGCTCCCGAGTTCTGCTCGAGGAGCGCCTCGTAGATCTCGCGTTGACGGCGGGCCCGGGTGCGGGGCGTGGAGAACACCCACGTCTTGGGTTCGTCGAACTCGTCGTCGGAGTCGACCACCCCGGAGGTGTCGTCGAACCCGGCGCGGCGCAGGCACCGCTTGATGGCGTCGGTGATCCCGTTCCCGGTGTGCACGGTGAACCCGCTGGCGCCGGGCCCGGACAGGTCGAGGATCTGCAGCTGGTCGCCGAGGGTGATCGACCACTCCTCCTGGCCCATCCCGATCAGGTCCCGGTCGGGGACCCCCCACACGAACACCCCTTGGGGCCACTCGGCCCACCCGCCGTCGGGCATGGCCAGCCGGAACCACGGCTTGATCCGCCGGGTGAACGTGCAGTCCCTCAGGTCCTCGACCGGCAGCATCTGCAGGTCCAGGGACCCCTTGATGGCCTGGTCGACGTTCACCTCGACCGCCGCGTCGAACACCCCGCCGGGGCCGGCCTCGAGGTCCGCGATCTTGTCGAGGTCCGGGCTGAGGACCTCGAACCGGGACCCGTACACCGCAGACGGGGACCGCAGCGCCGCCTCGACCTGGTCCGCGGTGTAGCGGCCCGTCGCGAGCTCCCGCACCGGTCAGAACCGCTCGAGCTGATCGAGGGCCCACGGGATCCCCCGGGTCGACGGGGAACCGGTCAAGGTGCCCGCGACCCGGTTACCGGACAGGTCGGTCAGCAGCGTCGACGTGCCGTTCCAGCAGCGGTCGTCGCGCAGATCGAAGAACACCACCGGCCCATAAGGCATCCGGTAGCCGGGGAACCCGAGCAGGTAGTACGACGCGTCGCGGGCCTCGGTCGCGGTGAGGACCCGGGCGTAGTAGGCGAACGCCTGCGCAGTGACCGCCGCGGCGGCGATCCCGGCGCCGGTGCACCCGGCCGACAGCGGGGTCGTGCCACCCGACGAGATGTCGATCGCGCCGTGAGTCGTCGAAGCGGTGCCGGCCTGGGCGCCGTCGCGGTAGAGGACCTGGGCGGTGCCGGACGAGGTCCCCACCGCGACGTGGCGGTTCCCGTCGAACCAGGTGGCCGAGGTCTCCGACGCGGTCGCGGTGGCCGACGCGCCGGCCGCCTCGAACTTGAACCCGTTCGACCCGGTCGCGGTGAGCGCGTAGTAGCGGGTGAACCCGCCGGAGATCGCGCCCATGACCGCCTTGTCCGCGGTGTTCTGGAACGTCCCGCAGTACACGATCGAGAAGGGCGAGCTGCCCGGGTTGAACGCCGACGAGTAGGTGGCCGCCGCGTAGCTGGTCGACCCGTTCGTCACGATCCCCGCCGGGTGGTTGTAGTCGACCGCGGCGGGGGTGCGGGCCGTCTCGGTGAGGGTGGCGTCGAGGTCGAGCATCGGGTCGAGCCCGTGCGCGATCCCCGGCGCGGACAGGGTCCCGGTCGCGGCGTCGCCGCGTTGGGTCAGGACGGTCACCTCGGCCCCGGTCGCCGCGGCGGCCTTCGGGTACCGGGCGAAGTCCTCGCCGATCTGCCCGGCGCGCCGCCACGACAGCCGCCAGGTGCGGGGAGGCAGCTCGGCGCGGGTGCGGGTCACCGCGAAGTCGCGGCCCGCGACCCGGTAGACCCGCTGGGCGTCGTCGGTCGCGGAGTCGTTCGAGTGGGCGGCCTCGAGGGGGGTGTTGAGCCACGGGTAGCCGTTCGACACGAGCCAGGCGTCGGTGTCGGCCGTCACCGCGTTCGCGAGGTCGGTGGAGCTCCCGACCGTGGACTCGAGGCCGGTGACCGCGTTGATGACGGTGACCGCGTAGTCCCACCCGTCGGCGTACTGCCCGCCGGTCGCGGCCCACCCGGCCGTGTAGTCGGTGAAGCGGGTGTGTTGCGCCTCGACCGTCGCGGCGGTGTACCCGGTGGGGACGGTGATGTCGGCGATCATCGACCACGGCAGCGCAGCGGCGCGCGCCGGCCGCCGGTACACCCGGTACCCGCCGAACGACGTGGTGAGCGACGTGGCCGACCAGGTGATGAGGTTCCGGGGGGGCAGGAGAAGCGACATCAGGCGGCCGCCGTGGGGGTGACGGTGAGCGCCGCCGGCGCGGTCGGCGCCGCGATCAGCGCGACGGGGAAGTCGAACCGGTCGTTCGCGGTGCCGTCGCCGATATAGGAGTCGGTGGTGCCGCCCTGGGTGGCGCCGTCGACCTCGGCAGCGGTGGTCCCGGTCCCGATGTTGTCGGAGCGGTCGTCGAGGAGGGGGACGGTCCACCCCCGGCCCTCGGTCGCGGTCGACGAGAAGAACAGCCGGTACTGGGTGGTCGCACCCGACGTCCACGTCGACGCGAGCTTGATGACCTGGTCGGTGATGGCACCCTGGTCGGACTCGGTCGGGTGCAGCGTCGCGGTGGCGTGGAGGGTGCCGCCGGAGTCGGTGGTCGTCCCGGACCGGACGTTGATCACGAGGGCCCGGTCAGGCCGGCGGCGCTTGTCCTGCCACCCGACGGGGACCGACACCGCGACGTAGTCGGTCGCCGCGGCGGTGGTGATCTCCTGGCCACGCGACGCCGCGTAGGAGTCGGAGGTGTCCCCCGAGTAGAAGAGCTGCTCGCCGACCGAGACGTAGGGCATCGACTGGGAGCGGATCGTGCCGGACGAGTCGATGAGCGCCGGCCAGGTCTCGGTGGGGAGCGTCACGTAGGACGACACCGCGCCGCCGGCGTTGGTCAGCTGCGTCTGGTAGGCGCGCCGCTGCTCACCGGTGGTCGCCGCCGCCGAGGGGGCCTCGACGGTGTTCGGGGCGCGCAGCAGCGGCACCTCGAAGTAGTTCTCCGAGCTCCCCCGCAGCGGGTACAGGTGCAGCCAGTACCGGGTGGCGGACGACAGGGACGCGTCGGAGATGTCGTTCTTCACCCACCCCGACCGGGGCGGGGTCGCCGAGTACAGGAACCCCTTGCGGTTCTCGGTGCACGTCTTGACCTCGAGCCACATGCCAGCCACGTAGAACCCCGACGCGGCGAGCTTCCCCCCGACCCGGATCCCGAACTCGTCCGACGCCGGCACCGACGACGACAACAGGGCGTTGATCTCCGTGAGGGTCCACGGGACCTTCGTCGAGGGGTTCACCGGCCACTGGGCGACCTCGACGGTCTCGAACACGTCGCGGCGCGCCACGGTCGTCTTCGGGGACTGGTAGGTGGTGGCGCCGAGGGTGAGGATCCCGCGGAGGTCGACCTGCGCCGAGTTCCCCGAGGTGTTCGCCAGCTTCACCGTCGCCTTGAGGGTGACGTTCACGATCCGCACCGACGACAGCGACGTCACGCTGCCCCGGAACTGCAGGTCGAGCGTCGACGTCGCGGACAGCGCCGACGTGTTCACCATGTAGTCGGTCGTGTCGTACTGGTCGTCGATCAGGCTGTACTCGGTGGTGCCGGTCGAGTTCGACCAGCCGGTGACGACCTGGCCGGTGTCGGTCCCCGGGTAGTAGTTCGTGGTCGTGCACGTCGGGGCCAGCACGTCGAGGACCTCGAGCGCGAACCCAGGGTTCCCGTTCGACACCGACGCCAGATAGGTGTGGAGGTGCGACGCGGTGATGTTCCCCGGGCGGACCCGCAAGGCGAGGCCCTTCACCGTGGAGTCGAGCCGGACCAGGCGCTTCGCCACAGGGTGCGGCTCCGCACCACGGATCGTCGGAGTCGACCCGTTGAAGTCCCCCATCAGCCGACCGACCCGGCAAGCATCCGGCGGCGCAGCTTGGCCCGCTGGTCCGGTGGGACGTGACGCATCATCTGCTCGACGGTCACGAGGAAGTAGTTGTGCACCACGGCGGCGCCGCCGGCGGCCGTGCGGTCGGTCGCACCGGGGACGCGCGGCAAGATCGTGCCCGGCTGGTCGGGCACGAAGAGCTCAGGGCGGCCGCCGTCGCCGACGATGTACGGCTGGCCGGCCTCGACAGGGCCGCCGGTGGCGCGGCGGGGCACCCCGCCGGTGGTGTTGACCGACACCTGCATCGTGAACCGACGGTTGTCGGCGGCGTCGAGGTCGCGGACCAGGCGGTCGAACTGGACCCGGTTGGTGATCACGTCCACGTTGGAGCGGACGGTGGCGCGGCCGACGACCTGGAGGCCGGCCCAGAGGTTGTCGACGTCCTGCTTCGCTTCTCGGGCTCCGGGGGTCGTGACCCTGGTCTCGGTCCCATGGGGGATGCCGAGGATCTGGTCGCGAAGCAAGGCGAACGTGTCGGCGGTCATCTTCCCGTCGTCGCGAGCAGCGCGCAAAGTCTGGATGTAGGACCGCATCGTGTCGTCGATGGCCTGCTGCGACGCTCCCTGCTGCGACATCACGTTGACCACATCGGCGATCTGTTCGACGTAGTCCTGCATCGCCGAACCTTGATCGGCCCAGGTGGACTCGCCGTCGGTGAACGTTGCGATCATCTCGGTGAAGGACTCGCCGGCATTGCGGGTCGCTTCGGGGAGGTCGAACTGATCGCTGAGGTAGATCTCGATCGCGTCGTTGAGGTCCTGGACCGCGGCGGCAGCGTCGCCGGCCTCCTTGCCGAACGCGTCCATCTCCTGCTTGGTGATGCCGAGTTCCTCGGCCATCCGCTGCAGGGTCTCGCCGTTCCACTCGATGCTGAGGGGGCGGTCGGCGATCGACCAAAGGTCCTTCAGCTTGACCATGGGGTCTTCGATCTCGCGGGTCACCTGCTCGAGCCAGCCCGACACGGGGGTACCGAGCTTCTCGAGGAAGTTCCCCCAGGCGACCGACATGCGGTCGGTGGCGGTGGCGTTAGCCTCGGCGGACCCTGCGAACTGCGACTCGACCTCGGCCATGATGAGCTGCTGGGCGCCGAGGGTGTCGCCGACCGCGACCATGGCGGCGACCTGGTCGCGTTGCTGCTGGGTGAAGTCGACACCGGCGCGCCGCAGCGCGGTCAGGCCCTGGACCGGGTTCGACAGCGCCTTGCCGAGCGCCATCACCGACGACTGCAGGTCAGTGCCGAGCGCGGCGGACATGTCGAGCGCCGCGGTGGTGGCCCTGTCGAAGATGTCGGCCCCTTCGCCGGTCTCGTTGCGCACCGACTTGAAGGTCAACAAGACGTTGCCGGCGGACTGGATCACCTCGTCGTCGACCGCGGCGACCTTCGACAGTGCGCCGGCCAGGTTCTCGAGGTGCCCGCGGGTCACGTTCGCTGCGCCGCCGGTGGAGCGGATCACCGCGTCGGTCTGGCGGCCGACCCGGGCTGCCTCTTCGGCCTCGGCCACCGCGACCCGCATCCCCGCTGCCACCGCGGCGCCGACGATGACCATCCCGGCGCCAATGCGCGACGCGTTGGCCTTGAACTTCCCGGCGGTGGTCTCGGCCTTCCCGACCGACCGGGCCGCGCTGGTCTCGATCTTCTTGAACTCGGAGATGGCGCCGGCGCCGTTCGCCGTGATGATGATGGCCAGCCGCTCGGACATCGACATCAGCGCATCACCCCTTCGGTTCCAGCAGCGCACGGCCCAGGAGCCGGAGGTCGCCGATCGTCTGTCGTCGGGTCACGTCGGGTGGCCACCCCCACACCTGCGCGCCGGCGATCAGCCACTGGGAGGCCCACTCGGGGTCCCATCCTCTTTTGGGCCGTGCACGACCTCGAACGTGCCGATCATGTCGGGGAGGTTGTCGAGGTTGACCTTCGACCGGACGAGGGCCTCGGCGGCGTCGGGGGCCATGCCGTCGTCCTCGATGAGCCACGCGACGAGCAGCGCGTAGAAGTCCTCGGCGGACTGGGTTGGCGACAGGGTCTTCCACGAGTGCCCGGCGGCGCGTTCGGCGGTCACCGCGGCGGGCAGCGAAAAGGTCTCCTCGGTGATGGTGCGGCCGGTGTACCCGTCGCCGAGGGGGTCGAGGGTCACCATCCACCGCAGCGACGACGGGCCGTCGCCAGCCGCCTTGAGGACCGCGGCGATGATGTCGGCCAGCTTGCCGGTGTGTCGGTGCGCCAGGATCTCGGCGCAGAACCGGTCGGCGTCGAGGGCGGCGGGCTCGGCGGGGGTCTTCTTCGCCTTGACCTTGCGGGCCTCAGGCATCGGTGAGGACCGGGGCGTGGGGTGCGGACGGGTCGATGATCCCGAAGGCCTCGGCCACACGGCGGGGCAGGTCACCGTCGAGGCAGCTCTCGAAGGTGGACTCGAGGACGGCGCCGTCGGGCACGGCTCCCAGCTCGGGGCGTTCGATGCCGTCGGACCACGAGCCGTTCTCGCGGGTGATCGAGTAGGGCTTCGCGGTGTCGGGGTCGAGGCGGATCCCGCCGCCGGCTGACCGGTCCCATTCCTTGACCCGGATGCGGACCAGGCCGTCGTCGTGGACCTCGACGTAGGTGACGCAGTCGGGGTAGCAGAGGTGGTCGACGGTGAAGGTGCGGAGCCACGCGTCGACGGCCTGGCGTTGTGCGGGGGGCAGGTTGCGGAACTCGCCGATGGTGAGGGTGTGCACGAGGTCTCCTGGGGTCTGGGAAGGGGATGTGCCACCGGGAAGCGAGCAGACCGGGCGCGTGGCCCGGCCCGCTCGTCCTCTTCCCAGAGGTCTGGTGTGCGCCGGCGACGGCCCCGGATTCGACCCTGGGGCGTCGTGTGCGGCGAGAACGACGGTTGTTGAGGGGATCAGGCGCCGAACACCCGGCGCAGTGCTCTGCTGGTGGCCATTTCGACCTGGCGGGGGGCCATGGCTGCGGCCTTGCGCATGGCGTTCGGGGCGAACTTGCGGCCGGCGACGCCGGGATGCTCGACCACCCCTGAGCGGATCCCGCCGTCGCCGCCGGTGAACTTCAGCTTCCCCTTCGTGCCACGGGCCCGCCGCCAGCCCTTCGGGCCGATGAGGTGCCGTCGGACCCGGTTGTTCAGCATGTGCACCGGGCCCGTGTACTGCACCACCGTGTAGGGCGGGTCTCCCTTGGGCTGGGAGAACCTCGCGCCGACCCGGGCGCCGGACCGGCCGACACCCGACATGGTCCTCGTGGGGAGCGACTCCACGAAGATCGCCTTGGCCACGATCCCGGCGTCGCGTACCCCTTCGCGCTCCGCGTCCTTCAGCGACTTCGCTGCACGACCGAACTTCGCGGCCAGTTGCGCCGCCGACGAGGACGACCCCACCGGGTCAGCTCGTGGCGCGCGAGAGGGTGCCGGCGCCGGGCCACTGGCACGACACCGTGGCGAGCTCTCCGACGGCGTTGCCGAACGGGCTGTACTTCGAGATCAGCACCGACTGGGAGTAGCGGGGGTTCGTGGCCGACGACGTCGACGTGACCGGGTTCGCGTACACCGTGACCACGGTGTTGAACGCGGCCCACAGGGTGGCGTCGACCTGCGACGAGGCGTGGTCCTGGTTGAAGTCCAAGGACCACGAGGTGTCCTTCAGTGCGCTGCCGACACGGGACCGGTAGGTGTCACCGAAAGCGGTGTCTTCCAGCTCGTCGGCCGACACCTCGAGGCCGAGCTTCGTGCAGTCGTCGGACAGGTCGACGCTGTTGATGTTGACGTGTGCGTTGGTGCTGACGAACGTGGCCACGGTGCGGGCCTCCTTGGTGCTGGGTGGGCTGGGGTCCGCTGGGAAGAGGTGGGGTGGCTACTTGATGCCGACGGCGACGGCGATCGAGAACGTCCCGGTGACGTTCGCGACCCGGACCCGCCAGTAGTCGTCGGTGATGGCGCCGGCGACCGCTGCGACGGTCGGCGACCCGACCGAGGTGACGGTCGTGGTCGAGCGGGTCGTGGCCGACGTGAACCCGGAGTTGTCGTCGGACTCGACGATGACGTCGGCGGTCGTGCCGGCCACGGTGACGTGGATGGTGATGTAGGCCTTCTGGGTCGAGGAGACGGTGCCGAGTTGGTAGCCGGTGCCGGTGGTCGACCCGGTCAGCGACGTGACCGGCAGGAGCAGCTTCCCTCGGACCGGGCCGACCCCGGACGAGCCGGAGCCCTCGATCCCGAACGGGCGGACCTGGCCGATCGGGTCCTCCTGGGTGTACTTCGCTTCGAGGATCCCGAGCATGTACGCGGTGGCGCCGGTGGTCGACAGGTCGCACACCGTGACCAGGGTCCCGGCCGCGCCGAGGGCGTTGATGGCCTGGGGGTCCGGCGCCGCCGACGTGGCCGACTGCCAGAACCCGTCCGCCATCATCTTCGCGTCGGCGAGCTGCGAACCGGGCCGGGAGTGGAAGGAGTCGCCGAAGGTGGTGTCGACCTCCTCGCCGGCCTCGAGGTCCATCCCGACCTTGTTGAGGTCGCCGGACAGGTTGTAGCCGCCGAACAGGATCAGGGCGTCGGTCAGTGCGTAGGACACGCGCTCAGGCCTCCGGGCTCTTCGTCTTGCGCTTCCGCTTGCGGGTGGCGAGAACGGGGTCGACGACGTGGCCGCCCATGACCCAGGCCCGCACCTGGCGGTCGTTCGCCTCGCGTTCGTCGGTGCCCTCGTCGCCGAGGTCGAACTCGAAGGTCTCGCCGGGGCGGTGCCCGTTCACGACCCGGGCGCCGGCCACGGTCAGGGTGATGGTGTTGTCCCCCGAGGGGGCGGTGTTGGCCATGGGGTTCGACCTCCTCGGTCACTGCCGGGATGTGCGGGTGACGACGGGCAGCTCGAACCCGATGAACGACACCTGCTCGTTGAGCTGGATGACCCCGTAGGCGCGGGGCTGGCCGACGTGGAGGTGCTGCACCGCACCGCCGAGGGTCTTGTCGGCCTCGATGGCGTCGATGATCGAGAGGGTCTGGCCGGTCCCCGACGACAGGTAGTCGTCGAGGAGGTCCTGGGTGGCCGCACCGGGGGTCTTGGCCACGGCGACGATAATCCGCCAGTCGGCTTGGGCGAGGCCCTTGCCCATGGCGAGGTGGTAGTCGATGAACGGGTCGGCCGGCGAGATGATGGCCATGGGCGGGAGGACGTCGTCGGGCACCACCGTCGAGACCCGCAGGTTCGCCACGGTCCCGAGCCTGGTCGCGAGCCCGGAGCGCTGCGCGCCGACGTCGAACGCCATCAGCCCACAGCGCCGACGAGGTCGCCGCGCCGGTACGGGGCGAGGTGGCCCTGCGCTCCTTTGTCCATCTCGACCTGGGCGCGTGCGGCGCCGTACTCGTCGAACCCGACCACCCCGTAGGGGGCGTCTTTGCGCTTGAAGTTGGCGAGGGACTGGATGAGGCAGGCCTGCAGCACGGCGTCGGGGACCGCTGCCCATCCCCACTTCGCGGTGATCTGCACCCGGGCGCGGGTGTCGACGGGGAACGCTTCGTCGTCGATGGCCCGGATCCGCCAGTACGGCCACCCCTCGAGGCCTTCCTGGATCCCGTTGAGCGGCTCGAGCTGGTAGTCGGTCGTCTCCCAGGTGCGGTCGAACGTGCCGTTGCCGACGGTGTCGGTCTTCACCACCAGACCGGTCGAGGTCGAGAAGTCCGCCACCTTCAGCAGCGTCGGGCTCTCCGCGACGAACACCCGGGCCGACACCTGGGCGTCGAGGTAGAACCGGCGGTTGCAGAACGCGTCGATGGCCCTCGACGCTGAGTTGATCGCGAACTCGAGCTCCGTGTCGTCCCCGGTTCCGATGGTGACCGCGCCGCTCTGGTCGATGTACCCCTTGAGCTGGACGAGGGTGCAGTACCCGTTGGTGACGGCCATCGGGGTCAGGCGGCCTCGTAGTCGAACTGCAAGGTGATGGAGTCACCCTCGGCCCACGTCCACGGGACCGCGGCGCCGACGGGGTTGGCGCCGGACCCGATCCCCTCGGTGGCGATGTTCGAGGTGAACAGGACGGCCTTGGACGCCGTCGCCGCGAAGAACGAGGTGGCGACGCCGGCGGCGGCGAGGACCATGCGGACGTTGTCGGACAGGTCGATGAGGTACCCCGACCCGACGGGCTGGTTCCGGTCGATGGGCTCGACGGGCAACAGCAGCCCGTAGGTCCCGGATCCGGCCGTGGGTGACGTGCCGAAGGTGATCCCGGCGTACCCCCAGACGCGGTTCCCGTCGCGCCGGTAGTAGCCGGTGGTCGTGGGGGCCGTCCCGAGGTCCGGGTCCGACGAGGACGCGGTCAGCGTCGGCGTGTAGGGGGTGTAGCGAGCCCAGTTCTGGCCCATGGCGGCGCTCCTGCCCTCAGACCGTCAGCTGCGCGGCGACGGAGTAGGTGAGGGAGTCGGCGTCGGCGGCGACCAGGTTGACCCGCCAGGTCGACGGCAGGACGTCGTTCGCGACGAGGTTCGACGCTGCGGTCGCGCCGGGGAACACGCGCAGCACGGTCGTGCCGGTGCCGGTGATCGCCGCCGACGCGAGGATGGTGTAGTAGGCGCCGGACAGCTCGTCCTTGCCCTGGATCGTCGCGACGACCGACGGTGTCGACGTCGCCGCGGTGGCGTTGATGATGACGACCACGCCGCGGTGCTGGCTGTTCGACTGGTCGTCGGTCGCAACCGACGCGGTCCGGGCCGCAGAGGCGAGGAGCGTCACCGAGCGGTTGTCGGCCACGGTCAGTCGTCCTTCGCCGGTGCGGACTTCTTCGCGGCGGCCTTGGCGGGCTTCGCGGCCTCGAGGGTGCCGGGGGAGTCGGCGTTCACCCAGGCGGCGTCGGGCTCGTCCAGCTCGACGGTCTCGCCGGCGTTCCACGGGCCGAACTGGGTCACGGAGGCGGCGGCGCGCTCGGCGCTGTAGTTCTGGGTCACAGTGAATCGGGGCACGGGGCCTCCTCGTTGCTGGGGTCCTGCTCGAGTAGTTCGTCGATGAGCGCGATGGCGCCCTCGATGCGGTGCTCTGCGGTGCGGGCCCGGTCGAGTTCGCCGGCCAGTTCGGCGCGACGGCCCTCGAGCCGGGCCCGGTCCACCATCAGGCGGTGATGAGCCCGAGGGCCACCAGGGCGGCGTGGACACCGCCGGCGGTCACGGCGACACCGGTCTGCTGCACGATCGGGGTGGCGTTGTAGAAGCCGAGCTTCTGCGACGCCGACGTGCCGATCTTGGTCCCGGTCGAGGTGCCCAACACGAGGTTGATGTCGGACAGCTTCACGTTGCCGCCGGCGACCACGAGGTTCGTGGCGTCGAAGGTGAGGGACACGTCGCCGGTGTTGTTGTCGGCGCCGTCAGCGCCGTCACCGAACCACAGCGAGACGTTGTCGCCGAGCTTGCAGTCGTCGTCGTCGGAGCGGGCCAGGAAGGACAGGCGTTCGGTGGCCATCGCTGGCCTCCTTTCGGGGTGGCGGGGGAAGGCTCGAGGCCCGGCGGGGAGCCGGGCCTCGAGCCCTCATCCGAGGGGTGGGGTCAGATGGTGGCGTTGTAGAGGACCGCGGCGGCCTCGATCGAGGACGCGGACCCCGACGGGGCGTAGCGGCCGAACCCGAGGCGCAGCGAGTGCACGATGCGGGTCTGGTCCGACGCGGGGAGCCGCTCGACCTCGGTCTTGACCTGGCGGCGCCAGCCGGCCACGAACCCGCGGCGGTTGAACACCACGGTCTGGCCCTTCACGTTGTTCGAGCCGGTGGTCGACACCTTGCCGTCGGCCTCGGTGAGCGACACGGCCTGGGAGGCGATCAGCGGGTGTCGCATGATGCGGGCCTGCTCACCGTTGAGGACCGTGGCGTTCGGGCCGTACTTGTCGGCGGTGATGATCTCGTCGAGGAGCGAGATGGCGTCGACGGAGCCGGGGTCGGCCACGTACACCAGGTCGTTCGGGTCGATGGGGTGGCCCCAGTCCTGGAGGTAGGTCTGCGAGAGCATCAGGCCCTTGGCCGCCATGAAGTCGGCGAAGGTGTACGCACCGGAGACGTCGCGGCCGTTGGCGGTGTTGTCGACCAGGGCGGCGTGGCGGATCCCGTCGAACGCCAGGTAGTGCTTGGCGTCCGCCGGGGCGGCGTCGTCGAGGTTGATGTTGCCGGTGCCGGCGTTGGTGGTGTCACCGTTGAGGACGAGCGAGTCGCTGTAGTGCGCGACCGACGCCGCGCCCTGGCGGCGGAGGAACGGCACGAACGGGATGATCGAGTCCTCGTCCATCTCACCGGACCACATCTGGTGGATGACGAACTTCTTGGCGGTGACGGTGGCCCGGTTCGACCCGGTCTTCTGGGTGTCGTAGTTGCTCGAGTTGTTCGCCGTGCTCTCGGACACGAGGATCATCTCGGGCAGGTCGGCCTCGATCGGGAGGTACGCGACGGGCGCGTCCATCTCGAACGACTCGATCAGGGGGAACACCCGGCCGAGGCGGCGGGGGGCGTCCCACAGCTCGCCGACGTACTGGGCGCCGATGAGCTGCGAGCCGTAGCCGGACTCGGCGGTGTCCATGGCGCGCTGGTAGGCCTCGACCAGCTCGACGTCGCCGGTGGCCTCGACGGCGCGGGCGTCGCGGGCGGCGACCTCGTCGTCGGTGAGGTAGAACGCGTCGGACGCCGCGTCGAAGGTGCGGGTCAGCTCCTCGGACGGGCCCTCGTACACGCCGGCCCCGTTGACCTTGCGCTGCCCGGCGAGGCTGCGCTGCATGTCGTGGAGGAACTCGACGTCGGCCAGGGCGAGACCGCGGCGGGCGTACTTCGTGCCCACGAGCTCCCGGTCCTGGTTGCCGCCGGCGAAGCGGATCTTCCGCGAGAACTCGGCGGCCTCGTCGTCGGTCATACCGTCGAGGACACCGCGCACGACCTCGGCGATCTTCTCGTCCGAGGTTCGGGCCTCGATGGCCTCGTCGTTGGCGTCGAGGCGCTGCCGGATGTCCCGGGCCAGCTCCTCGACCGTGGTGGCATCAGCCATGGTGGTCAGCCCTCCTTGGGCGTCGGCAGCGCAGCGGCGATCGCCGTCAGCGCGTCGAGGTCGTTCGCCGGGGGCGGCGGGGTCGACCTCTGGAACCCCATCTCCTCGAGCCGCTCGACGAGGGACCGCATCGCGGTGTCGTTGGTCGGGTCGGGGACCTGGTCCTGGGAAGAGGGTGTGGCGACGGGCTCGTAGCTGGTGGTGACCTCGACCTCTTCGGGGGTGCCGGGGTCGAGGGTGAGGTTGTCGTCGGCGTCGACCGTGTAGCCGAGGCGCCAGGTGGTGCACCCGTTCTCGTCTTCGATCTCGTAGACGACCCAGTCCTCACCGAAGTCGCGGATCCACACCCAGGTCTTGTCGCCGCCGCCGAAGCGCTCGGTGACGAGGTTGTAGAGCCGGTCGCGCTTGTCGTTGACGGAGAGCTCCCGGCGGTGTTCGGCGAGGTCGAGCAGCTCGAGGCCGAGGTGGCGCATGGCGCGTTGGCCGGTGACCTTGAGCGCGTCGGGGTCGAGGGGGACGGGGACCGAGGACACCTCGATCAGCTCGGAGTGCTCGACGAGCCCTCGGCGCGGGCCGAGGCCGCCGGCGCCGTCGGTCGGGAGCGCTGTCATCGACACGGCGTTGAGGAACCCGCGGCGGTACTTGCCGTCGATGTCGGCGGCGAAGGGGTCGGCCATGTCGAACTCGACGTCGAGGAGGAGCCGGTCGCCGTCGATGGCGGGGACACCGCGGCCGATCGGGGGCCGGGTGAGGTCGTGGCACCACATGACGACGGGGTTGGCCTCGTAGCGGCCGAGGTCCATGCCGTCCATGCGGTAGTCGCGGCCGTCGATCTTGAGGCCCTCGGTGCCGGCCACGAACCGGATGGGCCCGTCGTTCGAGGGGGTGCCCTCGACGAACGCTCGCATGGTGTCGGTCAGGATCATCGGTGGGCTCCTTCGAGTCGGCCGTGGCCGTTGAGCGCGGCGCGCAGGATGGTCAGGTCGCGGGCCGGGTCGGCGGGTGGCGGGGGTGGCGGGTCGGCGGGGCGGACGGCGGGCTGGTTGGCGGGGTTGACCTGGTCGTCGGCCACGGCGGCCTTGTTGACCGGTGCCCACCAGACGTCACCCCACGGGACCTCGGGCAGGCCCTTGGCCTTGCGCCACTCGTTGATGGTCAGCGCTCCACGGTCGAGCTGGGCGCCTTCGCGTTCCCACACGGCGGACTCGGCCTCCTGGAGGGCCGGGATCCTCGAGTAGTCCCACTCGAACTGGTCGGGCCCGTTGCGGAACATCGGCAGGAGCTGCTCGCGGATGTCGGCGCCGCGGAAGTCGGCGTCGGGCTGGAGGGCGTCCTGCCAGAGCTGTAGCTCGAACTCGCGGGCGTTGGCGAGGGTGGCGTGCTCGTTGTCGCCGAGCAGGGCGGGGTTCACCCCGTAGGCGCGGCACACCTGGCGGAACGTGAGGCCGAGACCGGCGACGAAGTCGGCGTCTTTCTGGTTGACCCCCATGGGGTTGAACTGGGCGTCGAAGCGCAGGACCGCCCACCGGTGCGCCTTGTCGACACCGGAGAACCGGTTCGACAGGTCGATCTCGAGTTCACGGGCCTGGTCGGCGGAGAACGTGACGGCCTTGCCGGCCTCGGACCGGGGACTGATGGTGCCGGCGAGCTGCATCCCCTTGTCGAACATGTTCTTGTTCGACCGCATCATCGACGCCGAGGTGTCCGCCGCGAGGCGGGCCGCGGCGAGGGGGGCCAGCGCGGAGAACTCGTCGATCGGGTTCGGGTACCGGAACCAGATCACCTCGTCGACGTCGAAGCGGATCGGGGGGCCGCCGTGCAGCGGCGTGTACTCGTAGCCGGCGAGGTAGTCGGTCTCGTGAACGATGGGCTTGACCTGGGTGGGCTTCATCCACCAGATCTCGAGGGGCTCGCCTCGAGCGTTGCGGTTGACCGCCCAGTAGGTCTCCCCCCAGACGCACATGGACAGCTCGTCCATGCGGATCAGGCGGGGGAACGTCCAGAACGGGTTCACCTTGGCGATCAGGTCGGCGGCCGGGCCGGTGGTGACCGAGGTCCGGTCGGGGCCGGCGCCGTTGAACAGCAGCGGGGTCAGCCGGCCCATGTGGCGGGCCCGCAGCGACGCCACCGAGTAGATGTCGTTCGAGGTGGCCAGGTAGTCGCCGTAGCTGGCCGGGGAGAACCGGGTGTCGTCGTGACCTCGGCCGCGGTCGATCAGGGTCGCGGACTCCCCGACCGGCCACGACCGGGCCACCTTGGCGGCGGCGATGTCCTCGAGGAGGCCCATCAGCCGGCCGGGTCCTTGCCGTTGGCGACGCGGTAGCCGACGAGGATCGCCACCCAGCACCAGGTGACGACCCGCCACACGGCGGAGGCGACGTGCGCGGCGACCCAGCCGATGACGAAGAACGGAGCGGCGAACAGGGTGAGGACCACCCGGCCGGGGCGGAGGTCTCGGGCCTCGGTGTCGATGCGCTCGATGACTCCTGCGAGGGTCGTGGCCACGGGTGCACCTCCAGGAGGTCGGGCCGTCTCAGGCCATGAGGGATCCCTCAAGCTCGACGTGGACGCCGGCTGCGGCCCGGATCCGGGCGAGGGGGATGAGGGAGTGGCCGAAGGTGAAGGTGACGGCGCCGTCGATCTTGTCGGCGTCCTTCTCCTTGGCGAGTACCCGCCAGCCGCCACGGTTCTTCGCTGCGACGGCGTTGTGCACGTGCTCGGTGATGGTGGGATGTCCGTCGTGGGTGACGAGCCCGGCCCTGACGTCTTCGATGATCGCGTCGAGCGCCTGTTGCATCCGCTGGCCTGAGGCGGTCGGGAAACCGATCACCAGACCGCGGCCCTTGTCGTCGGCCTCGCCCCACTCCTCGACCCAGTCGGCATAGAGGCTGTCCAGCTCGTGGAAGCTGGAGTCGTAGGCGAACAGGGCGCAGTTGTGGGTGGTGAGGAAGTCACGGGCGACAGCGGCGATCTCGCCGCGTGGGTGCTGGTAGTCGGCGGCGGCGCTCCACGGTCGGACCCAGGAGGCGACGTGGAAGTGATGGGGGATCTCGTCAAGAGTCCAGGCGGAGAACACCGCGCAGTCCCGAGTACGGGCCCCGTCGAACACGAGCAGGACCGGGTCCTCGGCGTCGACCTGGGATGGTGATGTGTCGGCCTCGACGTACCCGGCGGTCGCCCACTCGCGGCGGGCGGGGCGGGGCTTGGAGAGGGCGTCGAAGCGGGTGGAGTCGAACGCCCGGTTCTCGGCCTTGCGGGCGATGTTGAGGTAGAAGCGATACCCGTCGGCGATCGACGTGTTCGTGTCGAGCAGCTCTTCGTACTGGCGGTCGAGGTCGACCCACGGGATGATCCCGCCGGCGCCGTCGTCGTAGGCCTCTGCCAGGGATGCGATCACGGCGTCGCGGTTCTCGGGGTTCTTGATGTCGTCGACGAAGGTGCCCTCGGTCGAGTCGTACAGGAGACCGCGCTGGCCTTCGTCGGCGGCGGCGAGTGTCTCCTCAGCGACGGAGCCCTCGCCGAGTGCGGGGGCGTTGGTGAACTCGACGGTTCGGCCGGAGGTCTTGCCGACGTTGCGGCGGAGCACGGCGGCGAGCTTCTGTCCACCCTTCGAGGGGAACCACAGGTGGGTCTCCTCGAGTGCGGCACCGGTGATGGGCTGGCCTTCTCGGGCGCCGGCGGAGGCGGTGACGGGCTCGATGATCCCCGGCCGGCCGTCGCGGAACTCGACCCGCGTCTTGCCGAGGTCGATGGAGTACTCGTCGAGCAGCCCGGACTCGGCGATCATTTCGCGCATCGGGCCGTAGAGGTTGTGGTCCTGGTCCTCGGAGCAGGCGGCGACCTGCACCCACGGGTAGTCCCGGGGCCTGCCGACGGGCTCGCCGTCGTCGTCCCACCCGTCGAACTGGATGGGGCCGACGAACTCGCCGATGACGAACATTCCGCCCTCGGGCGACTTGCCCTTGCCCTTGGACCCGCGTCGGCTGGCGCGGCGGTACACGAAGGACCCGGTCGGGGTGAGAGCGTAGAGCCGAACGAAGAACTGCTTCTGGTCGTCGGTGAGCTGCAGAGCCTGGCCGTAGTAGGGGCCAGCGGGGACCTTGAGGTAGGCCTCGAAGAAGTCGATCAGGTCCCAGCCGAGCGACGGAAACTCCCCCTCGTACTCGGGGCCACGCCACGGCATCAGCCGGCGGCCTGTGCGTCGACCACCCTGAGGTTGCCTCGGCTGCGCCTCTTCTTCTCGGGGGGTGCAGTCTGCCCGGCGGCGGCGTCGTCGACGATCCGCCAGCGGAGCTCCTTCTTCGCCTTGGCGGTCAAGCCGAGCGCCGTGTCGAGGTGGCGGATCTCGGTCAGGAGCTTCGGGTCGCCGGTCTCCTGCCACATGTCCTCAAGCTCGGCCCGGCGGGCGGCGGAGAGCCGGTCGGATTCGCCCCACTGAGTGGACTCGGGGGTCTTCCACGCCATGTTCCACCAGGCCCGGCCGGCCTTGCGGATCTGGACGTGGGCGGGAACGGCCGGCGGTCGGCCCTTGCGACCGGACTTCGGGAGGTCGATCCAGGGCAGGTCCCGGCCGGGACGCGGCTGCCGATTGGCGGAGGGAGCGGGGCCGGGCATGGGGTCAGTTCACCCCCTGCATGAAAATGCAACTGGCAGGAAGAAAACGCAACTGGCACACATTGCGAGCCGGGAGATC
>ERZ869925.546-NODE-546-length-26449-cov-3.790899_pt1 | contig 26449 bp, 40 predicted proteins | sample MGYA00579311_ERZ869925 | MGnify/ENA primary metagenome ERZ869925 (study PRJEB32216, sample SAMN09231817) | wastewater metagenome | place: USA: Maryland | collected 2016-07-30 | study: EMG produced TPA metagenomics assembly of the PRJNA472060 data set (Reclaimed...
GCCTGCCGCAATCGAGCGTGTCCCTGTGAGGTCAAGCAATATCGCCTCGGTTGGCTACCGCGCGGCTGACAGCACCTTGGAGGTGGAGTTTAAAAGCCGCGAGGTCTATCAGTACATGGATGTGCCGTATCACGTCTATGACAGCTTTATCAAGGCAGATTCGGTGGGGTCATTTTTCAGCACAGAGATCCGCAATCAATACAAGATGATCCACCTCGACAACTAACGTCCGCATGGCGGCTCACTGCCGCCTCACTCTCTTTCCTGTCAATCTATTCAAAAAAGGATCACACCCATGACACCGAACACGACCACCCCCACCGACCGCACTGACGACACATCCGCGCAGCTCAAGCGCATGCTTGCGGCTGAAATCGCCGCCCTGGGACAGGTTGAAGCCGAGGCCCGCGCCGCTGTTGAGCGTGAGCTGGCGGAGATCGCCGCTCAGGACGAATAACCATGCGGCCCGTGGATCGTTACCCTCTGACGCCTGAGAACGCCACACGCGTGGCCCGCATGCGCCTGTCTCGGTGGCGGATTTACACCGTCCATGAGACACAGCGGCGTGTGATGCGCGTGTGGCAGGGCATGACCCCCGCCGCCTATGCCGCGACGTTGGCCGATTTTGAGAACAAGGCGGCATACGCACGGGCCGCGCTGCAGGAGGTGCGCCGCGAACGCCGCTCGTACATTTCTGAGGAGTATGCCAAGGATCTGTGGCAGGCCCAGATCGAGCTGTACAAGTGCCAGGAAGAGGTGCGGGCCGTGACAGCGGCCATGCGGCTCACTCTGGCGTAGGCCTTTGGTGGGGTGTGCCTCTTGCATGCCCCGTCCTTCACACCCCTTAAACTGACAGCATAGGAGATCACCATGAAGGTCACCATTCAAAAATCCGTCCTTATGGACGCTCTCGGTCGCATTGGCGGCCTGATCGAAAAAAAGCCGCTCATCCCGGCGCTGGCGTATGTTCTGATCACCCCGGCGGCGGTTGGTGTTCGCCTCGCCACCACCAACATTCACACGCAAATTGAGGTCACAGCGTTGGCCTACGTTCTGGAATCCGTCATTCCCTGCCTCGTGAATTTCAAGGAGCTGAAGGCCGCGCTGCACGGCTTCAAAAATGGGTTTGTGACCCTGGGCCAGGATGAGGACGACGTGGGTCACAATCTCGTGTGGGTGTCACAGGGAGAGATGGACGTGCCGCTCACAAGCATGGCCGTTTCACGCTGGCCTGAACTTCTGCCTGTTGAGGGAGAGGGAGTCAAGCGCGCCCGCGTTCCTGCCGCGGCCCTGATTGCGGCTGTTCGTCAGACCGTGTGTGCCGCGGCCACCACCGACAATCGTCCGATCTTAGAGGGTCTGCTGTTTGAGGTATCTAACGCACAGCTCACGGTGGTTGCCGCTGATGGGTATCGGTTGGCTGTCCACGCGGCACCGCTCTCTCACCCTGCCGCAGAATCGTTCCACTGTGTGATCCCCGCGGCGTGCCTGCGCAGCGTGATCGGGATGGACACTCCGGGTGATGTGAGCATGGCCTACAACCCCAACACAGACCACGTCATGTTTCAGGCGGATGGGTGGAGTCTGACGGCTCACACGCTCACGGGCCGTTACCCTGACTACACCTCTGTTCTGCCAGAACGCGTCTCGGTAAGCGCTGAGCTTGACGGTGCGGCATGGGGCGCGGCCTTGCGGGAGGTGAGTGACGCGGCGGCTGACGATGCGAATTCTGTAATGTGCGCATTTGTCTGCGAAGAGGTCAGCCGCCCTGTGTTGCGGCTCTCTGCTGGCAAGGGAGATCAACGCGTCACATCTCAGGCCGTGCCCCTCATCTCGCTCACGGACGCGGTGACATTTCATATTGATCAGACCTTCCTTCGTGACTCGTTGACCGCATTTGTCGATGGTCCCATGCTCGTGCGCGTTGGGCCTGCTCACACGTCGCAGGGGTGGGCCGATGCGCCGCTGATTTCAACCGCCGCCGCGCCGGGGTCTTTCCATCTGATCATGCCGATGACACGTTAAATCGTTCGCAGGGGTGAGCGGCCTCACCCCTGGATATTGCCCCACCCTGAGAGGACATCAGTATGGACGGAACGAACACACTCGATTACATCAAAGTCCGCCTCATGACAGAGGCGATGGAGTCGCTTCTGTCAGTTGACCAGCGCAACCGCGTTCTTCTCGCGGCGGAATGGGGCGGCTTCGATGCTGGTATGACGGCCCTCAAACGCGTGAGTGAGCAGATGGCGACATCGCGCTCAGAGGCGGGCCGCGCCGCGCTCGACACATTGCCTGAGCAACCGCGCCGCGTGCCCGCTCTGTACGCGCATGATGAGCTGCCGCGTGAGAGCGATGATGGTCATGCGCCCCACGATATTTTCTTTTAAGGACGTGTTTATGATCACTCCTGTTCCTGGCCCTTACCCCCTGCCGCGCACAGCCCTTGATACAACGGCTCTGTACTGGCTTGAGCAGTATATCGCGGCGGACGTTGAGCTTGGCGCACAACTCCGCGTTACTCAGGGCGATCTCCGCCGCGCTCCCTACAGAGAGCCGATGCAGAATGCGGACGCCTTCATTTTCAGTATCAAGTCACGTCTGACCACGCGCCGTCACCTGGCCCAGATTGCGGTGGATTTTTGCGCCTACGTCGGGTTGGTCATGCCTCACAATGTGCCGCTCAGTTCGGCCACCTTCGGCCTGGATCGGGGCACGATTGCATTCATTGCCGCCACACTTCGCACGCAGTCAGGTGTGCCAGATATGGGTCCTGCCCCTCATCATACACTGGCGGTTATGGACATTGTCGCCAGGGCTTATCGGGCGTGGCCGGGGTACACATGTCGATGATTGCGATCACCCTCTGGCAGCCGCATGCGACACTCATTGCGTGGGGGCTCAAACCTTATGAGACACGCGATTTCACGCCGCGTTGGAAGGGGCGGCCCTACAGGGGTGAGATTGCCATTCATGCGGGCACGAACACAACCGATCTGGAATCGCTGACCGCCCGCACCCGTCAGCTCAAGGCCCTGGGGCAGTGGCCGCCCACTGAGGACGGCTTTTTAAAGACGTTCCACATGGCCGTGAACCTCTATCTTGATCATCACAAGATCGATGATTTCCGATACAGCGACTTCCCGCTCGGTGCGGTGGTCGCGACTGCCCGGCTTCATGCCGTGTATGACGCGGCACAGCTGCACCCCAAGCTGAAATGGCCTGACTGCGATTTTGGGGACTTCGGCCAGGGCCGCTATGCCTGGGCCTTGACGGATGTGAAGGCGCTGAAAGAGCCCGTGCCTGTGCGCGGCCAAAAGGGACTGTGGGAATGGGCACAATGACGACTGTCCAAGATCGAAAGCGACTCGCGCTTCAGATTGAACGCGGCTTTCGCAGCTCGAAACAACGAATCAATCAACGCCTCATTCGCTATCACGCCCGTCTGCGTAAAGCCGAGATGGAGCAATTGATCGCCTTGGTGAGGCTTCAAGAGAGACAGCTTGAGGAGTGGCGCGAACGCTGCGCAATTGCTGATCAGCGGCATGAAGAACTCTGGGAACAAATCGAACCCTGGTATTACCACAGTGATACAGTCGAACCCAAAGCCATTTACCAGTTTTTTGAAGAGATCGGCATTGACCCCTGCAAGCTTCCAAACGCCCTGAGCGAGATCCTTGCTCTCCGTGATTTTGTAAAGGCGGCGCAATCATGACCCCTCCCGATAACCTGCCCGATGATCTGAAGGGCCTGATCGAACTGGCCGAATGGATTGCCGATGGCCTTGAGACGGGCACGATTGTGCTGCTGACGAACGCTGAGGCCGCGTTTATGGACCAAGTGCAAAGGGGCGGCCTGAGTGTGCCGCGGCAGTCGCCGCGTCTCGTGGCAATGGCAGATCGTTTGGCGGCGGCTGGACTGGTGACAGTGGACCGCGCCGCGGCGGATCATATCGTTGTATCGGCCCTGCGGCCTGGGGAGGGTGATGATGCCCAAGGGTGAGGAAGGGGGTTGCGATGGATCATGAGACATTTGTCCGCGTGTTCACCCTGGCGACGGTGATCGCAGGTGTGACGCCATGCGCGATCTTTTGGCTGTTCATGCTCTGGCAGAACAGGAAGGGCCGCATTGAAACGCCGAAGCGTAAAGGCAAGCCGGACGAGGCCGCGTCGTTTGAGGATCAGTAGACCGTATCAGAGGGGCGCTCTCTACAATCAAAGGATTTAGCATGAAGAGATTTCATGAGCCGCTTTGGAAATTGGCTCAAAACATCAGAACGCGCAATCGAATACGAGCGTTTACCCTGATGAGATTACGGCGTTTTGCTCGTCACCCGCGATATGAGACTCAGTGTGTGCGCAGGATCATTCGGCGTTTCTGGCCCAAATTGCCATTGCATCAACTGCCACCGCTCAGAAAGCACATGAACCGTAAGCCGCTGTTTCAACAGCAGTGGCGCAGTCGCCAACGATAGATGGCATTCTAACAACACTGAGGAATTCGATGAAAGCACTATCACTCTTTTCAGGGTGCGGCGGTCTGGATCTGGGATTTGTAAGAGCTGGCGGTGAAGTGGTAGCTGCCTATGAGTTTGACGCGAAGGCTTGTGCGGGTTACGAGCGTGTGATGGGTCACAGTATCCAGCAGGCCGACTTGACATCGATCGATGTCAAGTCACTTCCTGACACTGAGGGCATTATCGGCGGGCCACCATGTCAGGCGTTCTCACTGTCGAACTCTCAGCACGAGGACATTGGCCCATCAAGTAGCAAAAATATGTGGCCTCAAACACTCAGCATTGTTCAGGCAAAGCGGCCCCTCTGGTTTGTCTTTGAAAATGTACGGCACATGGTTTACAGCCGACACAGTCGGGCTTATTTCCACGAGCTGCTCAATATTCTGACGGGCTATGGGTATCGCGTTGAATACAGAATCTTGAATGCGGCTGATTACGGTGTGCCTCAAACTCGTGAGCGCGTGTTTATCGTCGGACGGCTTGATGGTAAAGCATGGTCATGGCCTGAAGAGACGCACGCAGAGAAATTGCAGATGTTTTCTCATCGATGGATTTCTTGGAAAGCGGCGTTGGCAGACTGGCGCTCTGATGCGCAGCTGGCAGACATTCCACCGTGGATAAAAAAGCGTGAATTGTATGCTAACGGATGGAACACTGACGCCTATTTCAACACGCAAGAGGCACGCCATACACGGTTTCATCGGGACGGGGATAAACCCGCCTTCACTGTCACGGGGGGGGGCAGCGGCACGCATACGAATTGTCTGGGATGGGAAAGTATATCGAGGCGACACACGGGCTACCGCGATTATTCAAACCCTCCCCGAAGTCGGTCTGAATGACAAATGCATCGGCAATGCCGTCCCGCCGCTTCTGGCGCAAGCTGTATTCAGAGCTGCCAGTTAAATCAATCAGCCCCTTGTCCGCTGATAAGGGGCATTCTGTACGGAGTGAGGTGAATCATGAGCGAAGAAATATCTAATCAACCATACAAGCTGCTGAAAGCAGAATCTCTTGTGATTACGTGCAACTGCTGCGGCCACTGGCTCAATCGTGGGCCTGCGTTCCTGGGCTACGAAGGTCAATGGGACTGCGAGAGATGTGGATGCACATCGATAAGAATTCGCCCTGGACGTCCATACGGGCCTCAATCGAGGGAATGGAACTGGATCGAAAAGGAATTTAATGAGCTGTGGAAATACTTTGACTCGGAAGAAATGACAACAGTCACAACCGAGCCGCCGTTACGCAAAAAGCGTATCTATCGGCTAAAAGAACACGCCGGAAGATAAGCGAGTTTCTAGAAAGAGTGAGGATTTAAGCATGGATGGCGATCTGAATCACATGTTCAATGAACTCAAGAAAATGATGTCGCAGGAAGACCCTTTGGAACAAAAGGGCATCGGGAAAGATTGGATCTGCTGTATGGGGCCGCAAACTTATGCAGAGATCGAGCGCCTGATCATTGAGCGCAATCCTATTGATTATCCCGTGAACAGTTTTCTTGCCCACATTGATCGCGTAGCAGAGATGGTGATGCGTCGGGTGTTTGTTTTTGACGACATAGCCTATGGGCGGCTGGAATACATGCCCTGGGCTCATGCGTATGCGCGAGATCTGAATCGCATGATCGAGATGCGTCAAGTTTCAGGTGATGAGCTTACACCTATCGATGACGATGAGGTGCAATCGTGAGCGACGAACAACGTACCTACAATCTGAAACGTCCGCCTCATCTGATCGCAGGGCAGGTGCTTCGGGATATTGAAGCAATCGCACAGGTGAAGTTTGGGCCGCAATCGTCGGCCCCTGTCCACCAACTTGCTGAGCAGTATCAGATTCTGCTGTCCGATCAGGATCAGAAAATCTTAGAACTGGAAGCGCGTCTCAAGTTGATCCAGCAGCGGTTTGAGCGTTACTGCCTGGATGGGCTGGAATTGGGCGGCTTTACCCATCTTCCGTTGGGGACACCTGAAGCGCAGTCCTTGTTATTTGACGCGCTGACTCAGGCGATCAAAGACGCCTGAAATAATCGCGATTCTGCCAAGCGTCATCAAAAGCCCTCTCAACCAGGAGGGCTTTTGATATTGTGCCCCTGTGGGCGCGTTTTCATCAGCGGCGCTTCAATCCACCGATACGACAGCACCCCCAGGATCACGCCTCCGATTCCCCCGATTATTCCAGCCTCCCCCGGCAGTGCGTCATGCATCAGCATCTTGAGCGGCCAATGCCAGAGATACACCCCATATGAGATCTTGCCAAGCGCCACACTCCACCTCTGACTCAGGCCGCGCGCAATCCACGTCTCATGCGGCAGAACACACCCCGTGATCAGGAGCGCCGTACCCCCTGCCACAAGCGGCAGACTGACGATATACGTCATCGGCTCATACAGGGGATAGGCCAGGAGACAGGTCATCATCACGGCGACTGCCGCGGCCTGTATGACGGGGGGCAGGTGAGAGCGCTGGCTCCATGAGGCAAGGCGGGTGAGGTGCAGGGGTGACAGCGCCGCGGCCAGCGCACAGCCGATAAACAGTCCGTCCAGGCGCGTGTACGTTGTGACATAGAGGACACCGATCGGGGCATCTGAGGTCACGGCCAGGGCACGAATCAGCCATGAGGCCGCGGCCACCGTAAGACTGACCCACAACACGCGGCGGCGGCTCCTCAGCAGGAGCACCCCCACGGGCCACACGAGATAAAACTGCATTTCAATCGACAAGGACCACAGATGCGCAAAAATCGCCGTTTGCGGCGCGTGCCAGATCTGGGCCCAGTTGCTCATCCCGACAAGCGCATACAGCGTCTCAATGACCAGTGTGACCCCCTGTGCGGGCTGACTCAGTCCCACCCAGACATTGACACCGATCACCATGACAAGCAGGGCGGGCCACAGGCGGCGGACGCGGCGCGCATAAAACGCCCCTGTGTTGATTGTTCCCGTCTCCTCACACTCATCCATCAATCGGGAGGTGATCAGATAGCCGCTCAGTGTGAACATGATGAGACTGCCGCCAAACAGGGGCAGTCCTGCGTGTGCCAGAAGAACACAGAGGATGGCCGCGCCGCGAAGACCGTCGAGGGCGGATGTGTGATACGGGGTGCTGCGCAATCGGGTCATATGCATGTCCTTTCCCAGGACAGGCATATCACATCCGGCCGGGCCGCCTGACAGAAGGCACTGGGGGCAGCGTGCCTCTTGTCTGTGCCCCGCCGCCGCTGTGTTACCGTCAATCTGAGACCGCCCACCATTCACGAGGACTGATGATGCTTTGTATGTGCTGCGGCACGGAAAACGACCACACCCTCTCCACACACCCCTGTGAGATCTGCGGCATGTGCTCAAATGAGACGGGGGACTGGTGGAGTCCGCGCGTTGAGACCCCGCCCGCGCCGCGTATCGTGCGCACAGAGGATCACGGCACGGTCTCGTTTCGCGGGTCGCATTTCGCCCTTGATCTGACTCTGCGGCCCGCTGAGGTGAAACGCGCCGGGTGGCACGCGGTGCTTGACGATGACCCCAAAGGCGAGGGGCTGCACACCCGACTCCACGTCTATGGCGTGGAGGGCTTAAAGGAACTCAGCGCGCTGCTGTGCGAGGGGCTGGCAGAGATTGCCGCTCAGGAGCGAGGTGTGTCGTGAGAGTGGTTTTGGATACTGTTGCACTAGGACTTGTGCAGCGATTCCATGAGCTTGACATGGCCCGATTTGAAGGGGCTCGTGGCTATTGCGCAGGCGGTGTCAATTTTGAGACGCACGAGTCGGAGATGATCGAACGGGGCGATGAGTTCGGTCGCGTGGCCGCAGAGCTGGCTCTTCACACGCAATTCATGGTACTTTGTGCGACTCAGTTCCCTGATGCGTGTACTGGATTGTCATCAGGCGTCGAAGTCTCTCCTCATTTGGTGACGCCTTACCCTGCAATCGCGTCTTACACCCCAGGCTCCCCTCTAATTTTTTTTGAGACACATCTTGTGGCAGCGTGGGTGTTATTGGGATGGCGCAGGACACTAGGAATCAAAGGGCCTTATGATGGGGAATGAGATCACAATCTATCCGCCGCTGCCATTGGACGCTGTGACGCTCAGTCTGCTCACGCGTCTCTATGAGTTTCACTGTCGGCATGATGACTTGATACACCACAATTTCTTTCCCTGGGAGGGGACCGCTTTAGAAGAGTTGATGGAACTGCGACAAGAAGAGGCCCGTCTTACCAATGAGTTGGGGCCGCATGTCCGCTTTCTTGTGACATTCGCCCACAAACACGCTGAGTTTTGGACGAACTTGTGGACAGGGGTAAGCCTCCCGATCTCAATCCAATATCCCACTTCTGACTCTCCCCATACCGTCTCTGACTTCCTCGTTGTCGACTGGCTCATGTGGCATTGGCGGCAGTGGCAGCACGGCCAGGAGATTCATCATGTCGAATAATCTGCGCCTCGACGATTACGCCATGCATCTGCTGTGGCGGCTGGATGACGCTGAGGATGATCTGGCCCATTCCAAGGCGGATCTTGACCCTGAGTGGAAAATGGGCAGCAAGATGCGCCATTACACCCAGATCAGTGAACAGTTCGCGCGTATCGTGGTGGTGCAGGGCCTGTGGGCGGATGTCTTCGCTCACATTCAATACATGGGCCGCATTCCAGCGGCCCAGATGCGCCGCGAGGGGGCGTGGCATCTCACGCTGTCACAGGACACCCTCGAAGACATTGATTTGCTGCTGTTTCTCTCGCGGGCCCTGCACGCGCGGCGGCACGGACAGAGGTCATTTACAGATGCTCACATGGCTGACATCCTCTCGAATCACTATGAGCTTGAGACGCGGCTGACGCGAGAGCTGCTGCGTGCCTATCGTCAGGGGTCACGCGAGAGTGTGGGATGATCGATACAACGCTATTGAACATGGAGAGTTGTCTATGACACGTTCATCATCCAGCACTGACACGGGGATTGCCGCGCTGCTTGTGATCCTGGGGATTGCCCCTCTCATTTTCCTGAGCACCATTTACAGCGCCTTTTTCACAGGGCTTATGGGCTGGCAGTTGTGGCAGTGGTTTCTGATCCCATTGAATCTGCCTGATGTCAGCGGATGGCATATTGCAGGGCTCTGTCTGGTTGCACGGGCTGCTATGCCCATGCAACCCAAATCCACCAGTAGCGATGAGACAGCCGCCGCATTAAGCAGGGGCTTCGTATACCCCCCCCTGACTGCGGTCGCCTTCCTGTTGTCCGGGTGGATCATCGCCAAACTCGCAGGCCTGATTTAGTGTCACAGGGGCAGTGATGCCCCTCCAGAAAGGACATGTCTATGGATGACTACCCTCGCTTTTTCGTCCGCGATGAGGGGCGCGATGTCCAGAAGATTGCGAAGGCTGAAACACCGGACGAGGCCGCTGAATACACCCCTGAGCGCGGCTGGACGGAATACGGCGCGCTCCTGTCGGGGCGGCGTGCTGACAGGGATGTAGACATCGATCACTCGCCACTAGAAGGAGATGACGCTCATGGACGGTGACACCGCACTCCGCTGCCTTTATCTGCTGGCCGTTCTGGTCATTGTCGTGGGTCTGCCGCTTATGCGCTATCGCCGCGATGCCAGGCTCAACGCGGTCATTGACCAGGAGCGCGATCCGCTGCCCTTTGATGATGACCCTGACGACGGCTATAAGCCCCTTCACCCTGATGAGGACGTGTGGCGTATGCGGGGGCATCTATGACCTTCGAGCCGTTCTTATGGTGGTCTCGCGTATTTGTACACCGCGGCGGCTGGCGCGAAACACGCTGGGTTGATGCCCTGCTTGCGGGAGATCTGCAAGGGACAGATCTTGTCCTCGTCACGTTGGACGACATCGGATTCAACATGCTTGTGCGCTTCGAGGAGGCCCTGACCTCATGGCCGCTCTATCACTGGGGAAATTATGAGATTGCCACCACCGCTCACAGGGCCCTGGGGTGGTGGAATGGCAACCCTGAGTGGGGTCAGATCGTCCTGGAGCTGCGCGAACACTGCCGCTATCTGGAAGATGTGACGGCGGCCTTCCACAATCCCGCGCCCTTCACCTATACCTACACCGCGAACACCCCCCCATTGTGTTTCCGTTGGGGCATCATCGCGAACTGGGTGACCCGTTCTTTGATGCGCTGCTCAAGCAGTGGCGGCCTGAGAGCATTCACTGCTTCCGTCTCATGGAACAACACCGCGACTTTTACAACAGCCTTGGTGCAAGAGGACTATAAAATGGCAGAGACCCCGCACATCACGCCAAAGCAGTACGCCCTTCTTCAGCGGCTTGCCATCGGGCCGCTGGCAAGAGACGAGGTCAACCCTCATGAAAAGCGCTGGCTCAATGACTTCAAATGGAAACACGGATTGGCTGACACCGTTGGTCACACGGCCAAGGGGTCCGTCTACACGCTCACGAGTGCGGGCCGTGCGATGCTGCGACAAGGGCCGCCGCGCGATGCCACGCGCACACTCGACAAGATTGAGGGCCTGCACCCCGGCAAAACGAAACGCATGTGTCACCTTGTGATCGATCTTGGTCTTTTTCGTCTCCTTGAGAATTGCAGGGACGCCTGTTGGGATGTTGACACCGATGCCCCTGCACCACGCATCAGCGGTGATATGGCTCTTGTTCATGTCGCAGAGTTTGAGGCCTACGGGCGGCCTGTGTGCAATGATCGGGACTGGGGACTGCTGCAGCGCATCGTCGCCGCCGCGCGTGAAGATCGTATTGATGTGCTTGTATTGGAGTGGTGATGACACACACAGATCTTATCGGCCAGCGGTTTCCTGCTCTTGATCAGGGATGGATTGAGCTGGTCGCCACATTGCCTCACCCGGACACAGGGGTGAGCGGTGACACCATGATTGTAAATGCCGCGCGCGTGTCGTTCCTGGGGGAGAGCAAGGGGGAGACAGCGGATAAAAAACTGCTGTTTCGTCTGATGAAAGACCGTCACACCTCCTGCTTTGAGCATGTCGTCCTGACATGGCGCGTCAAGGCTCCTGTGCTTGTCTGGTGGCAGTGGGTTCGTCACCGGATGGCCTCATACTCCGCGCAATCAGGCCGCTACGTGGAATTCAAAGAGAATGAGTTCTATATGCCCGATGAGTGGCGGCGGCAGTCAGATTCCAACAAACAGGGCAGCGATGGATTGATTGACCCTGAAGACGCCGCTGTGCTGTCATTCCGCCTCTCTCAGTTCTATGAGGCCGCTTACAAGGAGTATCAGGATGCTCTTGCCAGGGGCGTGGCCCGTGAACAGGCGCGTTTGTTCCTGCCAGGATGGGGCTCCTACTACACCTTCATGGTTAAGATGGACGCGCACAACGCTCTCAATTTCTTTAAGCTGCGCATGGCCCCTGATGCTCAGTGGGAGATCGCACAATACGCAAAAACGATGTATGAGCGCACCTTCAAGCCGCTCCTGCCCTGGACGGCTGAGGCCTTTGAGACGTTTGTGTTGAACAACACCACTGATCAGAAGGAATAGCGCAATGGCACTCGACGATGAGTTGAAAAAAGCGATGCAGGGCTTAGACTCTGATGCGGCACGGATGCTTGCAGACCTCCTCAGCCCCTTTGTCCACACCATCGAAACTCAGGAGGCCGCGATGGAAGCCGTGCCCCTCCCTGCACCGTCGACCTCTGACGCGTATGACGCTGTTATCGCCGCGGCACGCACGCTCATGCTGGCTAAAAATCACGATTATGGCGAGAGCTGGCGCGGCATGCGTGTCACGAGTCTGACCGATATCATCCTCAACAAAGCACAGCGTATCAAACGGCTGGAAGACCTGCATCTGTCAGGCGAATCGCCGCACGTGTCGGAGGGCATCGCGGCGGAGTATCAGGACATTCTCAATTACTGTGTCTTCGCCCTGATCAAACTGCGTGAGGAGGCGTCAACGTGAAACGCGTGTACGAGCTGGCGAGTGCAGGCGGCGGCCTCGTTCAACGCGGCGCGCTGCTGGTGGAGTATGAGGACACTCCACCAGAGGGGTTTGTGTTCCCTCCCCATTACGTCATGGACACAGACATGCCGCCGCTTGCGGACGGCACACCGTATATTCTGACGGTTGTTATGGCCGTCGTGACGTTTGGTAACGATTGATCGCAAGGAGGCCTCTTTTGAAATGGGACGCGCGGCAAGGCGAACAGATTAAGACATCAAAGCTCACCGCTGATAAAGTGCGTGAGATTCGCAGACTGGCCGCTGAGGGGGTGTCGCAGATTGATCTTGCGGCGCAATTTACAGTGTCAACCACCACAATCAGCGATGTTGTCACGCGTAAAACGTGGTGGCACGTCAAATAGCCGCACACTGCCGCCGCTGACTGTAGAGAGGCAACCGCGTGATGATTTTTGACCCCCTTCGCGTCGCGTATTGGAGGGCCTTTGACTGGGACGCGTTTGCCGCGCGCGTCCCTGCCGGCATTGAGGTGCGCTCAACAAAACTGATCGCCCTGGGAGTGCCGCTTGCTCAAGGCCTGCTGTTAGAAAACAAGCCGTATGCCGAGTGGGACGGGCCGACATGGAATTGGTTCACTGATGCCCCGTCCGCTGAGTACGCAAGCTATCTCCGTGTTCATGATTTTGATCTGAATGAAGACTGGCCGTTTCTCGTTGCTGGCCTTGAGTTCAAGTTTGGCGGCATTTGGAAGACTCTCGAAGAGGTGATGGCATGAGGATTGATCAGGTGCCGCCTGGAACGCGCGTGAGAGGGGGTACAAGAGCCCAGGACAATGTATCTCACTGTCCTGGGGCAATTTTCATCAGGACGATGGAACCCCATCACATTGGAGCTGGCCTCTCGTGAAGGCGTTCTCATGCGGCATGGCCGCGAGAGGAGGGGGATGGTTGGAACTATCGGCGGAGATCCGCCACCCTCTCTCTGGGAAGATTGTCTGCTGATTCAGTTTTTCCACGAGCGCGACGTGTGGAACATCAATCCCGATGACCTGCTGTTCTGGACGGGATGTCTGTGGCTCACGCGGCGCGAGGTGGAGTGTCTTTCAGCGTGGCCCGACTGACCCCCGCCGCCTCTCGTTAGGCCCTCCCTGAGCGTCCTCTATGCTGAGAAAAAGCATGGAGATAGGCCGCATGAGCGAACAAAGGACTAACCAATGAGGGCAGACATGTTCTCAATCTTTCAAGATCTCACGACCGCGGAAATCTGGAAACCCGTTCGCAATTACGAAGGCCTGTATGAAGTGAGCGATAAAGGCCGCATTAGACATGCATGTACACGCGGAGGCCGCGGCGGAACACGCTACCAACGAGGAACCATTAGGGAGCCCTTAGAAACCCTGGATGGATATAAATATATCTCCCTCACAAATTCCAAGGGGGAAGAAAAGAAACCTTACGTTCATCGTCTGGTTATGGAGGCGTTTGAGCCATGCGATGATATGGAGAATTTGGATGTCAATCACGAAGACGGGGATAAAGGCAATTGTGAAATCACCAACCTGACATGGATGACACATAAGGCCAACATGCGGCATGCCCGCGAAGTTTTGGACGCATGGAATCGAAACAAGCGTTATCTGTGGACTGTAACTCCAGAACAACACACCGATGTTGAAGGCATTCTTGCCAAGACAGAAGAGACCTTCGCAGGGCTCGTTCAGCGACTGATCACACAAGAGGCGGCCCGACTCAACTTGCCCTTCTGCACTGACAATGTGGTTTCCAGAAGACAACCGCTGAATCGCAAACGGGGAAAACCAAGACGCCCTGTGACGCGGCTCCTCTTTTAACTTATCACACGCGAATGACTGCCCCTGAATATCGGGGGTTAAGCCGCAAAAATGAGGGCGTATATCTTCGGGTATATGCCCCTAGTTTTTGATATATAGCCTAGAAACTCTTTTAGTTTATATGTTAGTTAAAATGTGGCTTATCACGAATAGAGAAGGGGTCTATGAAAGCGGTGATGAGATGCGTGTGATCGCTTATACCGACGGGGCCGCGAACAACGCGCGGCCCCTGCCTGAGCGGGCGGGTGGATGGGCTGTGGTCATGATGTGCGTCGATGATCAGGGCCAGCTTGACCCGCGTGACGGGGCCTACAAAGAACTCAGCGGCGGCGTGCCCAGTGCCACCAACAATCAGATGGAACTCGAAGCCATTCATCAGGCCCTCCTCGCTCTGAAGGGCCAGGGCGTCTCGATTACCATTGTCTCAGACAGCTCCTATGCCATCGGCGCGCTGTCAAAGGGGTGGAAGTTGAAAGAGAATATTCCGCAGGTGCGGACAATTCAGGCGCTCATGCGGCTTCACCACGTCACCTTTGACCTGGTCAAGGGCCATGCCGGAGTGCAGTACAATGAGCGCGCTGATGTGCTGGCTGTAGAACAGCGATTGATCGGTGAACACGCGGTCAAGGAGATGTCATGAAGACGATTGGCCTGGATAAGGCGGCCTGTCTGCTGCTTGATGCGCTGGCCGTCCGTTACGATGACCTCTACAGGGGCAGCTGGTACACGGCGCGGCCATACCCTGTTCGTTTTGATTTCTACGCCGGTGATGTTCTTCATTGGGCCGCCGCTGAACGCATGCGGTTCCATAGAAACGGCCTTGCGACCACACTCCATGACTATCTTACTTATGTGATGCCCTTGGACCTCCCTCATGCCGCCTACAGTGTCCCCAGGGAGCGGCTATTGCAGTTGAGAGGCCATGTGCGCTGGTTTCATCGACCACGGGCCGCAAAGATGACTGCTGACAGCCGTGAGTGGCAACTGCGCTGTCTGACCCTGTACATGATTCGCCGCTATTGGTGGGATACGATAGTTGTGCCGCAGAGGGGACTGTCATGAAAATCGCATCGGGATACAACCGCGTTGTTTTGCTGATCGGGCGATTGGCTATTAAGTTCCCAAATCCGGCCTCTCAGCGGCAGTTCATTTGCGGCATGAGGTGCAATCTGAAAGAGTTCGATTTGTACTGTGAATCAAATAACGATGCTCGTCTCATGAGGGTTTATAGCCTCGGCTTTCTCGGTCTGTGGCTTGTCTGCAAGCGTTATGAGGTGATCAACAGGTCTCTGACCAATGAGGAACTGGCAGAAATCCCCCTCAGTGAGATTGATCCCAAGATCGGGAATTTCGGTTATAACGACGAGGGAGGCATCGTTGTGTTGGACTATGGCTATTCCGACTCCTGGTATATCGGATAACATCACAGGACTCAAAAACACCCCCTGGAGATCGCCCCAGGGGGTGTTTTTATGAGATGCGCCGCGATTAGACGGCGGTCAGCTCGGTCGTGTTCAACCACTGGTCATAACGGCCAATGGCGTAAGAGATGCTGTCCACCGTGAGACTATTCCCGTCAAGCTCCACAGCGGCGTTGACCGGAAAATCAAGCGGATCGCCGCCCGTGACAAAGTAATTCACCGTGTCATACGAGCTTTTCTGAATGACGATGTTGCAGCGGCCCCCTGTTGTTGACGCGCCTAAAACGATGCCTGTGTCCATAGCCATGATCTCCAGTGTTGTCTGATTAATCCACGCGGGTCAGCGGGAAGACTCCCTGCCGCTCTTCGAATGTGCCTTTGCGGTATGTGACTGCCGCAATGATCACCGTGTCCTCATCCACCACCACCGCCGCCCCGTCGTCAATGACAAGATCCGGGTCGTTGATGACATAGCGGGTGAGCGGCGTGTTGGACTGCTCCCCCACGCCGATGATCAGATTGCGGCTGCCATCGCGTCGGTACGTGCCTCTGACAATCACATCGGCTCCTTGTGTAAAAAAGGCGCGGCCCACTCAACTCAGCCGCGCCTGCGGTCATCCGTGCAAAGGAACATACTCTTTGATCTTACGGGACATCTGCCGCGACCCCTGCAAGAGGCACGATAGGCAGGAAGCGCTGCACAATCACGCCTGTGAGGAAGGGGTTGAGTTTGTAGGGAGACACATCAATCTCGCGGGAAAAGCGCTGGCAGATGTCCTCCAGGGCGGTTTTGCGGCCTGCGTTGGGCCACAGACACAGCGCCGCTTCCGCGAAGGTCGTCAAGGGGATTGCCGCTGCAATGGTGATGGTGTCAATCCAGCGCGTTTCGGTGATTTTGAGGTCTGAGTAGCGTGGGATAGTGATCTCGTCTTGAATGGGCCATGACCACTTGACAGGCCCCAGGTCCAGGGGCCATTGATGGGTGACCCACGTATCATCACGCATCCATCGCGGGCCGCGTGTATTGGTTGGCCCATCAATAACCCCTAAGCGAAAGCGGAACGTATGGACAGGTCGTTCATCCCCGCCCCACCGCCCCCCAAACCCCCCCCCCTGCCGCACAATCACAGGACGGGCCTCTCTCCGATGAGATGGGAGGGGCACAATCAACGTATGAACCTCATATTCCAACACTGATCTCTCCTTTGTTTGAGATCAGTGTGCCATAGAGACACGCCGCGGCTGACAAGAGGCGGAATCAAAACCACCCAGGGATTGCCTGGGGGCCGTTATTGCACACAGAAGGACTCGAACCCTCAACCGCTTATTCCGAAGACAAGCGCTCTGTCCATTGAGCTATGAGCGCGCACATGCCGCTGAAGATAAGGCCGGACATAGCGAGGAAACCTCCTGGCTGACAGAGGTTTTACTCCGGCCACCGCCCGTAGCCGAACCGTCTATGTCCTCTTATCCCCGCCGCGAGAGGCCCTGCGCAGAGCACATCCAGCGGCAGATGTCCTTTTTAGGGGACGTGGGTGTCTGGTGGGGCTCGAACCCACAATAATCTCCCTTCACAGGGGAGTGCCTTATTCCAATCAGCCACAGACACCATACCCCTGACGAATAAAGAATTTGGATGGGGTCATAACGGGGATAACCCATCACAGTCGACTCGTCAGGTGTCTACAGTATAAGGCGGTTTCAGAGATGTGACAAGAGATCGGTAGAGGGCATAACGCGTTAGGGCTTGGGGCCTTCAAGGGCGCTTACATCGGCCCGGACGACGGCCTCGCGCTCTTCAGGAGTCTTGTCGCGGGCGGGCTCACCATCAAGCGCCTCTCGAATTAGCCCTCCCACCTCTTCGGCGGCATACTGCACCCGATTGGTAAACGTCAGAATCAATTTGACCGTGGATTCAGGCGTGCTTTTGGCGAGAGCTTCAATCGCGGCCATTGTCTCAGGGTTTTTGCGCAGGCGTGAGGCGAGAACACCTAATGCTGTGCCGACAGTCAGCCCACCCACACTGAAGGCCGCGGCAAGGCCCGCCACAATCTGCCAGACAGATACGGTGATGAGCGCATCGCTCGATGTCTCGGTCTTTTCAGGGGGCGTTGGTGCGGCTTCAAGCGTGGCCGCGGGGGATGGAGCATCCTGAGCCATGAGCGGCAGTGCAATGGCGCTAAAGGCAAGCAGCGCCACAATCAGAAGGACAAAGCGGATGAAAAGGCGTTTCATTGGCGGGTCTCCTTGTTGGTGTTGAGTAACGTGGTTGCAATTTGAATGTGCTGCGCAAGACGCTCATCCTGGTCATACTGAAGCGTCTTGATGTCATTGAGCGTGTCAACCAGCGCGAGGCACTGTTTGACGATTTTCCCCACCTCAATCAGGATTGAGGCCTGAGTCTGGGTGTCGGTCTGCCCCTGCATGAGAATCGTTGAGATGCGATTGTCCAGATTGATGAGAAGCTGCGTCACGGGGGACATGCGATCATCAAGCGCTTTAATCAGCTTGGGCAGTGCGGCAGTGGTGGTGCGCACCTCCTTCAGGTCTGTGAGGATTGTCGCACTGTGGTCGGACATCTCATGGACCGTACTCGCAATGGTGCGCAGGGTTTGTGTGTTGTGACCGAGGGCCAGTGTAAAACCCTCCTGCCGCATGGCGGCGTCACGAATGGCCTGAATGGTCTCCTGGCGCTCCTTTGCCGCGTCACGCGCGGCCTCGTTGTTGGACAACAGTGCATCTGCGATGCGTGCGGCCATGAGATTGACCGATTCGGCCAGCTTGATCACGGCCTCAGCGTCGGCCTTCACCCCGTCAGACTTTGCCGATGCCGCTTTATTGCGCGTGGTAAACCAACCGCGCGCAAAGTAGAGGATGACAAAGAGAGCCAGGACAAGAAGGACGCGCTCAAGCCCGTACTTCTCCATGAGGTCGAAAAATTCAGTGACGAAGGGTGGCATGGGACGGGCCTTTGAGTGTGAGCCCCCGTGCCGTCAACGGCAGGGGTGTCTGATGGGGACACCCCTGCAAGAGGGGTTAGTCGCAGAGTTTTACCGCGTCGAGGTGGTAGGTTCCCTCAACGGTCAATCGATAACTTCTCACCCCTGGGGCCAGGGTGAAGGTGCCATTGTCGCCCTCAACAGACACGTCATTCTGGCTGAGTTCGACTGCCGCCGCGCTGCTCTCATCAAGGCGCGTGATTGTGAGCTGTATCGAACACACGCTGTCTGAGAGAAGATCGGTCTGCGGCGGGAAAGGGTCACGCGTGGGCTCGACTGTTGGCAAGACGTCAATCCCACCCCCCGCGTCCGACCCTGTCCCGTCACCTGACCCTGCCCTGTCATCCGAGCGGCAGTGAAGGCGCGATGAGAGCGTGTAATCCCCCACGCCGTTCCATTCAATCAGCAGGACATACCACTGATCCGACACCGACAGCTCCATCTCAGCAGTCTCGCCTGAGCCGAGGAGACCCTGTGAGACGATGGTCTGATCAAAGCGCAACCGGTATTCAATCGGGTCATGCCCTGCTGTGAGGGTGATTGATATTGGACAGAGGGGATTGGCCTGAAAGATAGGGGTGTCGTACCCCTGAGCCAGCGCCCGCGCGAACGACATCATAAACAAAACACTGAACAGACTGAGTCCTACAACATGTGAAAATCGGGACCGCATGGGACACTCCTCTTGCAATGGACGTGATTCCAGTACATCACATCCTGGCAGAGGCCTTGCAAGAGGCACACAGGGCGGCGCACGACCGAACATCGCGCGGCCTGATTCTCCAGGGTCCGTCCCTCTTATGAGAAACACAGCGTAATTACGTAACAGCCGCCATTGCCGCCATTGCCGCCCGCGCCCGAATTGTTGCCATTGAGAGACGCGCCGCCGCCGCCACCACCGCCACCGGGCGCACCGCCTGCGCCTCCTGCACCACCACCAGGAGCGCCACTGTTGCTTGCGCCCCCACCGCCACCATCGCCGCAAAGAAAGGGAGACGTGCCGTCAGTAACGCCATCCTGACCATTGCCGCCATTTCCCCCTGGGTTTGTGCCAAACGCGCCGCCCTGCCCATCACGCACAGGCCGATAACGCGCTTGACGAGCGCTGCCGCCTGTTTGACCGCTTGATGTGGCGTTGCCTGCTGTAATGCCCGCGCCGCCTGCGCCGCTGGCTGGCCCCTTGGCAGGGCTTTGACCATTGCCGCCGCTTAAACTGCCGCCGCCGCTGCCACCGTTCGCGCCGTAGGTCTGAAAGCGTGTTGATAGAGATGTGTTGCCAATCCCGCCTGTGCCGAGCGTGATTGTGCCGCCTAGCCCACCGTCGCCGCCCGCCGCTGTTTGCTTGGCTCCGTTCAGGGTGGCAGACCCGAACCACGTTGCGCCGCCGTCGCCCGCTGTATTTGTGCCCGATGTGTTGTCGGTGGTCGTGGGTGCGCCACCCGTTCCCCCGACGCCGATGACAATGCTCTCCGTCGATCCGAGTTCGGAGGCCGCGTACCATTCCTCGGTGTAATCTCCAGGAGAACCGCCGCCGCCGCCGAAGCGCACCGATCCTGCTGCGCCGCGGCGTCCACTGCCGCCACTGCCGCCGCCGCCAATACAGATGACGCGCACCAGTACCGCCCCTGGCGGCTTGGTCCATGTTTGTGTGGACCCTGTGTAGGCAAAATATCTCCAATCAATGGTGACAGCCGTGCCCACGGGGGTGAACCATTCGGGTGCTGTCGCCCCTGCGTTCACACGAAGCTGTTGAAGAGCCGTGCCAATGGCAAGGCGTGTGTTGTCTGTTCCCGTGTGATAGGTCAGGTCACCCGCCGTCGTCATGGGCGAGAGCGTCGCGTTGTAGTTCGGCAGGGTGTACGTGCGATCAGCACTGTTGGCGTGGGTAAAGATGGCTTTGAATCCGCCGATCAGCAGACTCAGGGCTGTGGCGATCAACGACGATGCTGTAATCGTCTTGTTTGAGAGGTTTTCGGTGCCCGTGGGCGTGGTGTAATCGGTGCCCGACACGGCGATGGCAGGTGTTGCCACTCCCGTTGAGACGGTCTGTTTCAGGAGGCCGCTCGTCAGGCCTCCCAAATTAAACTCGTTCGGCAGTCCCGTTTCCGCTTGGGTGGTCACATAATGCGCATCGATCGGGGCGCCGCTGCTGCCTAAAGACGGCACATTGATAAACTGCCGCACATCCAGATCTTTGCTGATGCCCGCAATCTCCGTTTGACCGTATTCCAAAAAGTAGGCCTTGATCGGAATTACGATTTCATCCGTCGGGAGCTGGTCATAGCAGTTTTGCAGGTCTGCCAGAGAGAGTGACGTGCCGAGGGTTGTTATCGGCGTTGACGCGTACACCTCCAGCGGGTTCGCGGCGGCCAGATGCTGCGTGACGTTGAACACAAGCAGTGCATAACACTGCTCATCAACACTCGCGGGCACATAGGCCTGAAGATCGACATGAGTCGAGGCCGTCGTGCCCTGATAGATCATGATGGTGTTATCGGACGTGTGGTACTGCCACTCGCGCACGCTGACAAGCAGTCCTGAGCCAATGGCATAGGAGTTGAGATTGACCAGCTCGTTCAGGTAGCGAAAGGCCCGGTACGCGTCGTTGGGCTCCATTGCGCGGCTGTCAATGCCCTGGCGCTCGTAATCGTCAAGATCCGCCGCGGTGATGGTTGAGACGCCGCGCTCGTCCTTTTTGTAAAAGACCTTGCGTCCGGCGCGCGGCAAAATCGAGGCGGCGGGATTGGCGCGCAGATAAAACGTCGGTCCAAGGAGCGTGTTGCCGTTTTCGTCAGACGACATGACGGGCCGCGCCCAGTAGGAGCCGATGCGGTCGCTGTAGATGTTCTGATTTTCGTCGCCCAACACCGCCGTTCTCACGGTGCTGCGGGCCTTCACCTCGCGGCGAGCCCTCTCGATGCGGGCATTCATGGAGAGTTTCATTCGCCTGCCCCTGGACCGCACACGGTCATATACAGAATGGCGCTCTGGTTGTCAGTGTGATCGGCGTCTTCGAAGCGTGAGATGATAGGATTGCCATCGCCCGCGTAGGTGAAGGTGTATTCATGGTTGGGGTCAAAGGGCGGCGGCACGGCAATCGGCGCGTTGTTCATATACAGGCCGCCTGACCCGTTCAACTGCACGTTCATGGGACTGCCGTCGGTGTCGAGATTCCATGTGTAGAAGGCGTCCGCATACGTGTAATCGGTTGGAAGGGCGGGACCATCGGACCACGACAGATTGAGGGTGTAATTGCTGAGGCTGGTCAGATACATGTAATTGAGCGTCTGACCAGCGGCCAGCGCAGAGTTGACGTATGAGCCGCCAAACATGCTTGAGCCAGACCCGTGATAGGTCGCAAGCATGCCCCCCAAAGAATTCACTGCCGTGATCGTTGCGTCCCCGCCCACATAATTCTTGAATTTCAACAAGAGGCGGTACTCACTGCCCACGCCCAGATCGGGAGTTGCCACGAGGCTGGTGAGCGTTTGTGAGACGATGGTTCCAGCGTCGGTTCCGACGCCGCTGCCATAGGTCTCTTCAACAGCCCAGTCTGTTCCGACGGGAGTCTCAATTTGCGCAAATCCCGACACTGTGACGGTGTACTCCGCGCCCAGTGTGGTGGTGAAGCCGCTCGTGACATTTGACGCGTTGCGGAAATTGATCGGTGGATTTTGCACCCGACATCCGGGCGGCGGCTGATTCCCCGCCGCTTGTGCGGCCTCCTCGGTGCTGAGGGGCGTGGTCTGCATCCCTGTGAAGGGGTCACGGGGGATGCGCGTGGTTGGATCGGTGCTGTCATAGTTGATCGAGGGCGCGGGCGGAAAGGCTGGATACGCCGCGATGACGGGCAGAACGGGAATGGGGGTGTCGATCACGGAGGGGCTGATGGACACGCTGATGAGCGCATCGCCGCCCTGGGTGACCTCGGTGAACTGGCCGATGGTGTCCTGGGTGCCGCCGCGGTTGATGGTGGTGTTGACCGACACACACAACCAGTCATCTGAGGATGACACCCCACTGCCGCGCACATCATCAGCGGCGTCAATGCTGAATTGGTAATACACGCCAGGGGTGGCATTGACCACACTGCCCCACCCGCTGCCAAAGTTGACCTCCAGCGTCCGCCGCGTGTTTTCGCGGGCGTACAGATCGGCGGTGCGCTGACGGGCCTCTGCCAGCGCGTCGTTCAGATCGGCGGTGGATTCGAGCAGTTGAGACGGATCGGTCCCGTTTTCCTGTCCATCGCCGGGGCCGCTGGCCGGGGCATTGGCAACGAGGAACGTTGGTGTAAAGGTCGTCGGATGAAAGACCGCAAATCCAACATCCATCCATCCCACGCGGTCGTAGGGCTCAACGGTCAGCTTGTAGCTGTAAGCGTCTCCCAGATCAATCGCGGACGGCGTTTTGTCAGGCAGCGTGGCCCGATACGCGTTCGAGCCAATGCGGGGGTCACGCACGAGGCTCACAATGCCGTTCGCGGCCTGAATCAGATTCCCATTGATTTCTTTGGCACTGCGGCGCGCCGCGTCCGTGATCGAGGTCTCTTCCACGTTGACGTTGCCGCTCGAAAATGTGTCATCAATTGTGCCCAGAGACAGCGAACACAAATTGAGGACGGTTGAATGCCGCGCAATCACATGCACGATATTGCGCTGCGGCGTTGGGGTGTTGATGTAATCCCACGCCGTGGGGGTCGCTGAATGCCGAATGGCAATCTGATTGAAGCGGAGATTGCCTGCCAGCTGCAAAAGGCCGCTGAAATCGAGCGCCGCGTCCTTGCGCTGGCCGTAGGTCGCATCCCCCTGGGTGCTGCTTGTTGAGTTTCGTAAATAGCCAATGAAGGCAATATTTGAGACCCCCAACACATCCCCGTCAAACCGCTCATCCGTCACAAGCGTGATGCGCGTCCGGTCAAGCAGATCGTCGATGCCGCTCCAATAGGTTGCGGATGACGTAAAGCCGTTGTTCCAGTCTGACGACACAGGCACGGGGTCATGACACAGGCGAAAGAAGGAGTCGCTGTTGGGATCGCCTGCTGTGAGGGTGAAGTGCAGCGTGTTGGTTGTGCCCTCGGAATCGGTGAGGGTCAGGTGCCCCCACTGGTTGTAGGGAGTATCGACTTCAATTGTGATGTTTGCGGTTGACGTGCTTCCCGTCGTGTACGTGGCGTTGGGAATGTCCCACAGGACACCCGTCACAGTGGCCCCTTTTTCAAGCGCCTGACCGACAGAGGCAAACGAAAATTCAGCCGTTGCCGCTGTTGTCAGGACAACGCTGGCCGAGGGCACGTTGCTTTCAATGGGCGGCAGGGGCTCATAGGCCTTGTCCCAGTCAACAAAGGTTCTGTAACGCTGACGGATGACGAGCGGATACGAATCAACGACGTGGATGTAGTCATTGTCCGCGATGGCCGCGCTGGTTTCGTTGATATACAGGATGCTTGAGGTGGGGGTCTTGCGGATTCGCCCATAAAAGAACGAATCGCGGACATTGCCTGTGCGGGAGATGCGAATGTCCTGATCAACGCGGATGTCGGTGTATGCCCCCACCGTCACCGTGTCGTAGGTGATCTGCGCAAAGTCGGAGGCCGCTGGCGTGCCGTTCACGCGGGCCGCAAAGATAACTGCCTGCGGCCCGGCGACAAGATAGGCGCTGCCCTCATAGCCGCCGCCTCTCAGCAGAGTCAGTTGATCGGTTGTCAGTTGAGCGGTCATATGGCCTCCTTTCTGGAACGCAAAACGTCCGCGTGAGGGCGGACCAAAGTGTGCGGCGGCCCTTTAGTCGATGAATCCGAGCTTCTGGACGGCGTTTATCACATCCTGGCTGGTGTTTGCGTTGATCGAGATGTTGTTGGTGACGCTGCGATTGCTCGGTGTAATCGGACGCAAGCCGCCAAACGAGCCGCTGAGTCCGCCCGCATTGCTGAGAGGGGTATGCACAATCGGCACATAGCCTGAGCTAGATGCTGCGCCCGCCGCGGCCATACCTGCCTGTGTTGATCCACCATTGGCCGCGGCTTGTGCCGCGCTCTGGGCCTGGGAGACGGTTTGTGCGTAAAAGGCCCCCTGAATGCCAAGCAGTTCGTTGAGATGGGCCCGCTTCTCACCAATCTCCCGTGCATAGGCAATCTGGGCCTCATCACGCTGTCTGTTCTGCGCAATGCGGGCGTCCCTGATCTGACGGTCAAGAGCCGTCTTGTTATCGAAGCGCTCTTGTTTTAAGGACTCTGCTCGCTCCGCGCGGGCCTTGGTGAGTTCGATATAACGATCCTGCGCTTCGATCTCCGCTGCCGTCTGACGATCCTCGCGGGCACGATCAACTTCTTTGAGCGCAGCTTTATTGGAAGCCTCAAGCCCTTCCCGTACCTTTGCGGCAGCGAGAAAATTCCTTGAATTAAGAGCGTCCTCCTCCGAGGCAATGGCGGCATCGCGTAAATCTTCGAGCTTCCGATGGGATTCTTTGTCGGCTTGCTGTTCCGCTTGAGAAAACTTCCGTTGTGCGTCAATCTCAGCGGCGCGGGCATTTTCGGCAAGCTTGACCGTGTCACGGTAATATTTCAGGTCTGTGTCAGCGGTCTTATCACGCGCTGACTGCTGAATATCTTGGAGCTTTTGGGCAGATTGCCGCGCCATGTCCACCTGTTTGTTGGCGAAATTGGCGGCGCTTGCGGCAATCGACTCCTGCGCCCCTTTGATCTTTTCAGCTTGCCGCTCGGCTTCCTGAGCGCGGCGTTCGGTCTCTCGCTTTGCCTCCTCAGCCGCTTTTTTCTCCTCTTTTTCCCGTTCCTCGGCTGCTTTTTTGGCATCGTTGCCGGCAACCGCATTGCCTTTGAGGGCCTTGTTATATTCGTCAATCGCGGCGGTGGCTTCGAGAACGCGGCCCTGAAGCTCCTCCTCACGGGCCTTTCGAGCCTCCGAGTCGTCGCCCTCCTGGGCGCGAAGTTCGGCCAACTCTTGCTGCGCGCGTTGAAGGCGTTGGTTCTCTTTTTCAAGGCTGGCCGCCACTTCTTCGGAAGTGGCTCCATTGAGAACCTGCTCAAACACGCGGTCAGCGGCGGCATATTGCGCGTCGGCGGCCTTCTTCGAGGCTTCGGCGGCGTCATTGGCGGCGGTGGCGTTTTCGTCAAGCGCACGACTGTACTCATCGACTTTGGCCGTTGATTCGCCAAGCGTCTCCTCAAGGGCCTTGATGCGCTCGTTGCGTGCTCCAAAACCGTCATCACCGCGATTGACAGACAGTGAAACAGCGAGATCACCGCCCGCATTGTTTTTGCGAATGTCGTTCGCAACCCGTTCGTTTTCGGCTTTGAGGGTCTCTAGCTCGGCGGTGGCGTTCTTAACCCGCGCCTTTTCCTGCTCTAAGCTCTTAGAGATGTCGTCGCGTGTGGCCCCACTGAGAATTTGCTCAAAGATCTCGTCGCTGGCCTTGTATTGAGCGGCAAGTGATTCGTTGAGTTTGGCGTTTTTCTCAGCCTCTTTTGAAGCGCTGCTGAGTGCAAGCGCTGCAAGCCCAACGGCAGCAGCGATAGCCGCACCAATAATGGCAATCGGAGCAAGCGCAACAACCATCGCACCAATGGCGGCGGCGGCGGCGGCAGATGCGGCGGCCAAAACAGACTGAACAGTCACCTCACCCGTGAGGACACCCACCACAACGGCGGAAACCGCTGAAAGTGCTGTCTGTGCGGCTGACAATGCCGTTTGTGCGGCGAGATCGGAAGAGCGTCGTGTAGGGAAAG
>ERZ869925.547-NODE-547-length-26430-cov-20.350787_pt1 | contig 26430 bp, 35 predicted proteins | sample MGYA00579311_ERZ869925 | MGnify/ENA primary metagenome ERZ869925 (study PRJEB32216, sample SAMN09231817) | wastewater metagenome | place: USA: Maryland | collected 2016-07-30 | study: EMG produced TPA metagenomics assembly of the PRJNA472060 data set (Reclaimed...
CCGCCGAAGTCCGTTTCCACGTCATAGACAGGCGAAGCGGGGAGGGGGCTTGTCAATTTGAAGTCATCGGGGGCGTAACCACTTGTCTGCTTTACCACATTTCCAGACAATGACGCGCCTTTTGTAGTTATAACCTTGTTAGCGATGTTATTCGCTACTAGTACGTTCTTTTGGTTGCTGTAAAAGGTGACTGAGATAGGGGCGTTCTTGATGTCACTGAAAGTATTGAACGCGATGGTCACATTTACAAGTCCTTTGCCGTTGTCAGAGCGTCCGTACCTGTACCCGTACTTGCAACCGACCACGATATTATTCTCAATCGTCGCCGTGTCATGCCCATGTGCGCCCCATTTCGCAAAAGTCTCTTCCGCCCCGCCGATTCCCGCCATCGGATAACCCCCGCGATAATAGGCGCGGTCTCGGGCGACGACGAAGTTATTATGTATATAAACATGGTCACTGTTCGAGTAAATCCCGAAGCTGTAGCAATCCTCTACCGTGTTACCGTAAACCTCGATGTTCGAGCCTCTCAGCCCCATCCCCTCCCCCCAGCCGTTATGAATGTAATTATTACGGATTACAATATTCTGCGCCAGGCCAGTGGGGGATTCGTCCACTGACTGCACCTTCACCAGTGAGGGCCAGCCCCCCGAAATCGTGTTAGGCTTCGAGCGCATCGCACAGCGGACAATCTCGCAGTTTTCCAGCGTCCCGCCGTTCGTGCCTAAGAATAGGACGCCGTGATCTTTGGTGTCGTGGATTTTGCAATTTCTGACCGTGACGTTATCCCCTGTAATCTTTAGCCCCACACCAGCGGGATTCGAGATGTCACAATCTTCAATGATGACATTCGAGTCCTTTACTGTTAGTCCATTTGGGTATTGTTTCATTTTGCTCCTAGTTATCCATCAGTAAAAAGAACATATTATTACCGCCTTCATGGTAGTAAATCTTCACTTGTAAATGGTCAAGGCGGCATTGAAGCCCGAAAGACCCAGTTTTCCCTTCAACCTTTACGTAAAAATTCCCATCCTGAGTACCATATTCGCTGAATGACCCCGCTCCCCATAAGTCAGTAGGCCCGCCGTATGTTCTGGTTGTGTCTGTCGTGCCTGTGACAGTATCCGACTTTGTAGCGGTGTAAGACGAACCACCATTATCAGATAAAGACAATTGTATTGTAGCAACAATGCCCGCCGCTTGAGCGGAAAATTCTGCCGTGACTTCTATCCCGTCAATGGTTGCGTTAGTAGGAATGCCGAACGCAAAAACGCTAACCGTACCGTTGATAAATGTCGTGCTTGTGGTCGTGGCGTAGGTATTGTTCGATGAGTAACAATTCGAGAGGGTAGACCACCCGCCTGTTGTTGACGCTGTTGGGGACTTGAATCCAGTGTCAGCCATTTTACGCCTGCACCGTTACGCCTAAAACATCAACCTTGCTATCATCTGTGTTATCAACACATAAAATATAGTGTGTCTTACCTGCCACCGTTGTTGTTGGTAGAGTTACACCAATTGCCCGAAATGCCGCGTCCCATGTTAAGCCTTTAGCTACGCCCGCATCTTTCAGGCGTATCAGTCTGGCCTTACCGCTAACCAGTGTCCCTGTTGTGGAAATCGTGGTGGCGTTGGCAATCGCGGTGAGGTGGTAACGGTCGGTCGCATCCAAGTCGATGACCGCCGTAGCGTCGTCGGTAGTGGTTACGACACGGGGAGCAATCGCCGCTGTGAGGCTTCCGCCTGCAACTGTCAAAGTGTTCCCCGATTGCGTGACGGTTACATCTCCATTGTCGAAGTTGATAACCCCACCCTCCGCAAGAAATAAGTCCGAGAATTGCAGGGCGGTCGTACCGAGAGCCGCCCCGTCGTTTGCGTCGGGTAAAAATGCGGTCTCTGCTGTGATGTTTGGAGCAACAAAGTCACCGCCTGAAACTGTCAGGAGATTGGACGAGTGAGTGAGGTTTACATCGCTCGCGTTGAAGTTTATTACAGCACCAGAGGCTAGAAATAAATCAGAGTACGCAGTACCGCCCTCACCTAATGATGTCCCATCGTTTGAAACTGGTTTTATGGATGTTGTTGTAATAGTCGCCCCTGTGATTGTTGGGCTAGTCAAGGTCTTATTGGTTAGTGTTGCCGTGTTGGTGTTACTAACCAATGTATCAGGGGCGGCAGGGGCGGGGAGACTAACTGTGATTCCGCCTAGAGCGTAACCCTTCAACGTAGACACACCAGAAGTAGAACCAGCGAGCAACAAAGTACCATCTGCAAAAGTCTTTGCCGCTGTCACGGTTTGAATGCTGGCTAGTACCATGTCACCAGTTCCCCCCGCAGACCCTAAGTCATCCAAGAACCTGAAATCGCCCGCGTCGATTGTGTCCTGATAAAAGCCGTAATCTGTCGCCGTGATTCTAAGATAGACTTTCACGGTCTGAGCGACGGTGTCATTATTCCAGATGGTAATACTTTTCACCGCTCGCTCCGTTCCCGAAGCTGGCGCGCCTAAAACTTCCATATTGGTCGTACCGTTGGACTGTGCGACGGATGTTACCTCAGTCCGTGATGTCACGGTTGAATCTGCGTAGGTCACCGTAAAATCTACTGGGTTGGTAGTGTGCGCCGCACCGAGTACGGCTCGTAATGATTTACTGGTTGTATCGAGTACGATTAGCATAGAAACCATATCCTTTTTTTAAGTTGAATATCATTCGCCAGTACCAAATACTGCGCGGATGTTAGATGATAATATTCGCCGCTTGTCCCGCCCTGCATGTCGCTCATATTGTTATGGGCGTGAAAGTGTAACGTCGTGCCAGAGCTTCCCACCAGTCCAGAGTGTTGCGCGGATGTCAGGTGATAGTATTGACTTGACGTCCCACCCTGTAATCCAGTCAATGAGTTGTGGTCTGGCGCGACAATCGAACCGCCCGCCAATCCTGCGAAGCGCAAGTCAACAAAATCGGTATTGGTTTTCCGCTCTTGGAAAACAGTCTGCCCGTTGTACACACGCACCGCGCCGCACACGAAAACCGCGCCCGATGGAATAGCGGGAAGGTCGGTTATAGCTAAGTCGGCTATGTTTACTTCACTGCCCTTTGTGGTAACCACCGCGCCCGCATCGCTAATCGTAACCAGTACAAGCGCGCATTTTCCAGAGGTGGACGGGACATGAGAAGTCATGTCAATATCTTGTCTGTCAACGTGGATATATCCGCCAGAGTAAACGTAACCGTTGAATAGATTTACATTCAATCCACCAGTCAAAGACACGCCTAGCTTAAGCGGGGTAAAGGCTCTGAGATGCACATGTAACGGGTCTTCGCCGCCGTACTTCGCCAGCCATTCATACCGCACAGCAGGTGCATAGCCTCCGATGGTCGTGTCAACGTCGCCCGCTGGCGCATCGCTTCGGGTGGATAAAACCTGAAATAAATTAGGCTCCTCGGGTGAATACCCCACCCACACCCGAAGCCCTTTCTTAGGCGGTACGCGATTATTGAAAGCGGGTAAGGTCTTGTCTGCGATGGTCACATAGACAAAGTTATTGAGTCCAGGCACACGAAGTTCACCGTCGCCGCCGCCCATCTGCGCGGGTAAACGTTTCATCTCGTTTTGTTTCTTCGAGAATCGCTCGTTGATTTTCTTGGCAAATACCTTTTCAGCCTTCATTTATTCAATCGCGCAGACGTTATGCAATACCGCGCCTCCTAAAAGAATCCGCCTACCGTTGACGGTTACGTTTCGCAGTGTGTAACCTATCGACCCTGTGTTGTCTGCTTTTGTGCCGTCATCCACCACCACGCCCCAGTCAGGGTCAGATGCCTGAAAGATAATCAAACCATACAGGCTATTTATGGCTCTGGCTTCAATTCCTAACGTGCCAACGTTTAGATAAAAATGCGTTGTTGTTGAGCTTGTCCCTGTCAAACCAATCCCAGGTACGCCCGTGTCATAAATACCATTTGCTACAAGTATGCTGTAACTGTCGGGCCAGGTTGGGTCTTTGCGCCACGGCCCGCCCCACGCATTGACCGCGTAATACTCTCCAACCGTCAGAGCGTAAGAGTCAACATTTACATCAACAGTCGCCGCAACTGTGTCATATTTTATGATGTCACCAACCACATACTCCAAGTCTGACCCAATGCCAGAGGCGAGAAGTACCTCAAACCCGTCCACCTGTGTATCTGTCAATGGGTTGAACTGTGCAACGTTTCCATATTTATTACTGGATACCGTCGCGGTCAAAACTCTTGACCCACCCAAAGTCCCGTAAACATTGTAATTTGTCGGAGCATCCCCGAACCACGTACCAGGGAGATTTATCGAAGTTTCATAAAGGCTACCATCCGCCCGAATCATACAAGGGAAATAAGCCTTTGCACTCAGCTTTGTAGAGTCCTCGCCTCTCAATTCCGTCATGTCCCAGCTAAGAGAGAATGAATTTGACACAGCATCTGCGCAGGGAGTCCCAACGTCTATCGGGTCATCTGGAAAATCAATGTCATCAATCGGGAAGTCGTCAATGTCACCAATATCAATGGGTGTATCGTCCTCACCAATATCAATGGGGTAATAACTCACACCGTCTACCCCGATGGTTTCAACTTCAAAAGTTCCGCTCGTGGTCAATGCGCCGCTTTCTGAATCATAATTGAACGCGACCTTACGCGGTATCAGCCTCGCCGCAGTAAGTGCCACGCCGCGGGGATTATCCGCCGCCGCTATTGTCATCGTGCAATACTGACGGGGGCAAATGTCTATCAATCTGTTATTTGCACCCATGTCCAAATCAAAGGCGGTGAATTCGTAATTCTCCATAGCCAGCAAAGAACCCGACATTCGGTTTGCTTCGTCTTGGTCTGCAATCACGTAGTTGTTGAACGCAGAAATCCCGCCGTGCAACTTCCCCACGCGCCCAGGCGCACGGGAATAAACCTGTCTTTGAGTCGTCCCGTCGTAATCCTGATAGGCCGAAAACTCTACCATTGACGTTTTAGAGGATGTGTTCCTTTCAATGTCAATAGGTGCAAGGTAATCCGCTTCCGTAATATCCATAACGGTAGTGAAAGATGCCCTGTCAGCGTAGGTTATTAGTTGCTGGTCAATCTCGATAAACATTTGACCAAGATTATTCACAAGAGGCTTGGCAAATAAGGTATTGGCCGCGATAGCGTTGATCTGATTGAGTAGTGACCCACCAGGTTGCGCAAGCACCTTGACCCGTGTTGTATCACCAGTAAAGAATATATCCATGATGGTCGGGGCGGTCGTTGTCCAAAATAGGATATGAGCTAACGCCTTATCTACCGTCATTTCATTGATTTGCTTCCAGTTTGTCGCCGCTGTGTCTGTATCTTGTAACTCAAACGGGAAAGCCCGCATCTTATCCAGCCAGTAAGCAGGCCCGCGTACTGTGAAAGTAACCGAACCTTTCTCGCTGTCCCATGAGATAGACTCTCCGTCAATCCAGCCCACGCATAAGATATTTTCATACCCCGCCAGCTTCCCGATGGCCTGCGCCGCGCCTTCGTAGTAATCGGTTGAATATAGGGTAATCATTGCCCGCTCGTAGATGTCGGTCTTTGTGGCGTTGTCAAATAACGTGACGGTGAAAGACCAATCACCCGTATCATAATCACCCATGACTGGCGAGTCTAAGGTAAAATCTACCTCCGCAGGATTTACGAACACCCAGCGGTAGGAAGTTGTCACCCGTCCGTTGCTGTCAGTCATCGCGCATGACCAGCGATACTGGCCCGCCGTGTCATAAGTCCATGACGGGGCGTTCGTATCCATGTCGGTAGTTGTGGCCGCGCCTGTGGCGTCATATAGATACGAATCGATGGTTGTCCCATCGTAAGAGGCGGACAAAGCAGGGGAAGGGGGCGTGAATGTAACGCTTGCGCCTGTCATGTTTAGGACCGACACAATCGGCCCGACTCTAGGAATAACCCCGCCGTTTAGTGTGCTTCCGAATTCGATGTCGTAATCCATCATAACCGCGCCGCTAGTCTCGGTGATGTCACGCGGCCAGAGTGCAAAAGCGTTGAATACGGTTATATAATCATTGTCTGCAAATTGAATATCTGATGTTTCTGCAATATAAAACGTGTCTGCTGTGGGTGCTTTGCGGACTCTCGTTATACCTTTTTCGCGTTGACCAAATGCAACCGCAGAAACAAAGACTGTCATCCCTGGGAGGACGTTCGTCAAAGTCCCAGACCCGCCATCATAGACAAATTCCGCCACGCCATCCAGAGATGAAAACGTCTGATTGATGCGGGCGTTGTACATTGACCCTGGGTCATGGATTGCAAGATTGAGTTTTGAGAATTGACCACCCGCCCTAAACTTTGCAAGTTCGGGGGAGGTTGCCGCTCTAAGTGGTACGTTCGCTGTCATTGCGTCCTTTCTACGCTACTGCGATTATGTTCGAGAATGTGATGGTGATGTCTATATATCGGGTTGCCCTGATAACGTACTGGTCGGGCATGTTCATCACGGCGGTATACACCACATAATCCCCTGTATTGTTCATCGTGGCAATGTAAACGTCACTACTGACCGCCGTGCAATAAGACTTTAGAGTCGTCCACTGTTCTTCTGTCAGATACCCATAATGCCACGTGGCGACGGGGTACCCCAAACCCTTCTGTTTCCCGTTCGCCAGTTTGACCAGTGTTGAATAATCCTTGAATTGGGATTCAGGGTCAACGGCGATAACAGAAAGAAGCTGAAAGCCTCCCGTAGTGGATGTGAGTCCTAACTTGTAACCGTTTGCTGTTACTGTCATCCTATCGCCTCACTTAGTGCAAGCATGGTCTCATTTCGGATAATTCGGCGGTCGTTCTGCGATACCGAAGCGTCAAACTTTCTTGAGTCGTAATAACTAATACGCTTCTGACCACCTGCAAGAGCCTGTAACAGTCTTTGCTGTGTAAGTGTCCCGCCTATGATACTTTCGGCGGCTTTGGTGGTTCTGTTCGACATGACGAATTCACGCCCGCGCTCCCCGCCTACGAATAAACCAGGGCCAGAGATTTCGCCGCCGCCTGCTTTTGCTGGTAGGGAGTTTATAATCTTGTCCCATGCGGAGACGGTGTATTGAGTGTTTTTATCTTGATTGGCCGTTATCCTACCCGTTGAATCACGCGAGGCATTATATAGGGCTAAATTTTGTTCAAGCGCGTTCTTTCGCATTTCGTCGGTAATGGTTGATTGTGTCGTTTTCGCGGTAGACGTTGTGACCTGATTCATTGCCCGCGTAGCATCGCCCAAGTACGACCCGCCCGCCTGAGACGTAGCAAACTGAGCGGCCACAATTGAATCTGTGGACATTGCCAACTGGCGTGCGCTTTCCTCGGACATGTAATAAATTGAATCTGTGGTCGCTTTTGTTTCTGCTGTGTTGGAAAACAGCAACTCCGCAAGCGTTCTTGATAGGTCGGTTTCGATACCGAGCGCACCGAGCAACATATCAATACCCTCACCGTTTACAACAATGAGTTGCTTGACCGTTACTAACAGGTCGCTCCATTTCGTGTCTGTACCGAGAATATAATTAGTGAGTTGTCTACCAATCTCACCACCAACAGCCAGAGCCGCCGCGCCTACAAGTACGGGAGTCAAAGAAGCGGCAACAGCCGCACCAATTCCGCCCGCAGTCAAACCACCAGCTGCCGCGCCCGTCCCCGCTACCGCACCAGTACCTACTCCCAAGCTAATTCCTGTGAGGGATTGCAGAGCAAGCAGGGACGTTCCAATAACGGACAGCCCAGACATGATAGTGCCTAGAATGCCTATCGCCCCCACAACCGTCAAAGCACCCTTGACAAAATCGGGGTTTTCTTCCGCAAACTTGACGATTTTGTCCACTACATCTAACGCTTTTTCGAGATGCGGTACGACTTGCTCGGCAATTACACGCCCGAGTCTGATTTGTGTTTCTTCCCACCGCTTACCCAAATCCACAAGGCGTTTAGATGTCGGTTCGGTCTCACCAAGAGATTCTTTGTATTTGTTTACTGCAAGGGCAAGAGGCGCAATAATAGCGGCAGAAGTAAGGGCGAGAGTTTTACCAATCTGCCCTATTTTCTGCATTCTGTCTTTTAGTTCTGTGGCGCGAACCTTCGCCGCCGCTAGGCTCTTGGCTAATTCTTGCTTCTTTGCCTCGGCGTTTATAGCCTTCATCTTTTGATTTACGGCTTCTAATTCAGCCTTCAATCTTTTAGACTGTGCGCCATTCGGCCCTTCCATTGCCAGCGTGCCCTTAAGAATCTTCTGTAACTTCTCGGCCTCTTTCTCAAGGGCTTTGAAGTCGTCCATTAGCTTCTTAGCATCGGCGGGCTTTGTATTCAGCCGTACTAAAATATCAATCGTTCGCTCGGTCATCTTTTGCGGCCTCTTTTACTGCCTCGTAAACACTGTCTAAGGTAATCATGTCGCTAAGTAGTGCTTCAGGTTCTGCCATGATTTGCGATGGTAAAAACCGTCTATCAGTCGCCCGCCATAGCGTCCAAATGTCGTATGCGTTCGGAGTATTCAGAGCTATGACGGGCGGTATTACAGCACCTTCGGAGTTTACGAGGTTTCCAATTCTTTGGAGGATTTCGGCGGTTTCTTTTTTGTTTTTTTTTCTTGGTCAGGCGTCACGAACCAATGTGGGTTTAGTTCCATTGCGGCCTGTGATAATTCATCAAGTACCGTTTCGGGAATCTGCATGAATTCGGTCATACTCAACACTGGCGTGATACACCCTGCAATATGTGGGAAGATTCCAAGAGCTTGGATAAGTTCCTCGTCCCTGTCCTCTTTCTCTGCGAGTTCTTGTACCTTTCGCATCATGCTAACGCGGCGGACAGCCTCACGCATGCCTGCCTCGCTAACCACATAATCACCAATCTGTTTTGTTTGTAGCATTTATTCCTGCTTTCTTTTTATTCCAAGTCTGAGGCGGATTCGGCCAGTTCATACATGGCGGATACATTCACGTCGGCGGCGACATTTGAGTCAAAGGTAATCGCGCCAGTGGTTGCGGTGTAACCCGTGGTCTGCTTGACGCCATCCTTGTAGACGGTCAGGCCAGCGGTGGATACCATCGGGTAAGAGCTACCCAATGTAAAGGTCGCGGAGCTGGTCGATTTATTCCATGCCGTGAAGTGCATGCGATAATTGGATTCGTATTGCACCATTTCGCCAGCGGTCGCGCCGTCATCCGCAACAGTGAAGGCCATGCCCGTCAGGTGGGCGGTGGCGGCTTGCGGTTGCACGAAGTACTTGATATTGGCCTGTTCGCGTGCCATGCCTTTCGGCTTGGGAATAAGTACACACTTTGGGTATACATAGGTTGACCATACCCGCGTGCCTGATGGGGTCTTGCTCTGAGCGTAGACAACCAAACCAACGGTCGGTTCTGTGCCTGCCTGATTGCTACCCCATAAAATTGAGTTCGTCTCACCAATCACGTTGACGTTGACGTTATTCAGAATCGCCAGAGTGTCAAAGTCCTCGCGGGATACTTCGAGCGTACCCGATGAGGTCTCCTGCGAGGGAAGTACGTCACGCTGTAAAACTGAGTTATTTCCAGGGTGTACGATAGACTCAGGGTCGGGTGGTTCCCACGAAAACACAACAGGCCCACCGACCGCAATACCATCGTAGGCGGCGGTCGTGCCGTTCATGTACCCGTCTGAGTCAAGCTCGTAAATCCTCGCGGCGTTTAGGCCGACTGTAAAAATCTTTTTGGTAGGTGCTGCCATTTTTTACTCCTTAGAATATTTCTTCGATTGTCAAATCACATTTCACGCCATAAAACCACGAACCAGAACCGACGGGGTATTCGTACATACCTGGGACAGTGCTAACCGTCAGGCTTCTGCTTTCCGTGCTAAATCCATGTGCAAATTGAAACGTTCTTCCGAACGCCTCGGTATAAGCCACAACATACCTCATCAATACGGGGGCTTGGATGTACAGCCCAGCATCACGGGCGGACGCTTCGAGTAAGAATAAATCCGTAATCTGCCACGTCGCCCGCACTCCCGCGCCTGCGAGTACCTGCGCGTTAGGTGCGCCGCTCTGCCCCTGTCCTATTGGTAAAAGTATCCTGCAGGGCAATTGAGCGGTAGATACTGTGGAGGGAATTTCATCAAGGTTGAAACAGTTTGCGGTAGTGGATGCGCTCGATTTATCAAGGTAAGTCACCGCCATTGCTTCAAGGTCATCATAGATGGTTAGTAGTATTGAATACGTCATCGGATAAACCTTGTGTATGGCAGAAGCATCTTTTCCACGTCCTGCGGTAAGGTGGTCGGCATGATAACCGTACCGTCACCAGCCAAAAGCGGGCGGTCGGAATCACCTTGCTGTGTATCTTTCTGGCGATACATCCACGCGGCTAAACGTCTGCAAGCTGTGACAATATCGGTAGGGGTGAATAACAATACCCCTGTCGTGTCTGTGTCATCGCCTGCGGTCTGCGCCCATGTCACAGATGAGCCAGTATTCGCGGTCACGGTGAACGTACCATTAAAGGTACTATCAGCCACGCCCACAACAAAGACCGACATTCCTACGGATAACTTCGGGGCGTTCACTGTTGCGGTCACTACGTTCGTACTGCGAGCAATCGCGGTGATGGTTTTTCTTTCCATGTACGCCCATCTTCCAGTGACAGAAATAGCGTTTTCGGGGTCATCGGTGTACGTCCATGTATAAGGCTCTGACTGTTTGAATCCAACCGAGTAATACGGGGTAAAGTTTCGAGGGTTGGTGTACAGACTTGAGGTCACCGTGACAGCATCGCCGTTTACACAAGAGGTCAAATAGGATAGGTCGTCATCGAACCATAATTCGCCGTTCTGGATATTGTCGGACGGGTCAAAATACCTTGTCTCATCGCTCGCAGCCTGAAACACACGCCCGCACCGCGTATCGATGCGGTTGGTCGCCGCATCTAACATCAGCTGTAAAAGCGTGTCATCTGTATTAGTCGTAACATTTAGATATGTTTTCAGGTCGGACAATGAGCAATAACTAGGCATTTGGTTCATTCCTCTTCGTGTGGGTCGTAGTTCATCCCGTGACCTACTTCAGAATATTTGTCTGGAGTTCCATCGAACGTGCTTATGCTTTCGACTTCTGGTTCTCCAGTATTGTGGAATTCACTTATCGAATCCCATGCGATAAAGTCCGCGCTTGACGTTGGAATGTCTCCAACCAAATGACCTACAATACACGAGCGGTCAACGTAGGGTTGAAAGCCTGCTTCTTTAGCGAGTTCAAAAAAACGTCTGTCCTCGCCGCCGCCTTTGAAATCGTCGTCCATCACGAACCACTGGTCACCGCATAACGGTATCATTGCCTCTAAGACTGAGCGGTGAATCAGCGTGCAAGAAGTTGACGTGAAGTCAATCGGAATGATTGCGTCATCTGGTCTAGGTTCCATGAGGAACGCGCCGAATTTGATGTATTCTTTATGAGCAAAAAACCAGTCACGCGTATCTTTGATTCGGTGGGCGTATTGTTCGGTGTCTTCGTACTTTTTCCAGATGTGAGGCACGACAGGCGAGGCCCTCATGAATATCAAGCCAGAGACAAGAGGCACATTCCACGACAACAAGCGTATGAGGGTATCAGGTTCAAAAACCACATCGCTGTGAGTGCTAAACAGCCATTCGGAATCTGTTTTCAGGAAGTTTGCACAGACTTCATTCCATGCGTATTTTGGATTGTTCGCTCCACTTCGTACAAAAGTCTTTGTCCATCCTTCGGGGAGTTTTAGATTTATCCACGATAAGGTGGGAGGCCAGCGGGGGGATTCGTGAGCAGGAACCCAGTGAGTCACATGAGACATACAATCTACTTTCTAGGGGGGATTTCTCCCCCCTGTTTACACTAAACGACGACGACCTGTTGCGCGGACTGAGTCGGGGGATTATTCACCCCGTTATACAACTCCACTACGCACGAATTAGCAATCGCGGCGGAGAGGACAGAGCCACCAGATACCTTAAGCCACGGCGTACCTGCGGAGGTAGGAACATCAATAACCATCGTGTTACTTCCAAGAATTCCCGAAGTGGTCGCGGCGAGGCTTGCATTAGTAATGGCGGTAAAGGTCGCGCCACTTGTTGACGCCTGATAAATTCCCATTCCTGCGCTAAGAGCCGCGCTGGTGTTGGAATTAGCGGCAAACGAAAAGATAAACCGCGCACGGGAAAAACCAGTAGCATTGACAGCGATACCCGTCAAAGCACCAGTAGGGCCAGTGTTCGGCGCGATGGCGTTTCTTACATCCACCTTATCATTCAATCTTCCAGTCATATTTTTATTCTCCTAAAGTGGCGGGCTTGGCGTGAACTACGTTACACCCGCCATTTACAAATTAGCTGTGGTTGGTCAGGTAGTAGAACGCCTCAGACTGAAGGACACCACCACCGCGGAAGATGCTGGCGAAGATACCGACCTGTCCAGTACCCATGTACAAGTACGGGTTGCGTTGTACGATAATGCCAGGTTTCTCAATCACGGCGTAGTGATTGAAGTTACCGAACAAGATACACTTAGCCGAAGCGGTGGTGTACGGTTCGATGTCGTCATCAATCACGACCTTATAACCGAGAAGATTGTCGGGTGAACCTGCGGGGGTTGCCTGATACAGGAACGGGTTACCAGTGTAACCAGCAAGATACCACTTGGTCACGTTGGACATGAGCAAGCCACATTCAGACGGGACGTTGTACCCAGCACCGAGATAACCGAACAAAGCGGTAAATTCAGCGGGGAGGATAACATCGGTCGAAGCGGTCGTGTTGGCTACGGTCGCGCCAGTAATCACACCTTCGGGCTGGCCTGTGCCTGTGCCTGTGGTGAAGATGGTGTTCTCTGTGGTAGCAACAGCACGAGCCAAAGCACCACTAAACCAGCTTTCCCAGTTGGTGGAGTTGTACATCAAGAATTCTTCATTGACCTTAGTCAGCTTGGTGTACTTGTACATGATGAGGTCTTTTTGGGAGACTGTTCCCTCATTCTCATCATAGGCAGCGGCTTCAGCGGTCAGAACAAATGAGGTGTGCTTGGTATCCTCACGAGGAACCAACAGGTGATCGGCGGGGGTCTGCATGTACTGGACAGGCAACTGACGAACCCATGATTGCAGGTCGCGCTTTGCGATAATCTCACTGGACAACGGGTCAGGGACAAGGAACGCACCAGAAGCACCCGTGGTCACATTCCACGCGGCCTTAGCCTCGGGAATTCCGTTGAAGGAACTATCAGGGGTAATCAAGCCACCGTTGACGTCACCAGTCTGCATCCAATGCTTGAAAGCAGGAACGGCGTCTTTTTCCTCGCTAAAACCTCGCTCAGTGATGCGGTTGAAGGCGGGGGCTTTGCGGGTCTTGATTTCTTCAAGAGCCTTTTGATAACCAGCATCCTCCGCCGCTTTGATGGCGGCCTGTTTTTCAGATTCAGCTTTGATTTCAGCGTCACGCTGTGCAAGCGCAGCCGCTACCGCCGAGTCAACAGCGGATTTGATTTCTAATTCGTTATCCATTTTCTTATTCTCCATTTTTATAATCTCACCCTCGGCGGGCGGTAGTAAAGATTTGATTGGCAATACTTGATTAGACTTTCTAAACTCCGCAGGGGTAGGAGTCAGGCTTGCGTCTAATCCCAACGGCCAGCGGGTTATCTCGAATACTTTGTCGCTGATACTCTTGCGGTCTACAAGGTGCGAGGCCGTACCAGACGACCACGCCAGTTTCCCCGCGAGACCTAATTCCGCGATGGTCTTCTCATACTCATTGCGGGCCTCGATAACCACCTCCGCAAATACCCCAACGTCATCAACGGTCAGGGAGGCTTTTGGCAAGGGTTCTTTATATTGCACCTGCTTATTGACACGCTTCAACTTCACGGGCATTCGGTGATTGAACCAGGTATCTGATTCAGTCGCCTTTCCGAAGTCGGTACTTTTCGTAAAGTAATCCCCCGTCAAATCTGGCGCGGTTGCGTCACCGAAGCGGACAAGATACCCCCCAAGCTTGACGCCCTGTTCGGTTTCCTCCGCTTTGATTTCATCACCCCAATAGATTAGTTCATCTGTCATAGTCACCTCAAAAACAAAAAAAGACGCGAAACACCCGTTATGGGTATTCGCGCCTTTCGGCCTTTTGCGTTTTCCTTCCCGCTCCAGCCGTTCGGCTCTATGGCGGGGGAGGATATTTATTTAGCGGCATTGTACCACAAAAAACTAAAACTCTGGCGTCTCTGGTTTAGGAATTGGCCCCATCCAGTGCGTAACGTCTTCAACCTGTGTATAGTCCATGTCGGACAGCGTCAATCCATTATTATCTGAGAACGTGACATAGGTCATTTGAATAAAGTTATCAGCATGTATCCAATACCAGCCCTCTTCGATTGGCTTGTTTTTTGTCCATGTGTGCAGAATGAATCCAGTTACATATGTCTTATCTTCAACTATAAAAGCATCACCAGTTAGATAATAATCTTTCATAGCAACTCCATATTATAAAGCTCATACTTCCTGTCAGTCTGATTGTAGACGATAGCCCTTGCACTTGCTAACTCTGCCATACACACATTGATATGATAATATCCGACGTGCTTTTGTATTTCTTTCAGCGTTCGCGGCTTTACGTTTAGGTATTGCAATATCTGGAGTTTCTTGGCGTCTTTGGAGAATGTCGGCTGTGCGCCTGTGGCGGTCTTACGCTTGGGTGGGTTTAGATTGAGCATGACTAATGCCTTTCTGTTTTAGTCAATTTTACCATCTATTTCCTTGAGTACAATATCCTCAAACACTGGCGCGAATCCTGTCTCAAACTCATTCAGGTCATTCCACCCATGCCCCGCCGCCCAGCTAACGCGCCTGTCAGGGTCAAACAGGAACGGGGCATAAGTTACGTTGGTAAACACTGCCGCTTCATCCTCGCGCTTTTCAATCTGCCATGACTTCTGCAATTCTTGCGAATTGTTTGTTCCCCCAATACCACTAAAGTACGGAGTCCCACCAATGCGACCGCCCTTACGCATCCAGCGAGACCCGAAGCCGCGTTGATACCATCGTCCATCGCCCCGCGTGCCTGGATTTTTATTCCACGGCCCTTCGGGAGGATACACAGCAACAAGAGCCGCTAATGCCTTAGACGCCTTGTCAAGTATCCTTTGACGTGTGGCGGGGTCGGAGACAATCGCCGTGATGTCTTTCAGGATTTTCTTAAAGCTCGTTGTCATCTGTTTGTAATTCGCTCCACTTATGAAAGGGACAGGTCAGGCGGCCTAGTATCAAAACAGGCTTGACGGTCATGGGTTTCCACTTCTTGCAAATGGGACAGTAAAATTCTTTTGGTTCTTCGGTCATGGCTTCAACTCCACATTAGTCTTGCATCTGCAATTCACATGAAAGGGCGGCTTTCCAAATCTCTGCCCCCATGATTGACCATTCCACCCGCCGCGGCTTGTAAAGATGGCTTGGTCTTTCAGCTTTCCATCGGCAGGGCCGCAAATGGGACAAACCTTTTCATCCTCGCTGGTGTTTAGTCGTATCTGTGAGTTTAGGCCGATATCGCCTAACATTTCACTAAGCACCTCGGAGAATTCGGCCTCGGCTCGGGTCAGTTCAGTTATGGCGATTGCCTCCGCGTGACCACTGCTAAAACGGAGTCCGATTCTATCAACCAACTCCGCGCCAGTTATACCCTCTTGTAACAAGGCCAGATATTGATTCCGTGTACTCTCTGAAATCTTGCGGGCAATCAATATGATGGTAGCAGTTACCGCCGCGTCTATCTTTGAGGCCGCTTCTGACTTGTCGATGATCTGTGTGAATTCGGACGACTCCGCAAATGACTGTTCAATCTGTGCGCGAATAAGTGACGCAATGGCCTGTGATAACTCCGCTTCGTATTGTGTCCAATAATCATAAGGGACTTGCCCGCCGCTTTCCTCGATAATGCTTAGATAATGACTGTCTACTTTAGACACAGCCCGCGCTAATCTGCGCTCCATTTCCTCACGGGATACGGGAGCGGATTTGCGAGCGTAGAGCCTGCCTTTAGTGGACAGGTATTCTACAACGGCGGGGTATTGTTTTACGGCCTGAGTAAATATCCTGTTCATTATTTATCCATAGCGTTTAGAGCATTCGCAAGCATTACAATGGGCAACTCCGCCACGGCTAAATCAAACACGGCGGTAATCTCATCCTGAGATTTTGCCTCACGTAATCCCGCGTTGATTTTCATCTTCAAGGCGGACGGAATTGCCTTAGTGTCAAACTCGCGCTTGTGTGGACGTTCGCAGTATTTGCGCCATGCTCGCATTTCATCAGCGATAGCGTTTTCTTCATCGGTGGGAAGTTCCATCGGCGTGTCATTCTGCATGTCTAACGGTTCTAGGGTCGGCTCGGGTTTGGGTTCTGCTTTCAGGGCTTCGATGGCGGTTATCTGTTCCTCGGTCAGATCATAGCCTAAGATTTCAGCGGCAATAAGTACAACCTCGGGGTTATCTTTGATGGTCGTGGTCAGTGTCTGCAATGCGCCCGTCTTATCGGTTTCCTCGGTCTGGAAGGCTTCGATTTGCTCGGGTTGGTATTCCATATTCCAGCCCCAACGTGACCATAACTGGTCGCTTAGTGTATCCTCTACCGTCTGGTAGATGGATACAAACTGACTTGACGTGTACCAGAGCTTAGTATCAGACAGGGCGGTTGCGTATGAATTCTCATCACTCAGGAACGTAGAGACAGGGATACCAAAAGCCGCCGCGATGTTCTTGATCTGCATAGTACTGATTTCGATGTACGAGCCTCTCAATTCATCCATGCCCGCGCCGATTACCTGCGGGGTCATGGTCTCAGCGTTGATAATCTTTGCGACCGTCTTTGTCCATCCACGTAGAAAGGCATTCCACCACCGCTCGGTTCTTTCCACGTCGCTTTTGTTGGTCATCCCTTTAGCCGCCAGAATAGTCGGGGGGATAAATCCACGCTCGCCGTACTGCCGCAAGCTATCATCCTGCGCGGCTAGGATACCAGCGGGCAACAGCGCATTAGCAATCGGGGTTATCTGTGCGGGGCCAGTTTCAATCGTGTCGTCGGGAAGCCAGAAATAGATTATCTGTTCAACGGAGTAATTCTGAGTCGCCCCGTTTAGGGTGCGCGTGAAGTTTACCAATTCCCCTGTTGATGTGTTGAAGTTTGGCTTAATACTAGACGGTACAAGATACTGCAAATCCACCACCCCACCACTAACCGAATCAACCAACAGATACGCAGAGCCGCCACACAGGGAAGCGGCGACCTTATTGATTAGCGTCTGTGGGTTACGCACCCCGCCCCATGCGGTATCTTCCTCGATGATATTATCTTTTCCATCCTCGATATAATAGGGAAGTTGTGACACTGCGTTAGCGGTCATGGTCACGGCCTTTTGCAACCACGGGACAAGCGTCCTAAGTTTCACCGCGTGAGTCCCGTTGCCCCCGTCGCTGGTCAGTCTCAGGAAGTTGTCAATCCCGCCAAATACATCGAAGTCTACGCCTTTGATTTGTCCATTCTGCATTACGTGTATTTGTTGTTTTGTCATTTATGCTCCTAGCTAATAAACCAAGTATTGTCAGATATTTGCCATAACGCTATTCCGCACGCCATTACAATGTCGTCATGCCCGTCACCCTCTGCCGCCAATCTCCACGCACCACTGGGTAACTGTGAAGATACAAACGTGTTGAATTCGTGCTTCTGTACTGGAATGTCCAGTAGCTTCCAGCCTTGATGTAATAACTCGTGCATGTTGGACATAATACCTGCCTTGCTTTCGTTCGTGGTGTCGAAAGGCTGGGCATATACTCCAATGTCCAGCAGGGCTTCGATATTCACCGCGCCGATACTGTTACGCTCTGCAAGAACGGATTCCAAATGCCACTTGTCACACATCTGCTTTATACGGTTGCGTTGTTCTGACCATTCCGTTTTGTTGATGTGCAATAAATCTACCTGTTGACGGGTAGTCTTATCAAATACGGGCATGGCGGTATAGTCAGTCTGTCCGAAGTCCAAGCCAGCTATGTACTCATGCCCTTCGATGTATTCAGCACCAGCGGGGGCGGTAAACACTCCCGACAAATCACCAAAATAACTATTGCCCGATGTGAGAAAACAGCTTACTACGTCCTCGGGATACTCTTGCTGAAAGAGTCGTCCCAACTCCCTTTGCTTACTGCGCCGCCACTTGATTTGGTCTGGGCGTAAATCATGGTCTTTGCACAGGCGGAATTCGTCGGGGTTGTATTCAATGGATTCGCCTTCATCAAGAGGTATTCTATATTGGTCATCCCACCACCAGGGATAGAAGTGTAAAGTCCAGACAGAATTATCACTTAATGCCTCCATGCATTTATCATAAAAGAATCCCTGTGCGCCGTTCGGGGTGGATTCCAGCGTTACCTGCGGGCTTCCGCCTTGCATCGCGCCCGCTACAATCCGCTCGGCGTCTTTCCAGAATGCGACCTCTGACCCGTGTAGCTCAGTGTATGTGTCACCGCGCCCCGTTTCCAGATTGCCAGCGGTCGCAATCGTGGCGGTTGAGTCAAACTCGGGATACGTGGCGAGGGTTGCATTAGCGTATTTCCGTTGCGGCTGAATGCTCCCGAATTTGCAATGCTCATAAAACCGATCTGCCATGCGTCTAAGTTTCTGTGTGGTCTCTGCGTCGTGCGCCAGCGTGATTGTGGTCTGTGTGCTGGTTACGGTACGGCGGAACATTTCGCCTTGCAGATATGATGAGAAGCCCAACTGCCGCGCTTTTAAGATGAGGTCTTTCCCTGTTCGGTTGGCGTGGAAGTGCGTTTGCGCCTTGTTCCACTGGAAGGGGATTAGCTTCTTGTCTTTATCCAATATCCGAAGGAACACCCGCGCAAAGTCACTGGGGTTGTTTATCGCTTGTCTCTCTGTTACCATCAACAAACTCTTTCCAACTCATGTTTATATTTACCGTAGGAGCGTCGGAATACTTACCGTGTACCTTTAGAATTTTATCTAATGCGGCATCGGCTGGGTATAGTTCAATTTCGGTGTCTAGTATTTCCGTATCTTCGTCTTTGTCTGTTTTGCCTATCTTAGTAACCGTGCGCTGTTTGATTTTCTTTACTAGTTTCCCCTTGCCACTATCCCGAAGTTTATCAATGTCAATGTTTCCAAATGGCGTGATAAATTCGGTTATGTCTCCCCGCGCAATGTCGGCGGTGAGCTTCAAAGCCTCATCAGCGGACATATGGACTTCCGCCAGCCGTGCCTGTATTACCTCTGAAATGTTAGGATTTGCCAACAATTCAGCCGCGCTAGTTCTTGCGCTGTTACGTTTCGCCTTTGGATAAGCGCGAGAATAAGCCTCTGTCCCATTAAAGCATTGAAGGTATTCGCTTATGAATACCTCTTGTGCATTAGTAAGTTTAGGCTTTTCTTCGGGTTCTGTCATTTCTTCCTATCCAACCGCCGCGCCGCAATGTTTGCACTGAGTCTTGACCGCTCCCCACTGTCCACAATGGCCGCACTTGACGATAACCTCGGCAGGGGCTAGGAACTTTTCCAGACTGCGGGCTAGGTCTTTGTATCCTTCGTCGGTCATGCGGAGATACATATCAGAACCGCTGGAAATAGTGCTGCCGTAATCCTCCCACTTTAGGGAATTATCCCCTGTGTTAGTGGTCAAACTCAACTCTATTTTTTTTGCGGCTTCATCAAAAATAGTCATCTATTTTCCTTTCCTGCACTTGACACACTTCCTGCGCGGTTTGGGTATCCTGGCACCGCATCGGCAGAGGGTGAATTTAGACATAATACCTCGGCACACGATCCCCCGCCATTCTCATCGTGCATTGATAAAATGTATTTCTGTGCCATTCCTGGAGATATAAATACAACCATACGCAAAATGAGAGGGCAATGAGTCTCAGTATAAATCGTTTCATTGGCGGCATTATATCACAAATAGACAAGTATCTATAATACGGCCTATCTCGTGTGTAAATAAATAAGTATTTTTTCAAGCCGCTCAATTCCAAAATTTTCAACAACCCACTTTGCGGGTTCTTTTGCCCCCTTATTTAGATTGCAAGATGGGCATGAAAGTAAAATATTTGACTTATCGTCAACCCCACCCAAACAATACGGAACAAAATGCTCCTTGTGGTATGTGCCAGAATATACTTTTCCGCAATATGCACACCCGCCAAAATATTCAAGCATTTGTATTTCTTTTGAAATTGGTATTCTGGTCACCCTCCTGCCTGCAGTTTCTCCCCGTTGGTATCCATTTTCAATTACATTAAACTCTACTTTTTCACCAAGTTCTATTGATCGTGCGCTTCCACCCTTCTCTATAACACCAGCCTCCTGTAATTTATTTAGGTGATATTGCACAACACTTGGGTGCTTTTGTTTCAAAGCCCGCCCAATATCTCTGACAGTAGGCATATACCCCCTCGCCTTTTTGAATTGACGTATAAAATCAACGATACTCTTTCTTTTTTGGGTTATTGTAATTGTATTCATAATCGTATTATAACACATTTTTAGAACACTTATTCACTGAACAAAATAGAACACCAGATTAGAGTTTTGAAATTGATATGAAAAATGCTTGTATTTTTATATGAAATAAGGGTATACTCAATTCATACAAAAAAGGAGATGCAAAAATGAACAAAAACTTATCCAAAAAACAGCTTAACAAGATTTCTGAATGGTACGGGTTCGACGTCACAGACGTACGCGGTTATGGCAGATTTGAGAATGGAGAACTTCTTGACTTTATTCTCCACTTCTGCGATGGTAGTATGGCTTGGCTCGAATCATCACGCGGGCGCGGCTTGTACCTCGCTAAGGTAGGCTTCTAATGCGTGGAGGCGCACGCAAGGGGGCGGGACGAAAATCCCGCCCCACCCGAAAATCTAGGGGTATCTGGTGTGGTCAAATAAGCGATGAGCAAAGAAGATTTATCATTAAGTGGCTATCTCCAGAAGATCGTTATAAGGTTTTATACGAAACGGCCAAGAGCAAAGAAAGGAAATTATGAACGCAATCAAAGAATATTTGCAAGCCCTTGACGCTTTACCGTGGAGACGGTCACAGGATGGGGAGTGGACAATGCTAACGACAGAAAACTGGAAAGCGTGGAATTATGGCGCGGTTGAGAAACTAAGAGCCGCCCAATACCACCTATATTTTACAATCCTCAGTTTCGGTGTGCTGGCGTTTCTGGCAGGCTTTGGTGTTTGTTGGTTCGCCTTGTAACACTCTATTTATTGATACACAATAAACCAAACAGGAGAAATCAAATGAACCAGCACAGACATAATATGGACACAGTGGCATACGCAGAAACACTAATCAACAGCAAAAACGACATCGTTACAATGACAGGCAGAGACGCGGCAGGCTTGAAAATCGGACTAAAGAAGGCCCCCGTAGTAATCAAGGAAACAATCGAAGATTACAAAAAGGATTTATCAGAGCAAACAAACCCAGCGATTGTAACCTTCATCAAAACAGAAGTGGAAAGACTGGAAAGAATTTTGAAATAACAAAAACAAAAAAAAGGGGGGCTTGAAGTATAGCCCCCCTTATAAGGAGATTTATATGAACATAGAATACCGTTGCAAATGTGGTAATAAGTTGGAAGTCGATCAGGTGAAGCCGAGGTCTTACGGCTATGACGTAGAGGTAATTTTGGAACAGTGTGAAGCGTGCGCCTCCAAACAAAATTTGCAGTCAGCAAAAGGCGCACCAGCTCAAGCCGCCATCATCAAACGGCTGGCGGACGCCCTCGAAGCACTAGAAATGTATATCAGCCTCGCCGCATCTGGTGCCGACGTCCACTGGCACATCGTCAACGCGGACGAGGGAAAAGCCGCCCGCGCTCTGTTGGCAGAGATACGGGGCAAAGATGCCTAAAGCCCGCAAGCCCTACAACCGCATCCTCCCCACCGCGCCCCGCAGAGGCCGCCGAAGCGTACCCTTTGAGATCATATACAGACCAGGTATCAAGCAGAATATGGATATTGTCAAACACCTGCAAGCACTCCGCGCTAATGGTGAAAATATCACACAGTTTATAACCGACGCTATTCGCGAGAAAATGGAGAAAACGAAATGATAAAAATTATGCTGAAAGGCGGAAAAGATAGTATCTTGTTCGGAACAGATAACGACCAAGAGAATATCAAACAACTAACAAAGGCGTGGAGCGAAGGTAAAGCCATATCTTTTACAATCGCTGAGGGCGATATTGTTAAGGCAACTGTTTTATGTTCTGAAATCGCCGCGATTGTCCTTGCTCCGTCGCAAGAGAAACCCATTGCAGGATTATCGGGGGAAGACGCTAAAGACTTCCTCAAGCCCTATCTTTCGCAATCCGACTCCGTTTCCTAACCCCCCGCCCGATCAGCCTTACCCTCGTTTTTACCCCCTTGTATTTCCTAGTACCCGTACTAAGCACCTTCTCTATCCTCTCCCTAAGATACACGGGGAGGGGATATTTTATACAGTCAGCCAGTAATGACAAAAGATAGACCCTCTCATTGTTGCGGTCTATCTCTTGTCTACATATAGGGCATAACTCGTTATCTACTGTCAGGCGTTCGCAGATATAGCACATTACCGAACCCTTACGCTTTGCCCGCCCTCTCTTTGTGTCTGTCTCAGGAACGCGCCACACTCAGGGCAATTACACGACTTGTAAACATATCCCGCTGGGGTTGTCCACTTTTGGGTAAACTTGCTTTTATGCACCACCTGCAAACACCTTTTACAGCGGTATTCGTCCACTTCTAAGGGTTGGTACATATCTAACAAATAGCTAAATGACGGGTGATACTGTAACCAGCCGCGCATTCTAAGATATAAATCCTCCAGCATGTACACATCATTTTGATTGTACAGGTACATCTTTTGCAAGGCGTTTTTGTCGCCAGCCTCGCAATCTTCCCACAATCCATAATCTGTTTTGTGCTTTTGCTCATACCCTAATTGACGACAAAGGAAGTCCATTGCGTAAGAAGTAGCACCGAACACGGCCTTAGACTCTTTCAGGGTATCAATTGATTTATATCTTTGTGCAGGGGGGAGGGAGTGTATCAGAAATCGCCAGTTGATCTTTTTAATGTCGAACTTGTTGCCGTTGTGAGTGATTACTACATCAGCCTTTTTTATCATCTTATGCAGTGACGTTACCACCCGCTTATCATTCCGCCCCTCTTTGGGCTTGATAACATCCCCGAAAGAGTCTGGCTCGAATAACCATTTACCCGCCCATGAGATTATATACCAGTCATCCTTCACGGCCTTTTGACCTAAAAAGGACGGGCGGCGAATCTCATCGGGCCAGATGGACTTTACGACATTGACGCGCGAAGTCTCTATGTCAAAAAGTAGCACCTTTGGCACGTCTTTATTCTGCCAGTAGTTAGAGCATACCTTGCAGTACATGCGCTCTACGCCGTACCTGTTCGCCTTATGCCGAATCATATCTCTATGGTCGGCATTATTGCAGTGAGGGCATTTCATGACGCCTCTATTCTCATTTTGTGTAAATCATTGTGATTACTCGGAATACTATATCCCCCATCACGAGTAAGAATAAACTGTTCAGTTTTGTGTCCCATGATAGAACGCGGTCTCTAATCGCGTTGAATCCTGGTTTGCCGTTTCCTTCTATGTTTTCTTTTATCTTTATAATGTCCTCGTCCAGATGGGCACGAGCGGCGGCGTTTATTTCGTTGTCGTTCTGACGCTTTATCAATAAATCTAGCTTTTCATTTAGTTTCTGAAATTCTTGCGCTGATACACTGACGGTTTGTTTTGTGTTCGGCATATACGATTCCTTTAAATTTACGGCGGGGGCTAGGGTCGCCAGCCCCCGCTTTTTCCAGTCGCGCATTTCGCGCTTCCCCGCTGTTGTGCGGGATTACTGATTAGGATTTTGACGCGAGTAGCACCTTATACGCGCCGAACGAACCGAGAACGACCACGACCAACCCAAGCAGGGATTGCACAATCGGCGCAAACTCGGCGGGCACGTTGCTAAATACGGCATTGATAAGCACCAGCACAGCACCCACCAGCGAGGCGGTAACTTGCGCGGCATAACCTGACAGGTCAACATTCAGTTTCCCGCCCAGCCATTTCAGGATTTCAGTGACGCACATTGTGAGGATGATACCCAAGAGGTATTTCAATTCGTTTGGCAGTTCAATAATCGCTTGCATGTTTTACTCCTATTTATTTATTTTTGACGACATTGGCATTATACCCCAAAGGGGGAGGATTACTTTTTTGAATCGGCCAGCGTCGCCCGCACTTTATACAATACTTGTAACCTTCTTTGCGATTGTAACGTATGGTAGACACCAGCGGGGAATTCGGGTCTCTGCGCTCACCAATACATTGCGGGCATGTACTCATTCGTCACCTCTCGCAAAGATACCGCGCATTCATAAACCCACTCACGCCCCCATGAGTGACAGGATACCACACCCCGCCGTCGGGTGACTGTACAAATACCCCACTGATTACCACCACATCACCAGCCGATAACACAGTGACCACCTCGTACCCAGTTCCCGCGCCCGTTCGCATGTAGACGGTATCAGCTGTCAGGCAGACTTCCCGAATCAATTCGGCTTGTGTGGCCGTAGGAATAACGGCGGGATTTTTGACAACCTGCGGCGGCATTGCGGCGGCGGCTGGTTCGATAGGGAGGGTCGCACTCATGCAAGAGCATTGGGTAAACAAAAACAGGATAATCAGCCCGCAGAATATCTCTATGGCGCACCCGTTACGGATGCCGTTTTTTAGGCCACTCATTTGTCACCTCTCACAGTCCAATCTAGTATTATGTGGAGTGCATCACTGGCGCACAATCCGATAAGCCACCACCCCAGACCTGTTGGCAGTGTCATTGGAACACCCATCATATTCATAGCCAACAAAGGGGCGGACAAATAACCCAGCCGTAGCATAGTGCCAACAATCGGCGCGTGAGATATGGCGGAGCGATGCGGGACGGTCTTTGAGTACGGCCACCAAAACGCCCGCCACATCCACGCTAACGGAGTGCCAACAAAAGGAACGCGGCGAAGATGCGCCAGCCCGATAAAGCCATCGTCTACATCCAAGTCTGGTGAAAGGATCAGCCCAGACAAAATGCCAACAGTCAAATGGGGATTACTCAGGGGAATACTGCCAACAGCTAAACCGATTGTTGTCATTGTGTGAACTCTACCGCTCGGCATGTTTCAGCGTTCCGTTATCTGTTGGCAGTGCATCAAACACGAAAATTATGGTTGTTGGCACTTTTTTACCCTTGTGCAAGGTCAGGCACGTACCCATGATTTTAGCCTGTTGGCTGTTTATCATAGTCTCGAGCGGGCTGTTTAGGAGTGCCAACAGCATCCCCGCGCTTTCCTCGCCATGCCTCATACTCTCGCTCGATTTCGCGCCAGCCTGGGCTTCTACGGTCGTACCAGCCAACAGCGCGGCGGCTTTTGTTTCTTTCACGGATTGCGATTCCTCGGACTTTACCATTCTGTATTCTCCATTCGCGGCGAGTGCCAACAGATTCAGGACTGCCAACAGGCTCAAACGGCTTGAAATCGGTCATTTCCAACCCTGCCAACAGATTTATACTTGTTAGCAGTTCCGCTTCGCCTACGGCCTTTCTGGCTAATTCGAGGGGTTCTGGCGGGGTTGCTGGGGCTTCCCCGCTTCGGAGTTTTTTGGGGCCTCTACCTCGGAGGCGTATGTAACCATCGGAGCCTGATAAGCGGGCGGGATTGCTTTCTGCTTTGTTCCGCGCAAGCGGTCAAGCTGGGTCTGCACGAGGCCAGAATCCCCGAATTCCTTTTCTGTCTCACGCTGTAAACGCTGGGTCTCTGCCAACTCACGCAAAACCTCACGGGTGATCTTCTGGTAATCCCTCTCACGAGCCGCCGCGCCTTGTGCCTGTTTCTTCACTCGGTTAGCCTTGATTCCGTCATCGAACAAAACATAGGCAAGGGTTGTGACGATATAGCCAGCGGTCAGGTTTGTAACCATAGTCACGATTGCAGAGACATCATAGGAGCGGGACAGGTCAGCCGTTCCGAATACCCACGACGTATAAAGAGAGGCAGCTACCATTACGACCGAAATAACCTTCTGGGTTGTGTTTGCGGTAGGGTAGAGCCAGAAAATCTGGCCGAGATAAAAAGGCACGGCAGAGACCAAGACGAACCCAACAGCTTTGAATGGGTCATTGGTCATCTGATAGCCTACATCCCACACGCGATATTCAGCCGCTAATACCACTACATCAATAAAAATGATTGCAATGGCTACCGCGTAATTCGGAAACAGGCCGACGA
>ERZ869925.549-NODE-549-length-26372-cov-7.891819_pt1 | contig 26372 bp, 32 predicted proteins | sample MGYA00579311_ERZ869925 | MGnify/ENA primary metagenome ERZ869925 (study PRJEB32216, sample SAMN09231817) | wastewater metagenome | place: USA: Maryland | collected 2016-07-30 | study: EMG produced TPA metagenomics assembly of the PRJNA472060 data set (Reclaimed...
GAGTTAAAAGAAGCTAGAGCACCTCGTTGTAGCTGTGCTCCTCTCGTTCTCCAAAAATCATCCGCTTGTTGTGTTGTTTTTATATTCCTTACTTGTTCATCCTCTGTAATATTACTAAATGCCGTCTTATCCCTTTTTCTTTGATTAATCCTGTCTTGAAGATCTTCTAAATACCCTGGTTCATCTAATCTGAAAAGATCAAAATCCACGTTGTGTTTAGATGCTTCTTTTTTAAGAAAGTCTTTAGCTTCTTTAAAAGCTTTATCAGCAGAATCATCTAGCTTTTGTTTAGTATCCCTTAAAGAAGAGACACCAGACAAAGCTAAGATTTTCTCTGCATGGTTTAATAATTCGTTACTAAGACCAGGATTAGCATTAATATGTTTCCTAGTAATAGCCAGAAGTCTAGTTTGCAATTCTGAAGGTTGTACAATTCCTTGTTGATTTGCAGCTTGCAAGGCTTGTGTTTCCTTGTCAAATGCTTCAAGATTTGCATCTAAGTCTCCTATTGTTGCTTCCCCTTTCCCTAATTTATCCCATAGAGAATGTGAGGCTAAGTCCAATGATGCAGCATTTTCTGCGGATGTACGAGCTAAATTAGGATCTTTCCTAGCTTGAAGAAAAGCATCTATCTCTTGATTTTGTTCTTGTTGTAAATTAGCTAATGCCACTCCTTTATGTATTTCTAACCCTGTATCAACAATACCAGGTATAACCCTACTTAAGTTCTCTAAAGCTACAGCCTCGGTACGTTTAGCTGTAGCTGTAACACCTAGTGCAGCAGCTTGTCCCTGACCCTCTAGTAGACCACTCTTATCTACTACTCCTTGTCGAACAAAAGAAGCAGCCCCTAAATTAGGAGCTGATAACCCTGTTTTTGTATCTACATCTCTCTGTGCCATAATATCTTCCTTAAGGTTTTATAATATTATTATCAATAAGTCTTTTTAACGCTTGCTGGCTTCGAGGGTCATCGGAAGCCTTTAAGTATCCAACCATTTCTTCAATATGCTTATCATTCTTCTGTTTAGCATTCTGAATGATGTACATTATGTTACTATCTCCCTTTTCTCTAAATGACTGAGCATCCATCCTAATGACTTTCTCGAATATCTCTGACCTCATTTCTTCAGGGGTAAAACTATTTAACACTTGTAGTCTACGTCTAAATTCTAAGAACTCAGGTTCACCTAATTTAGTTCTTGATTTAAGTAGTTGTTGATGAATCTCTGTGGATCTCTGATTAATAAAATCTTCTCTCTCTTGTTTAGTTTCTCTCATCTTATATAAAGCTAACTCTTGTTTAGTAACTACACCAAACATTTGAGCAATTCCATCAGTGTAAGAGAGGTTTAGTCCAAGTTTATTACCCATCTTATCAACCTTATCTCCCATCTCCATAGCCATAACTGCTTTGCCATAGTTTTTATATCCAGAAGATAGTTCTGCTGCTTCTTGAATAGCCAGTTTAAGAGCATCCTCTGTATCTAGTTGACCAACACGGAAAAGGGATACATAGTCATTAACAGATTCAAATACACTACCTATAGCATTAGTGAAAGGCATCCTAGCATCACTCTTTTGATTACCACCAGCAAACTTAACTAGAGAAGAAACCATATCGTAATAAGGAACTGTCTCAGGTATTGGCCCTATCCTTGCAGATAATGCTAAGTCAGAGGGAGCATCATTTGAGTCTGACAATAATAAGTCTATAGTTGTGTTTGTTACTAGATCTAATACACCACCCTTCCATCTTTGGAATTGAGCTTGTGTATCTGAATCAGTAAACTCAGAAAATAAACTATCTACTAAAGCATATCCAGGAACACCATAAGCTCCATAGATTGCAACACGTGCTGCTGCAATTTTAGCCTTTGGATCTATTAACTCCCCTTCAGCCTTCTTTAAAGACTTACTACTAAAGACCTGGAAGAATTGCTTATGTAGAATGGCCTGGAACTGGAAAAATAAAGAAACCATACCATCTTGATAAGGCATAGCACCAGCTCTTGTGTGCATACTACCAGCTATATCCCAAGCATCAGTGGTAATTTGTGCAATACCTTCCGGTGTATTCCAGTTCTTACCTGGATTTAATTTTTCCCATCTACCTTTAGCAAACAACCATGAACCTATATCTGCTGTAAGCTGGGCAGGTGAATAACCAACGGCCTTACCTATTTTGCTAGCTGTATCTGGAATATAGGCAATAGTTCTACCTATATCATCCATCACTTTCTTTCCACCCTGAAGAGCTAGAGCTTTATTTGCTTCGTCTAGTCCACCATGTAGCATCATGTTCATATCAACAGACTGAGGTAGGCCAGACTTATAAATAGCATCTGCTATAGCATCAAACTCAGTTTTCTCTGTAGAAATATTCCTAGCTAGTTTAGACATCACCCCTTTATACGGTTTAACATCACTAGCTCTAGATAACATATTAACTAGTAGTCCAGGAATCATGTGCATCTGTTCTCTAAACCTACCACTCATTACAGCATACTCAAGGATAGCTTGTGGCTGTACTATCCATTGAGCTAATGAGTTTAGATTCAAGAATAATGTATTAGCTAGAGACTTAACAGACTTAAGACCTAAATTACCCTTATTAGCTATGTCTCTAATTTCTTCAGAGAATCCGCCTAATCTACTATCTTCAACAACATCAGCTATTTTATGGAGAGTTTGTTTCCAAACCTCATCACCATAGTTAATCTTATATTGTTGATTAGCATATTGTTCAAATAGTCTTTGTGCAACTTGGAATCTTTCCAAATCACTCACAGTTGGATTATTCTTAAGTTTGATGTCTGTTAGAACATTTGGGAATTCCCCTCTTGGGAGAAAGTCACCAAATGACCCAAGGAAATTCTTTTGAAATATCTCTTGGTAATTACCCCACGCATTGAGCCTAACAGAACTCTGTATTGCTTTAACCTGAGCCACTAATGGATCTTCAAGTCTAGCTTGTCCATAAAGGGTAGGGAGACGTTGTCCACGTTTCCTACCATAGTCAGTCATTTCCTTATAGACTTTATAATCAGTAAGAATAGAGTCACCAATATCACCACGTTCAGGCTTAACTTGAACCAAGTCATTTGGATTTTCCAACTGAAGTTTTCTAGCAAATTCTTCAGCTTCTTTTTGGCTTTTTCCAGCTCCAATAACTTTGGAGAATTTCTCAAGCTCATTAATATCATTTATACTATTCCCATCTACTTTTAGAGATTTAGGTGTAGCTTTGATATACCAAGGTTCAATATTCTTCCTAGCTATATATCCTTCTACACGCTGTAAAGTTCTTTCTGGAAGTAAGTCAAGTTTATGTGTACCAGATACAACACCATAACGATATACACCATCAGATTGTCTTACTGGATCATGTAGTTTAACTAATGTTCTTCCTTCTGTCAATCCCTCTACTTGTGTAGCTGTTCCAGCTTCAAAGTCCCATACATGTTTAGTACCTACAGGTAGACTATCAACTTGAGAAGCATACCCTTTAATATCACCAGTAGCGTCATAGATAGCACGATCAAATCCATCTTTAACTAAATCATTAGTGTGTTTTCTATTAGCCCAAAGATAGTGATAGTCGGTCAACCTTTTGTAGAATGTATAAGACCTCTCCAAACTCTTCATTTCTTTATTAGAGAGATTAGGAAACATTGCTGATAGTTCACCACCATCCATCCATTTCTGATTCTCTAATGTCCATTCTGTAGCTTTTTGTAACTCTAGTTTATGTGGAGTTGCTTTAATCTCATTCTTAACTATAGAAAGAAACTTCTCACCAACTCTATCAGCTTGTACTGTAGCATGGAAAGCTCCTTTAGTTACCCACTCATCCAATCTCATAGTATTAGGGATGATGTGTTTAGCGACAGCAGAGCGACTAATAGGAGAAACAGACACTCCCATAAAAGAAGCATCAGCACTATTAACACCAAACATCCTAGCTGAGAAAGGATCATAAGAACGTTTCCAATCCATTTCTACATACCATTGATCATTATCATTTACAATTTTAGTTGCAAATGTTTGATCTTCAGTGGAAACAAAGGATTGTTTAATCTGTTCTTCAGCTCTTTGTGCATCATCTATAGAAGAATAGCCAAAGTCTGCATTACGTCCATATCTAGCACGTCCTTCAATATTACCTAAGCTTTCTCTGAAAGAACTATTAGACTGTTGATAGTGTGCCCCATTAACTTCAGCGAATGCTTTAAATGTCTTAGCTTTATCATCTGCACGTTCAGTTACATTAACTAAGAATGGGTCAAAGTTACTCTCCCCAAATGTTTCAGACATCTTCTTATCCATCTCAGTGATGTCATTAGCAATGTCAGGATTACGTTTAACAAAGTCATCATCTAGTTTAGGGAGTAAGTTACTACCAATAATTTCTCCCTTGGATGTTCCAGCAGCAGCAGCTATCTCATCATCCATAATAGCAGCTTTGGAAAGTTCCCTAGCTTGCTTAGGATTTGCCATAGCAGTTAAACCCATTGGACTCATAGGAGCCACTTTAGGTTGAACAGCTCGTACATGAACCTCAGCAGGAAGAGCATCTAAAAGAATACCAGCTTCAGCATTGTTAGGTTCTGAAGGAATACCATTGTTAGTTCCAGTTGGTTCTACACTACTAGCCTTAGCTGCTTGTGTAGCCTCAGCCTGTTTAATCATAGTAGGTTCTATTCTAGCAGGTGGAGGAAGAGGTTTAACTTTAGACATAACAGCTTTAGATAGAGCATCATCTCTAAATGTGTACAACCCTTTAAACCAAGATACTGGATTCTTTAATACACCACCAAGTCCTATAGCATCAGCAGCAGCTATAAAGTTAAAGAATGTCTCTCCTGCAAAGGATGTGGAAGGATCTAATATTTGTTCTTTGATAACTTCATATTGATTATAATCAGATCCAGGGAGTTGTTTAGCAGAGTCTAATAAATGAAGAATAAACTCTTTCTTCTTTTGTGGGTCTAATGTATTATTCAATATTTCTGAGATACGTTTATTAGAACTACCTCCAGCAATAAAAGCCATAACAGTATTTCTCATAGTCTCTTTATCAGAGAAACCAAAATACTTAGCTGTAGCATTAGCACTAGCTGCATTGCTTCCTGACCAAACACCAGGAATAAAATCCCTAGCTATACCAGTAGCAATATCAGTAGTAGAACTATCCAGAGATGCACCCCAATCATTAAGGATGTCTTGGCTTTCTTTATTAGCTTGGTAATTACGTTGTATACCATTAACTAATAACTCCTGCATATTCCGATCTTCTGTAGTGTCGGCATTATCAATGGCAGCAGTTTTCTGGATGTACTTATCCCTCAAGTTGTTGGATATAAATCCACCCTGATTATAGTGATTAACAATTACTGCTTTTTGCTTAACTGGGATAGAAGGATCTGCAATGATAGATTTAATAATTTGATCATTGTCAGAGTTTTGTTCATCTTTCCATGTTACCATTTCATTAGTTACATGGTGAGATTCCCCACTAGTCTCTAAATCAAACTTAGCCTGATTATATGTTTGTTTAAACCCCTCTTCACCTGGGTTAATAGAGGCAGCATAGAAAGCTTGATCATTAGATTCGTGTTTAGGGAGTTCCTTTGATTTAGCTAAGGCAGGTAAATCAAAAGCTGTTATTGGTTGTCTTGGTACTGCACCGTCAATTACTTCTTCTGGTGTTGCCATTTATATTATACTCCTGAGAATCGATTACCACCTGCCAATGAAGTGAATCCACCAAACCTACTGAATAGAGACTGCCCTGCTTCAATTGCACCACCAATAACTTGTAAACCAGCTTGTGATTTAGCTAGGTTGGCATTAATAACTTCAGACTTACCTTGTAGAACAGCAGATCTACCTTGACTATCAAGAATGGCTTTTTGTTGTTCAGCGGATTGTTCTCCCAATGTAGAGAAGGTATTAGCAAACCCTTGTGCTACATTAAACAGTCCTAAGTTTTTACCTAGCTGTGTTGTAAGACCTCCTACAGCCCCTTGAATAGAAGAAGAGGCTTGATTGACACCTGCACCAGCAGCAGAGGCAATTATTGAAGCCCTTCGTATCCTAGCCTCTCTTATCTGTTGTATCCTATCTTCCCTTGCCTGAGTGTTAGCTTGTACCTGTGCAACACGTTGTATCTCTCTTTCAATTTCAAATTGTCTACCTGCTGCTTCAGCCTGTATCCCTGCTTCTTTTTGTAATTGTAAAGCAATGGCTTTCTGTTTCTTAGCAGCTTTCTTAGCTTTCTTACCACCAAGAATACCTGTAACAATACCTGCTACCATTATAGACTCCTCATATGTTTATAGAGTTTATACCCTTCTATAGTAATACCTGTATAGATAAACCCAAACTTCTCTGTCCACTTCTCATTATGTGGTTCCAAGGGGATAGCATATATACTAGGCACACCTTTATTATATAAGTTAGTGGATATAGCTTCCCACACTTGTTTTGCTCTTTTATATTTAGAAGGAGTGAACTTTGTTAATAGTTCATTATGTACAAAAATCCCGTCCAGTATACCACTTTCGTTCTCTGCTGTCAACCAAATATCATCATCTCTATAGAGAGTTGTTTCATTAAGGCACATCATTTTGAGTCATCTCCAAACCCCACCCAAGGAGTTTTAAATCCTTTCCTGGATCACAATTGAAATAGAGGCTAAGAGCATCCCCCCTACCTCTAAGTTTATTCTTAGTTACAATAACTGTATCTCCATAATCAAACGTATCACCTGGATTAGGGCTAGTAGGTTGTGGTTTAACAAATCTATATGCTTGAAACACTGGCCCCCATTTACCCTGTGCAGCACTGTTGTTCCATTGCCATTGTGATTGTACTTTACAACTAGACTGTCTATTAAGAACTACACCACTACCTGAAGCTGTGTAAGATTCTTCTGTCCTATCACAATATACTTTTAGATATATTGATTGTTTCTTTCTCATCATATCACCAGAAATGTCATATCCAGTGATTACATAAGAATTATAATCATAAGCTGTTCCAGAAGATCCCCAGTCATAGAAATCATAATCATTATATTCTGCTATGGTAACATTCTGATTAACTGTAGTGAGAAATTTAAAATGCTCAAACCTCTCATCGTTTGTTCTATTATTGAGTACATGTCTAGTAGCAGTTATGGGATTACCACTACCGTCAAGTAGTGGATCATTCCCTGAATAAACTACATCCTCTGATTCTGTTACATAGTAGGTTGGTAATTCGATGTAATCCCTAATCTTAGGAATACCCGCAGTCTCACCATGTGACATATCGTATATAGCAAATGCCTCCAAAGTGAGATCTAAGATTAGTTCCCTATTAAACGTATCATAATTACTTATCTCTGTAGTTGCCATAATATTTTATGTAGATAGAGTTGCTACAGCTTTAATTTTACTTATTCCTGTTTCTGTTTTCCAATAGACAGTTATATATTTACTACTACCCATATAAACTGCATCGGGTTGGGTCGCTGACTCTGAAGAAGCATAGTTCTCTAATGTTTGTTCATATCCAGTACCAGGTGGATCTGATGCTGTCAATTTAGCAAATGTTATATTATCCTGAGAAGAGTGTTCATTATTAGGAGATACTCTGAAGTAATCATCACTCTCATCACCAACTAGTGTTGGGTAAGCATTCTGAAAAACTGTAGCACCTGTTACCCCTTCTAATTTAGTTCCTGATGTAGATGTTAATACACCTGATGCCTCTGTAACAGTGAATAATAATTGACCATAATATGTAACAGCACTAATAACCCAAGAAGCATCCATAATAACAAGAAAGTGTGTATTATCTATTTTCCACATGGAGTTATTAACACCACCTATACCAGTAGCACCAGTTACTTGAGAGATAACTGGGAATGAATAGGCAGTTCCGTGGTAGGTGATAGTTGATCCAGAAATAGATAATTTCTCCATTCTGGAATTAGCAAAACTATTCCAACACATAACAGCTTTACCAGAATCTAATAATACTATATTAGGGTTAGATATACTAGTATCTGTACCTGTTTTAGCTACAGAACCAAATGTTATAACATCACTACTATCAATATCAACAATCTGAGCTGTTGGTTTAAAGTTATCACTATTACGAGAGCAAATTATAACTTTATTAGCACTAATCTTTCTAACTCTAAGCTTAGAGGAAGTAATAACAGGTCTAAACTCACTATTTAAAGTCGTTGCTGCTGTCCATGTGAATGAACCGGCCGAGTAATTACCTATTCGTGCATAGGTGTTACTTGCATCTGAGTATACTAAAAATATCTTATTATCCGCAAGTTGGACAATATCATATCCATTTAGTGAGCTAGGACTTACACTAAGTATTACAAAATCTGCACTAGATGTTAGTGATAAGTCTGATGCCATAGTCAACACTCTACCATGTATAGAAGTGAAAGAACTAGAGAATTTTCTATATATTACTAATGCCTCTGTAGAGGTTATTCTAGCCACTTCAGGCATACTTGCACTATCTGCATCTACAAATACACCTGTACCTGTAATAGCTGGAACTGTAGGAGCTGGTGGTGGAACTACCTCAATAGGTTCACCGATTTGATGTTCTTCACCGCTGTAGTATAACCATCTAACAGTATTAGTATGATTATCATGATATCCCCTAGCATTCCTTTTAGCACTGTCTGGTATACTATTGTATAATCTCTGAATGGTTTGTAGAGTTATATTGTTAGTATCAAATGTACCAAATTGATTAGGAGTAATAGCATAAATACCACTATTGCCCCAAAAATAAATGACGCCATTAACTTCGATAATTGACTTAGGTGAATAGACACCGATGTTACTGATTTTATTAACTTGGTAAGATGTTGCTCTAAATCCCCCATCATCTCCTCTTATCTCCCATACACCATTCTCTGCAAATACAAAGAGTGATTGTTTAATTGGCCTTAAGGCATTAATTAATGAACACTCTGGTATTGTAATATAACCACCATCTGTGTCAACAACTTCATTGAAATCTGGATTGGTTGGGTCTGCTTCTTGATAGCATTTAATTAAATCTGCTTTACGTACGAAAGTCTGAGAGAAGAATACCACACCAGATAGTAGTGGACTACGATTATCTCCATCATTAACCTTACTCAGTATACCAGAATAGAATGCTCTACCAGCATAAGAAGCTACAGCAGTTAGTCTACCCAACTCTTGATCTGCTTTTAATAGTAAACCTGTTTGATCAATACGAGACTGACCTCTAAAGAATAGAGGAAGAATGAAGTGTCCTCTAGCTACTTGCCCAGTATTAACTAAGTTCCTAGCAGCAATATTAGGATTATATTTATCTACATCAGCCGATTGTAGATCTTCAACTCTACCGATTGACCATTGATCTCCATTACCAGGATAGATACCAAATGTGTTGAAGGTACATTGTATAGCATTTATACCTGCACCACAGGTAGTAATAACACTGTCATCCCAACCTTGATTCTTAAGGTTATAATGATGTTCAGGGGAAAGTGTAGTTGGTCTATCATTCTCACCTAGAGCATCATCAACTCCCCATAAATCTCTAACCATAATCTCAGCCGTATCATAAGTAACTGTATCAGTTTCCTTATCATATGAGAATAGGAGAGGATTAGTAAACCCACTACCTATAACTAGTAAGAAGTTATTAATTGTAGCGAAGTTCACAATCATTGCATTATCTAATCCAGTACCCGTAATTGGATTACCACCATTTAGATAATTAGCAGAAGGGGCAGATGTTAAGAGATCAATAAAATAAAGAGATGCCCCTACTTGTATAACCCCTATTTCAGTGTGTGCCTGTCCATTAGCCACACTCCATCTATATGCAGTCATACGAGCACCTTCCAACACCTCAGCACTAAGTCCAGTAGCTTTAGTACCATAACCATCTTCGTAGTCCATTCCTAGTCTACGTTCTCTGGTTCCATCTTTCTTAAGCTTCATATTCAATTCGTCAAGGGAAGCACCCTCTGGAAAAGATAAGGGGCTAACCTCAGTGATTAACCCCTTTGTAAATGAATTGATTTGAACGTCACCACGTTTAGGCATACTAGTCCTTTTTAGATGCTTTTTCTTCTTTCTTTGCTAGATATAAATTAACTGCTCTCTCTACATTAACCATGTCAGTGTATAAACCTGAAAGGGCTTCAGGAATTTCTCCCCCTGTGGTAAACTTCATTGCTATACCACTTCCTGAATAATAAGGCTGTATGATTTTTCCATTAGGTGTTTCAAAAGTCTTAAGCATTTTTCTTCTTACCTTTCTTAGATTGACTTAGGGCAATGGCCACCGCTTGATCTTGTGGCTTACCTTCTTTACGTAATTTACGAATATTTTTAGATATTGTTTCATTAGATTTACCCTTAGCTAGTGGCATTACACACCTGCATCTTTCAGAGCTTGATCTATTTTTTGTTTCCTAGTTTTCTTTGCCTCTGCTGCCTCACGTAATACTCCTTTACCTAGAAGTTTCTCTGGTGCAGCTTTTGCAGCTCCAATAAGCCCCATGAATTTCTCTTTTAGTCCTGGTGTTCTATCATCTTTAGCCATGTCTTTTTCCTTTTCGTCCATAATCTGGATATATAATCCCTTTGTTAAATCTCCACGCCTCTTGACTCATTCTTCTACGTTGTGTAACACTGTGTTGTTCTGCTTTAGGATTAGCCACTTGTTTTAGGGCTAAGAAAGCAACAGACTTTGATTCATTTAATAGATAACTAAAGCCTTCGGTAGGAAGATCAAAATACATCCCATCTGCTAATGTCACTGTTGGGTATACCTTCCCATAACATTGATTCTTAGCCGTCGTAAGAAAGGTTTCTACCCCCGAATCAAAAGCATCAAATACAATTAGATCCTCATCAAATGTAGTAAAATAGCTTGGTGCTCTGTCATTATACACATTAAAGAAAATATTATTAGATGTAATAACATCTATATTAGTAGCAGAACTATCTCTACTATCTAAGATCATCATGAACTCTTCAGGAGATTTCCATTCAATCTTATGATATCTATCTTTAGTATCTGTTGCATTTCTTACATTATATTTAATCCAATCCACATTCATGACATCGTTGACTAAAGTCATGTGTGTTGGTGTATTTGCATCTGTCTCAGTTAGTCTAAAGAACTGATATAAATGAGGCCAATCTCTACCATCAATAATATTGAAATAGGTTGTTTTTAATATCTGTGCTACTTGAACACTTTCAACTGTATCTGTGTAAGATGTTACAGCATCACTGTCCATATCACTAAGAATGTCTTGCACCATCTCTAGTAAAGTCATTCTAGCCATATTAACCTCTCATTGAAACAGCAGACATATTTAAGCTATAGACACTGACGTTCTCAGCTCCACCGGCATTCTTAACATATAATTCTATATAATCATTAGTTGCTAGATTAGCTGCTACAAATGTCATTGATACGTGTTCTTTAACCGCTGTAACTGTTGTTACAACTGTCTCTGTTCCAGTAATAGCTGAACCATTTTTATACAGGGTGAAGTTTAAATCTCTATTAGCACCTGATGCTTGTGAGGCGGATACATTAACTGTAATGATAGCATCTAATGTAGATGTACCAGTATATGTTAGCCTAGCATTGGTTCCTTCTGTCCATTCTACAGCAGCACCATTAGCTACTGTTGTGGGGGCCACTTTAGTGTATGCAGAAGGAGCTGTCACCGTAGCAGCAGCTCCTATGTTTGAAAAATAGCACCCACCATGAGGATTAACAAATCCCATAGCCTGACTTGCAGCACCATCTGCAATAGGAACTTGTCCAGCCGTGGCTGTTGCTACTCCTTTACAAATGTGCAAGTCGCTTGCACTTGTTAGCCCACTGTGGGTTGCCATTACAATCCTCCAATAACTACGAAGTTAATTACACCTGCACCCGTATCTGCTGTTGTACGATTGGTTGCCTGTGTAACAGTGGTTGTATCTCCACGCCCAGGTTTAAATGTTACTTCTTGAACTAAGACTTCAGAATTAGTGAAATCCCGCTCACGTGATCTAGGTAAAGGCATTTATTTGCTCCTAAAAGAAAAGAGTCCCATATTTCAGGGACTCGTTATATTACAATGCTGCTGGTGTAGGGAGTAAATACTCAACAATAACTTCAGCACGTCCAGCGGTTAAGTCAGCTACAGTAGAAACAACTGCCAACTCACCATTAGTAGCACCAATAGTTTTATTAATTAAAGCACCTGCTGTACCTGATGCTCCATCAATAATGCTATTAACTACACCAATGGTAGTTTGTGTAGCTTGAGCTGCAGTAATAAGGCCATCATTATCAATCTCTGCACCCGCTGAATTTTGCAATCCAACAGTTAAGTCAGTGGTTGTTGAAGATGATGTAAAAGCAGTCAGGATACGCATTTTAGCAGATAGAATAGTGCTATTTGCTGGAAATACATGCCCCATGTTATTTGCTGCACCTGCAGGTAAATCATTAAAATCAAAAATATAACGTACAATACGTTTATTTCCATCAGAGGTGAGTGATGCACCTCCATTTTTTTGGTTGGTTCTACGTGGCCCAAACCACTGCAAAACATTCCGTGTAGTTAGATTTTCAAAAGGCATAATATATATACTCCTTAGTTAATATTAGTATGATGCAGGGTTAGTGAAGATCACACCCAAGGTTTCGGTACGTTGTGCTGCCATACCAAAACGGCTAGATGTTTTGAAAGCATCACGTTCCATTTTGTGATCACGCCATGTTTCAGTTTTAGCCATACGTCTCCAAGCATGTGCAATTGGTTTACAATTGTCATCAGAAACACACATGAATATGTTAGCCACATCACCAATCTCTGCTGTATCATTAGCTAACTGATAAGATGAAGCATTCAATGCCTCAGTTGCAGTTTTGGTAGGTAGGAAATTAGAAGTCCAAATATCCCATCCGTAAATGTTACGTACAAAGCGATGAGTTTTAACAAACCCGTCAGTAATAATACCTTCAAAGTTAGGATTGTTAGAGGCATTAACAATGTTGGTTAGGCTATTTAAAGAAGCTTCAACACCTGGATCGACAATAGCAATACGACCATCAGAAGGTACATTGGCTTTATCAAAAGCAAATTTCATTGCAATTAAATCATTCATTGTCATCAAACGGTTGGTTGCACCTGAACCACCAGCTACCCAACGATGTGGACGGCCATTGAACAAGTTAACGTTAGCATTCGTTTGTGCTGTATTTGCTACAGATAAAAAACGTGTTTCATGATATTCTGCCAAAGCACGTGTAGATTCTAATGCACGTTGTGATAATAGAGCATCAATTTGGCTACCATCTTCACGTAAACGATCCGTAATATACCAAGCATCACCTACCCAATCAGAGATTGTGAGGGTTAATGTATTGGTGTCAATAGGGGTGAAGTTAGGTTCAACATCTTCAGACAAGTCTTGAATGGTTGTAGAACCAATGGTTTTAATATTTAATGTCGTACCATTTCCAAACATTGATACATCACGCCACATTCCTTCAGGAAGTTGGTATGCGGGTAAGTTGGTTAAAATAAAATCGTCATATACCTGAGCGTCAATAAACGCTCCTGATTGCGTAGTATTCAAAGACATAGTTTTTATCCTTTGTTGTTAAGATTGTTCATAACTTTTTGCCTAGATGCTGCGAAAGCACTCAATACATCCTTAGTTGTATGGTAACGAGGTACTCTAGCAGATGGCGCTTGATTAGTTCCAGAAGGTGGTGTCATTACTGAACCTTCCATTTTTCCTCCTGATGTATTAGAAGCACCTCCATTTAATCCAGCTAAAGCTAATACAGCAGCAGGTGAAGTCATAGCAAGTTGATTCATGCTGGTTAAGGTCATTCCATGTTTCTTAACCAATTCATTGTATACACTCTCAGCTTTGTCTCCATATACCTCTATAAACTTAGAAGTAACTACCTTTGCATTAGTATCTAGGTTGGATTGAATCTGTTTTTTCTCTAATACTTGTTCTACAATCTGAGACAACACATTAGGATCTGCTTCAACTCCACCAGTGGTATTCTGTTGAGCTGGCTGACTAATTTGTTTCATCTCATTGAGTACATCTTCAGCAGTTTTGCGTCTAATCAATTCCTCTTTCAAACGTTTATTCTCTTCCTCAAGAGTAGAGATATGTGTCTGAGCATGTGGAACAGATTTCAAAGCATCATCTACTGTTTTGTACTTCTTTCCATCTCCTACCAATCCAGCTACTTCTGTCGGAATAGTGAACGTAGGTTGTGGTGCAGCTTGAGTAGTATCTGCTGCCGGTGTTACATTTGCTTGGTCAGCATTAAAAATATTTTCTTCCAATTTAATTTTCCCTATCTGGAATCATTGTTAGTAATTTGTTGCAGAATTTAATAATCCCACCATTAGCTGCTTGTCTTAGATGCCATGATGGGTTATTAAAATCTTCATCTGAATAATTATCTTTAATTCTAAGTCTTAGTTCTTCATTCACCATCTCTCTTATAGCTCTTATTACTTCGGCCTTTGAGAGATTTTTATATTCTTCAGTCTTTAAAATATTATTCATAAATATATTATATCATAGTATATAATATAAGTCAACATTATATATTAAATCATATCCTCCTCTACAGGGGTTATAGCTTCATCATTAAGGGTGGTTTGAGCTTGTTGCATCAATCTTTGTGTCTCTTGTTGTTCCATAATAGCTATATTATCTCTGAACAACTTGTAACGGGTAAGACCCATAGTTTCTTCTACTAGGTTAGTTAGTGCTTTCCTAGATAGATCCGGCTGTATGATTTGACCTAATGGGCTATTAAATATCCCAGTTAGGTTTTGAATCAATTGAGCACGTGCTGAGAAGTGTCTAGCTCCCATAGGGCGTAATTTACCTATAGCTACAATGTCATCCCTAGTTATACTCTGAAATGTCACAGCACCAAATTGATCATCAGTAACCTTTAGTGTGTCTGCTACATTCAAATTACGTCTTGAAGCTTCTAACATTAGATTTAGTACAGGCTCAAGGAACTCAATTTCAAACTTATGGATTTTACTATTAAAGATACGACCAGCAGCATTATCCAATGACTGTACTTCAAAGGCCGTTTTCTCTCCTGGTGTACGAATACCCATAGCTTGTTTAGGAGCACCAGCCATCTCTTCCATCAATGCCAATAGATACTCAATCTCGTTGTTAACTTGGAATGCAGCAACATTAGGTGGCATTGGTTGTACATCACCATCTTCAGGAATATGTACATCCACACCTGGTGCCCAAATGAATGGTTCTACATCTCCAATTATTTTCTTAGGTGGATGAATGGTTAAATCTAGTGCGTCTGCTTTCAGATTCTCTAGGTGATCAACTCTATATTGTAAACCCACTAGATTATCTAATGGCCCCATACCATAGAGATTATCGGGTCTATCTCTCCAATTAACAGCAACTTTGTTGTCTCTACCAAACCAATTTGGGTTAGGTATGTTTCTTAATACAATGCTACCATCTGCAATTGTTACAATGCGGTTTTCTTGAAGTTCTTCTGTCTGTTCATCATAGATGTCACCTTCAAACTCTACAATCTCCACTAAGGAAGATCCTAAATATTCAGAGAGACTACCAAAACCATCTGCAAAATAACCTTCAGCCTTATCTAAATCCTCACGTCCATATGCAGAGAGTGAATTACGTCTATCAAAGAGCTTTCTAACTCCTACAGGATCAAATTGTAAATCTGGTCTTGTGGATGTTTCTTTCTTAAGTTCCCCTAAGTTCTTAAGATAACGTGTAAACTTTGGAGATTTGTTATAGTGTACAGCCACAGGATTAAACACATGATCCAATGGAGAAATACGCATTAGCCGTGGGCCAATATAAGATGTTACTTTTTGATCCAACACTGGGTCATAATATTGCTCATGTACCCAAATAACCTCACCAATAGCAATACCATAGTCAATGTAATCTAACAGGGCTTTAGAAATGGTTTCACGTAGTTGTGAAGTTTTAGCTTTGTTCTTAATATACATCTCAATGGTACGTCTTTTCTCTTTTGTTACTGATGCTTGGTCATCACCTTCCCATACCAGCCACTCATCATTAGGGAAAAGAGCATCAATATAGTTAGAATGTAAATTATCTCTAATCTGACAAAGCTTAGGAATAGTGGTTGAGTTCTTCCAAGGCAAATCTGAGTTAGATGTGGTGGATGTATCAGTTGCAAATAAATAGTTACGTAACTCTTTCTTCTCTTCTATCCAGGAGTCCCTCTGCATTCTCCACTTGTCATACATAGTCATGAGACTACGTGCTAAGGTGTCTCTATTGCTTAGTATTCCCTTTAATACTGCTACTTTAGTTGTCATGCTTTAACTCCTCCAAATCGAGAGTGAAATTTTAGTACATTGGTTTGTGTAGTTATGTTAGATCTTTTCGGTGGTACTGAAATGGCTATAGCATTAGCAAGTGCCTCTTTAATATCATCATGTGGTGGCCTTCTCAATACTAATTCTTCCTCTAGTAGTTGTGAATTACCTCCCCTATAATGCCAGATACGTTGATTCTCATATCTATGTCCAAGAATTGCATCAATACGCTCTTCCTTATCCCCTTCGTGCCTATTTGGTCTATACTCATCAATTGTGATTGGTAACCCTTGAGGTTTTATATAACTCTCTTTAAGTTCCCTTACAATTGCCTGTTGTGCCACTGTAACCTCAGCTCGCCACTTCCTGACACCCCATTTATGATACATATCCAGAATGTTCTTGAAATACTCAGAAATCTTATCAGTCTTAAATCTAAGGATGTCTAACACGTAATGGTCATTATCATGTGTAGTTCCAACTATCACTATAGAGGTACTATCTGATTTCTTTTTTAGAGAGAAAGCAAAGTCAATTGCAGCACTTAAGTTTAGTCTCTCTTCCTTGATAGACCAAATGCCATCATTCTCTTTAATGTGCTTCTTATCATAGTATTGGAATTTACTCTTATCTATACTCTCTGACCCTGAAGCATTAGGTTCATTATAATATTGAGCATAAAACTGAGCTTGATCTACATACTTAGCCTTAATCCTAGATAGTACAGCATCGTCAAATCCAAACTGCTTACCATCCTTACGGGATGATCTAGGCCATAGAAATTCCCCATCTATCTCTACAACCTTAATAAACACATCATAAACCTCTTGATCTATCTCACCCTCTTCAGTAAATATATTCTCTTTCATTTGTATAAGAGTGTTATACAAGTCTGATGGATGATAACGTGTACCTACAACAACTTCCTGTGCATCTGGTTCCTCAATAGAGGCTAATTGAGAATATAAAGCTGCCACTTTACTCCTACCTTCTTCTGTATAAGCATTACCAGGGACTACCAAGTCATCCAATATAACCTTAGTTGCATGGAATCCTGTGGTGTTACCTGTAATACCTATAGCCTTTACTGTTGGATCACGAGTACCCTCAGACTTACGTAATGGGTGATCTACAATAAATTCAGTAGTTGTCCAACGTTCTCTCTTACCCTCTTCTGGATGTATCATCTCAGGCCAATAGCGTCTATATATGGGACTATCTATAACCTGCTTAATCTGATATAACTGTTTCTCAGCTAAGTCTGCTGTAGCTGATACATAGAGAATAGTTTCTGTTGGATTACGAGTAGTCCACCAAGCTGCTAGGAAAGCCACAATCTTACTCTTCATGTGACCCCGTGGAAGAAGAACAAGTTTATTGTCCTTACCCTCACTCCTAGTTAACCACTCTGACAACTCAATGTGGACATCTCCTAAATGTATGTATGGGGCAACTAAGCGAATAAAGGTAGTAAAGTCTTGTTCTGCAGCTTGTCTAATTTCTTCTTTGGTTGTCATATATCTCTTTTTGTGTATGAACCCACTCTATACCATTATTAAGCTTTATTTCACACTCTGAGCCTTCTCTAACGAGTTCCTCAATTCTTGATTGATACCATCCAATTGCTCTATAGAAAGCTTCCCTGTTAAATGTGACTTGCTTAGGTAGGCTGGTATCTGTGGAAAGGGAGGACAAGTTATTGGAACTGGACTTGCGCAAGCGCTTAACAGAAAGATTGAGATAATCAATATCAGTTTCATATTTTTTAGCATTCTCTTGTAGATTGATGGTACTCTCGTGTTTTACTAATTTAATAAAATCTTCCTGCTTCCTTGCTATCTCCTCACTGGCCTTTCTAACATCAACCTCATGTTCGTATTTGAACATATAGTAGACAGTGGAGCCTCCTAGCAAAAGTGAAAGAGCTGAAAAAGCTGCTAGAATATATCCCATTATTTATTAAGTTCCCCTAAGCACATTTTACGTTCTTCTTCTCTACGATTGACTAGCCCTTGGACAACTTCACCTTTAACTCTGTTCCATCGTATAATCTGATTACATGCTTCTGTGTACTGAGATTGATTAAGTACCTTGACTAATGTACTCTTACAGAAGTTAGCTCCTCCAATGTTATATACTAAGGAGGTGTAAGCATCATACTCATGTTGATATAGTGGCACTTTAACACATGAGGCTATTGCAGGATGAAACTTACTTCCTATTTCACGAATTAATCGTTGTTCAGCTTCCTCTTTTGTTATGGTGTCTCCCATCTTAACACCCTCAGTAGTTCCATAACCAATAGTAGGAATACCAGCTAAATCTACATAAGCTTTACTTCTAAACCCCTCAAATTGTGTTATTGCCCCAACTGTCATAGCAGATCCTATTACTAAAGAGGCGATAGCCACTCTTGTAGGACTGGTTGGTGGCTTTTCTTTTGATTTCACTGTAGGCTTGGCTGTTGGCTTAGGTGGTGTGGGTTTAATTCCTACTTTCTCAGAAGAAGCCATAGTGACTATCTGGTTATAGATTCCATAGAGAGCAAGAATAGCACCAGCAATAGTATTTAAGGTGGATTCATCTATTGCCAGATTAACTCCAAAGAAAGAAAGACTAGCTACTAATAGACCTAAAAAACCTACTAGGTAGGCAGTATTAATCTGACCATTTTTCCATGCCTCTGGATTGGCTACAACCTTTCCTTGTTTTAATACCTCAGGTAGAGTGAATAGTTTACTTAGCATCTTCATCATCCTCTACGAATAGGCAATACCCTTTAGCTGGATAAATAGGGACATAAAACTTAATTTGTTGAATTATTAACCCACGTAGTGCTTCATTAGTCTCTGCACAATACTTATCATTTAACACCTCTACAGCATGTTTAACATCTGCCATAACAGCATTTAATTTCTGCTTCTGTACAGATGAACATCCTACTACTGATAACAACAATACAATTAGTAATATTCTCATTTTTTAGCTTCTCTCTTTTTACGTTGAACTTCTTTCTGTGCATTAGTCTTAGCTGATACAACTCTTAGGTTACTCTTGCTATTACTACCACCTTCTGAGAGTGGTTTCTTATGATCCACTTCTCTAGGATCACCCACCTTCAATCCAGCATCTCTACGTGCTTGTACACGTTTAGCCCTATCTTTTCCTCTCTTATCTCCATTCTCTTTCTCCCACTCTCGTTCCCTCTTGTAATCTCTTTTCCCGTTAGTCATGAATGGCATTTAATGTATCCCCCTAATAAAATCTACACCAAAATCACTACACACCATAGCTTTAATATTTATATTATCTAGTGGAATGCCACCCATGTTTCTTATAGCATGACATAATAGTGAACAAGTACCTCCACTCACATAAGTAGCAGAATATGTCGAAGTATCCAAATCGATATTATTGTTATCTATTACTGTTATTAAATACTCCCCATCATAAGGGGTATTTTTTAGTACTACCTTTCTACCTGTAAGGTAGTTATGGCTATTAATCCTAACTCGGCATTTTCCATTACCATTGTTTGATATACTGGTAATAGGTCTATTTATGGTTCCAGGAGAACCATGAAAGTAATTTACTCCCCACATATCTACAAAATTATTAATAGATGATGTATTACTTCCTAGTTGTATATAATCTGACTGACCATCTCTGAGATTAATATTACGTGCATTTAATATTCTGATTCCACCATCTAACACTAAATTCGGATTGGACTTACCATTTCTACCAGAAACATATATTTCATTTAATGAAAGAGAGTCAATATTAGCACTGGTAATAACATCAGTGTTACACCCCTCAAAATGACTTTTCTCTATGTTTAATGACACGAGTCTTGATGCAATGTCAATACCATTTTCGCACTTTTGTATCGCACTGTTAGTAATATTAACATTACTAAAAAACATACTATCTGATTCATGTTTAATTCCTGTATAGAATCCATCAATAAGACTCTTATCTAGTGAAAATAATCCCCCATTAGTCCCATTATAGAATGAAATACCTGTACCAGTTTTAGTATTTATAGAATTATTAATTATAAATGTTTTATCTAACTTACCAAACCAAAAACTCCCTGTAAGTAATCCACTACCATTTTCATGTTCCTGGACAATAACCACCCTCTCCCAATCCATCTCTGGATTACCTTGAGCCTCTACTACAAAACCTGGATTATTACTAATAATAGAAATATCTCTTAAAGAAGATTTTCTAGTTTTATATGGGCTAGTGTTATGCCCTAGTGCGGCACTACCTAATGAGATAACAGCACCAGATCCAGTATAATTACTTTTTAACATTGTACCCAATGAGTAATTTTTATTTATTGAGTATCCAATGTCTAGAGTACCTGCCCCCTGTAAGATAACTAACCCCTGTTTTAAATTCGGATTATATCCAGGGTTAAGTATAGGATCATAGTAAAAAAATAGACGTGTAAATGGTATTAAACCTGCAGGTAGTTCTACTACCCTATCCATAGAATAACTAGAATAATTAATTGCATCTTGGATATCTGATGTATTAGCTACAGCATTACTACTAAAGAAATTATCAGCTAGTTTCATATATTATGATTAAACTCCATTAGTTAAACTTCTAATCTGGTTATTACCTAGCTTCACGTTATAATAAATAAAGTCTCTTAACCACCAGTTTTGACCACTAAATTGTGTTTGTGTCACTGTTGGAATAGTACAAAGAGTGTCTCCACCATTATCTGTTCCATTTATAGCTAAAGCAGAGTCATCCTGTTTGTAACCTAAACACATCTTTATGGTGGTTCCATCTGTGTATGTTCCAGATATTGAACTACTCATCTGATCCACACCACCATCTATCATGAACGCTTCAACATCTGTATTAGATGCCTTATTGAAATAAATCTCTTCATTACTAGTACCATCATTGATAGAAAAGTATTTACCAAACACAGGGCCATCATTAATACCCACCACTTTAACTGTCCCTTCTGTAGCATTCCAAAACCCTGAGAAATTAGCTCCAGTTATGGAAAGAACATCAGCAGAACGTGTAGTGGTAGTTGCAACAGTTTTAATATATGATGTAGAATATGATGTTTGTTCTACCTGTATTCCCCATATATATATAAAACTTGTTCCATCCCCTAAATATGAATTTAGTGTAGTAGAATTAGAATTAGCCAATCTAAAAAATGGTCTAACTGAACCTGTTACATCTGCCTGTACTGTAAAAGTACATCTATACCAGCCATTAGGTAGAGCAGTCATTGTAGCAGATCGTACTGTTGATTGTGTCCCTAATGTCACTGTTTCTGTAGCTAAATTAAAATTGCAGTATGAAGCATTAGCAAAGGCAGTACCTCCAACGACTAATTGTAGCCTTCTGTCTCCTGACCCTTGCTTTACAAATACAGAAGATGTTACATAATCTCCTAAAGTTAAAGAAGCTATAATTGATGTTCTATCTATTCCATGAGAGTTACTTACAGCCGTTTCTACCATAGAGTCGGCTGTTAATGTCCCATCCGGTGCCGTTGTAGTATTTGCACTGATAGTTACTGCTTGTTTTGCCCACCAAGCATTGTCTGCCTCCTCTGAGTAATTAGTGAGATTGGTAGCTGCATTCTCTATTAACAACCCTTTTATCTCTAATGTATCTGGATTGTAATCAAATCTAGGAGCATCTATGGCTGCAGACACCAATGTACCAGAAGAATCATAATAATACCCTGTACTAGCTCTTGTGAATGTAAAAGAAGCATCTAATGATCCATCTGTGAGACTTAAAGCTGTTGTAGGAGCTATAAGTGAAACAAAGTCCCAACTTCCATAAGTTCTATAAAAAGACCTCATTAAATCTGGAAGAGACTGTGTACTCCCTAAAAGCAGTCTTAAATACTCCCTCATTCCATCATTGTATTGTTCAGGAAGCCCGTTATCCCTAAAGAACTGTCTAGCCTCATCATTATTCCACAAGCCCATGTTGTCTCCTATTTAACTAGACGAATACGTTCTAAATCAGAAGCTATCTCTTCACTCACCTTTGTTTGTATTCTTATATTCTTCTCCTTCTCTTCATTAGAAGGACGTCCCCTCTTAGCCTGCCATTCCTTTGTAGCCAAGAAACGTTTAGCAGCATAGCCACTAGGACTATCTTCAAAAGAAACTCCCACCATCTGTCTTAAAGCTGTAGCCTGTGTCTTAACCTCCAGCTCTTCTCTCCATTCAGCAATGATAGGGCCTAGTATTGGAGAACTAACCATTTTTTGAAAATGTTGCCACCCTCCTAGATATTTTACAGAGAAGTCATACTCATAACCAGGAAGATGTTCAAAAGCTAAATAGAGCTTCCTTAAAGAAGGGAATGTCTTACCATCCACCTCTAAATCTGTTTCATAGGTTGTAAACTTAGCAACCTCTGGATCTTTCCCAAAATCAATGAAGAGGCTTCCTAACTTCCACCTACCTACATCATCCTTCCAGGGGTTGTTTGTTAAATTATTAGACATAAGAGAACCACCTCATAAATTATAAGAAAAGTGTATAAAAACGTTAAAGCATGTAAAACCTTAAAGGCTTCTGCCCATACCAGAAGAAAATAGCATATGGCAGTTAGACCAACCTTCACAACTATCGTTGTTGTCTCTCCGAAAGAAGAGAGGAGATAGTTAATGAAAGGATTGAGCTCTTCGACCCCTTCCTTAGAAAGGAGGAGAAGAGTTAGTACAATGTCTGTTAGAGAAAGAAGAATTAACATCTGTTGTTTGTTTTAGGGGTTGTTGTTTATATATAAATATCGAACACAAGGTTTATCCGTACGTGTGAGAGATTTATATATATTATTATTTATATAAAGAAAATATATATACTTACGTATATATTTTCTTTTATATTATATATATTAATATATATATATATTATTTAATATATTTATTATAGCCTATATTTTATATTCTGTCAACTATCTTCTTCCGAGGTCAGGAATTTCTACGAGAAATTTTTTATTTGCTATGCACAGCAAAACAGACTCCCCCTAACCCCCGCTAGCCCCCTTAACAACACAGGCACATGCAGCGCATTAACAACCTTTCTTCTATTGCGTTACACGCAACAACAACATGAACCAGTAAAAAGCATATTCTTCTACCTATAACAATATAGTTTAAATCGATTATAAGCTATCAAATTTAAACGATCTATTCTTTGGGTATACCAATATAGCTGTTAATGATTATAATTGAAATTAGAGGCCTTATAATTAATAATATAAATCTGTGTAATAATTCCCCACGTTTAAGGGTAGACATAATGCTATAAAACATAGACCAATCTCCCACCTATTAAATTGTCCATCTGTTCACATATTAACCAGATGTAAACTACGGAATATAAAAATATTTCTCAAGTTTCTCTTGACAAGTTCGATAATATAAATATAATTAACTAAATGGAACTTTTTAATATTATGACTATCAAAACAATTATGTTTCAAGATGAAATACTTGCATATGAATATTATTTTAATAATGTTCTAAAGTTTAAATGGTGGGTGTCGTTAGAAGGTACAGAACTAGCAACAATTGATTATTATACAGCGTAGCAAAGAATAGTTCTAAAGTTTTAAAATGATTAGACGTTAACATAAACATACAAAAACAAATAGGAGAATAAAATGATTAGAAATAAACAAGGAATGCTAAAACACATGAACGACACAATCAAAGATTGTTTGATAAAAATCACTGAATCGAATGACTCACAAACAAGAAAATATTATGTAAATGTTATTAATAGTTACATGAGTAACCGTATAGATTTATTAAAAAGTATGAATAATATTAAATAAAATTAACTTAAACCAAATAGGAGAATAAAATGAAACAAACAATCAATACCACTTCACAATTCGTACACGCTTTTCATGCTATGGGTAGAGGTGAACAATTTAGTTATAATGGTTTAGACACTCTCTATAATCACTTAGAAGATATGGATGATGATTATGAGCTTGATGTGATAGAATTATGTTGTGAGTGGTCAGAAAGTACAATAGATGAAGCGCTTGCATATTATTCTTTATATAGTTTGGAAGAATTAAAAGAAAACACTATAGTTTTAGAAATTGATGACGATAATATATTATACATGAACTACTAAAGAGGGTGTAACATGAGACTTATATTAATATTGATGGTGTTGGTTGTAATGGTTGTTTATAAATTTATATTATTTATAGGGGATTAAAATGTGTACAACAAATAAACAGCAGCAAAGCGATGTTTATACATTGCAAAGTATTAAAACAGGGAAATACATTAGTAGCTTATTTAGTGATTCACACAATGAAACATTCAAGGGACGGTCAACAGATGATTGCTATGTATGGAACACATTAGAAGCAGTTACAAAGATGAAAGAAAAAATAAATTTTAGTTTAATCATTAAAGTTTCAAAATAGATTGACGTAATAGTATTATTAACAACGTAAACATTAGGAGAATAAAATGCTAACACAAGTAGATAAAGAAACATTTTTTAATGAACTAAGACCACGTAAGCTTGTCAAAGTTAGTATGGTAGAGGTAGGTCAATCAGTACATCACTATTACAAACTTGGAATTCACACAATAGGTATCACTAGAACATATAACAGAACAGAGGTCAGTTATTATTTAAATAGGAGAACAAAATGAATAATTGGGAATTTTTAGATTTATGTCGTGAGGTAGGTGTAAGCACTGTTGATTATAGTAGTAATCCAAAAACTTTAGAACGATGGTTAAATGAGGGTAAAGAGGTTGTGATGTGTGATGGTTACGACTATGTATTTTATGAATACATTCCTGAACAATGGGCAGAGTTTGACAACGGTCGATTAACATTCGCAAGCTTACCAGAAGCAGACATTCCTTTAGATGTTTTTCTAATGGCTGGATATTTGCAGGGGGTTAATAAAATATATTTCTATTATGCAAATGATAAACATCTTCCTTACGGATTTAGAATTATTTCTGTAGAATAGTCTAAAGTTTTAGGAAACCAGTCCGATATTATATATATACAACAGAGGAACCAATCATGAAAACATCAATCAAACATTATAAAGGAAATACAATTAAACTAATCGTAGATGATAAAAGACGGTCAACAATATTCAACGTCAACGGGGTGATATTCAAATCGTTTTGGAGTGTTAAGAAATTTATTAAAAATAGTTCTAAAATTATTCACAAATAGTTATAAAGTTATCTAGAATGTAGTCGTTATATATGTTATAATTAATTAAACAATGGAGAAATAAAATGAATGGAATATTAGACGGATTAATGGAAGATAACGGGCTAACGATCAAGGGTAAATTTGTACCGTTCAGCGAATCGCGTAATAAAGATGAGAAACACCCGAGCTTGAATTGGGTTATCTCGCTATATAAAAACGATAAATTAGTCTTATCTGCTGACTACATGCAAGGAAACGGCCACGCGCCAGCGTACAAAGCCCCTGCACCAAGGCTCTCAAGCGGAAAAGTAGATAAATGGGCACACGATATAGCCATAGAGTTAGAATGTGAAACTGGCAAGATTGCCAGTTACGGAATTGGCAATGACGCGTACGCAACACAGAAGAGAATATCCGCGCCTGATATCAAGGATTTCATGTATGCAATTACCTTAGATGCAACAAGCGCCCTGGACCACGGAAACTTTGAAGATTGGGCTAACGATTATGGATACAGCGCGGACTCAAGAAGCGCTGAGAAGATTTACAACACCTGTTTAAAACAAGCGTTAGAACTACGCGCTGGCTTGGGTCAAGACTTAATCGAAAAGTTACAAGAAGCATTTCAAGATTATTGAGAACTTTAGGAGGTGTTTGTAATGAAAAAAAATCGAGGTATTAAAATGTATTTAATAACTGTAGGGATTACTTGGAATGGT
>ERZ869925.551-NODE-551-length-26211-cov-10.359344_pt1 | contig 26211 bp, 55 predicted proteins | sample MGYA00579311_ERZ869925 | MGnify/ENA primary metagenome ERZ869925 (study PRJEB32216, sample SAMN09231817) | wastewater metagenome | place: USA: Maryland | collected 2016-07-30 | study: EMG produced TPA metagenomics assembly of the PRJNA472060 data set (Reclaimed...
AATGAGAAAAGAAATAAAACAACTAATAAATAAATTAGAACAAAACTTTGCAATAGCAGAGTGTGATGATTTTGAACTTACCTGCAGTGACTGTAGAGCTACTTCTATAGTTAAAGAATTAAAGTGGCTATTAACCCTAGAAGACTAATATGAAGCGTAAAGGATTTAAAAAAATGTCATTTGAAGAGGCTAAACTTAAACTAAAAACACGCTCTGTAAGGCTCAAAACACCCTCTAAAAAGAAAGTTAGTAAGAAAAAGGTACAGAGTATCAGCAAGCTAAAAAAACAACTTTGGGAAGAATGTAAACGTATAGTTAGAAAAACTTACATTAAAGAAGATGGTACTTGGGAATGCTTCACTTGTGGACGTAGAATAGACGAACCTTTTAAAGCTCAAACTGGACACTTTTTACCTTCTTCTACATGTGGTGCATACCTTAGATACGATTTAAGAAATCTTAGAATTCAAGATTATTTTTGTAACATTAACTTAGGTGGAAATGGTGCAGAGTATTATAAAAGACTTGTACAAACTTGTGGTCAAAAATATGTAGACCAATTATTTTTAGACAAACAAAAAACCATTAAAGCAGACACAGACTGGTATTTAAAAAAAATAGAAGAATACAAGCTTCTGTAACAATATTCCTTGACAAGCGTATATGTAAGTGTTAACACCGATGAAACTAGTTTATAACTTGTTTAATTCATTGCTTCATGGTAGTATTACCACGCCTTAACAGGCTTCATATTTCTTATCTGTACAAACATTTAATAAGAAACAACTAACACCTAGGAAACTGGTGTTTTTTGTTTTCCACATTTGTGGAAAAGTATGGAAGCCGTTAGATTTGACTTTTTATTACAATTTAATATACTCACTAATGTCGAAAGACCATCTTTAAAAATTACGTCTTTACACCTACTTCTACTCGTAATTGAGGAGTGGGAGATGTAAGGAACAGTATTTAAAATGAGTAGTGTGTAGCTGGGGGAGTGCAAATCAATATATTTATTACTGTGCGACATTTATACATGTTTTTGTCTTAGGGTATAGGTGATTGCGGAAAGATAAATTAAAAAAGACAACTTCCCCACATACACATTACAAATGAGAGTTAGGGTGGTAAGAAACAGGATATGAATACACAACAAAGATTTGATAAATTAAATTGGTTAACAGAAAAGAAAATAGGTAGAATTTTTACATGGGTATTCTTTGGTTGGCACATAAACATCCACGTAGCTAAATACAAAGACGGTTACTGGAAAAGATAAATATGAAGAAAAAACAAACAAAAAAAACAAACCAAAAAGGGTTGCCGAAAGCAACAGCAACGGATTTGACACTTATTGGGAAAGGGGAGAATCAATGTCACGCGAAATTGCAATTGACGAACCTTCCGAAACTTACTGACAAGCAAGCACTAAAAATGGTAAACTGGCTTGATATGGTAAAAGCAATCATTTTGGAAAACCGAACAGAATGGACAGAAAAGGTCGCAACTTTTAGACTTATGAAACTGTAATATGGCAACTCGCGAACAAGAACAAAATATATATAGGCACATCGGTGAAGTTCTATATTATGCAATAATTTTTGTTATATGTCTTGGCTTCGGGTGGGTGATAGGACTGACAATCTGGTTCTTGTCTTCTGTTTTCAGTGGTTCTAACAATCAGAATTCCAGACCAACAAGCGGTTTATATTCTGATATATAAAAAATATGACATATACAAATTACAATGTGGAAGAAGTCGAAGAACCAACATTTTGGGAAATGGTTATTGTTTCAGCATTCTTTCTAAACTTCTTATCGTTTATCGTTTCAGTGCTGGCGGTTATCTGGACAGGGAATGAAATTGCCGTGAAAATTGCTGTGACCAATATAATTCTTATGATTCCAATTGCGTTGACCATTAGTATAATGAAGGAAAGCCAAGAATAAATTTATGTCAAGACCAACAGAATACAATTTTGAATATTTGCACGAAAAAATGGTTGACTATTTGACCAAAGAAACTGGTGAAAAATGGGTGACCAAAACCAGACCAGAAGCACAAAGGGTTCGTATTGTAGAAGACGACGACGAAGCCGACAATGACAAAGGGAAAAGGGAATATTGGAAGAATGAAATCCTAAAGTATATAAACCGAAATAACGAGCTTTTTATGGCTTTAGGTGGAGAGTTGTTTGTTAAGACTTTAAAGAAAATAGAAAAGATAGAAATTAAAGATGTAAAATAATATGAAAGACATTTTATTACCAATTCTTATACTAACTAGTCTGGTTTTCTTGACTTTGCTTCCTGAGATTTTTAATTTAGGAATAGCAAAAGATATTTCTTGGATGAACCTCTAAACACTTTATCCACATAACCAACTAGATAATATATAAAATATACTATACAATATAAATATGAAAGATAAATATAAACAAATAGCCTTATTAATTAGTTCAATTTTTTATTACGGAAGATTTAAAGCTGAAACTCCAAATGAAAAAGAGTTGGAAAAATTACTTAGAGAAGTAAACCTGTGGCCGACAACAGAACAGCTTATTGTGGAGCGTTCCAAAGAACTAGAAAATACAAACAGTTAAGTTTTCCACAATCGTTACTTGAACAAATCATAAACTAGATATATAATTAACTTACAAATTAGGTAATTAGACTACTCAATCAAAGGAGTAAACTTAATTACTATTTTGTTTCTTGTCTCTCTTTAGAAAGTAGTATGTAGTTGGGGGGAGGTCTTCTAGTGTAGGAAAGTTGCAATGGACGTCTTTGCAAACAACGTAAGTTTAAACCCTTATCTTTCCCCACATACACATTACAAGTCAAACAAACTATCTATGAATAGACCTAGGGACTATAAATGCGTAGGAGAATCATAACCATTCACTTCCCATTCGCGTGGAAAGAATCCAAGTGTGTATACGCACAAGGACAATAACAATAATCTAATCTAAGGAAATGAGCTGGCAAATAACCACTTAACAAACCTTACTTAGAAAAGGACAGTAGTAATACTAATCCGTAGTGTGTTTGTTATTGTATTATAAACACTACAAGTTCTCTATATATTTTAGTAACAGTAGTACATAAACAAACTAACCACCCAGCAAACCCTTCTTATGGAAAGGTTAAAGGATTTAAATAATATGAAAGATAAATTACATAACATACTAATAACCTATGACCATAATACAAATGAATGTATAGATAAGATAATAGAACTATTTAAAACAGAACTAACAACTAAACTAAGTGAAGAGTTTAAAAGAATCTCAGAAACACTTTAGAAATAAGGTGTTTTTTACTTTATCCACCATGCTTGGCTTTTCCACATTGCGTAAACAAATATCTATGTTATACCTAAAGACGTAGCAAAGATAAAATTGTTACGGATAAAATATGAAAAAAATAAAAGACATTCTTACTAAAAAAGAACTTAATAAAATTGAACGCTCAGAAAAGAAAAGATTTGGGGCAACCAGAAAAGAACTAGAACCATTTACTTTATCTTTAATGATTGAAAACTATAAACCAGTAAAAAAATTCCCTTGGTTAAAATTATTAGACACATGTGCTTATGTTCTAAGTTGTGGAGCAATATCATTTATCATTGTATATGTATTCTTCTCTTAAAAGATATGTTAAAAGGAATCAACCCAAAATTATTGGATTTCTTCTACTGCTCCCTATGGTTATTACTTGTATCTTCTTCTATGCTTATTATCAAGTTGTTGAGTATATAAACCATAGAGACCAGCAGATATACAAAGAAGGATACGAAATAGGACACTTTCAAGGGCTTACAGAAGGTACAGACAATGCTTATGATGACTTCTATGCAAAGCTATCACCTAACCCACAAGTGGCTTACTTATTCAAAAAGTATTTCCCGGACCAAGAAGAAGCTAGGATAATGCGAGCTATATCACTTGCAGAAAGTAAAGGTTCCCAAACAGCAGTAAATAAAGCAAACAGAAATGGTTCTATAGACTCCGGTTTCTTCCAGGTAAATACAGTCCACAAAAGGAAAGGAGAAACAACCGAACAATTTATTAAACGTATGCATGACTTGGAAGAGAACTTTAAAGAGGCTAGAAAAGTATACGAGAAACAATCTTTCAAAGCATGGTCAACATTCAATGACGGAAAATACTTAAGTTATATAAAATAATATGAAGAGAAAAACACAAAAAGACTTTGTTATAGATAATTTACTTAAACATGGAGTGATAAGCAGAAATTATTGCTTGAGGAACTACATCAGTAGACTCTCAGCTCTGATTTTAGACCTCCAAAAAGAAGGTTGGTCATTTATAACTTTCACAGGTAAACAAAAAGGATTTAAAAAAGAACACTGGAATAATTATTATTATCAAGTAGTAGGTAAACCCTCAAAGTATGGACTGGAACTACAAAAACACTAGGGAAAGAGAAGCAAGAGAAAACCCAAATACAGTACTTGACTTCTCAAGGTATGAACTAAAGAAACCAAAGAAACTAAACCCAACATACGAGCTTAGAAAAGAAATTGCAATACTAGTGAGTAAGCCTATATTGCAAATCTGTAACCAGACTAAAGGATTTACAGAAGCTCAACTAAAAGGAATTCTAACAGACGCCAAGAACGATTCAATAAAATTTAAAATAAATGTAGGTGCCAGAATTTGGAACCTTATTCGCGAGGTAAGAACAAAAAATAAACAATAAAATGGAAAATCTAGGTTTAAGCGAACTAATAATTGACCGAGAATACTTTAACTCAGGCTGGATTAAAAAAGATACTTGTGGATTCTGTGAGAAAAACAAATTAAAAATGACAGACGCTCAATACTTACTAAGAGGAAACATTTGCAATGAATGTTCCAGTAGAATAAACGAAAAACACATGAAAACAATAGAACAAGAAAAAGCAAAAAGATTACAAGATAAAAGAAACATGATGGAGACTCTAGGTAAACAGTTAGAGCATGACATCACAGAAGAAGAAAGAGCTGAAATAGTAATAGAAATGGAGAGACTTTATTCGCAGATAAAGATGCAAGAGTTATTAGCAGAATTATAAAAATATGAAGACGAAATGTAATTGGTGTAGAAAGACAACTAAGTTAGAATTAACTTATAATGTCTCTGGTAAAAAGATGTGTTTTAAATGTAACGCTAGTTATAGGAAAGGCCTTAAGTTTAACCAACAGACTCTAACCTGGAGTGGACAAAACCCTATATACAAAAAGCTGTACATGATAAGGTGGAGAAGAAATAACAAGGATAGATTGAAAAGCTATTCCATGCAGAGAAAATTATCCACAATTGCTAACTTGACATGTTTACGCAAATAGCATATACTTGTATTATACCAATAAGGTATAGATAAAAATATGATAAATAACAATATAGATAACTTCCATAAAAATCAAATGAATGGAATAATGGATTCTTTATTTCCTATAAAAACATCAGAACCAGACGATGTAGAAACAGAACTGGTAGAAGGTGCAGTAGACAGAGATGGTAGTTATGAACAAGCATACTCAGAATATGTCTCAGAAGAGCTAAAATCAATTATAGGTAACAGATTTAACTAATATGAAATGCCAACACTGTGATAAAAAATTAGAAGAAGGAAGAGAAGTTAAAATCTACGCAGGAGATGAAGTAACTATTCTCTGTGAAGGTTGTGATGATGAATTAAATAATTAAATAAAAACATGGAAGAAAAAATACAAGAAATCTTGTGTGAGTGGGCTTTAAATACAGCTAAAGCATGTATAGAAAGTGATGATTATCTAGACGCGACATCCCAATCAGAACAACTATATAAAGAATTATTACAAAAACTAGAAATAAAACTTAAATAATTATTAACAAGATAATGTGTAGCTGAGAGGATTGTAGGGTATTGCCGAATAAAGATTGTGTCTTACTCGCTAAGGAAAAGACATAATCCCGAATAAGACAATTCTCCGATAAAAAGGACTTTAAAGAGACTCCTACAATTCTCTTACATACACATTATCTAAACAATTAAAAATATGAATCACGAAGAACAACAAGAGTACCAAGAAAAAATGGGAAGTCCTGAAATGGAATACTTACAATATCAAATGGAACAACAACCCGAAGAGGAAGTACCTGAAATATTTCCTGGTACGCTTGAAGCATTAAATAAAATTAAATTAACAAACAATTAAATAGAACATGAAAACACCATACAAAGTCCACTTAGCTATAGGTCAATTCGAGTTTGTAGAAGTAGACGCTATAAGTGCAGAGAACGCAAAAGAACTATACGATGAGGTAAAAACAGCCTTCCAGGAGCCCAAAAATACCCCTACATCTGGTTTAAATCTAAAAGACCTACAAAGACTACTCTACAAAAGATTATGCAACCAGGGGCTTCAACTAGAAGAAGTAGAAAGCCTAGGAACAGATAAGGTATATTCTCAAAAAGATATACACAAAATATTAGAAAGTCTCCTAGCTAAAGCTAGACGTGAAGCAGGAGAAGATAGAATTAACAAGGAAGTGGATATTAGGTATAATTAATATGGAACAACAAGACTTAGAAGACTTAATAATAAGATACGATGACGTACTACAGGAATATTTTGTAAGTAATCTAGCAGGAGAATACCTAGTAGATAAAGACAACTTCGAAGACAAGTACGAAGCCTGGATTGAAAGATTGACAGAAAGTGAAGTGAACCAAATTATAACAAGAGATACATTAAATAAATTAAAGTAAATATGGCAAATACAAAAGAAAACTTAAGAGTAGAAACAATTACAATCGTAACTTACTCTGAAACAAATAAAAAGAAAGACGGGACATTATTAATGACTAAGGCTGTACCTGCTCAAAACGGGCAAAAAGAAAAACCTTCTAAACCATACCTAATGGCAGAACTAACAGCAGAAGAATATCCTAATCAAAAAATAAGAGGATTTAACTTTGGAGAAGCTCAAAACTATGCTCCCGGGACGAAATTAGAAGTAACACTTTGGGAAGAAGAATACAATGGGTATAAAAATATTAATTTCTCTTTACCTAAAAAAGACGACTTAATAACTGAACGTTTTCTAAGACTAGAAAAAAGAATGATGACAATAGAACTCTCTTTTGACAGAAGAATGGAAGAATTCATGGCTAAGTTAAAAGCAGATATAGTATTAGAAAAAACAGGTACATTCCACCTAGAAAAGAATGGTGACTACGATAAGTTTACAAAAGGTCATCCACTACGAGACGCAGTACAGAAATTAGACGACGACATACCTTTAGAAGCATATAATGGAGATTTTTAATCTATGAATCAATTAGAAGAAACAATCAATAATCTGATAAAAGAAGTAGAAGCTTATTTACTAGACGATAAGATAAATACTTCTACACCAGAATCAGCTTTAAGTTACTCTGCTAAACTCTCTTCTTACTATTCTTCTTCAATGGGTAATATAGAAAAGCTTAATACTCTAGAAGCAGAACACTTTATTAACGAACGCCCTAACCATAAATCAGACCTTGCTACAAAAAAGAAATGGGCTACAAAAAGAGAAGGTATAAGACAAGAATTTTGGGAAAACCGCTGTAAAAGGTTAAGTAAGCTAATCGAAGCGGTAGACAAACTATATTACTGGGCGAGAAAAGAAGAAAAATACACTAAAGAAAAATACTAAACTATGAAAAAACCAGACCAAGAAAGACTAAAGAAGAGGCGAGAATACCAGAAACTTTATCACAGAGCTTATAGAAAGAAAATAAGAGGAGAATTACTTGCTTTACGCAAACTATATGGTAAACTAAGTTAGTACTAATAAGTACAGATAAAATATGAAACTTACAAAAGAACAAAAAGAAGAACTGCAATTTAAAATTGACAGGTATGGCGACTGGGTTTTTCAACACACTAATGTTGTACCAGGTGATGAAAATGATGACAAAATAGAAAGTATCATTAAATTCATAGAAAACCTAGAACCAAACTCTAAAGAAGAAATATGTTTCAGTTGTGGAGGTACAGGTATATATAAACATGAAGATATAGAAGTAGAATCTAAATACTCATCTCAAGAAAGACAAGAGAAAGAAGAATGTAAACATGACTGGATAAAATACGATAAAGAAACATGTCTTATACCCTTTGATTTATGCATTTACTGTACAGCTACCAGAAGGGCAGAACCAGAAAGAATAGAAGAGATAGACTACGATGCTAATCAACTATACGGGAGCGCTCTTAAAGACATCATTAACCAACTAATAAAAGCTGTAAACAAACTAAATAATAACTAATATATGCAAATAATAAAATCAAACAAGTACTTTTTGTGGTTCATGGGAGGGTTCATATGGGCAAATGCTGTTAATTACATAGTTAACCTAATAAATTAATATATGGAAATAACAATAGACATGATAAGAAAAGCAGCAGAAGGTTCTAACAAGCTACAACAAGAATTAGAAGATAAATTAATAGACCTATTACACTTTAACCAACCAGACCCGGAAACTAAAACAGATACTAACCCCTATGGTTTCTTCTGGGGATTCTAAATATATGAAAGAATTAATTGCAATAATTGCAGGTGGGTTATTTTTTGTAGGGTCATTAATCGTAGCAATAGTAGCATTCTTCTGGCTTGTATCTTTCCCATTAGGGCTAGCTCAAGGAAGTATGAACGAATGTAAACGAGTACCAATGATAAGTGTAGGCTATAATATAGGGTGCTATTTAACAGGTAATGTATATAAATAATCTATGAAAGAGACAGAATATCTAAACTTCTTAAAAACAGCCCCAACTAATCACTTCTCAGATAAGTTTATCCAATTCCTAAGAGACAATAACACCGTCATAGAAGAACTAACTAGGTGGCTTGTAATTAAAAACGTTAAAGACCCAAATGACTACACAGCCTTCTACATAGACAAAAAGAAAAGAAAATCACTAGAGTCTTTCTTTGAAAACTTACCAGACCTAGAACATTATAAGAACAGAGAATGGAAGATTAAAGCCCCACACAAAAGAACGGTAAAGCTTTATCACGTACATCTCATAAATAAGAATTAATATGAAACAAGAATTAGTGGACATATTAGCAAAATACAGATTAAAGACATTAGAAATAAACCTCATTGATGAATTAGATAATTTAACTAAAAATCAAGCTGACCAAATACTAGACCTAATTCTCGATAAGATAGAAGACTGCAAACCACTCTACTTAGAAGGTGAAAGTAAAGACTTTACAGAAGGTCAAGAGTGGACAATTAGACAAATAAAAAATAAATTAAGAGAATAATATGAACAAAGGATACAAAGAAGTACAATTTGTAAACAGAAAAAATGTAATTAAGGCAATACAAACTTTATTCTACTCTAAAAAAATAGGGCAAGAACCAGGAGAAGTAAATGCTGATTATTTACAAGCATTGATTGACATAAAATTAAAAGTGCAAAAAATGCATTCGTATTGCATTAAAATTGCAAATAAAAACAAATAATATATGGAAACAAAGAAACAAGACTGGTGTAAAAGATGTGAGAAATTAAACGTAGACCACCTAGGTGAATGTCCTTTTAAGCAAGAAGACTGGGAAGCAGAGTTTGGTAAATTGTTTGATGATATGCAGAGTGCAGACGCACCAGATGTTCAAACAATAATAAAAGACTTCATCAAACCTTTACTCTCCACACAAGAGGAGATGATAAGAAAGGAGGAAAGGGAAAGATGTGCTAAGATTGCAACCAAAACGATTATCAAACATCGTGGAACACACCCAGTTTGGGATACTCTCAAAAAAGAAATGTTGGAATTACTAAATAACCTATAAACAATATGAAACCTGAAAATGTAAAAATGGGCGACCCAGATGCCGAGGCAAAAGTAAAATTTGCAATCAAAGCAATGATTAGACACATTAAATTAAAAAACGCTACAAAATAGCAAGCCCCACAATCACCATCCCTGATTAAAAATAAATAAATATGCAAGATAACTTAATAAAAGACTATAAACCAAACCAATTCTACAATAATGTAGATGGTTCAGTTATTGCGGTGTGGACAAGATTTTACCCAAGTAAAAAAGAACTAAAAGAAGCAACCGAAGGTATTCTACCCACCGATACGGACTCAGCTACAAATAATAACTTGATAAATGCAGACCAATGTAATTTACTAAATAGGTTAGAGGCACATTTTCAAAGGAAAACTGCCCCTAAAACCAAAAAAGACCAAGAAAAACTTATAAAAGCACTAGATATAATTAGTTTAATGCTAGAACCTAAAAATTGTAATAACCTATAAACAATATATGAAGAATAAATTAATTAAATTATTAGGAGGATATACAAAAGAAGATATTGCAAAATATAACGCTGAAATATTAAACCAATTTCAACAACAAGGCACAGCAGAAATGCCAATGATTGCTTATGACGAAAGAGTTTGTTTAATTCCAGCTATAGAAAAAGCAATGGCTAAACTCAATTAAATAAACAAATATGACACCTTATACAAAATTACAACAAATAAAAGACTTATTATTAATCCCTTACGAAAAAATTGAATTTTATTTTGCTGATAAATTCTTAAGAAAAACTTGGAGTGGTGCTGTACCAGAAAAACACAAAGATGGTAATAAATTATATGGGGAATTTGCAAATACTAACTTCAAAATAAAATAAATATGAATATACACTTAACAAAATACGAATTGTGGTTCTGGAGAATATCAATACCTCTGTTATGGGTATTGATGATAATAAGATAAATATGATAGCAACGACGACTCTACTACTCCTAATAAATAGCTGTAGAAGCCCCAAAATACCCCTTAAATCTGACGTTTACCTAACAAGACTGAGTGAGCAACGCTGTAAAGAAATGAAAGACTTCTCACACACAGACTACTACAACATCTACTCTAAAGAAATAGAAAAGAAATATAAATATTCTGGTGAGAACTTGGCAGTTGGTTTTGCAGACGCTACCTCTACGGTAAAAGCATGGTTAAAGTCACCAGGCCACAAAGAGATATTAACAGCTAAAAGATACCAAAGAATAGGTGTAGCAGTATGTGAAAAAGCACCTAAGGTATATCTAACAGTAACATTATATGCGGGTAACAAAAACTAGGTGGAGGTGGGATTTACTGTTTTACATAACCCTAATACTTGTAATCTACTGTGGATATGTGATACACAGGTTCTATATTACTAACGTGCAAAATTGGTTCTTTCTTACTCCTGGTGGAGTATGTAACAGAATTTATGTATAATAAAACAAATATGAGAATATTGATTTCAGGTGTGAGTGGACAAGTTGGTTACCATGTAGCCAAAAAACTATTGCAAGAAGGTCATGAGGTAATTGGTATTGCTAGTTTAGACCATAAAGGAAAAGTTGAGAACCTAAATCATTTTATAGGTACAAAAGGTTTTGGTTTTTTGGCGAAAGATTTAAATTCAGAGTTTTCTCTTTTAGAGAGAAGTGTTTTGCGAGGTGTAGACATAATCCTAAACATAGCTAGTGAAAGTCATGTAGACCGAAGTATTACTGACCCAGTACCTTTCATAAAGAATAATATCAACCTAACACTAAATATGCTAGAGTTATCAAGAGAAATTAAACCTAAACTATTCCTACAATTCTCAACTGACGAGAGTTTTGGTGTAGCCCCAGAAGGAACGAATCACACAGAATGGTCTCCACATATTCCATCCAATCCATATTCAGCAAGTAAAGCAGCACAGGAAGACATAGCTATTTCATACTGGAGGACTTACGGAGTACCAGTAGTCATAACTAATACCATGAATATCTTTTCTGAAATTCAAGACTGGGAAAAGTTTATACCTCTATGTGTCAAAAAATGCATGCTAGGTGAAGAGATAACTATCCATGCGTATCCTGGAGCAACTAAAGCAGGTTCACGCTTTTATATCCACGCTGATTCAGTAGCCGAAGCTGTTAATTTTATTATGAATAAACCAGTGGGACTTTACCCTAGCGTAGATAGACCAGACAGATTTAACATAGTAGGGGATAAAGAGGTAGACAATTTAACCTTAGCTAAAACTATTGGAGAAATTCTAGGAAAGGAAATTAAATACCAACTTGTAGATTTCCATAGCAGTAGACCGGGTCATGACGCAAGATACGGGTTAGACGGGACTAAACTTGCTGAAGCAGGTTGGAAACCCTCAAGTCATTTTGATGATAAGTTAAAAGAAACTGTGCTAAATCTTAAAGAAAAATTGACAAATTAACCCAAAGTAATATACTTAAACTATGAAGAAAACAACAAAAAAGGCAACTAAAAAAAGTATGCCAAAAGGTTACAAGATGGCAATGTTTAGAGGAACAGTAAAATAATATGTTAACAGAAATAGAAATTAAAAATCTCCTGGCTATAATCTCTAGACCAGGTACAACAATCGCCGCTAATGAAGCAAAGACTATTAGTGATTTGCAAGGAAAATTAACTTCTCTCCTACCTAACTTAGAAGACACAAAATAAATACATGCCAATAACTAAAAAGGGAAAGAAGATAATGAGTGCTATGAAAAAGGAATATGGAGCCGTGAAAGGTAAGGGAATATTCTATGCTTCAGCTAACAAGGGAACTATTAAAGGTGTAGAAAAGAAAAGAAAATAATATGAAATATAGTGTGATTGTCACTAATTTTAATTATAATGACTACCTTAAAGAAGCTGTTAAATCAGCACTTTTGGTATCTGATGACGTCATTGTAGTAGACGATGACTCTAACGTTTTCCCAGCAGAAATAGTAAAGGAATATTATGGTAGAATTAGTCTGTACAAGAACGATAACAACGTAGGTGTAGCACGCTCCAGAAACTTTGGAATTAAAAAAGCTAAGTATGAGTACATAATCTGTTTAGACGCTGATGATATTCTAAACCCAGAGATTAAAGATATTGAACCTACCACAGACATAGTAGCAATAGGTGTACAACACTTTGAAGCAAGAAATGATATACAACTTCCACCAGACAATATCTCACTAGAACTACTTAAACAAAGTAATGTAATGCCAGTATCCTCCCCTTTTTCTAAAGAAATATGGAAAAAAGTAGGAGGGTTTGACGAAAAGATTAAAGGTTATGAGGATTGGAAGTTCTGGATAGATTGTCTAAAATTAGGAGCTACAATCTCTTCAGTACGCAAACCATTATTAAACTACAGAATACATGCAGGTGGCAGGAATGTGGAAGCTGTAAAAAATCACCAAGAATTAATAAAACAAATATGGAAACAATAACACATATTAGAAAACTTTTAGAAGAATTAGAAACTTCCACACCAGAAGTCAAGAAAGAAATTATGAATGCTATTGACGGGGACTTGCTTTGGTTATCGGGGTACATACAAGGATTAGAAAAATAATATGAAAATAATAACAACAGACTTTCACAAATACGACTCTAACTGGTGGGATAAACTATATACCTCACACACTCACCTAGAGTCAGGTACAGAACAATCTAACCACCTAGACGCTCAAGCAACTATAGGAAATGGTTCAGTAATAGACTTTGGGTGTGGGCATGGATACTTTTCAAAGTACGTAACCGGAGACTACCTAGGATTAGACTGGTCACCAGAAGGAATAAAGAAAGCTAAAGAGATGAACCCAGGTAAAGAGTTTGTAGTAGCAGATGTTATGACCTATGACGCTGGTAAACAGTTTGATTATGCTGTAGGATTTGAAATCTTTGAACACCTAGAAGACCCTAAAGCTTTTGTAGAGAACATGTTAAAACATGCCCCAGTAGCTATATTCTGTTTTCCTAAAGGAGAGTTTTCCGAAATGACAGCAAAAAACGACGCAGGACTACTGAGTAACGTAGGTATCCACGACCATGACTACCACTACGCTAATTACTACAAAGAAGACATATTAGAAATGTTTCCTAACGCAGAGATAATAGAAAAGGAAATAGACTTCATGGTAATAGTAAGAAGATAATATGAAATGGTACAAAGTGAGAAACATGTCAGGACAATATCTATCCCCATATGGTTGGTATAAATACTGTCAAAAATGGGGGTGGAATCATTTGTGGTATGTAATTACCTGGCATGCATATAGAAAATATAAAAAAGCTAAAGAAATTGATTAATATGCTAATATTAAAACACCCTTGGAATGGTATAGACCAAGAAGTTATAGAAGAAAGTCTAGAAGAACTTATTCTTAAATGTGGTCAATACTTTGATACACTAGAAATAAGAAACGACGGCTGGATAGCAACAGGACATATTCCCAGTAAAGGAGATAGACTAAAAGGAAAAGGAGACTCGATGTCAGAAGCAGTCCTAGACTTATATAACCAGATAACTAGACAAAACTAATACACATTGTATACTATAGGAACTATGGAAGAAAAATCTGATAAACAGATAGAAAACAGTAAACCTTGGTTATGGAAGAAGGGGCAATCTGGTAATATATTAGGTAGACCTAAAGGTAAAACTATGAAAGAGTGGGCTAGGCAGTATATGGAGAGAATGACTGACGAAGAAAGAGATGAATTTATGGAGGGAATTCCTAAAGAGATAATCTGGAAAATGGCGGAAGGTAACCCTGAAACTAAACAAGAAACTACAGTTATAATGCCAGAGCCAATAGCACCAACTAAACCATTAAATGAAATACTCACTAACAACAGCGTACAAGAAGATACTAAACCTACAGAAGAGAATACGAATAGTACAGGGGGGAACTTCAGCTTCGAAGACAGTCTCAAATCTAATCTACTTGATAGCCAAAGCCCAGACGGACAAAACACCAACTCTAACTAGTGTAGTATCTGAATCAATACCTCACCTCAAACGTGGGGCTATTCGTGATTTTCTAATGATAATGAAAACTCAAGGCTACTACCAGGACGCTCGCTGGAATATGTCTAACCATACCTACACATTTGAAACAGGAAGTCAAATAGAGTTCTTCTCAGCAGACCAACCAGACAAGCTAAGAGGTGCTAGACGTGATAGATTGTTTATAAACGAATGTAACAATGTAGACTTTGAATCCTTTGAACAACTAGAGGTACGTACCAAAGAATTTGTTATCTTAGACTATAACCCCACTAATGAATTTTGGGTACAATTAGAAATACTTAATAAACGAAACGATTATGATTTTATAATCCTAACCTATAAAGACAACGAAGCTCTTGCCCCTGAGATTATTGAGGCTATTGAACAACGTAAAGGTAGAGCTGGTTGGTGGAAAGTATATGGAGAAGGCCAACTAGGAGAAGTGGAAGGAAAGATTTATAAGGGCTGGGACATAATAGATGAAATACCTCACCAAGCTAGACTGGAACGCCGTGGTATAGACTTTGGGTACACTAATGACCCAACAGCAATCGTCGATGTATATTACTACAATGGTGGGTATATCTTGGATGAAGTATGCTACCAGAAAGGAATGAGCAACAAACAAATAGCAGATGTAATTAATAACCAGGAAAAGATACTGTGTATAGCAGACTCCGCAGAGCCTAAAAGTATCGATGAACTTATTTCTTATGGAGTAAATGTTTTACCAGCCAAGAAAGGTGCTGACTCAATCAGACAAGGTATTCAGTTTGTACAGAACCAAAGAATAAGCATGACCAAGAGAAGTGTTAACTTAATCAAAGAATATCGTAACTATCTTTGGAAGATAAACAAAGACGGTAAAGTTTTAAATGAGCCAGAAGGAGGACTAGACCATATTCTTGACGCCACCAGGTATGCAATTAACTCAATTGTTAATAATACTTCTATGCAAGACCGTGCAATTAGAGAAAGACAACTCTTCCAAAACAGGATGACTAACATGAAAGCATTCAATATATAACTCTTTGTTAAAAGAAAAAAGAAAGTTTAAAACAAGTCCCAGAAGAAATAATCATAAGAAACAAGAAAACTAATATCTTCAACCGCAATTTAAAAACATTGTTTTCCGATTTCAAAGCACATTCAGAGTATCCCTTGTCGTTACCAGCTTGTGCTGTCCTACCATAGACTATTTCTACCCTGTGATAGCTTGTACAAAAAAAGCCACTCGTGAGGCTAGTGGCGTTCTTTGTAAACAAACTACCTGCCTCACAGGTATTTCTTTATGTTTTAATTATAGACGAAACAAAAATTCTTGTCAAATAATTGACACCAAATCATTTAATATATATACTTACTTTAACTTGCGGTACAATCTTTAATCATGAATCAAGATTTACCAATTTTTGCTGAAATAAGTAAGCAAAATGAAAACTATAACAATGGCTATATTACTTTAATTGATGGGCTTACTTTTTCTCAATGGCAGACTCTTAAGAAAATAGAGTTCTACTCTAACTCTCAATACCTTACAGGAAACAAAGATGAACTTGGACGAGACAAACCTTTTTATAACATAGTGAACTATCGTGTAAACGTAGCAGTAAGAGCTACAGACATAGATGTTAAAGACATCAAGATAGTATCTGATAACCCAGAGTTTCAAGAGTATGCTTTTCTATATAACCACGAAGCTTATGAATGGATGAAACAATCTGATTTTTCTTTATTCCTAAATATCATGGGACAGACCAGAGCAAGATACGGTGGAGTGTTAGTAAAGAAATGCCAATATAAGGAGCCAGGTGAACAAGAAGAACTGGAAATTGAAGTAGTACCTTGGAAGAATGTAATTACTGACCCAATTAATATCTCTCGAGGTTTAATCATCGAGAAACATTATATGCTACCTAATGAGTTAGCAGAAAAAGAGGGAGTATGGGATAACGTTAAGAAAGCTCTTAAGCTTGGGACTAAACAACAAAAAAATATGCAAGGTGGGTACGCTGAGGCAGAGACTACTCGTATCCCAATCTATGAAGTAACTGGAGTATTCCCTGAAACTTTTGACCCAGAAATAGGAGATGACGGAGATGATACTAAGTTTAAACTAATGAACTTTATTGTGGCAGGGGATAAAGACAAAGTACTTCTTTACAAAGAAGACTTAGAAGAAACTCCGTATAAATACCTTTCATGGGAAAATGTACCAGGTAGAGGACTAGGGCGTGGGGTAGTTGAAGAAGGATTTGAGGCACAGAGATGGACAAATGACGCAGTAATTGGAGAGACTAACGCAATGACTCTTTCAGGTAAAGTCATTGTGGTAACTGACTCAGAAGATGTGGGAAACAACGCTATTACAGACCTAGTAAATGGTTCAGTAGTAAAGGTTAAACGTGGGGAAACCGTACAGTCTCTTTCTCTTCTACCTAGTTCTTTCCCAGAATACCATAAACTTCAGACTTCATGGGACACCCAAGTACAAAGAAGTACAAATACTTTCGACGCCGTAACCGGGGAAACTATGCCGTCAGGTACTCCACTTGGTTCATTAGCAATCCAAGCTCAACAAGCAAGTTCTTACTTTGACTATAAAAGAGAAGAAGCAGGTATTTTTATTACAGAACTATTCAATGACTGGATATTACCTTTTCTAGCTAAGAGAATTAACAAGGAACATATCTTAAACTCAGAGTTCTCAGGTGATGAACTAACGAAAATAGATGAATCATTTGCAACACATCTAGTTAACCAAGAAGTTAAAACTAAAATTCTTTCAGGAATGATTGTGTCTCCGGAAGAGTACAAAGCCGGGATTGATTTCACTAAAAATAAATTAGCTCAACGTGGTAACCGACGTTTCCTAGAAGTACCTACTGGTTACTTTAAAAACTTCGAACCTAAAGTATCTGTTATCGTAACTAAAGAGTTAAAAGACATAGATGTAGAAAAGAAAAACCTAGAATATATCTCAATGATAATTGCTCGTAACCCTCAAGCCATGCAAGACCCGGTAATGGCTAAGATTATAGGTAGAATGGCAGAACTCTCAGGTATTCTTTCCCCAGGTGACTTATCAGCTATGGCACAAACGGGTACCCAAGGTGGCTCAATTCCTCAACAAGCTACAGCAACTGCAGCAATGCAAAATGCTCAGGCCGTTCTTCCTCAAGCTCAACAATAATATGAAACCACTAAACCACTTTTACGTTCAACAAGAAATCTATAATGAGGTTAAGAAGTTCTTCTTTGACCATCTAAAAGAAATAACCATAAAGAAAGCGTTTGCAGGTGAATCAACAGAAGGTATCCTAGAGGCTAAAAACACCCTCTCTAATGCATTTAAACAACTAGAAGATACATATGGTACTCAAGAGCAAACTAAAGCCATAAACATAAGTGAATAAACCAACGGTTATAGTTCCGACCAAAAACTAATTAAAGCTGGTATCGTCCAGATGAAAAAACGCTAAACTATTATCATTTTATGACAAATGAACAAGAGAACTTACAAGAAGAGGTATTGCAAACAGAGGAGATATCCAATGTTGAAACCCAATCTAACGACCAGGAACAAGAGACTGAATCAACGCAAGACGATACAATCACCCTGTCCAAATCCGAATACACTAAGCTAAAAAGGCAAGCAATAGCCTACAAAAGCCAAAAGGAAAACCAACCTGCACCTTCAAAAGTGAAAACTGGTAGCTCAGATATTAATAAAGACGAACTGTACTTGGTAGCTAAAGGATATGACGACGAAGCTATAGCTCAACTCCAAATCATTGCTCGCGGAACTGGTTCAAGTTTAAAGGAGGCTCTCGAGAACCCTTTATTCAAAAACTACGAAGCAAAACAAAGGGAAGAGGAAAGACGCGCTAAAGCTAAACTCGGAGCTTCTAATGGTTCTGGCTTCTCTCAAGGAGGCCCAGCTATTAAGCCTAATATGTCCGTAGATGACCATAAAGCAGTGTGGGCTAAAATGTCCGCTGGTCTAAAATAATATCTGGGAAGTAGTGATTTAGGTTGCGGAATTGCCCATTTAACAAAATATTAACCTAATAAATATTATATATGGCTTTTCCTTCCGGACAAGAGACAACAACAACTCTTGCAAGCTTTATCCCAGCTGTATGGGGTGAGAAGATTAATGACTTCTTTAAATACAACATTAACCTAGCTTCTTTCTTCGTAGACAGAAGTGCAGAATTAACAGCAGGTGGTTCAGTTCTTTATACACCTAACCTTACTGAAATGTCTGCAAACGCAGTATCAGTTGGAACGGCGGTAACACTTAACAACACTACAGAAACTAAGATTACTCTTACTGTAGACCAATGGTATGAAGTTTCCTTTGGTATCCCTGACTCAGTAGCGGCTCAATTCAAACAGTCTTATGCTGTACAGGAAAGATATGCTAAAGACGCAGCTTATACTATCGCTGTTAAACTAGAAGTTGCACTAGCTACTTTGTTTGCTTCATTCTCAACAGTAGTAGGAGCTTCAACAACTAACCTTGCTGACTCTGAAATTCGTGCAGCAATCGCAGCATTGGAATCTACTGGTGTTCCTCTTTACACAGGTGAAGTTGCCTTCTTCCTACACCCTAACGTGTTTTGGAAACAAGTACAAAACATTGACAAGTTCTCACTTGCAATTAACTCACCAGTAAACGACCCAACTGCAAAGAAACCAGACGCTATGCTTTACGGTATCCCAGTATACGTGTCTCAAAACATCCAATACGTTTCTTCTACAACTGGTAGAAATAACGCTTTGGCACACAAAGATGCAATCCACTTTGCAACTTCTGCTCTAGGTGGTGGAGGTTCAATGGCAGGTTCTATGGTAGGTTCATCAGGTATCCGTGTTCAATCTCACTATATCCCAGAATATCTTACAACTGTAACAACAGCTGATATTCTTTACGGTGTAGTAGAAAACCGTGATAATGCAGGAATTTTGATTCGTACGGCTAATTAATAATTAACTAGTTACTTGCTTGGGGGGACGACCTAATCAATCTCCCCAAGTCAATTAGGCAGTAACTTAAACAATATATGAACGTAGTAATATCAAACAAATTAACAAGAACAAGTGATGGTGTGGACTTTAAAACAGGTAAGAAGGTACGTAAAATCTTTCACCCCAACGGAGTAATTGAAATCTGGGAGCTTGATGGAGCAGGAAATCCTATAAGACAAATTAAATAATGAAAGTATATTTTTTGGCCGGTACCTACGAGAGCTGCGGGTACGTAAGATGTCTACAGCCTCTCCAAGCTAATGGTTGGGACGGAGATAAAGTAACCAGATACTCTCCTAAACCAGACCCACAAAGAATGTTAAAAGGAGCGATGAACGCTGACGTTGTAGTCTTCCACCGACCCATACAGAAAGAAATGTACGAAGCAGCTTTGCTATTAAAACAAGCAGGGAAGAAAATAGTAATGGATAATGACGATACTTACCGAGCTAACTCAGGAGTTCCAGTACAGATGTTTGGCAAAGATAGAGAGAAGTTAGACACCGCAGTCGGGTATATTAACGAGCAGTTAAAAAAGTTTGCAGAATTAGCAGACATGGTAACCGTGACTACTGAGTTTCTTAAAAAAGAGTACGAGCAATGGAATAAAAACGTGGTAGTACTTCCTAACTGTGTTGACCCGTTTGACTGGGATGAGCCACTTAAAAACGATACAGGTAAGATAAGATTACTTGTCACCGGTTCAGTTGCTTCTAATAAAGATTATGAAAATATAATACCTCTCTTAGAGAAACTGAAAGACCGAAAAGATGTCCAACTTATTCTCCAAGCTCTTCCAGCAGACAAACCAGAACTGAAAGAAACCAGAGAAGTGTATAAGCCAGAGTTAGACTTCTGGAAACAGTATGATGTTGAATGGTATCCATTCATGTCGCTTAATGAATACCTAGAATTCTTACCAACTCTAAAAGCCGACATTATGCTTATCCCACGACATGATAATTACTTTAACCGATGTAAATCTAATCTTAAATTTCTTGAAGCTTCGATGTGTAAGATGGCAACTGTAGCTCAATCATTCCCAGATGGAAACTCACCATATGAAGTGAATCAAGAAGACAAAGAATACTTAATCCTTGCTTCTACTCCAGAAGACTGGACACAGAAAGTATTGCAATTATTAGACAATCCTGGTGAAATTGATATACTCAAAGAAAAATCTCATGAGTACGTAAAAAATTGGTACGATATAAACATTAATGGATACAAGTGGAAAGACGCCTACAAAAAACTATATGAATAAAACAATAAACTATAAGAACGATAAAGCTGTAGAATTAATCAAAGAATTTAAAACACTTTCAACAGAAGTTAAAACCCTTACCGACCAGATAACAAAACTAGAAGAAGAAAGAAATAAGGTTGCTATTAAGGGACAAAAGGTTAAAGATAAACTAAACCCAATAGTACAGAAACTTACTAAAAATGATGAAGGAGAATTTGAAGTAGTAACAAAAGTAGAGTGTAACGATAAAGGAGAACTAATCGTAGAGTTTGCTGACATGCTAGAAGACTGGAAGAAAGCATGGAGAGAAAGAAAGATTAAATAATCCCTTTGTAATAGAGGCCTCACTAGGGGTAAGTATTAACTTAAAAAGTTACCGCAATCATACTTACTCCTAATGGGGTCTTTATTATTTGACTATATCTAAATTAATCTATATACTTGAATTAATTGCGGAGAACATATAACAAATATGGACTTCAACAACACTACAACTAATGACGGAATCGTGCAGGATATAGATTTTGGAGTTAATTCTACACGTGCTACTTATCCATTAACTAGAATTGCTAATGATGCTAACCGAGCTATGGACGAAGTAATTTCTCTTATCCTGGCTTCTGATGGACGCTGGCAATTTGACGACACAAACTACACAGACTTACCAATTGGTACAACAAACCTAGTAGCCAACCAGCAAGACTATTCCTTTGACCCAGAACAAATCGACGTAACCCGTGTAGAATGTAAAGATGTAAATGGTAATTGGCAATACTTAGTTCCATTTGACCAAAGAGACCTAACACCGCCACTAGGCAATCCGTCCTCAATAGGAACACTCACGGCTAACGCAACTCTTGGAGGGAATGACTACTCTCTAACCGACTTTATGTCTACATCAGGTACTCCTATTTACTATGACAAGATAGCTACTTCTATCTTTCTTTACCCGAAACCCTCATATAACTCAACAGGAGGGTTAAAAGTATATTTCCAAAGAAAGCCAAGTTACTTTGTTTCAACTGACACCACTAAACAACCAGGATTCGCTAAACACTTACACAAAATAGTTTCTCTTAAATGTCAGTATACTTTTGCAACCTCTAAAATACTTGCTGCAAATAAAATACAATCCCTAGCTATACAAATTCAAGCGTGGGAACAAAAAATAAAAGACTTTTACTCTTCTCGTAAAAAAGACGAGAAAGTAAGAATGATTGCACGTAATACACCAAGCCAATAATTATGACAACTACATATACAAACGAAGCAAAATATGGAGGACAAACTTCCATAACATATAACGAAGCCGGGATAACATATAACCAGTTAACTTATATGTACAATGGTAAGCTAGGCACATATTACACAAACCAAACAAAAAATTAATTTATGGCAATTACATACCCAACAAGTTTAGATACGTTCTCAAACCCAACAAGTACTGACCTTCTAGAAAATGCGTCAGCTGGTTTAGACCATGATGTACAACACTCAAACGCTAACGACGCAATAGAAGCTCTGGAAGCTAAGGTAGGAGCAGATGGTTCAGCTGTTACAACTTCCCACGACTACAAACTAAGTGGAGTAACAGGAACCGACAAAGCTGTATCTAAGACAGGTACAGAAACTTTAACCAATAAAACTCTTACAAGCCCGGTAATTAACGTAACCTCAGACGCTACAGGAGACATTTACTACAGAAACGCAGGCGGAGCTTTTACTCGACTTCCTATCGGAGCTTCAGGAACAATCCTTTCTTCTAATGGAACAACTCCAGAATACATTGCTAACCCAAGTGCTTCTGACGCTTCAACCACAGTGAAAGGAGTAGTAGAGCTAGCAACTTATGCAGAGACTATAGCTAGAACTACAACAGGCGGTACAGGGGCAAAATTGGTACCTACAGCGGACAACTTGCCTTCAGTAATGATATATGATTACCAAGCAGATTCAGTCGGTACAGACTCTTATGCTATTACTTGTTCACCTGCCCCAACAGCCTACACAACAGGGATGAGATTCACATTTAAGGCAGCAACCGCTAACACCGGTGCATGTTCACTTAACGTAAACTCACTTGGAGCAAAAACAATTAAGAAAAACTATAACTCAGATTTAGAGACGGGAGACATTTTAGCGGACCAAATAATCGAAGTTGTGTATGATGGAACCAATATGCAAATGGTAACCCCCGTTAGTTCTGGAAATCCGTATACCATAAATGCAGATGAGCGGATTTCTTCTTTTTTTACAAAAGAAGTTCCCATGGTGGTTACGTCGTCATCGACAATGACTGGCTGGACAGTTGTTATGACTGGAGGCGGGGCAAACCTTTCCCAGGATGGGGCAGGCTCATGGACTAATTTGAACGCTTCTGTTGATTCTCTGGCCTCTACAAACATTTTCTCACCGGCAGGTGCCTCGACAGATAACTATACTTACGGAGCGTCTAAGGCCCTTAGATATAAACAATATTTGAAATTGGCAGACACAACAAACAGAAAGGGCTGGGGTCTTGCTATAACCGCATCTCATATTTACACAGCACAAACTGATACATCCAATGGGGAAATAAGGTTTATAAATAATGCAGGTACACTTTATGCACAAAACGCTAACGGGACTGCTACATCAACAAACATAACATCAGGGATAACAATGACGAACTGGAATTTATATGAAATAGTATTCACCCCTGGTGTAGATATCAAGTTTTATATAAACGGAGCTTTAAAAGCTACTCATACAACAAACTTACCAACATCAGGCACCCCTGTAATTGCCATGGGAACCAACGCAGGTGGGGCAGGGATTTTAACCCTTCCTCCAATAATTAGTATTCAATTATAATATGTACAAAGATGGAATCATTACTATATCAAACCCACAAAAGGGAATTGCTAACTCAGCTATTTTAGGTAATGAGGCTATTATTGGCTGTGAAATATTTGAAGAGCCAGGAATAATTAAAATAGCTAGTGCTTTAGAAGCAGATGGTTCAAACACAAATAATCCAGCAACAGTAACTTTAACTGGTGTACCAGTAGCAGACGTTACTAACTATAACTCTCTAGGTACAATACAAAGAACAGTCCTTACCGAAGGTGGGCAATTAATGAGTGTAACTAACGCTAGCTCAGCAGTAGCAACAAACCTTTCTAAGGGGTGGGATTTATGTGTATGGAATACAGAGTTTACAGTAGTAAGTTATGCCCAAAGTGGAACAGGATACATTGGAGTAATTAGACATGACCCAACAAGTAACTCTGCTTCTTGGTTTCCAGCTAAAATAGGTTCACTTGATGGAACTCACTATATTAAGTTATTAAAAGCCCAAGACGGAAATATTTACTTCACTAATGGTAGATACATAGGAAGTATAACAGCTATTTCATACTCTGTAGGAGCTGTAACTGTAACTTCTTCTTCTAATGTACTAGATTTACCAGAAGGAGTATTTGCCGTAACCATGGCTGAGCTAGGTAGCAACTTACTTATTGGAACACAGCAAGGTATTTCATACGAACAAAGGCAAAACTTTAACTTTTCTGCAATTTATCCTTGGGATAGAACCTCTTCTTCTTTTAGACTTCCTGTATACTTAAATGAGAACGGAATAAATGCAATGTTATCTTATCGTAACCAAGTATATATTTCTGCCGGTGATGACGCTAAGATTTATGTAACAGATGGAACTAACTATCAATTTGTTAAAAGGCTACCCTTTACTACTCTTGGAAGTACGTACAATCCAACGTCATGGGTATATCCTAACGCAATGTGTATCAACCAGAAAGGTAATCTTCTTGTTGGACTCTCAGCTGATTATAACGCCAATGCACCAACCACAACTGGTATTTGGGAAATACAATTATCTCAAGGTTATCCAACTCACATGCCTTATTTCTCCAGAGATGGAAACCTTGGAGACACTGCCAATGTAAGGTTTGGTTCAGTAAGAGTGCTTGATGATGACGCTTTATCTTTTGGAGTACAAAGCGGTACAAGTTACGAACTGTCCACCACGTCTGCTGGAAGAGCTTGGAGTGATTATAAAGCACGTTGGAGAACGGAAGCTTATCTAGTGGGGAATGCTCGAGACAAAAAATCTTTTGAACAACTAGAATTTTTACTTTCTAAACCACTACTAACTAATCAAGGAATTAAAATTTCTTATCGAAAAAATCTATACGACTCTTTCACAGTAATTGATACTTGGGATTATTCAACGCTAGGAGGTGTAATTTCTCACTTTGCTCCAGCTGAGATAGTAGACGCCGAAATGGTTCAATTTGAAATAGCTCTAAATTATACTTCAGCAATCTTTGGAAATAACGTAAACTTACTAAGAACCTTAATATATTAATATGGAAACCAACACTAATAACTCAAACTACTTTAGACATACTCATAATGGTACAGATTCACCTTTACTAGAAACTCAAGCTATTACTAGTGCTTTAAATGCCCCACAAACCGCTCTAACACCAGCCACTAGTGGTTTAAGTACAGGAGGAGCTGGTACATTGTCTAACTCAGACGCAGCAATTCTAAACAATATGCGTACGAGAATTAACGAGTTAGAAACTAAGCTTCAAGCAATGGGGCTCTTGTCTTAAATTATTTGACTATTTATTAAATAAACTTTATACTTAAATAAAATTGTTGGATTGCGGAACAGTTGTTACTTTATGAACAACACCAACACAACAACCTCTAATCCATTTCAAATGGGAACTGTAAACTTAAATACAGGAGTTTCCACACCAGCACAACCTACTAATACTCTAAACTCTTTTAATCAATCAATGGTTGCCCCTATTCAACCCGCAACAATACCCAACTCTCAAAGTATAACTACTTTTGGTACACAGCCAATTAATTTACCTACTCAAACTCCTACTCAACCAACTCCACAAGTAAACCAAGCTGACCAAATTTTACAACAAACTGCCGTTGCCGACACAGAAGCCCAAAAAGCCTCTCAGAATCTATCTAAATCTATCCTAGAGCTTATTCCTTCTCTTCAGGGTCAAACACAAGAACTAGCCACACA
>ERZ869925.553-NODE-553-length-26043-cov-8.836848_pt1 | contig 26043 bp, 27 predicted proteins | sample MGYA00579311_ERZ869925 | MGnify/ENA primary metagenome ERZ869925 (study PRJEB32216, sample SAMN09231817) | wastewater metagenome | place: USA: Maryland | collected 2016-07-30 | study: EMG produced TPA metagenomics assembly of the PRJNA472060 data set (Reclaimed...
TCGGCCGGCGCGCGATCGGGAGGACGTAGAGGGGCGGCTCCCGCGCCGTCATGTCCGTGATCTCGGCCCCGTCTTCGTCGAGGTAGCGCCAGTTGATCAGCTTGTTCTCGTTGGAGAACAGGCCGTCCTTCACGGTGATGTCGTGCCGGAGTCCGTAGCTAGCCATCCTGCGCCTCCCCGATGATGCTTCCCACGTCGTACGCCGTGGCTGCGATGCTGTCCTGGTCCTCCGCCACGCTCACGATTGCCCCCACATCGTAGGCCGTCAGCTCGACGCTCGACACGTCCCGAGCGCTGGCGAAGATGCTGGCGATGTCGCGCGCCACCGCCCAGATGACGACGGCGGGACCGATCACGATGTAGACCGTAGGCGCGGCCGCGTCAGCCGTAGCCGTCGCCTCGACTGCCAGGATCGTGATCTGCGGCGTCGGAGTATTCGCCACCGCAACGACCGTGGCCGCGATCGCGTTCAAATCGTGGATCGTCGTCGGCGCGTTGGCCTCCGCCGCAATCTCCACCGTGATCGCGAGCATCGAGATCGCCGGCGTCGGCGCGTGGGCTTCAGCTTCAGCCGTGGCCGTTACCGACGACTCCGCGATGGAAGTCCCCGGTGCGTTCGCCTCCGCCGTCGCCGTGGCGACTTCGGACGTGATCACGATGTCTCCACCGTCCGCGACGATGGAAACAGTCGGAGCTTCACCCTGGCTCGTGGCCGCTGCTGCCGTAGCGTCCACCGCGATCACTATGATTGGCGACTCTGCACCTGTCGTAGCCGTGGACGCCGCAGAGTCGGCGCTGATTGCTGGTGCAGGAGCTTCCCCCTGAGCGGTGACCGTGGCGGTGACTGCGTCGGGGGCGACGGTCGGGGTAGGGGCCTCTCCCTGCGAGGTAGCAGTAGCGGCCACCGAGGTGATAGAAACGTTGACTGCGCCGGGGGTGTAGGTGACCGTCAGGAGCGGGTCAGACGTCGTGCCTGTCTGGTCAGCGGTACGGAACTCCAGGCTGTTGGCCCCGGTCGGGGAGGTCGTCGAGCCCAGCCCAGAGAGCCCCATCACGACGTAGGTGTTGCCGGTCAGACTCACGTCCGCGTAGGAGTCAACGGTGAAGTTGTTCGCGGTCCCCGAGGTCTGATTCCAAGACCCCAGCGCGAGGTGAGCCATCAGTGTGGGGTTCGTCCAGCCGGTCGTCGGGTTGCAGTCGATCCAGTCTGCCGTCGTTACCGAACCGCCAAAGTTGAAGGGCCGGATTTGGATGTCGTACGAGTTGGTGTTCGTCTCCGCGGTGCCTGACCCGTAGAGCGTGAACACGCCATTGGACAGCGTTGCGCCCGCTCCCAGTGAGGAAGTGTCGAAGTCCATGAAGAACTGCGCGGCGATGTAGTCAGAGCCGCTCACGCTGGCGACGATCGTTTCAGGGTTGGTGGCGCTACGTGCGGCCAGAGTCGCGCCGTTGCGCGCCGCAGACCACGTCCCACCCGTGCTCGTGGACTGGACGCGGCCGTCAGCAGTAGCCGACCGCACGGCCAGCGTGTCGCCTTTGAGTTGACCGTTTTCGTCGCGCATCAAGTGCGGCCGCGTGAGGTCGCCTGTCGCTGCGCGGACTACGTCAACGATGTGCTCGCGGAACGCCTGTAGCGGGTTCTCGCCGACCGTGCCGTCAGCATCGCGAACCCCTAGCGGTGGGTTTGGTGAGTTGATCCGGTCGTCATAGATCGGCTGGCCGTTTCGGGTAACCAGCACATCAACGCTGACCACCATGCCACCGTGCAGACTGCGCAACTGCGGCAGGGTGATCTCGAGGCTGTAGTCCGCGCCCCGGACTCGCCGCTGCCATGTGCGCGTGGACGACCGATCGGTGACGGCGTCCCACGCGCGCTGACGGCGAGTAGCGTTGATATCGACGGCCATAAGGCTCCCCGCGCTACGGGAACCCGGTGGCGTCGGTGGCGGTGACGGTCAGAATCCCCGCAGCGGCCTGCACGATCGTGAACGTGCCCGAGGACACGATCTCATCCGCGCCGAAGTCCACCCACGAGATCAGGTTGTCGGTCGAAGATGCGCCAGCGTTGTTCACGTAGTAGAACGCGCGCCGAGCGGTGAACGAGGCCGATGTCCACGAGGGGTCGGTCGAGTCCCACTTCGCCACGTTGTTCGTGATCGTGAAGTCGTCGGAGGTGAGCTGCTGCCCGCCGGCTGTGTACCCGCCCGTGGTGGTCAGTTCGTTGGTGATGTCGTTGTAGTAGTCGTGCGTGTCCTGGTTCGGCGTGTACGTGCTGGTCGTGAGCCCGCAGTACACGTCGTCCGTTCCACCCGTGAGGTTGATTTCCTCATTAGCGAGGCCGATGAAGAAGCTGGCGTAGACGTATGCCGTGACAGCCATCGCTAGACCTCCCGTCCCGGCGCGTGCGCCCCACCGCCTGCCTCAGCCGTCACGGACTGAATCAGTGCGTCCACCTGACCCGATACGGGGCGCGGGTCACTCGCCTCAAGGATGCGGGCCTCGAGTTCAGCCCTTGCATCTCGGATCAACTTGAACTCGGCAGAATGCTCCCGCCGTCGTTCGCGCGCCTCGAAGAACTCCTGACGGAGCCGCAGGCGGTCAGGGAGCATCTCGGCTTCCTTCGCCCGCAGCACCTCAAGAGCGGCGCGCATCGCCTCGATGTCATTCATCGCCGTCTCCAATCGCCGCACCAGAGAAACGTCGGTGCTGTACGTCCATCGTGTTGAACCAACGTCGGATGCACCCGATGCCCTCCTTGGTGTCCCAGAGGTGGGCGAGGTAGACCGGAGCGGACATGTCCTTCTTGCAGGAGTGGCAGTTAATCAGGAGCCCCGAAGGGTCACGCTCCAGTTCCTTTGCCAGTTCGTTCGGCCCCATGTGCGGGCGTTCGGGGTCGAACAGCACCGACTCCGTTAACACGTCCATGAGCGTCCGCCGCTTCGGGATCGCCTCCACGGGGATGTCCTCTGGCCGGCGCGGCGAGGGAGCACGGACGCCCCCGACTGCCGGGACGGACATGATCCGTACGTCTTTGCGCTCCACCATTCGCCTCTCCTATTCCGCTGGCATCCACGAAGGGATGAGCCAGCGCTGTAGCACCATCTTGTCCGGGGTCAGTTCCCACTCCTGAACCTTGAACACCCCGTCACCAGACATGACGGTCGCCCCGACTACATCGCCCGGCCGCTGGCCCGGAAGGAGCCAGAAGTGCCGGACGGTGACCACGTTTAGTCCGTCCCTCGGAGCGTCCCGTCCGTCGCGCCCGGATCGAGACGCGCGAGCCACGGCCAACGCCGACGGAGCGCGCGGTACGCCGACGCCGAGAGCGCCGCCGCGACCATGCCGAGAGCGCCTGCCGCTACCGGCTCGACGCCCGCGCTTTCCGCGAGGTTCGCCACCACGACGGCCACGCCGGCGAACCCGGCCCCGTCGCGCACGCTCTTGTTCATGCCGCCACCTCCTCACACTTCCCCGGTGCCTTCACTAGCGGGTGGTTGTCTACGGGCTTCCCGCAGTGGCCGCACTCGTTGGACGCCGGAGCGCACTTCCAGCACGGCCCCGCGTTGTTCGAGACGTGCTGGCACGTCCAGCCGTACTGATCTCCCGGCCTCACGGGTCCGCCACGATTCGCATCCGCTGCTTGCTCGTGAGGGTCTGGACGGTCGTGACGATCCGTTCCTCGGGCACGTCCGACCAGTCGACGAACGGCATCTCGGAGACGACAGTCGTCTCGGGCTTACCGATGGGAACCATCCGAACCTTCGTCGGGTCAGCCACCGCCGCCTCCTCTGCGTTCAGGTCGCTCATCAGCCGATCCCACGGGAACGTTGAGCCGGGGTCGGTGCGGTCAGTCGCCACCTCGAAGTGGCCGATGATGTGATCGCGGTCGAGGGGGATGCCGTAGCGCCCCGCCACGTCCTTGATCCAGCGCACGAGGCTCGCGTGCTGCGCGTCCGTCCACGTCTGCCCGATGGTGGCGGCCTTGCCCTCCATCTCGATGGAGATCGTCTGGCAGTTGAGCGAGACGCCCACCTCCGCCCAGGGCGGCCACGCGTCCTTCACGCCCTTCCAGACGCGGTTGACGCCGCCTCGGTTGCCGTTCGCCCACGGACAGTCGGCCTCGGACACCATCTGATAGACGTCGCCGTCGTTGTCGAGGTAGTAGTGCGTGCTCGCCCCGGCCTGCGGGTTCGCGAACCAGACGGGCGTGCCCTCGTAGTCGTCCGCCGGCTCCTCGGGCGTATGCAGGACGATCCCCTTCGGGATGTTCGGTCGACCGTAGCCGCCGAAGTTGTTCGGGTGCGCCGGGTAGACGATCGCGCCGGGGTAGTCAGCCGTGAAGGTCATCGGAGCATCTTGTCCAATCCCATGGCGTGGCCGAGGTAGGCGACGGCGAGGATCACCGCGCCCCCGAATCCACTGGCGGCATTCCGAACGAGCGTCCCCGAGCGCATCGCTTCCTTGTGCTCAGCCCGCAAGTCGTCCATCTGGCGGTTGAAGTCCACCCAGACGTACCCGACCTGCATGTTCTGGGGCAGCTCGGAGAGCCGCTGAACGTGGACGCGCTCCTCGTCGGTGAGCCCGTCCATCCACGCGACGACCCTATGTCCGTTCATCGGGTCCTCGTTCATGACGACCTCGCATGTGTTAGTGTCCCGTCCGGCATGGGAGGCGCCCGTTGCCTTTCATGTCAGCCGGGGCGTGGTAGCCGCCGCGCTCCGGCACTCCGTTGGTCATCACGTGGTGCTGTCCGTCCAGAGCCCGTACGTCGCGCCCGCGCTGAGGATGTTCGCGACGACGGTCTGCAGCTGGGCCAGCGTCCCGGTGCGGACACCGGTGATGGCTGGTTTGCTCGCCTGGCCGGCGCCGTTCCAGAACCGCAGCGTCCCGGCGATGTGCTCCAGCCCCGCGTTAGCGAAGAAGATTCCGTTGGCCTGCATCGAGCTCGACGCGGTCAACGTGGTCACATTGGTCGTGCCCGCGGTCAGCGCCCCGCCGTCGAGGTTCAGCGGCGAGGCTCCGCCGTTGGTCAGCAGCCCCAGCAGCGCGAGTGCGTCCTTGATGTCGTCCGTGGCCGCAGGGACCGCCGCCGGCGTCACGCCGAAGAACCCCACCGTGCTACCGGTGTGCGCCAGCTCACCCTCGAGCGTGGCAGTGCCGATCACGCGCAGGCTGTCCGCTGTCACCAGCCCTGCGGTCAACTCGGCACCGTCGAGGTTGAGCGGCGATTCGCCGCCGTCGTCGATGATCCCCGCCGTCACCATCGCGTCTTTGAGGTCGGAGGTTCCCGCCGCCGGCGCGACGAGTCCGCGCAGCGTCACGTACCCGCCGAGCTCGCGCGAGTAGATTTCCAGCGCCACGATCCCGTCGCTCACCGTGAGCCGGGCCGCGCCATCCGTGGTGGAGTCGCCGATGTCGAGCGGGAAGACGAACTCGCCGAGGCGGAGATGCCGCCCGGTGATGCTCCGGTTCAGCTCCGCGCCAACGTCGTTCGGCGGCGGGGTGGTGGGGGTGGGCTGCATTGTCATTCGGTCGCCCAGACGTGAAGCGTCACGTCGATCGCCTCGACGCCATCGCCCTTGATGTCGCGCCGGTTCCCGATGTCGGCGATCATCGCCCAGCAGTCCCGCTCCTCATCCGGGATGCGCACCTTCAACGGGCCGTCCGTAGACGATCCGGTGTAGCGCTCGAGCGCCGCCACCGTGCCCTGCTTCGAAAGGTCAGTGCCCTTGACCTGCACGGTCAGCACCACGACTGTCACCGCCTCCGGGACCTCGTCGTATTCGACCTCCAGCACCCCCGCCACTTCGGGAGGCGTGGTCTCCGCGCCGGAGCCTGCGGCGACCTGCGTGAGCCGCGGCTTCATGGCCCGCCCCGCGATGTCGTCGAGCGGGACGTTGGTGTTGGGCTGCACCGGCATGAGGGTGTGGTAGCCGTTCTCCGTGACCTCGCCGATGTCGAGGTAGGAGCCGCCGTCGAAGGAGAACGCCAGCGTCCACGAAGAGCCCGCGGTCATGCCCTTGGTGCGCAGCCGAGCCCGGCGCAGCACCTTGAGAAGGTGGGGGTCGGAGTCCAGCTCCGTGCCGTGCCACGAGCCGCCGAGGACGCCGTACACCCGGCTGGTGAACGTGTCGTCGCGCCCCAGCCGGTCGATCGTTTCGTAGGCGCAGTTCGTCCCCTCGCCCCAGATCACCGCCGTGTTCGCCGGGGTGTTGGTCGAGAAGATGGCCTGGCACGTCGTGGACGCGCGGTACCACCATGGGTAGAAGTCCGGCTGTCCCGTCTGCGCGGTCTCGGCTCCGAACACTCCTCGATAGCCGTAGGAGTTGGAGCCGTCGAGGTACGCCACCCACAGCTCGCCCCGTTCCGCCCAGATCGCCGTGGGGCGGCCGGCGTGGCCGGTGAACTCGCGCATTCGCTCGCCGATGCCCACCGGGTTGTCGATGTGTCCGCTGATCGCGCGGAGTCCGACGTCGGAGATGTAGTAGTTCCACCCCCAGCCCACGTCCGCGAACTGGCTTCCGTTGTTCGCGGAGGAGTGGCCTTTCAGCGCCCTCGAGAGCGGCACGGGCTTGGCCTGGTCGGTGAACGAGAACACGCCGGTGTAGTTGCCGACGTGGGTCAGCGGGCCGTGTGGCCCGAGCCCCGTCGCTTTCACCCGCGCGTCGCCAACCGCGAACGCATTCGAGATGGTCTCGAACCCGTTGGGCGTGAAGGCCACCTGGTTCTCGAGTTCGCCCGATGGGCCGCGGGTGGTGTACCAGCAGCGGTCGGAGCCGTCCGCCAGCGCGCCGGCGTACACGTCCTCGCCGATGAGCGTCTGCGTCTCCTCGTAGATCGCCCCCGTGGTGGAAGCAGAGACGCGAGTCCGCATGCGCGCCGCCGCGCCGAGGCCGACGCGCCCCTTCCCGTACCATCCGAGCGCCCCCGTCACCGGCTCCGGGTGCACGTGCGTCGCCTCGACGGCCCACGACGAAATGAGCATCTGCGTCGAAAGCCGCCCCCGGTGGGCGTACATACGCCCGTCCTGCTCATCGAAGGCCGTGACGTTGTCGGAGGTGGAGACGTTAGCGCCGAGCTTCTGCGCGCCCAACTTGAACTGCCCGAGCTTGCTCGTTCCCGATACCCCCGCCGGGTCTTTCGATGTCAGCGTGATCGCGTTCCTCGCCCCTGCCGAGATGAGGCGGCGCAGCCAGCGGGTCTCGAGGTTCTGTACGTAGTCCGTGGCGAGGATGCCGGCGAGGGAGTGCTTCGAGTGGCCGATCGGCCCCGATACTTCCCACTGCACCGTGCGGATGCGACCGGGATCGCGGGCGTTGGTGTCGCGGTAGCTGCGCACGATCGCGCGCTTCCCGCTCGGCAGCAGGTTGTCCGCCACCAGCGCGAACTTCCGCGCCTTCCCGTCCTGACCGTAGATGGCCAGTTCGTTCGTCATAGGAACTTCAGCACCGACCCAGCCTTGACCGTGGTGGCCGTGCCGTTGGAGACGTTCTGCGCCCACCTCACCTGGAATGTCCCTGCGGTCGATCCGTTCATGAAGACGAATCGCCAGAACTGCAAGGCGGGGATCGTCGTGCCGAGACCGCCGCCCGAGATGGACGTGCCCGAGCTGAGCTGCCCTCCGGCGGCTTCCGCGTACGTCGTGCCGTCCGTGCGCTGGACGGAGGCAAACAGCGTGCCGCCGGACGGGAACGTGACTGCTGCTTTGAAGTCGCCGGTCGTCCCCGCCGTGTATCCAAGCACGATCTCGCCGACGTAGGTCGTGTTCGCGGCCACCTCGAGCGAGAGTTCGTTGTCGTCCTGCAACGTCGAGCTGTTCGTCACGGACTCGTCCACCGACTTGCGCACGGTCGTGGCGTCCGTCGACAACGGGTTCATGATCCGCTTGTCGAGCTTGTAGGTGATGTTGTTCGCGATCGTCTGGGCCGCTTCGACCTTCACGAGCGCGAGCGCGACGTAGTCCCCCAGCTCAGGGATCGACGGGTCGGAGGCAGCCGTCCCGGAGACGACGACTCCCGAGCCCGAGGAGTTGACCGCGATCCACGTCCAGCGCGGGTTCGAGCCATCGGCCACGAGCGTGACGCTGCCGCCGGCGACGGCCACCGTCGCGCCGTTGTGCGTCACGTTCCCCGCAGCGATCGTGGCGTTCATGTTGGCGCCGCTGTACGTGACCGCGCAGCCGTCGCGGACGTTGTACAGGGCCATGTTCCCGAACTGCTCCATCATCGTGTCGTGCGCCCACTCAACGGCGTCTTCAGCCTGGTACACGATGGTCATGTCAGGCCCCCATCACGGTGACGCGCCGCGGCGCTTCTTCGACCGGCTTCGAGATGAACTTCTTGTTGGCCCGCGTCCACTTCGCCGCTTCCTCGCCCCGGATGCGGTCAAGGCGCGTGCGGTCCTGGTTCGGCTTCATGGCGTCGAGGAGCCAGCGCAGGAGGCCCGCCTGCAACGCGTCGGCGTACTGGTCTTCCACCACGTCGGTGTCCGCCGTCATCTCGGGGAACTGCCGGCGCGAGTGCACGATGATCTGCCCGTACCCGTACGACGACGCGAGGTCGATGACCGGCAGACCCCCGACGTTGCGAGGCGCGGCGTACGCCGCGTCCGCGAGGTACGCGCCCGACCCGCGGTCTTTGAGCTGGTCAGGGATGGAGGCCAGCGGGCACAGCACGCCGCGGTGGAAGTCCGCCGCACCCGCCGAGGTGTTCACCGACAGCACAAGCCTCAGCGCCGTGTCGGCGGCCGTCATCTGGTACGTCGAGCTGAGGAACTGCGGGACGCCGTTGCCGGTGTGGTAGCTCGCCCAGGTCGTAGTCGAGCCGTTGTACACGCCCACTCGAGCGATGGAGGCCGTCGAGGACGTGACCCACGCCCCGAACGAGATCAGCGGCAGCGGGGCATTCGCCGAGCGCGTGAGGTACTGCACCAGCGCAGCCGGGACGGACTGGTACAGCGTCGCGTCCGCCGTGGCCCGCGTGACCCGCGCGGCGTAGGGGGAGTGGATGCCGGTAGCGACCCGCGCCACCGCCGCATCCGAACCGGCCAGCGTCCAGCCATCCGGGGCGAGCGCGGAGCCGTTCTGCCAGAGCGTGAAGTCCTCGTTGTGCAGCAGGTTCGGACTCTGCCCCACCCACACGGAATCGATGTCGTCTGACCCCTCGAGCCACGAAAGCGCCGAGAGGTCGTACCTCGTGATTCCGGGGACGAGCGGGAGGGTGTAGGCGTATGAGCGCTTCGACTCGCGGAGCGCGAGGTTGAGCGCCTGCCGGAACTCGTCCAGCGAGTAGTCAGGGACGAGGACGTACGTCTCGCTCGTGCTGACCGTGTCGGAGCGTGCTACTTCCCAGCCGGCCGTGCCGGTGCTGGCGTCCCATTCCGTGACCGTGCGCTCGCGGTCCGTCTCGTTCGTCGCGTCGAGCATGAACAGATGCCAGCCGACGTACATCGAGTCGTCGTCGGACGTGCCGACGAGGCCAGCGAGTACGGCGCGGGTGCTGACGCCAGACGTGAACGAGAGCGTGCCCGAGTGCCCGCCCAGCCGCAGCGCCGCGCGCGCAATCAGCGTGGCGCGGGAGACGGTCAACTCACCCACTCCCACGCGACGGTGCAGTAGGCGAAGATGCCCGAACCTCCGGCCGGAGCCGTGATCGAGAGCTTGTCGCCCGGCAGCAGGATGAGCGGGGCGCCGGGGATGTACGAGTTGTTCTGGGCGTTCGCCGTGCCCGTCGACAGCGTTACGGCGTACGCCGCCCCGTTCGCTGGCGTGAGCACGAACGTCACGCCAGCCTGCGTCGGCGCCGCGGAGTATCCCGCGAGGGCGTAGCTGATCTGGCGCGCACGGTCTGCCGCCGGGACGGCGAGCGTAAACGCGGTGTTCCCCGCGCCCTGCCCGAAGTAGCGGCCATACGACCGCCCGTTCATCGTCACGACGGGCAGCGGCTCAGTGAGCGATACCGGCGTGAAGTCGTCTTCGACCGCCGACTCGTCGTTGTGCCGGATGACGAGCTCGACAGGCTGGTTGTTTGCCATCCCTCAGCTCCCTTCTCGTGGCGGGGAGGGGAGGAGGGACACTCCTCCCCGCTCGACGAGCGCTAGGAAGTCGGAGGCGTCGGGATTTCGATCCACTGCACCTGGGCGAATCCGGTCGTGGCGACCGTCCCCCCCCAGTACAGGTAGACCGCCGCCGGCCCGACGATCAGCGGCGGATCAACGGGTTCGTAGAGCAGCTCCTGCTTCGTCCACAGCGCCGTCGCCGCGGTGCCCTGCACGTCACCCACGAGTCGCGAACTGGCGAGCTCGATGTCGAGCGTCGGGTTCGTGATGTTGGTCGTGACGGCGGACGTGGCCGTGATGAGCGACGACTGCGGATTGTCCGTCCGCATGTTGAAGATCGTCTCGGCCGTGCCCGTTGCGCTGGAGGCGTTCGAGGCCGCGAGGCGGTCAACCGCGATCAGGATTTCCGACTCATCCGCGTCCGTCGCGAGGAGCGGCGTCTGCGTCTGGACGTGGATGCGGACAGGGATGAGGGTCACGCCGGACGGGATGCTGAGCACGCCTTCCGGCTGGTCCTGGTCGAAGATGGTGCCCGCGCCACCACCAGTGATCGGGGTCGAGAACGCACCGATCGAGACGTGGTAGCCGCGGCCCTCGAAGATGCGCGCGAGCTTCCAGTCCCTGATGTCGAGCGCGCCATCGAGCGAGCTGTTGAGCGGGTTCTGGGCGTTGCTTGAAGCGGTGAGCCGCGTCGGAATGATCTGACGCAGAGCGAAGATGCCTGGCATCTGCTAGACCTCCTGCGGGACGCGGTACGCGTAGAAGATGTGCGCCTGGTTGAGCTGGACGAGGTTGTTCGCGCCCCCGGAGCCAGCGCCGAACGCCGCCGGGAACTCGTCGGTCTCGAGGTCGATCGTCCCGACTGAGACACCGTCCACGTAGCCGGTGACCGCGTCCGTGCCGCCCGAGATGGTGCGGTCGAGGACGAGGCGGAACCGGTGTGGGTTGGCGTCCGCCGCGATCGTGCTCGTGACCGTGTCGGCCCCGGATCGGAGCGTCCAGTACGTTCCCGTGCAGACGAACGCGGCCAGATGGTCGTTCGCGGTGACGATCGAACCGCCGTCCACGACAAGCCCCAGGGCCGTCGTGGTCTCGTTGTTCGCGTACACCGAGAACCGCGCGTACATGTCCACGATGAGGTAGCGAGGGAGGGTCTTCCTCCCCAGCAGGAGCATCGCCTGACGCGCGTGCGCGTAGTCGCCGAAGATGGCCGGCGACTTCAGGAGGTCGTTCTGCGCGTTCTGCGTGAACTCGCCGGGCGTACCGACATCCGACGAGGTCATGAAGTCCGCCGCCGAGCCGTCCGCCAGCGCGAGCGAGGTCGTGGTCCATCCGTAGTCGGAGAGCTCGTGCGCGTTGCCCGATCCGAGCCCGCCGTTCGCGTTCGCGATCAGCCAGAAGTCCGTCCCGGCCATCACGCCCCAGTCCTGCGGACGGAGGACGTGCTTGCGCATCAGCGCTTCGTAATCGCCCCGGTCGAGCGGGGTCGTCCTACCACTCATTGATCGTGCCTTTCGCGGTAAGGAGCCTGCCGTGGACGTACACGGGTGCGGGGAAACGTCGCGGCTCACCAGAAGCGGTGTGCGTGCGCGTCTCCCTGCCGGCGGGAGCGATGACCCTCTCCGGCTCACTCGTCCTGCGGTGTCGGCCGCAGGTGCATCCCGGCAGGCACTTACCATTCATCGCGTTTAGATCGTGTCCGGCAGCCGGTACGCCGAGACCACGACGTTGTTCGACCCGATGGTGATCCGGATCGTCCCGTCGTCCTGGCAGTACCGGGCGCCCTCGAGGCAGAGCAGCACCATGTCTGAGGCCGGGACGGACTGCGCCGTGTTCGCGCCGAGGCCAGCGCGAAGGGAAGGCGGGTTGTCGCCGGCCTGCACGGTCGCCGTGGCAGCGCCGCCGGAGCCGTAGATGCCGATGATCAGGTTGCGCGTCTCGCCCTTTGCGGCGATGACCGCGACGTTCCCCGAGGAAACGGCCGTGCCGCCCTCGGCGGTGGTCAGGATGTCCGCGCTCACCGTGCCGGGGGTGAGCGTGGTCACTGCGACAGAGGTGTCAGCCATTGCTCACTCCTTCCTTACGTCGCCTGCGTGATCGCGACCGACACAAGCTCATCCGGGCGGATGACCTTCGCGCCGTACACGTGCAGGCCCTTGTGGATGTCGCCGAACCGCAGCGGGTGACGCACCGTCTCGTACTTGCTGATCTGGTCAGCGAACGTGGTTGCGTCCTTCGTGCCGGCGAGCACAGTCGTCGCACCGGCGGACGTCGGGAGGTTCCGCGTCTTGAAGATTTCGAGGCCATCGACCGTGCGGCCGATGTACCCGGAGCCGTACGTCTGGAGGTTCGCGGTCGTGCCGAACGAGGAGCGGCGGGGGTCCTTCACGAGCATCCCGCACGCCCACGGCGGCAGGAACACCCAGCGGTTGCCCTCGGGCGCGTCCACGTTGTCGAGCGCCACGGCGATGTCCACCAGCAGCTCGAACAGGTCAGCGTCCGACCCACCCGTGCCGACGACGGCCGCGGTGAGCTGGTTCGCCGTCGAGACGCTGGCGTTCATCTTCGTGAACACGTACTGGTCGGCGGTGTCGCGCATCTTGTACGCGGCCCGCCGCATGGACTCGGGCATCAGGTCGGAGACCGTCTGCTGCGCGTCCACGTCATCGAGGTAGAAGGCGAAGTCGTCTTCCGCGTCGATCACCAGCGTCATGTCCGTGGTCTGGAGGTTCTGGAGCGACAGGTCACCCGTCCGCGAGTGCGACGAGTTGATCGTGATGTCGCCCACCATGTTGATCCGGACGGAGTCACCCCCGCGGGAGACTTCGCCCTCGTAGTTGCGGTTGCACGCCTCCACCGCCGACAGCAGCTTCATCCGCTGCCGCAGGAGCTCCGCGTGCCACTTCTGCGCGATCGCGCTGCCGACAGTGGTCGCCGACTGAGCCATGTCTTGTTCCCTTTGCTACGCCGCCACCGACCGCGCCTCCTGCCACAGCCGGTACTCCTCGTCCGGGAGCCGGGCTGCCTCGGCAGGCGACATCGACAGGTAGCGTTCTGTTCCGCCTGGGGCAGTCCCCGAGGAGGTGATCCCGGACGACTCGACACGGTTTGCCCGCGTCCTCGCCGCCCGTTCCTCAGCCTTGTCCTCGGCTTCCTGCCATCGAGAGAGGAGCGTGACCATGTCGGGGTCTTTCCGCAGGTCAGCGGGACTGAGCGCCAGCAGCTCTTGCCGGTGCTTCGCGATGGCGTCCTTCGAGGCCTTCTCGGCCACGGTCGCCATCATTCGCCCCGCCACGGCGTCCCACTGCTCCGGGTCATCGCCGTAGCCGGCCAGCGCAGCTTCGAGCGCAGGGTCATCTCCCACGCCGAAGAACTGCCGGGCGACTCCCACGATCCCTTGCGCGTGGTTCAACCGCGCCTGGTCCCAGTGCGCGTCCATCCACGGGAGAAGCTGTCGAGCTTCGTCCGCGCTGATCTCCACGCCCTTGTCGCGCAAGATGTCCTGCTGCCACCGCATGATCTGTTCGTCCGACGCCGCCTTGCGCCGTAGCTCTGCCTCGGTGCGCTGGCGCCCGGTGTTCTCACCGTCGCGCTTGAAGCGCTCGAGCAGGCCCTTGAGCGTGGGGTTGGCCTCCGCCGCGGCGAGGATGCCCTCGTCGGTGCTGAGGTCGAACTGGACTTCGCTCCCGGCCACAGCCCCGCCGTCATCGGCCACAGGCTCCACGCCAGTGTCGGCCACAGCGTTCTGCTGCTCCGCGCTGTCGTCAGACACCTGCTCCGAGCCAACGTCGGGAATCTGCTCCGTCGCGATGTCGTCTGGCATCGGGACTCCCTCTCTCCAAGCACCCCCGCCGGAACGCAAGAAAGCGCCAGCCTCCTAGGAGGACTGGCGCTCAAATGGCGCTCGTGCGCGGGGTGCCGTTTCTGATCAGGAGTATACGCGCGTGCTCGAAGCGCTACAATGCGAAGGTGCCGTTGTAGCCCAATCGGCAGAGGCGGTCGGCCCAAACCCGACGCGGTGGAGGTTCGAATCCTCCCAGCGGCACCAGTAGGGCGCTCGTGGCGGAATTGGCAGACGCGCTAGTCTTAGGAACTAGTGCCTTCGGGCGTGGGAGTTCGAAGCTCTCCGGGCGCACCAACATCAAAGCCGGGACATCACCCGCTCAGCCAGCCTCGTAGAACGCCACGTTGCGACACGACGGGCAGCGCAGCTCGGCCCGCCCGTCGATGCGCCCCACCAGCGCCGGCCGCCCGCGCTTCATGGCGTGCGGGCAGAACGGGTCTCGGCAGTACACGTCCACCAGCGCCACTGCGACCGCCATCGCGCTATACTCCACCGGCCATGAAGGCACAGATCGCACTCTCGATGTTCATCGGCGCGGCCCTCGTTGTCGCCGGCGTGCTGTTCTTCCTCGCCGCCACGACGGGGGAGTCAGACGCCGAGGAGCCGTGGATCGTGACCGCCATTCGATCCGAGGGTACGGACCAGTCGCCGCGGCTGGTCATCGAATACACGGCCTTCGCCGGAGTGACGACGTGGGAGCGGACGGTTGCCGGCTCCTCATCCACGGTGGCAAACGCCGTCGTCACGTGCTGGACGAGCGCTCGCGTAGGCAGTCCGCTTCCGGACTGCGCCCGCAAGGCGCAGCTGACGGTGCCATAGATCACGGCAGCGCCGCCGTCCGTGCGCCGGGGTACGTCAGGATCATCTCGGACTGTTCCTTCGTCGGCTTGAAGTAGCCCATCCGCATCGCCTGATCCGGGAGGTCTGTCTTGATGACCTTCGCCACCCACTGACTCTCGAGCACGTTCTTCAGTTCGGCATACGCCTGCACGATCGGATGCGTGCGCATCGCACGCTCAGCCTCGACCGTTGCCGCTCCCGGAGGCATACCGGACTTCACCATCTGCCCGGCGAGCTTGTTGATCTGCGACTGGTACCACCCGTAGTAGTCATCGAAGCCCGCCACGGTCTTAGCGAACGCGCTCTGCTTCCCTACGGTCGCCCACGTCTTGTCGCTGACATCGAAGTATCCGGTCTCGTCCAGCTTGTCAGCGACGGCGCGCCGCTCCTTCTCGAGCTTCGTCCCGTAGAGGCCGGTGTTGTCCTGGATGAACTGCTGGGCGGCCTCGGGCTGCTGGGCGATCCAGCCGTCCACCGCGTCCCAATCCACCCCGTCTGGAGTCCGGTTCTCACGGACGACGTTCAGCCACTCCTCGTAGGCGTTCTTCGGCTTCTCGATGGGCTGGTCGCCGTAGACCGCCGTCGAGAAGCCCCGCACCTGCTCCATGCGGCGGGTGCGGTTGTCCTTCCACTGGTCCCAGCCGATCTCGCCAGACAACACCCGCGCGTCGTCGCCTTCCTGATCCGTGCGCGCCTGCTTGCGGAAAGCGGCCAGCTCTCCTTGCGGCCCGCCTCGGTCGATGGAGGACTGCTCGAGCGCCGCAGCGATGTCGGGGTGCTGCTCCTTGAAGGCTGCCTGCTCTGCCGGCGCGGCCTTGCGCCAGTCTCCCCCGGTCTCCTGTTCAAAGACGCGCGCAGCCTTCGCGTATGCGCTCTCCTCGAAGTTGGTGACGCCGACGAAATCGAGCGGAGTCCCAATCGGGTCTAGCTTGTCCTGCGCGGCCGACTTCACGAGCGGGGGGATAGGAGCGAGGTTCAGGACGCGTCCCTTCAGATCACCGCCCATGTCGCCGTATCGGTAGCCGCGCCCCTCCTCGTAACCCACACCGAACGCCCCTGCGGCGATACGCGGGGCTGGTCCGGCGGAACCGATAGCGACGTTGCCCCATGCCTCCGCCGCCGTCTGCGGGTCTTCCTGCAAGATGGCCGCGATGCTCTTCGCAAACGCACGCTCGACAGAGTCCTGCGGCACAACGTCGATGACGCGCCCGGTAGCGGTGGTGATCTGCCCGAACCCCGGCTTGTCGGGCATGAACTCGAAGTCGCCCACGCCGATGTAGTCGTTGAGCAGCTTCCCGACCGCAAGCGTGTAGCCCACTGTTGAGATGATCGTGGTGGCGGCGAGGATGCGTTCAGTCGGAGAGGCAGTGGGCTTGAGCAGGTTCGCCATCTGCGCGATCTGGGCAACGCGCGCCCTGGTCATTGGGGCGGAGAGGAAGGCGACGCCCTCCTTCTGCGCACGAGACTTGCGCAGCGCACCCTCGGCAAACGAGCCGATCGCGTTGGCGTTGGCCGCGGCAGCTTTGCGCACGGACGCCTTGGTGATGTCCTGTCCGAGCAGATGAGCCATCACCAGATCGCCTTCGTAGGCAGCGTTCCTGATGCCGCCGAGAACTGAGCCGAACTGCCACTCGCTCATGCGGTCCGCGGCAGCGATGTACGGCCTGTCCACGGCCCGCCCCAGCGGCCCGAGGTACTGGAACAGCGACCCGACTTCCTGCGACCCTTGCCGTTTCGAGAAGGCGCCCGTCGCCGCACCCTGCTTCACCCCGTCGAGACCGTACTGAATCTGCCTGGGGAGCATCGTGTCGGCGTACATCGTAGCCACGTGCGGCATGTGCATTGCGGCCAGCCCGCGGTTGATCATCGCGGCGAACAGCGGGACACCTCCACGGCGGATGGCGTTGAGTCCCTGCACCCCGAACACGCCGACATCGAGGATGCCGAACATCGAGTTCTTGCTGCGCTGGTTGAAGGTGGAGATCGCTCCGAGCGACTCCTGGTATGGGAGCGGACGAGTGGTCTTCATCAGCTCGGTGATCCGCTCCGGTACGCCCTGCGGGTAGCGAATCTTGATCTCGCGCTGGAACAGGGCTTCGGTGACGCGGCTGATGATCTTGTCCCGCTGGATGGCAGCCGCTTCGTCCGGCACGTTGCCCCACGTGGCACGCAGCGACTCGGCGAGGATGTTCCGCCGTGCCAGAGCCGCAGTCAGGTACGAGTCCGCGACGTTACCGGTGATCTGAGCGTTGATGTTCGAGATGAGCTGTGACCCCTCCGGGCCCATGTTGTCCAGCAGTTCGCGGTTGCCGCGGAGCCAGAGGTCGATCGTCTCCTCGAGTTCCTGCCTGACCTTCCTGACCGTGGGTGCGCCCGGCAAGTCGAGCGCGACATCCTCCGCCGAACCTACGTCTACAAGCTTGCTGCCCTGTCGCCCGCTCAGGAGATCACGGGCACGCTGCATGAGGTCATCTTCGGACGGGCCGAGCTGTCGCAGTTGCTCCTTATCGAACGCCTTGATGCCCTCGCGGATTTGCGATGAGCGGTGCTGTGCGGCGAGCGGGTCAACGAGCGGATCAATACCCTTCGTGGCACGTCCAGTACCCGGGACTCGCGTTGCCTGCTCCGGCATCGTGATCCCGCCGCCCAAACGCGGCCCGGCTCCCGTCGCGCCACGCAAAACGAGGCCGGTGGCGTTGCCCTCCTCGACGGGCGCTCGCCCCGCCAGCGCAGTCGCCATGTCGTGCCCGAGGAGAGGCTGAAGCGACCTGATCTCGTGAGGCTGCAACCCCTCTCCATCGAGGGCTTTCTGGAGTGCACGAGTCGTAGTCAGGTAGAGCCCTGCGTCCTGCTTCGGGTCAGCGACTCGCGTCATCACCTCGTCGAACAGCGCGTCCCTCTGAGCCTGAGAGAGCTGCAACGGTTCGGCAACGGTGCGACGCAGACCGCCGGTGGATGCGCCGGCGCGAGCCTGACGTGCCAGTTCCTCGCCCGATAGCCCGCGCTCCATCGCCTGATCCAGCGCGCTTCGCACGCCGCTGAACTGCCTGCTTCTCCCGGCCCTGATCTCCTCCTCAGCGATGCCCCTGTTGCGGATGCGGGCCTCCGTGCGGACGACGCTCCGCAGTCCTTCGAGCGCATCCGCGAACGACGGCGCAGGCCCACCAGCGAGGTCATCGGGGAGTCCTTCTCCAATGTCCTTTACGCTTGCGCCAACCGGGATGCCCTCCGTGAGCTGTCGGAACCCCTTGAGCGGGTTCCCGCCGGCGGATGACACCGCGTTCCCCGCCAGGAGCGCTGTCCCCACGTTGGCGCCAAGTCCCACGATCTGAGGCAGTGGGCCCGGAAGTCCACTGGCCTTGTCTTCGGCAACACGCCCGGCCAGCGACCCGGCTGCGCTGGCTGCGACTTCCGCGCCCAGCCGAGCCGCAAACCCCGCCTCGGGCGCGAACGACAGCGGAGCGGCGGCGGCGCTGATCCAGTTCGACGGCCGCGCGGCCTCGGTCAGCACCGTGCCGAGTACGGGGACATCGAGCGCCGACTTGACCGGCCCCGGCAGCCCTTCGCGGTTGTCCAGCAGTGAGCCCGTGAGGTTGATGGAGGGCGCGGAGGAGCCGGAGTCGTACACCGGCCCGCCCTGCACCGTCTCAGGGAACGCCTCGGCCACACCGCGAGGGACGCCGGGGCGCTTTTCAGGAGCCGACACGGAGTACGGGCGCTGGCCGCGGGAGCCCTGGTCGATCCCTTCGGGCATCGCGCCGGTACGGTTCCGCTCCTCTTCGCGCTTGCGTGCCTCCTCCGACGCGTAGCGCGCGAGCTGCATGACGCGCTGCGAGAAGTCGGTCACCGTGCCCGCGCCGCGCCGCGTCTTGTCGGCGTCGATCGCCATCACCTCGTCGGGGGAGGTGCCGTTCAGCTCAGGGAACGCCGCCTTCATGCGCGTTTCGCGCTCGAGCTTCCGCCACAGCGGTTCACCGAACATCTAGCGGGTCCTGCCAGTGATGCCCTCCGAGTAGGCGGTGGGCCGGAGCCGCTGCGCCTGCTCGAGGAAGTAGTCCTGTGGAATGCCGCGACGGATTGCGTTCAAAGACGCCACCAGCTCCGACAGGAACGGACTCGTACCCGGAGCCGAGACGCCGACCGGCGTCGGGAGCCGGTTGATGTCGAACCCCGTCTGAGCCGCCGCGCGCTTCCCCGCCTCGGACAGGAAGTTCTCGGCGCGGGTACGGTCGGTGTCGTTCAGCAGGCCCTCGTAGATGGACTGGCCGTTCTGGTTGAACAGCCCGCCCGTCGCCCGCTTCGGCATGCCCTTCGTCTTGCCCTTGGCCTTCGGCTTCGGGAGCAGGATGGTCATGTCCGTGCCGGGGATCGGGATGTGCACCTTCTCCTCGTCACTCCCGATGTACGGCCCCTGCACCACCTCCCCGTCCTCGTCCATCATCCCGCCGTCGCCCATGACCGGGAGCGTGTGCGGCGTGGAGGGCGGCATACCCATCTGGGGCGGCATCGCGCCCCTCGAGGTGCTGAGCGCGTTGATGAGCGCCATGAAGCGCTGCATGCGCAGGTCGCTCGCCCCCGGCTGTCCCATCTGCCCCAGCCGGTCAGGCATGGCCCGCATGTTCGCGACCGCCCCACGCTCGAGGATGTTCGAACCCGGCGCGATCGTGGGCTTCATGTCGCCCACCATCTGTTCCGTCTGCTTGTTCGGGACGACCATGCGCCCGCCGCCCGGCGTGGGGATGTGCATCTCCGGCCCCTTCTCGTCACCGATGTACGCGCCCCTCGTGAACCCGCCCGCCGCCATCTTCGGGAACGACGAGGAGTCGTAGAGGCCGCGGATCGCCACGTCCGGCATGGCGGCGCGCTCGGCTTCCGTGAGCGGAGCACCCGTCGAGTCGTTGACCCGCTGCGCTTCGGGCACCGTGCCGGCGATGAACGCGGCCTTGTACGCCTCGTAGCCGCCTCCACCACCCACGCCGGGCGCGACGGCCGCATTGGCCTTCGCCTGCGCCCCTGCCGCGTCGTACGGCGTGGTGTTGGGCGTCGGCATCGCCACCTTGGAGAAGTCCGGGCCGCTCACCTGCGACGCTTGAGCTGGTGTGAAGCTGGCCTGACCCGCGGTGACGGGCGTGAACGAGACCGGCGTCGCCTTGTAGGGCGCCACGGGAGAGTTCTGGATGTCCTCGCGCTGCCTCAGCATGGCCTCGAGCGGCGTCACGGAGTCCGGGGTACGGAAGTCGGAGCCCACGAGGGCCGCATCGGTCGCCCCCGCCCCTGACCCACCGAGCGCCTGGATGAACGCCGCCAGCTTGCCCCGGTCGCCAGGGTCGGCGGCAGCGTCGGCGATCTTCCCCGCCACGTCGATGAGCTGCTGCTGGCGGAGCCGTTCGTTCTCGGCATTGGCCTTCTGCACCTCGAACGCGTGCTGCTCGTTGAACGTCGCGGCGTTGAACGCGCCCTCGGCGTTGAACATCGCTGCCTTGGTCTGCTGGTCGATGTTGAACATCGACACGTCCGCGGCCTTGCCGGCGTTGAACAGATCGACTTCCTGCTGGAGCCGGGCGTTCGTCTCCTTCGTCTGCTGCTCGATCTGGGCCATGGTGAGCTGCATGTTCGCCACCACGGCCTGCTGCTGGAACATCTGCGCCTGCGTCTCGCGCTGCGCGGTGGCGATGGACTGCGACGACTCGAAGGCAAACTTGTCCTCGAGGAACTTCTGCTGCCGCTGGGCGATCGCGTAGTCCCGGTTGGCCTGCATGGCCTGCTGCGCGAGCTGCTGCTGCTGCATGTCGAGCTGCTTGATGCGCAGCTCCTGCTCGCCCAGCCACTGCTCCTTGGCCTGCGCCTGCGCGGCGTCGAACTGCGCCTGATCCTGAGCGAGCGCCGCCGGGTCCTGGTAGGACTGCGAGACGTTGTACGAAGACGAGGAGCGGGGGGCGAGCGCCTGCGCGCGGTCGGCCGCGATGTACTGGTCGGAGATCGCCTGCGCCTCCGCCGCTGTGACGGGCTGCCCGTAGTACGACCACTGCCCCGTGCCCTGATTGAGGGTGAGGCCAGGCACGCCGGACTCGCGGTACGGCTCACTGGCGGCCCCACCGCCGCTGTCAGGAACCCACGTCAGTTCACCGTTCGGACCAGCTTCCCATCCCATCACTCACCTCCAAACGGGCCGGCCTGCATGTCTCGCAGGTACTGGCGATGCATGCGCTGGAGCAGGTCGGGCTTCACGGTCTGGAGCATGTCGAGCACCCCCCGCTCCGCCATGTCGTGGAATCGCTGGATGCGCTCACCCCGCGAGAGCGCCACGTCGCCGTACGTCGTGCCGTCCGGCCGCAACTGGCGGTCAGCTACCTCAGTGAGGAGGTCACGCAGCTTCTCCTGCGCCCGCTCTTTCACCGCGTCCACGAGGTCAGCCGGCACGATCGCGCTCATGCGGCCACCGGCCCCACTGGCGCGGGACTCGGCGCCCCTGCACCGATCTGCCCCTGCACCGTGTCGCTCAGCCCCATGCCGGGCACCTTCGCTCCCGCGGCCTCCATGACGCCCTGCGAGCCGTCAGGAGCCCCCGGCCCCGCCCCCGGCGTGGGAGCGATGCCAGTCTGTTCCTGCACCTGCGCCTGCTGCGCCATCTGCTCCGCGACGGAGATCGCGTAGTTGTCGCTCTGCTGGATCAGCATGTAGTGGAGCTCGCCCTGCATGCCCTTCGCGAGCTGGTCAAGCAGCGATCCGGGCGGGAACTGCGTGCCGTAGATGACCTGCTGCACCACCTGCTCGGCGTACATGTCGATCTCGGCCTCGCGGGCGTCCTGGACTTGCAGGTAGTCCTCGAAGAACTCCCGCCACGTGATCGCGCCCTGCGACCGCAGCTCGAGGCCCGTCTGGATGCGGACCGTCTGCTCCTCGGGGGTGTCGAGTTCCTGCTTGACCTGGATGGAGTCGGTGAGGTTCTTCGGGTCGAACTCGATGAGCGAGGCCGCTGAGCGCTCGCCGCGCTTTCCGTCCCGCGAGGCGAAGAAGTAGACCGGCATGTCGAGCTGGCGCATCCAGCCGTGCCAGATCTGGATGATCTCCTTCACCGCCGCAGCGTGGTTGTCCACGGGCTGGCGAAGGTTCTCCTGTGCCTGCTGTGTGAGCTGCCGCACCTGCCACGCCGCCGCCGAGGAGCCGGACTGCCCGAACGTCACGGGCGCGGGCATGCAGTTGTCCAGGCGCTCCATGTACACGGAGAGCAGGTTCATCAACGAGTCGATCTCGATGGTGAGCTGCTTCAGCGTGCCGGGATACGCGGCTGCTTCGGACGGGTCGAGGCCGGGGACTGGCCCGTTCTCGACGACGACCGGCTCCCCGTCCTCCCCGCGTAGCGTCGTCCCATCTTTCAGCTCGATCGCCCATCGAGGCGTGCCGTTGTACGCCGCCGCGTTCGAGAGCAGGACGAGAATCTGGTTGATGATCGGCGCGTAGGCGAACACCGGCTCCATCGGAGTCGTGAACTCTTGCCCCGCGACGTTGATGCCGGTGTGCATCATCGCGACTTCGACCACCGGGCAGACCGGGACGCCCTGCCGCTTCGCCCCGTGCTTGCCGCGGTACACGACCGCCGCGCCCTCGACGGACGCACTCGAGGAGATCAGCACCACGTGTTCGATGCGGTTCCAGAAGCGGATCAGCGTGAAGGTCTCGGGCCGCGTCCACGTGCTATCGGTTGGCCCGCCGCGCTCGATGCCGCCTACGATGCGGCCCTGCTTGTCCGTCCAGATGCCCCAGAGCCCAACGTCGTCTTCGTTGACGCCCTGCTGCCGCGCGTACTGCTGCGCGATCTTCGAGTCCGTCTCGCCGGCGCACGAGAAGCCGGGCACTTCCTCCCACGCCACGGCCCACTTGATGCCGTCCTTGTCCTTGCCGACAGCGACCTGGTCACGTGGCATGGCCTCGAGGGTGAACAGCGCGCGCCCCGACTGCGCCTGATGCTCGCGCGCCTCTTCGCGCCGTCGACGCCACACGTCCGCGTGCTCGGCGTACTGCCACTTCCCCGTCTTCGGGTGCGGGACCTTCATCGGGGTGAGCTTGCCGTCCCGCTTGAGGACTTCCAGCTCCTCGTCCTCGTCTTCGTAGTATTCGCGGTCGGGGAGGCCGAAGTCCTCATCGCGGACGCCCGTGATGTAATAGTTGGCAGCCGTCACGGTCATGTTCATGCCCGCGAACCACTGCGCGAGCCGGCCGCCGTTCTCCTCCCAGAGCTGATCGTCCAACCGCTCCTGCTCGCCGGATGTCCTGTCCAGCGTGACCGAGAGCTTGGACTTCGCGATCTTCGGCGTGACCGAGACCTTGGGCGTGTTCGCCGCGATGCGGGAGGCGTAGTGCTGAGCGGCCTTCGCCGTCTCGCCGATCATGGTCTTGAGGGCCAGCGTGGTCTTGTCGAACGGGGGCGGGAGGTACGTGCCCGTCAGGTTCTCGAGGATGACGTCGGCGTCGCGGATGATGAGCTGGCGCCGCACCCGAGCCCGCGTCCGCACCTTCGCGTGCTGGCTGTACGCCTCGCGGACGATGGTCTGTACCGCGCCGAGCGAGATCGTTTCCATGTCGTCAGGCATTAGACGGCGCTCCTTGCCAGTGGCCGGCCAGCGAGGTTGCGGCGGGTCATGCGCATGGGGATCACGGGGAAGCCATCGGCCTCCTCGTGCATGTAGCGGTCAGCGTCCGGGGTGTCGTCGTCGCGCTTGATGGGGACGCCGGGGACAGCGCGGTCGGGGTCGGGCTGCTCCTGCCAGCGGTACCGGCCCATCGCGTCGTACCATGGCTGCCCGTTCAGCACGCGCCCGTCGAGCGTGGGCTTGCGCGTCAGTTCCTCGGTGTAGAACGAGGCCCCGTCCTGCAAGCGGCGGTTCACAAGGCCGATCCCGGCCACGACCGAGTCCGCCCCGCCGTGCGACGGCTCGATGATGAATCCGGCCTGCTGAGCCTGCGCGATGCCCCACGACTGCGTCTTGTCCGCGCGCCACATCACGCGCCGCTTGTACGTCGCCTCGATGCCGCGCATCCATGACCACAGGTCAGCATGGACAGTCGCGCCCGCGTGCTCGAAGTGCGCGAACCGGACGAGCTTGTTGGACTGCGTGATCCCCGCCACCACGCCCGCGGTCTTGTGTGCCTCGGGGTTCGCTCCGCCGAAGTCCAGGCCGCCGACGAGCTTAGTGAACTCGGGCAGCTCGCCCACCCACTGGAGGTGAGGGCCGAGGGCCGCGTAGACCTGCCCCTTGTACCCACCGAACCGGCCCTCGACGAGGCGGGCGACCCAGTCCTCGGGGTACATGGCGCGCAGCAGCGCCTCATAGTTGCCGGGGAGGTGCGGGTTGTCCGAGATGTACGCCGGGATGAAGTGAATCTTGCCGCCGGCTGCCTCCAGCACGGCCTCATCGATCTCGCGCTTCACGAACCAGTCTTCGAACCAACCCGGCCATGGGTTCGAGGCGGCCACCACGATGTACTTTCGCGCCGCCGGGTGACGGAGACGGGACAGCACCATCAAGGCGGCGTCACGAGGAATCTCGCCCGCCTCCTCGAGGAGGGCCGCGCCGTACTCCTCCGATGCGATCGAGAGCCAGTCCTTCAGCTCGCGGAAGTGGATCGACGAAGTGACGCCCTCGGGCCACGAGCCCTCGCGCACGTAGCGCACCACGAGGGGGGAGTCCGTCCGCCTGACCACGAGGCCCTGCGGCGTGTTGGTGTCGAAGCTGTCCAGCGTCGTCGAGCGAAGGTCCACGAGGTCACGCCGCGCCACCAGCACCTTCACGCCGGGATAGGTCAGCGCGATGTCGAGCGCGAGTTCCGAGAGGGTGCGGGTCTTGCCCCCGCCGGCCGCCCCGCCGTAGCCGATGAGCGTCAGTGACCCGCGCTCAGCCGCGCGGATCGTGTCCCATACCTGGCGCTGTCGCGGAGTCGGGGTGAAGACCGGCAAACAGGCTCCGTGCGCGCCTCAGGCTTTCAGTGGCGCGGAGCCGTGGAGATGGCCGCTAGATGGCCGCTTTGCCGTGTGATCTACGCATGCAGTCTAGCACGTGAGCAGATGTCAGGAGCCGAGCCCAGCGAAGACGCGGCGCGCCTGCAAGTCCGTCCGATGCACCAGAGCCCATTCGGCAGCCTCGATCAGGCTGCGTACTTTTGCCTGCGCGTCCTCTCCGCCGCCAAGGGCATCGGCCATCTCTCCCGCTAGTACATCGAGCAGAGCCCCTGCCGTCCCCGCCCTGATCTCCGCTGACCTCATGGCCTCTGCGTCCGTGTAGCCCATTACGCCGCCTCCTCATCAGGCTGCAAGTCGCTGCTCCCATCGGTAGCCACAGCATGCGAACTGTCCACCATCACCCGGACGCGACAGAACAGCCTTGAACTCGCGGCACACCGGACACCGCACCTCGAAGGGCTTGCGGTCAGGCATCGTCGTCCAGCGGCGGGGTCCGCCGCTCCACTACCACGCCCACGTTGCCCGAGTGCTCCACCTTGTCCGTGAACCCGCCTACGTGCTTCGCCAGCAGCGAGAGCGCAGACACGGCGGCCTTCGCATCGTACGTCTCCTCCTTCGGATCGACGCTCAGCTCGACCACCTTCTTGGCCTTCTCGACCACCCAGGCAGTGTCTACGACGGCGACCTGGGCGACCTGAGCACGGAGATCGGCGATCCGTTGCGAAATGTGGGGCAGCGCCAGCATCCGCGAGACGGCCGACCGGATGCTCATGTCTGACATCTTGCCAGCGCCGTACGCGCTCCGGTAGGCCGCCGAGCCCGACGCCAGCTCGAGGTAGGCGACGCAGAACGCCTCCTGCTTCGGAGTGAGGCGCTTTTCGCTCACGCGGACGGTGCCTCGTTCTCGAAACCAATCGGCATCCGCATACCCAGGCGGATCGTGGGCGCCGGCTCGAAGTCTGCGCACGCCACCACGACGCCATCGCTGCGGCGCTTGCTGAACGTCACGTACGCCGCCGGCCCGCCGCCGGAGCGCTCCACCTGCCCCACGAAGTCACGCAGCGCGCCCACCGTCAGCGCAGCGCCCATCTCAACCTCGATCCGCATCGTTTCCTCCTCGTTCTGCCTCGATGCCACGCAGCGCGAGCTCGAAGACGCGGGGGATCGGCTGGGAGCCGTCGCGGTAGCGCTGGACCGTAGCGGGAGCGTGGCCCGTTTCGGCCGCCAGCGCTCGCACGCTGAACCCTCGCTCGCGCATCCATGCCCGGAGCTCGTCGGCCGTCACGTCTTGAATCGTACTCGCCATGTGCACAAGTTACCACGTGAACCCTTGACACGCGTACTC
>ERZ869925.554-NODE-554-length-25948-cov-5.006990_pt1 | contig 25948 bp, 41 predicted proteins | sample MGYA00579311_ERZ869925 | MGnify/ENA primary metagenome ERZ869925 (study PRJEB32216, sample SAMN09231817) | wastewater metagenome | place: USA: Maryland | collected 2016-07-30 | study: EMG produced TPA metagenomics assembly of the PRJNA472060 data set (Reclaimed...
GGGGGGGGGCGGCGGGGGGGGGGGGAGGGGGGGGGGGGGAGGCTGGCCAGGCTGGAAGAACGGCTGACCGCCCTGGAGGCCACGGGGCGGCCGTTGGCCCGGCTGATCGAAGCGCCGGCCGAACCGGCCTTGGCCCTGCCCCACACGGCCATCCTATGGTTCGACCAGGTGCGTGCGGTCCGACCGAAGTTCTGGGGCGATGTCGAGGTGCGCGGACTTCTCCTCGCCGCGTATCGCCAGATGACCATCGACCAAGCCCGTAGTCGCTGCGAGGCAATTGTCGGCCCCGTCCGAACTCCGTCGCGCAGCGCTATTGGCCGGTTCTGGACGCGGCTAGACCGACTTTCGTCAGCTGCTGGCGATCGTCCGGACAACGGCCTGAATGATCCAGACTAGAAAACCGAGCGCGATAAAGGCTTGTACGGCCGCAATCGCGTAAACAACCTTTTTCGCCGACTTCTTTTGCGCCTCCGTGCCGCTACCAGCGTCAACGAGATCAAGCTGCGCTTTAAGTTCACTCGCCTTCATAGCCACCTCCAGCGTTCGTCGAGCTTGGCAGCGGTCAATTTGCCGCTGCCAATGTAGATCCGAGCGGATTGTTATCGCTATACAGCCTGAACGGTAAGGGCCGCCAGAACTCTCCCCACTGGAGCGAGCCGCTCCAACTGATTAGGCTCGATCAATATGGGATCGGTGTTGGTATCGCCAGCCTTTAGGACTAGCCCTTCCGGCCGCAAGCTGACCCTTCTTACGAGGGGGCGGCCATCCAGTAAGAAGACATAGACGCGGCCGTCCACCAGCGGCGCGTCCGGCGCCATGCAGATGATCTGATCACCTTCCCGGGCGATGTCTGGCATCGTATCCGAGGGCATTGTAGCGACCCATAGGGGAGCGGTCGTCCGCACGGCGGAAGCCAAAAGTTCGCGCCGAATCAATAGCGTATCGATGGGGTCCGGCATGTGACCTTCATCGAACTTGAACAAGTCGATCACCGGAAGACGAACCGAGTCGTCCGATTCTGACGCCTCAGCATGGCGAAGCTCTTCACCAACGCCTGTAGCTAACCATCGAGGGTTCACTTCGATCGCATCTGCCAGCACGAAAAGGGCGTCACCGCTCGGCATAGAGCCTGCAAACCATGCGCTTACGGTTTGCTTCGACCTTCCCGTGCGGCGAGAAATTTCGGACTGCTTTCCACGTCCGAAAAGTCGGGTTGCCCGAGAATCTAGACGTTCGGCAAATTCATAGTTCCTTCTACCACCTTGACGTCCGTCAGGGCGTGCCTCAATGTCCGAAACGTCGGACTTTAAATCTGAGGCGTGGGACATTTGGCTTTTCACCTGCATCGCGAAATGATCAAGGCGAAGCTGCGTATGCGCTTTCGCTCCATCACGGAGTTCGAGCAGGCTATGGGCCTGCCGGCGAAATCGGTCAGTGACGTTCTGCGGGGACGAAGCTCCGCCGCCACTGAGCGGGCGATCATCGAAGAACTGGCCAAACAGACTCCTAAGGCGGGACGACGAACGAAAAAGCGGCCGGAACAATCCGACATTTCGGACAACGCTAACACGACGGACGCTGCGCCGCACCGTCTAACGACCGTGGGGCGTTAGACATGGCCACCCCCGCAACCACTGATATTGTTGGCGAAATCGTTCGCCTTGCCGTGGCGGAAATCCGCCTGGGCGATCGTCTGCGGCCGGTCGATCCGGTTTGGGCCGAGGCGCTGGGTCGGGTGATGCTGGCCGAGGGCCAGAAAACGCCGATCGAGGTGTGCCGGCTTCCTGGCCGGACGGACTACCTGCTGGTGGCAGGCGGTCACCGCCTGACCGGAGCATCCCTCGTCGGGATCGAGCACCTGGAAGCGCGCGTGGTGTCCAACGACGCCTTGGAGCGTCGCCAGCGCGAGATCAGCGAAAACATCTGGCGCAAGGGCCTGGACCCGATCGACCGCGCCGCGTTCGTGGCCGAACTTATCGAACTGCGGAAGGTCGCGGCGGGGATCGATCCCGCAAGGGACGGCCGCGTTGTTTCCGCCCAAGCACGGTGGTCGGATATCCTCAACGCCGACGCCAGCGATGCAACGGACATGATGTCCGTTGCATACGGCTGGTCGAAAGAGGTCGGCGAACAGCTAGGATTTACAGAGCGCACGATCCGCCGCGACCTGGAACTTCACCGCGGACTCCGGCCCGACGTCGCGGCCCAGATCCGCGACACGCCGATCGCCAGCAACGCGACCCAGCTGCGCGCCCTCGCCAAGCTGGAAGAAGCCGAACAGCGCGCCATCGCGGCGATGATCAAGACCGGCGACGCAAAGAGCGTCTCCGAGGCCCAGGCGATGCGCGACCAGCGGCCCAACAAGGCCGATCGCGATCCGCAGGACGTCCATTTCGAGCGCCTTGCGGCCCTGTGGTCGCGCATGGGCGCCAAGACCAAGCGCCGGGTGTTCACCGAGATCCTGGCGCGCGACGGCAACCTCCCCGCCGACCTCAAGGCCCTGCTGGCTCCGCTGAAGGAGGCCCGCACGGATGCCTAGGACGCCGAAGCGCAAGCCCGCCTTCGACGGCGGCCAGATGGCCTTCAGCTTTGACCCGCTGCCGCCGATGGCGACGACCGGATCGCTGGCCGGCATCGAGAGGCAGGTGTCGTCGGCCGTGGCCCTGATCCTCAAAGAGGACCAGCGCACGCGCAACCTAGTGGCGGCGGGCGTGTCGGACCTGATGGACGACGAGATGTCGAAGCAAATGCTCGACGCCTACTGCAGCGAGGCCAAGGACACCCACAACATCAGCTTCGGGAAGATGCTGGCGCTGATCGCCGAGACCGGCCGCTACGACGTTCTGAACGGCCTCTTGAGCCGGATCGGCGCGCGCCTGGTCGTGGGCGAGGAAGTGCTGACCGTAGAACTGGGCCACCTCGAAACCCAGCGCCAGCAGATCGCCGATCGCATCGCCCACCTGCGCAAGGTGGCCCCCATGATCGCCACCACCGGAAGGGCTCGCAAATGAAGCACTTCGGGGGGAATTCAGCGTGGTTCGGCGCGGCCGAGCTGGCCGAGCTGCGGCTTCCGGGCCTGCCGACGACCAAGCGCAAGATCAACGAGCTGGCCGAGGCCCAGCGCTGGCTGCTGAAGACGGACGCGGCGGGGTATCCGCTGCACCGTAAGCGCGCCGGCCGGGGCGGCGGGTACGAGTACAACTTCGCGGTCCTGCCGCAGGCGGCGATCACCGAACTGGTCCGCCGTGGGCTGGTCGCCGCGCCGCAAGAACCTTCCCAGGCCGAGCCCAAAGCCGGCCCAACGCGCGACAGCCTGTGGTCGTGGTTCGACCTGCAGAGCGACGCCGTCAAAGAGGAGGCTAAGCGCCGCCTGAAGGTCATCGAAGCGGTCGAGACGAATGTCCGTCGGGGCGCCCTGACCGTGACGGCGGCCGTCGCGCTGGCCGCTGTCGAACACGACGTCAGCGTCGCCACAATCCACGGCTGGCGCCAGATGGTGAAGGGCGCGCGCCTGGATGACTACCTCCCGCGCCTGGCCCCGCGCCGGACTGGCGGCGGCCAGCGGGCCGAGATCGACGAGGGCGCGTGGCGGTTCTTTCTGTCGGCCTATCTGCGGTTCGAACAGCCGACGATCAGCAAGGCCTATGACGACGTCGTCGAGCTGTACGCCAAGCCGCGCGGCCTGACCCTGCCGCACATCAAGACCTTCAAGCGCCGCCTGGACGCCGACGTGGACGGCCGCGTGGTGGTGGCCCGCCGCCAGGGCGACGAGGCCCTGCGTCAGACCGTGCCCTATCAGCGCCGCTCGGTGGCCGGTCTGACCGCCCTGCAGCTGGTCAATATCGACGGCCATAAGTGGGACGTCTTCGTCGAATGGCCCCTGGAGCCGGGCCAGTCCAAGCCCACGATCGCGCGCCCGATGATGGTGGCGATCCAGGACGTCTACAGCCGCAAAATCCTGGCCTGGCGCATCGGCCCCACCGAGTCGGCGCACCTGACGCGCCTGGCCTTCGCTGACCTGTTCAGCAAATGGGGCATCCCGGAAGGCTGTCTGCTGGACAACGGCCGCGCCTTCGCCAGCAAGTGGATCACGGGCGGGGCCAAGACACGCTTCCGGTTCACGATCCGCGAGGACGATCCCACCGGCCTCTTGCCGGCGCTGGGCGTCAATCCGCACTGGGCTCTGCCTTACCGGGGCTCTTCGAAGCCGATCGAGCGGGCGTTCAAGATCCTCTGCAACCACGGCGCCAAGGACTTGGTGTTCGCCGGCGCCTATGTCGGCAACAAGCCCGACGCCAAGCCGGAGAACTATGGCGAAAAGGCGGTGCCGCTGGCGGTGTTCGTCAAGCGCGTCGAACAGATCATCGCCGCCCATAACCGCAAACCCGGCCGTCGCACCGAGATGGCGCGTGGCCGCAGCTACGACGACGCCTGGAACGAAAGCTACGCCGTCGCGCCGGTCCGCAAGGCTACGCCAGAACAGCTGAAGCTGGCCCTGCTGACCGCCGACCGCGTGAGCGCCGACCGCAAGACCGGAGAGATCCGGTTCAAGGGCAACATCTACTACGCCAAAGACCTGTACGCGGTGCGCGGCCAGCAGGTGGTCATCCGGTTCGATCCGGACAACCTGCACGACCGCCTTCACGTCTACGCCGCCGACGGGCGCTTTGTTTGCGAGGCTCCGGTCAGCAAGGCGGTCGGCTTCCTGGACACCGAGTCGGCGAAGATCCGCATGCGCCAAGAGGCGGACGTCCGCCGCATGGAACGCGAGCTGTACCAGCAAATGGATCTGCTGAGCGCCCAGCAGCTGGTCGAGGCCATGCCCGACATCCCCGACGACGAGGGCGACGAGGCTCCGACGCCCGCCGTTATCCGCCCGGTGCGGGCCGCCGGTCGCGCCGTGGCCGTCGCCGTCAAACCCGCCCGCGCCAGCCTTGTCGATCGCTTCGGCGAGGCCTTCGGCGCGCCCGTCCAACCCGACGCCTCGCACCTGCGGGTCGTCAAATGAGATCGGCCGCGAGGGGCGGCAACCCCTCGCGGCCGGGTAGTCCGGGGCCAGCTGGCCCCACCTTGAACAGGAGTTAGCTAGCATGAACGCCAATCTGGGCAAAACCGACTTCACCGAGGTCGAGATCGCCGACCTGCAGGACCGCCTGAAGCGGCTGAAGGACGAACAAAAGCTCACCTGGAAGCAACTAGGCCAGTCGCTCGGCATCGCCGAGAGCACGATCGCCGCCTTTGCGTCGAAGACCTACAAAGGCGACAACCAGGAGCTGGCCGCCAAGGCCCACCGCTACTTCCTGGCGGCCGAGGAAAGCGAAGAGCTGCAGGCCTCGCTGCCGGCTATCCCGGACTTCATCCAGACCCCGACCAGCAAGCGCGTCTGGACGTGCCTGGCCATCGCCCAGCAGGGCGACATGACGGCCGTGGCCGGCGCGCCGGGCCTCGGCAAAACCGCCACCGTGACGCAGTACCAGGCCACGCGGCCCAACGTCTGGGTCGCCCAGGCGCGGCCCTCGATGGGCGCTCTGCCGCCGCTGCTGCTGGCGTTGCTGCGTCGGATGGGCAACAGCAACGCCAAGGGCACGCCTCAGGTTCTTTCCGAGCTGATCTGCGAAAAGGTCACCGGCTCCAAGGGGCTGATCGTCATCGACGACGCCCAGCACCTGACCTTGATGGCGCTGGAAGAGCTGCGGACCATCCACGACCAGACGGGTGTCGGCGTCGCCCTCATCGGCGAGGAGCGCCTGATCGCCCAGCTGCGACCGCACTCGCAATTGTTCAGCCGGATTGGCGTCAAGCACGCCCAACGCCTGCCGATGAACGACGACATCACCCTGATCGCCCAGGCCTGGGGGATCGCCAAAGGGCCGGAGCTGTCGTTCTGCCTGGACATCGGCAAGCGCGGCGGTGGGCTGCGAACCCTGACCAAGACCCTGCGCAACGCCACCTTCCTGGCCCGCCAGGACTGCACCCCCGTCCACATCAACCACCTGCGCGACGCCTACTCGCAAGGCGACGTCGAGGTCGGAGTCTGATCATGGCCCGTGAAACCCTCGCCCAGCGTATGCGCCGCGACCTGACCCAGATCAGCGTGCTGCTGGACACCGACAGCCTGACCAAACACGAACTGCGTCGCCTGCTGAAGGCCCTCGCCGAGGAAGTCACAGAGGTCGAGGAACTGGTCTGGGCGGTCGAGATCGCCGAGGCCGCGCCGCCGGCCGGCAAGGCCGCCGCGTTCTCGGCGCTGAGGGCTCGCTTCCACAGCCTGCCCATCAACCGGATGCAGATTCACGGCCACCTGGGCGTGATCAAAGGGGGGCGGGCATGAAAACGCCTCGCCACAGCCCCGCGCCTTTTTCGCGCAGATCGAGTGTCGCCCAGGGCGTTCACATCATCAAGGACGCGATCGGCGATACGGTCGCCTGTCTGGCCTACGCCACCGGCGATCACCCTGCCGACGAGCAACTCGCGAACGCCCAGCTCTTCGAGACCGCGCCCGACCTGTTGGTTTCGACCAGGGAGCTGGTCGCGGCGATCCTGACCATGGACCAGAGCCAAGTCTCCATGCTCACGCTCGGTCTCGTCCAGAAGGCGCAGCTGGCGATCCGCAATGCCGAGGGCCGCGCATTAAGACCTACTGGACGATGCAGGAACTGGCCCACCTTTGGGCCATGTCCCGCGCGGGCGAAAGCCTCAGCGAAGTCGCCCAGGCCATCGGTCGGCTCGCCGCCGACTGCGACGTGGCGCTCTGGGTGATGCTGGGTCGAGAGCCGATGACGGCGCTGGAGATCCTCAAGCGCCGGGGTCCGGTCGACGTCGCGCCGCAAGGCCCGCCGGCCGGCTCGGTGCTGGGCCGCTTCATCGCCGAGGTGCTCCCGTGATCGCCCTGATCCGCGCCGTGCTGGCCTGGTTCACCGAGGCGTCGGTCTCGCATCGGTTCGACCCGGCCGAGTGCCGCGAGCGCCAGCGCCGGGCCGCCATCGCAGCGGCCTTCTATCCCCACCTGCCGGCCGATCGCCGGTCCACCGTCAACCAGGAAGGATTCCAGTGAACGCCATCGTCATGGGCGCGCCTCCCGCCCGGTCCAGACAGGAGATCGTCGAGCTGATCGGTCTGATCGGCGAGAGCGACAAGGCTCTGGAACAGATCGACCGCGAGCGCGACCAGGCGATCGGCGAGGCCAAGAACCTGGCCGACATCAAGGCCGAACCGATCAAGGCCGCCCGCGCCGAGGCCCAGGCCAAGGTCGAGGCCTATTTCCGCATCCATCCGGAGTCGGCGGTGTCGATCCCGGGCGCGGACCAGTTCGTGTCCAGCCCGATGGAGACCCAGCTGGCGGCGGCGATCCTGGCCTCGGATCGCCCGCTGACCGCGCGCCAGCGCATGGTGCTCGAGCACCTGAAGGACGGCTGCGTCCTGCGTCGCCAGTACAAGCGCCGCAGCTACAGCCTGATCTCGCCAGAACCGCCGCACGTCGCCAAGGCGATGCTCAGCTCCAGCCAGGTGTTCGACCTGCAGGTGCGGTTCCTGGACGGCTTTGATCCGCAGACGGGCGACCGCTTGCTGGCCGCCTCTGCCCTGACCGATCGGGCGGTCGAGTTCCGGCTGAAGCCGGGGGTGGTGCTGTCGTGATCCGTGAACACCGCATCCTCGCGGTAACGGCCGCCGCGCTTTGCGGCGCGGCTCCGGACGCGCTGTCGCCGTTCGAACGCGACCTGATCGACGAGATCTCCGCGCGCCGCAAAGAGCTGGGCGAAGAGGCCGCGCTGTCGCCGGTCGAGATCGAACAGCTGACGCACCTGGTCGAGGTGATGAAGGCCGATCTTCGCGCCCGCATCGCCGCCCAGTCGGAGACCTTCGGCCAGATCCTGGCGACGGTGCGTCTGAACTTCATCACCGCCACCGCGAACTTGGGCGCCGACGTCGCCGCCCTGCAGCACGAAAGGGCAGCGCGATGAGCTGGACGCCCGAACGGGTCGAGACCCTCAAGAAGCTCTGGGTTCAGGGTCTTTCCGCCAGCCATGTGGCCCAAGCCCTGGGCCAGGTCACGCGCAACGCCGTGATCGCCAAGATCCACCGCCTGGGCCTGGCCACGCGAGAGCGCGCCGCCGCCCCGAAGCTGGCCCCGCGCCCGATGGCCGAGGTGATGACGCGCGCGCCCCGGACTGTTCTGGTGAAGGCTGGCCCGTCCGCCGAGACCAAGCGCGGTCCCTATGAGCAGCGCGTTGTCCAGGCGGCGATCGCCGTGGTGCTGAAGGCCGAGCCGGAGCCGGTCAAGCGCGGCGAGCTGGCGCCGACCGCCACCATCTTCAACCTGACCGCCCATGCCTGCCGCTGGCCGATCGGCAACCCTTCGGCCGACGACTTCGGGTTCTGCGGTCGCCCCAAGGCGCGCGGCTCCTATTGCGACGCGCACGCCAAGCGCGCCTCGGGCCGCCCGCCCTCCGGTCTGCAGGACCGCAACCTGACGCGGGGTGTGCGATGAGCGCCTGTCGCTTCTGTGGCCGCACCGAGGAGCGGTTCCGCGCCGCCGGGGCCGTGCTGGCCCTCGACGACGTCTGCACCGAGTGCCTGGGCCATACGCCGGCCAGTTGGCAGATCCTGCGCGAGGCCGGCGACGTCGCCGACGCCGAGATCCGCCCGCCGTTCGTCTGTCTGATCGCGGCCATGTCCTACGCCTCCAAGGCGGTGGACGACATCGCCGGGTCGCTAAGCCAGCACGTCGTTCACAAGAGCCAGGACCTGGTCAGCGACGCCCTGGACAACCTGCTGATCGCCACGATCGAGGTCATGGAGGCCGGCGGCTATCGCCCCGAGCACAACCAGCTGCTGGGCGCCATCGAGAAGTACCGGGAAGACGCCCGATGACCACGCCAACCTTGCCGCAGATCCGCGCCGCCTTCGATCGGTTCAAGGCCGCCTATCCCAAGCGCCCCGAGAATGGCTGGGCGCCCGCCCTGGTCGCGTTTGAGAAGCTGGCCAAGGCCGGCGTGGATATGGAGGTCATGATCCGCGCGGCCGGCGCCTACGCCAAGTTCACGGCCGCCAACGTCACTGACCCGAAGTTCATCCCGATGGCCAAGAAGTGGCTGGGCGAGCGTCGGTTCGAGGACTTCCTGGAAGAGCCAGCGTCTCCGGCCGGCGCGCCCGTCGCCGAGACCGCGCACCCGTTCGACTGGGCCAAGGGCAAGGTCCCCGACCGTGCCTGGACGTCGTGGTTTCGCCAGCTCGACGTCGAACCGGGCGAGCCGATCACCATCACCGCGCCGACCCAGTTCGCCCTGGACCACGTCAAGGCCGAGTACGGGCCCATGCTGCGTCGCCACTACGGCGCCGTCGCGTTCAGCCTGAAGCGGAAGGCCTGACCATGGCCAGCACGCTTCCCGAGATCCTGGCCATGCCGCCGGCCGCCCAGGCCAACATCTGGGCCAAGGTCGAAGACGACCTGTTGCTCGATCTCGACCTGGATATCGGCCGCGACATCCGCGTGAGCGATCCCGTCCGTGTCTGGGCCGCTGGCCGCCTGGAGAAAGCCGGCGTCGTCGTGATGACGCCTTGCGGCGGCTCGGCCGGTTTCAGCGTCGCCCGCGCCCATCCCATCCCCTTCGCCCGAAAGGCCGCCTGATGCGCAAGAGGAATCGCAAGCGCGCCGCGCCACGCGTCTTCGTTATCGACTGGAACGACGGTCTGGCCGAGATCTTCAGGCTGCCAATCCGGCTGGCGCTGAAGCCGCCCGCGACCGCCAAGGTGGTCGTAACAGCCCGGGGGTCAACCTGGACGGCCCGGTTCACGAACCAGGACGGGCATCCGGTCGGCGCCCATGTGCGGCTTCGCCACGGCGCGCTGCCTCTCGAAAAGCACCCGACGGTGGTCTCGGAGCGGATCGACATGCGGTTCGTCGCGGGCGGACTGCTCAACGGCAAGTCAGGCGCGATCGTCGCCGTCGATGAATTCACCGCTGTGGACGACGCCACCGTCGCCACCATCCTTGAGGCGTCGCGCTGATGGCCGAGCATATGCTGAAAACCTGGCCGGAGTTCTTCCGGGCCATGAAAGCAGGCACCAAAACCTTTGAGGTCCGCGCGGACGATCGCGACTTTGAGGCGGGCGACCGGCTGGTGCTTCTAGAATACGATCCGGAGACAGCCGTCGGCTACACGGGTGAGGAGTACCATTGCGACGTCACCTATGTGCTTCGCGATGCGCGGTTCACCCCACCCGGCAGCGTGATCATGGCGATAGCTCCAGCGCCAGAGGAGGTCGCACAGCTTATCGCGGATGCGCTGTTGGCAGCCGATCAGGAGTGGGGTTTCAGCATTGAGCTGACTCGCCTTGTAGACGGCGAGCGCACCTACACGCTCCGAATGCCCGGCTTCAAAGGCGATTTTCCGGACTACGACGAAGCCAGCGAAGTGATGCAGGTCGCGCGCGCCAAGCAACGCGCTTCAAGGGTTCTCGCTGCGCTGCGGGGCGACACATTCGGGAAGGCATCTTCACGATGATCGACGCCGGAGCAGACCTGAAAATCAATCCCGCTTTTGTCGCGTCTCTCTCCTGGGACCGGCGCAGCTACTTCAATGGCCCAGGCGACAGCATCCTAGTGATCACCATGCACGACGGAACTGTCCACAAGGTCCGCCATACCCACACGGGCAGCGGTTGGGGCGGCTTGGATGCCTATGCGATCGAGCGCCGTATTGTGGAAGCGGTCCAGCGCGACCAAAGCAGCGATGGGACGGACCGTCGCGATGCTGCTCGCTATCGGTTCCTACGCAACGCCAATTCCGAACACCCAACCGAGGGCGGAATCTTTATTGGGATCACCCCGGCGAACGTGATCGTCACTGAAGAGGATGCCGACCGCGCAGTCGACGAAGCCATGACCAACGGGATCAACGGCTTGTCGCGTATTGCCGCAACGATCTCTGCCAGCACTGCCGACCCGATCCGATGACCGTCCTCGTTACCGAGAAGAGCCGCCGGGTTGGACAGCAAGCGTTCGCCGATCGCCAAGCTCGCGCCGTAGAGCTGCTGGACGGCGAGGTGCATGGCATGGGTCGTCATCTGCTGACCGCCTATGCCACAGCCTTCATCCTTGGCGGGGATCCTCGCGAGCACATGCTGCAGGCGCACTTCGGCAAGGATTTCCGTGAGCCGCGCGCGGGCTGGAACCTGCCGTTGATCGAGCGTTTCGCCGACGAGTGGGTCAAGCGCCTCGACGCTGCCGTCGAGCGCGTCCGCGCCAAGGCGGTGCGGCCATGACCCCCGCCGCCGCGAAAGCCCGCGACCCGCGCAAGGCGCTCTTGGGGATGATCCACGTCTCCAAGAAGCAACTGGGCCTGGACGACGACACCTATCGCGCCGTGGTCGCCCGGATCTGTAAGGGCAAGACCAGCGCGGCCGACTGTACCTTCGCCGAGCTGAAGGCCCTGGCCGATCACTTCCGCGCCCAGGGCGTGAGCCCCAAGGTGATCGAGGGTGGCCAGGCCCTTAAGCCGCGCACCGCCGGCCCGCGCCGCGCCGACCACCCGGCCGCCAAGAAGGCGCGCGCCATGTGGATGGCGCTGGCGGATCTCGGCGTTGTCCAGGACCGCCGGGAGTCGGCGCTGGAAGCCTTCGCCCGTCGCCAGCTGGGCGTTGAGCGCCTGCAGTGGGCCAACCAGGGCCAGACTTACAAGCTGATCGAAGCCCTGAAGAAGATGGCCGAGCGGGCCGGGTGGGATCAGTCGGGCTCGCTGGACGACATCAAGGACCGCCTGACCGTCCTGCTGGAGGCGCGCGGCCGTGGCTGACGACCTCTTCGCCTTTGCCGACGTTCAAGCCGCCAAGGCCGCCCTGGTCGCGGCCGAGCTGGAGCGCGCGCAGGCGAAGGAGAAGATCCTGCGGTCCAACAAGCTGACCCGCACCGCCGCCTGGGAAGCCTACAACCTGGCCACGGCCAAGGCCCTGGAGGCGTGCCGCGAGTATCGCCGCCTGAACGGGGGTTCCGCGTCGTGAGCCGCCTCTTAAAGCCCGCCCAAGCCCCGCTTAAGAGCGACCTGGATGACGAGGTCGAGGGCACGGTCTGGTCTCAGATCGTCTCGACGATCGGCGATGACGCTGCGTCGATGCTGTCAGACGCCCTCGGCGGGCGCCGAGTGTACATCCCGCGAAACCCCGGCCCGAACCACCCGATAACGGTCGCCATTGGAGCCAACGCGGCCCGGGCCCTGGCCGCTGACCACTCCGGCCGCTATGTCGATGTGCGTCTGTCTCCAGACCGCCGCGCCCGCATACTTGAACTCAGCGCTCAGAAATTGCAGGTTTCACGGATTGCGCAGATGCTTCGGTGTACGGAGCGCCACGTCTACAAGGTGCGCGAAGAGGCCAAGGCCGCCGGCGGTGACGCTTCTGGTGAGACCGCACAACCCCGCCTCCTCTAGCGTGAACCTGAACTGTTCAGGTTAGAGGCGACCCGGCGCGATCCGTAGCTTTGCGGGATGACGCCCGCTCAACGCCCGCCGCCCTCGATCGATCCCGATCAGCTGACCGAGAACTTCCACCTGCGGGAGTTCACGCGGTCGGATACGGCCCGCGAGCGCGGCATCGACAACCGCCCCGCCACGGCCGAGCACCGCGCCAACCTCAAGCGTCATGCCCAGGTGCTGGAGTCGATCCGCCGCTGGGCGGGCGGACGGCGCGTCACGATCCATTCGGGCTACCGCTCGCCGGCGCTGAACGCGGCGGTCAAGGGCGTGGCCAATTCCGACCACTGCCAAGGCGACGCCTCCGACATCACGATTGATGGCCTGACCGCTCGGGCGACCGCCCAGCTTGTCGCTAAGATGGTGTCCGAGGGGCGCATCAAGGTCGACCAGGTGATCCTGGAGACCAGCCGGGGCGTCGTTCACGTCAGCACCGCGCCGCGTCTTCGCGGCCAGATCCTGACCCAGGCCGGCGGCCCAGGTTCGCCCGTCGCCAAGGGGATCATCGGTGGCTGATCCCAAGGCCCACGACGAAGGCCCGGGTTTCGAGCACTTCCAGGCGATGGTCCTGGACGCGCTGCGCGCCGCAGGCGTGCGCATCCCCACCGTCCTGGTCACCGCCCATCAATGGTCCACCGCTGGTCGATTCTTCCGCGGTGCGTGGCAGTCGGCCGCCGCCTGGGTGTGCGTGCTGATCCTGTTCGTCAACGGCGCGGTGCTGCCGATCGCCCGCCTGATGGGGTTCCCCGGTGAGCCGATCGAATGGCAGGGCCTGGCGGTCTTCGTCGGCGGCCTGGCGGCGCTCGCCCACTACCGCAACAACCGCCTGAAGGACGGCACGACGACGTGATCAAGCAAATCGCCCTTGTCGGCACGATCCTGGCCATGGGCTCGATCGTCGGCCTCACCGTTCACAACAGCGCGCTGAAGGAGCGGGCCGCCAAGCTGCAGGCTGGGGTCGACGACCAGGCCGCCTGCGTCGCCTCAATCAAGCTGGCGCCCAAGGCCGACCGCCCGTCGAGCCGTTGCGACCTGGTCGTCGCCCTCGCGGTGGTTCGGGCCCAGCAGTCGATCGACTGCGACAGCGCCCTGGCTGGCGATGACGCCTACCGCGTCGCCGCCGCGTGCAGCGCATCAGTCAAGGTCGTGGTCGCCGATCGCGACAGCGCCCGCATCGAACGCGACGGCCTGACCGCCGACCTTAAACGCCTGCGCGACGATCAGGTCGCCGCTCTTGCCCGCGCGGCCCGTCGCGCGACCACCCAAGCCCACAAGGAAACGATCGCCCATGCGGCTCTCGACAATGCGCCCGTTGATGGCGCTGGCCTCACTGTCTGCGCTGCTGACTGCCTGCGCGGCCTCGCCGGCGAAGTACCAGCCGCCGATGGACGTCGTCCAACCCGCTGATCCGCAGGTGCGGGTCAAGGTCGTGGAGCGCCTGCATTGCCCGGCCGACATCCTGGCGCCGGCGGCCCAGCGGCCGGTCGTGCCGCCGGGCGCGACCGTGACAGTCAACGCCCAGGGCAAGTCCTGGCTGGCGGCGCTCTCGGCCTGGGGCGACGCGCTCCTGGACCAGGTCGTCGACAGCCAAGCCGCGTGCGCGGCGGCCAGCGCGGCCGGCCAGCCCTAAGCCGAGATCACGGGCGTGGACGATTGTGATCGGGCGAGCCTGGAAACCGAGGCCATGCGGGCGCTGCAGCTGCGCAAGGTCACCGACCAGGTCGCCCAGGCCGGGGCCTTCGAGTGCGAGGCCTGCGGCGAAGAACTAAGCGCCGAGCGCCGGGCGGCCATGCCCTCGGCCCGCACGTGCGTCGAGTGTCAGGAGGCGGCCGAGCGCCGCCGCAGAGCGTTCAAGGGGCGGTAAGCCGGGATGAAGGATCTGATCAAGTACTGGCCCATCGCGCTGTTCATTTTTCAGTGCGGCTTGGCCTGGGTCATCTGGTCGCTAAGGCAGGTTCACCAGGGCGATCTGGCCCAGACCCGCGAAACCCTGCGCGCCGACGATTCCCGGATCGAAGGCGAGGTGCGCAAGCTCAACTCGCTGCACGGCAAGCTGGAAGGCCGGATTACCGCCATCGAGCGCCAGGTCGCCGAGCTGCCGACCAAGGCCGACATCGCCCGTCTGGAGGAGCGCGTCGCCGGGGTGGGCCGTGGCGTGGAGAACGTCGACGAAGCGGTGTTGCGCCTTGAGGGCTACTTCCTGCGTCGCGGCGTCGAGGGCGTTGACCGATGAGCTACGCCGACTGGAATACCGCCGCCCGCCGCCTGGCGATCCTGGAGCTGCTGGTGAAAGCCGGCGGCGAGGCCGCGTCGCGCGCTTTGGAATGGGGCCTGAAGCAAAGCAGCCACCGTGTCGGCGTCGACAGCAATGTCGTCACGGCTGATCTGCGCTGGCTGGAAAGCGTCATGACCGTCGAGCTGGAGTATCCGGAGCCGACGATCGCCTACGCCAAGATCACAAAGCGCGGCGTTCAAGTCGCCAAGGGCGCGGTCGCGGTCGAGGGCATCGCCCAGCCCGACATCGGGGTCTGATCATGGCGTCCCGCAAGTCGCAGCCTTCGTCGATCGACCGCTTGCCGCCGGAGATCCGCGAGGAGATCGCCAGCCTGCGTCGGGCCGGCCGGACGATCGACGAGATCATGTCCCACCTGAAGGCGCTTTCGGTCGAGGTCTCGCGCTCGGCCGTGGGGCGTCACGTCAAGAGCCTGGCCGAGATCGGCGACAGCCTGCGCAAGTCGCAGGCTATGGCCCAGTTCGTGGTCGAGAAGTTCGGCCAGGAGAGCGACGACCGTGTCGGCCGCGCCAGCATCGCCTTGCTGCAGGGCGCCATCCTGGAGCTGCTGACCGAAAGGCCCCTGGGCGAAGACGGCGAGCCCGTCACCTTGTCGGCCGGCGAGGCCAAGGAACTGTCGCTGTCGATCCAACGGCTGATCTCGGCCTCCAGCGCCGACGCCGATCGCCAGCTGAAGCTCAAGCGCGAGGCCCGGGAAGAGATGGCGCGCGAGGCCGCATCGGCCGTCGAAAAGGTCGCCAAGCGCGAGGGCGGTCTGACCGCCGAGACCGTCCAGGCCATCAAGGCCGAGATCCTGGGCATTCGTAGCTGATGGCGTTCGACGGCGAGTTCATCACCGAAGCTGAGTGGGCCAAGTTCCGCCGCGAGACGATGCAGTCGCTTCCGGCCGTCCTGGTCGGCAAGTCGCTGCCCGATATCCTGATGCCTTCGCAAAAGGCGCTGTTGCTGGCCACCGCCAGCCATCAGGTCGTCGTCGCCGACAAGAGCCGCCGCATCGGGTTCACCTGGGCGGTCGGCGCCGACGCGGTCCTGACCTCGGGCGCGGCCAAGTCCGCCGGCGGGATGGACACGCTCTACATCGGCACGTCCATGGATATGGCGCGCGAGTTCATCGACGCCTGCGCCATGTGGGCGCGGGCCTTCATGCCGGCCTGCACCGAGGTGGGCGAATTCCTGTTCGCCGACGAGGACGAGAAGGGCGACACGCGCCAGATCCTCGCCTTCCGGATCGCCTTCGCCAGCGGGTTCGAGATCGTGGCCCTGTCCAGCCGGCCGCGCTCGCTTCGCGGTCGCCAGGGCTACGTGATCCTGGACGAGTTCGCCTTCCACGATGACGCCGAGGCGCTGCTGAAGGCGGCGATGGCGCTGCTGATCTGGGGCGGCAAGGTGCTGGTCGTCTCGACCCACAACGGGGTCGACAACCCGTTCAACCAGCTGATCCAGGACATCCGCGCAAAGAAGCGCCCAGGCGCCGTGGTGCGCTGCACCTTCGACGACGCCGTGCGCGAAGGCCTCTATCAGCGGATCTGCCTGATCCGGGGCAAGGAATGGACGCCGGAGGGCGAGGCGGCCTGGATGGCCGGGATCTACGCCGCCCATGGCGCGGACGCAGACGAAGAGCTGCGCTGTATCCCTTCGCAGGGCGGCGGGGTCTACATCACCCGCGCGTCGATCGAGGCGTGTTCGACCGCCGGCGGACCGGAACGTGTCCTTCAGCTGACCTGTAAGCGTGAGTGGGAAAACCGTCCGCAGGCCGAGCGCCGGTCGTTTGTGAACGACTGGTTGGAGGAACATGTCGCCCCGTGGCTTCGTGTCCTGGACCCGAAGCTGCGGCATTGCTTTGGCATGGACTTCGCCTTGACCGGCGACGTGTCCTGCTACGTGCCGATCGCGATCGAGCGAGATCTTCGCCGGTCGGTGCCGTTCACGATCGAGATGAACTGCGTCCCTTACGACCAGCAAAAGCAGATCGTCACCTGGGTCACCGAACGCCTGCCCCGATTCAGCGGCGCGAAGATGGACGCTCGCGGCAATGGCGCGGTTCTGGCCCAGGAGACCTCGCAACGCTTCAGCGGGATGGTCGACCAGGTGCAGCTGAGCGCCGGCTGGTATCAGGAGAACATGCCGATCCTGCAGGCGGCCTATGTGGACCGGACGGTCAGTCATCCGCGTCACGCCGACCTGGTCGACGACGTTCGCCAGATCAAGCTGATCCGGGGCACGCCCAAGGTGCCCGACGATGCCCGCACCACCGGCAGCAACGGCGAGCAACGCCACGGCGACTTCGGCATCGCCCTTTGCCTGGCGTTGGCGGCGACCTACAGCGACTACGTCGAATACGACTACACGGCCGTACCGCGCGCCTCGGCCCAGCCCGGTCAATTCCACCTTGAACAACGAGACGATGACGTCGGGTCCTTCACCGGCCGGGGTGTGGGCGCGATCCGAGGAACCTGGTGATGGCCGACAAGAAGCCGCAGCTGCTGGACCATCTGGGTCGGCCTATCGTTTTGCAGAAGCTTCGCGAGGAGATCGCCGGGCCGACGGTCGGTGGTGTGCGATCCCCCGTGGCCGGTCATCCGGCCCAGGGCCTGACGCCGCAGCGCCTGGCCGCGATCCTGCGCTCGGCCGAGCACGGCGACGCCACGGCCTATTTCGAGCTGGCCGAGGAGATGGAGGAAAAGGACCTCCATTATCTGTCGGTGCTGGGCACCCGTAAGCGCCAGGTCAGCCAGCTGGAGATCACGGTCGAGGCCGCCGGCGACGACGCCGACAGCCAGGCCGACGCCCAGCTGCTGCGCGACTGGCTGGACCGCGACTGTCTGCACGACGACCTGTTCGACATCATGGACGCGGTCGGCAAGGGCTTTTCGGTCACCGAGCTGGTCTGGGACATGTCGGAAAAGCAGTGGTTCCCGGCCCGCCTGGAGTGGGTCGATCCGCGCTGGCTGAAGCTGGACGAAACCCAGCGCGAGATCCTGTTGCGCGACGAGAACGGCGTCGGCCAGCCGCTGGACGCCTTCAAGTATGTGGTCCACCGCGTGCGGGCCAAGTCGGGCTCGCTGATCCGGGGCGGCCTGGCGCGGGCCGTGGCCTGGGCGTGGATGTTCAAGAACTACACGATCAAGGACTGGGTCGCGTTCGCCGAGGTCTACGGTATGCCGCTGCGGCTGGGCCGCTATGAGAACGGCGCCAGCGAACGCGACAAGGCGATCCTGCTGCGCGCGGTCACCGACATCGCCGGCGACGCCGCCGCGATCGTGCCCAAGTCGATGGACATCGACTTCATCGACGGCAAGCAATCCAACAGCGACGGCGCCCTGTTCCGGAACCAGGCCGACTGGTTCAACAGCGAGATCAGCAAGGCGGTGCTGGGCCAGAACGGCACCACCGACATGCAGTCGGGCGGCGGTTACGCCCAGTCCAAGACCTTGGACGGCGTGCGCGGCGACATCGAGGCCGACGACGCCAAGGCTCTGGCCGCCACGCTGAACCGCGACATCGGCCGGCCGATGATCGATCTCAATCGCGGCAAGCCCAAGTCGGGGCGCTATCCCCGGTTCGTGATTGGCCGCGCCGAGGCCTGGGACGCCCAGAAGATGATGCCGGTCGTCAAAGACTTCGTGGCCCTGGGCGGGCGGGTCGCCAAGTCCGTGATCGCCGACCGGCTTGGGTTGCCGGACGCCGCGCCGGAAGAAGAACTGCTGACCATCGCCGCCCCTTCGCAAAGCTCGCCACAGGGCCAAGGCGACCCCGCCGCCGCCCCGGATGGTGCCGGAACCGCTCTTAGCGGCCCTGATGGGCTCTTAAACGCTCTTAAACCGGGTTCGGACCGCAAGGCGGCGGCTGCGGTCGAGCCAGGGGCCTCTTCGGGCGGTGACGCCGTCGATCGCCTGGCCGACCAGCTCGATGGCGAGTGGATCGAGATCGTCGACGAGGCCATCAAGCCGGTCGAGGATCTGCTGGCCGGTTGCGCCACCCTGGAAGAGGCCCGCGACCGCCTGGCCGAGGCGATCGACCGGATGCCGGCCGAGCGCCTGCGCGAGATGCTGGCGCGATCCGCGTTCGTGTCTCGCCTGGCCGGCGCGTCTGGCCTGGAGCTGGTCGATGGCGCCGCCGAGGGCCAACGAAATCTCCGCTGAAAACAGCGGGGGCCGGAGCGCGCGAACGCTCCGAGCCGAGGGGATTGCGCCCCCTCACGTCCGGGGGTGCACGCCCCTTCCGCCCCGCTACCGGTCCGACCGGCGGGGCTCTTGTGAGTAGCTCTGAGTATGGAGTCGAGTCCGAATTTCACTCCCGTCGCCCCGGTCAAACCGGCGGCGGCTTATCTGGGCGGTAAGCGCTACCTGGCCAAGCGCCTGGTGGCGCGGATCGAGGCGATCCCGCACATCGTCTACGCCGAGCCGTTCGTCGGCATGGGCGGTGTGTTCTTCCGTCGTCGTCTCAAGCCGAAGGCCGAGGTGATCAACGACTGGAGCCGGGACGTCTGGACGTTCTTCCGCGTCCTCCAGGACCACTATGTCGCCTTCATGGATCTGATCCGGTTCCACATAAGCTCGCGGGCCGAGTTCGACCGGCTCAAGAGCCTGGATCCGAACCAGATGACCGACCTGCAGCGGGCCGCCAGGTTCCTCTACCTTCAAAAGCTGGCGTTCGGCGGCAAGATCACCGGCCGCAACTATGGCGTTTCGCTGGAGCGCCCGGCTCGGTTCGACGTCACGCGCCTGGCCGGCGACCTTGCTGAGATCCGCGACCGCCTGGCAGGCGTCGAGATCGAGTGTCAGCCGTGGTCGGAGTTCATCGGGCGGCGCGACACGCCCGGGACGCTCTTCTACCTGGACCCGCCTTACTGGGACTGCGAAGGCGACTATGGCGAAGGGCTATTTTCTCGGGCCGACTTCGAAGCGCTGGCTGATCGGCTGGCGCGGCTGAAGGGCCAGTTCGTCATGTCGCTGAACGACACGCCGGGGGTTCGCGAGACCTTCAAGGCGTTTCGGATCGAGGCGGTGACGACCCAGTACGGCGTCGCCGGCAACGGCGCGGCGCCCGCCCGCGAAGTCATCATCATGCCCGCCTAGGACGGATCACCATGCCCGACGTCGATCTCACGCCGATCCCTCCGAAGGACGCCCTGCGGTTTTTTCGCAGCAAGGGCCTAGTGGCGTCGTTCGCCTGGCAAGACGTCTGGCAGGAAGAGCACGCCAGGGCCTTCACTGTGGCCAAGGCGGTGACCCTGGACATCGTCGCCGACATCTTCGCGGCGCTGGAAGACGCGCTGGCCAATGGTCGCACGATCGACCAGTTCCGCGCGGATCTGCGGCCAAAGCTGGAGGCAAAGGGCTGGTGGGGTCGCAAGCTGATGGAAGATCCGCTGACCGGCGAGACCAAGCCGGTGCAGCTGGGTTCCAACCGGCGTCTGGCGACGATCTTCGACGTGAACCTGCGATCGGCCCATGCGGCCGGGAAGTGGGAGCGCATCCAGGCGACCAAGACCGCGTTCCCGTTCCTGCGATACGTCGCCACCGGCGGCAAGATGGGCGATGGCCGTACTCGAGCGCAGCACCGCGCCTGGCACGACACGATCCTACCGGTCGACGATCCGTGGTGGGACACCCACTATCCGCCGTGCGGCTGGCGCTGCCGCTGCATCCCTCAGCAGCTCAACGCCCGCATGATGGAGCGGCGCGGCCTGAAGGTGACGACGTCGGTCTCGCGCTTCCCGATGAAGTCGTACACCAACCCTCGCACCGGCGAGGTGATCCGGATCGAGGAAGGAATCGACCCCGGGTTCAACTTCAACATCGGCAAGGCCTACATGCAGGGCGTGACGCCCAGTCCCTCGCCGCCGGCGGCCGGCGAGGGCCGGGTTGCGTCGGCCGCCCAGCGCCTGCCGATGGATGTGGACCTGGCCGAGGCGTCGGCGGCCTTCCTGGGCGTGTTCGACCAAGCGCCCGACGAGTCGAAGGTGTTCGAGGATGCGGCCGGCTGGCCGCTGGCGATCGGGCCGGGCCTCTTCCGCGACGCCGCCAACCGGCCGGCCGAGCCCGCGCCTGGCGCGCGGTGGATGCTGCCCTCGGCCGCCGAGGCCGTGCGCGACCCCGACGAGATCCGCTGGGTCACTCGACGCGGTCAGGACGGCCGCCCCTACATGGTCCGCCGCTACATCCGCGCCGAGCTGGGGAGCGTGGTGGCCGTGGACTTCGGCGCCCGGACCTGGACCTACACCGCCGGCCCGGCCGAGAGCCAACCTGCCGCGCTGCGAACCGAAGGGGTACGCGTCTGGCTTGCGCAAGCGGCCTGAAGGAGTCGATAAGGAGATCGATAGAGGGCTCTTTGGCGCATCTGGCGCGGGCCTATAGCGCCCGACGCCGCCTCCCGTCTTGACTGACCCACCGCCCCTAACCTGAACTGTTCAGGTTAGATCGCGCCCCCATGCCCCCCGATACTGCGGACCTCGACGGGGGCTCGTGAAACCCCCGGCTTTGCTTCCAGGGGGCTTCCTTGCAATCGACCGCCGAGATGATCGTCGCCGCCTCGACCGTTTCGACGGACGAGATCCGCGCGGTCGCCTCGGCGGTCGAGCTGCTGGACGCCCAGGGCCAGGTCAAGCGCAAGTTCCGGGTTCTGCCGATCGGCGAGGTGCCGATGCGCGATCAGCGCGGCCCCTTCAAGGTGGTCGACCAGGCGCACGCCCAGCGCATCGTCGCGGCGACCAAGGCCTATGCCGGCGCCCAGGACCTGCCGATCGACTACGACCATCAAACCCACTTCGCGGCCGTCCAGGGCGTGGGCGGTACGGCCAAGGCGGCCGGCTGGGTCAAGGACATCACCGCCGAGGCGGACGGCATCTATTTCGAGGTCGACTGGACCCCCGCCGCCGAGGCCGCGCTGCGCGCCCGCGAGTATCGCTACACGAGCCCGCTCTTCGGCCACACCGCCACCGGCCTCGTCACGCGCATTTTCAACGCCAGCCTGACCAACACGCCGGCGATCGACGGCCTGGGGGCAATCGCCGCCCAGGTGCAAACCCAAGGGAAATCCATGGACCTGAAAGCGCTGGCCAAGCTGTATGGCCTGCCGGAGACGGCCACGATCGAAGAGATCCTGGCCGCCGCCTCCGCCGCCCAAACGGCGGCCACCAAGACCGGCGAGGATCTCGCCGTTGCCAACGCCGCTCTGGGCCAGCTCCGCTCGGCCCTGGGACAGGCCGAGAGCGCCACGACGGCCGAACTGGTCGCCGCCGCCTCGGCCAAGAAGCCGGACCCTGCGGCCTTCGCGCCGATGTCGATGGTCACCGACCTGCAGGCCCAGATCAAAACCCTGACGGCCAAGAACATCGACGAGGTCGTCGCCGCCGCCACCGCCGCCGGCAAGATCAAGCCCGACGACGCCAGCCAGAAGTGGGCGAAGGACTACGCCACCAAGGACCTGGCCGGGTTCGAGCAGTTCGTCGCCGGCGCCACGGCCATCGTCACCCCTGGCCCCAAGGCCAAGCCGGGCGGCGTCCCGGCCGACGCCGGCGTCGACAGCCTCACCGAGGCTGACCGCGTCGCCGCGTCCGTCGCCGGCGTGACGCTGGAAGCCTACCTCGAAACCAAGAAGGAACAGGCCCAATGACGGCTTTGTCCGCCGCCAAGAAGATCACGCGCCGCGATGGCCGCGCGTTCGAATACGGCCTGATCGCCGGGGTCGCCTGCTATGCGGGCGGTCTTGCGATGCTGGTCGCGGGCTTTGCCCGTCCGGCCCGCGCCGGTCAGGGCGTCGGCGACCTGGCCAAACAGGCCGACGTCGCCACCTGTCAGGTGGTCGGTGTGTTCCAGGCCGACGCCGTGGGCGGCGCGGCGGATGGTGACACCAACGGTCTGGTCCAGCGCGGGTGCTTCCCGCTGGTCAATTCCGCCGGCGCTGACGAGATCACCGCCGCCGACATCGACAAGGCCTGTTACGTGGTCGACGACCAGACCGTGGCGCGCACCTCGGCCGGCGGCACCCGCCCGCTGGCCGGCACGGTCGTCGCTATCGACGAGGACGGCGTCTGGGTCGAGGTGGGCGCGCCCGCCAAGCCTCGCCGTTCGGTCACGCTGCCCTTCGCGATCAACGAGACGGACACGCTGGCGGGTACGTCGGCCGAGCTGATCTCGCCCGTCGCCGGCGAGATCGTCCGCCTGTCGGTGATCGTCCAGAAGGCGGTGACCACCGGCGGCGACGTGACCCTGGCCAACGGCGTCACCGCCGTGGACGGCCTGGCCTGCACCATCGCCGACGCCGCCGCCAAGGGCTCCGTCGTCACCGACACCCCGACCGCCGGTCACGCCAGCACGCGAGTCGCCGCCGGCGGACGCATCCAGGTGGTCCCGGCCGCCGCCTTCAACACCGGTGGGGCCGTGAGCGGCTTCGTCGAAATCGCCTACTAGGAGGGCGCGTCCTTGATCGTCTCGCAACCGAACCTCGAAGCCCTGCGCACGGGCTTCAACACCGCCTTCAAGTCGGGCCTCAAGTCGGCCGCGTCCAAGTACACGCTGCTGGCCACCACCGTCTCCAGCTCGACCAAGGTCGAGACCTATGGGTTCCTGGGCGACTTCCCCAAGTTCCGGAAGTGGGTGGGCGAAAAGCGCATCCGCTCGATGAAGGAACAGGCCTATCAGCTGGTCAACGACAGCTTCGAAAACACCGTCGGCATCCACAAGGACCAGATCCGCGACGACAATCTGGGCCTTTATGGTCCGATGGCCGAGGGCTGGGGCAAGACGGCGGGCAAGCTGGCCGACCAGCTGGTGTTCGACGCCCTGAAGAACGGTCACCAGCGCCTCTGCTACGACGGCCAGAACTTCTTCGACGCCGAGCACCCGCTGGCCGACACCAATACGACCTGGTCGAACATCAACACGGCGGGCGCCGTCCAACCCTGGTTCCTGCTGGACTGTTCGCAGGGCCTCAAGCCGATCCTCTACCAGGAGCGCCAGGCTCCGACCTTCGACATGGTCACCGACCCGACGGACAGCCACGTCTTCAAGACCGGCGAGTTCCTGATGGGCGGCGAAGCGCGCGGTGCGGCCGGCTACACCTATCCGCAGCTGGCCTATCGTTCGACCGCCACGCTCAACGAGGCCGGCTACAAGGCCGCCCGCGAGGTGATGACCACGCTGAAGGACGACAACGGCGATCCGCTGGGCATCAAGCCGACCCACCTGGTTGTCGGCTCCAGCAACGCCGCCGCCGCGCGCGCCCTGATCAAGGCCCAGACCCTGGCCAATGGCGCGGCAAACATCTGGTTCAACGACGTCGAGGTCGTTGAAGTCGAGTGGCTGGCCTGATGCCGGCCTCGCGCGTCCAAGCGCTGTCGTCCCGCGTCACGTTCCGGCGTGGCGGGTTGCAGTTCGCGGGCGGCCAGCCGGTCGAGATCCCGGAGGATCATCCGCTCGACCAGGTGCTGGCGATCCTCCGCGAGCCGGTGCTGACCATCCAGGTCGACAACGAGGGCGACGGCGTTTTCAGGACCATGGGTCCCGTGGCGCGCGAGGCCGCCATCGCGCACGTCGCCGCCAAGCTGGGCGTGATCGCTCAGATCATGGCGCACCCCGATACCCCCGAAGAGCCCAAGCAAGACGTCCCCGCCGGTGATCCGGCCGGCGGGGATCAGGCTTCGGGGACTGCCAACGTCTTCGACGGCCGGACGCCTCTTGAGGCGCTCCCCGGCCCGCTGAAGGCCTCGATCGACGCGGTCACGCCCGCGCCGGTCATCCCGGCTTCGCCGGCCGTTGAACCGGCCACAGCCAAGCCGGCCCGGACGCCGAGGACGCCGAAAGCGTCCAAGGCGGCCAACCCCGCCGACTAGACCGGCGGGTTCGTAGGCGTACCCGGCCGGGCGCGTGAGTAGGTCCGGCCGGCTTTTTTGAGTTGTCCCCAAAGTCCCTCGCGGCGGGCCGTGCCCCTTGTGGCCCGCCGCACCCTTTCCAAGGCGACCGATGTCCCAGAAGGCCAAGTTCAAGTTCGAGATGCTGCGAGCCTGGATCAATCTGATCCTGGTCGGTGTCATCCTGGCTCTTGGCCCCTACGGTGCGGTCACAGAATTGGGCGCGACTTGGGCCGTCATCGTCGTCGCCGCTTTGGCCTGCTGGGTTGTTTACCTGAATCGCGACGAAGGGACCGGCGCGGCCCTGTTGGCGCTGGTCGGCTGGTCCATTGTGATGATCAGCACGATCGCTGGCCTCGCCGTTCGCGTCGCGGGGGCGCTCGGCTGATGCGCTACGCCGCCCTGGACAATCTGATCGCGCTGTGCGGCGAGCGGGAGCTGATCCAGCTCACCGATCGCGCCGAGCCGCCGACCGGCCAGGTGGACGTCGACCGGGTCAACGAGGCCCTGGACTCGGCCTCCGCGGAAATCGACAGCTTTGTTGGCGTGCTCTACGCGCTGCCGCTGGCCGAAACCCCGCCGTTCCTGAAGGACATCTGCGCCGACCTGGCGCGCTACCGCCTTTACCCCGATCCGACCGACATCGTGGTGAGCCGCTACAAGGCCGCCATTGAGCGCCTGACCAGCATCGCCAAGGGCGTTTCGCTGATCCCCGGCGCCAGCGGCAAGAGCCTGGCGACCCGCGACGACACCGTCATGACCAGCGGACCCGCGCGGCGACTCTCGCGCGACAGCATGGCGGGCTACTGATGCAGGGCCTGTCGATCGAGATCACCGTTCCCGAGCTGGCCGCCGCCGAGGCGCGCCTGGAGCGGCTGCACGCCGGCGCCGTCGACAAGACGCCGTTGATGCAGCGGATCGCCCAGCACCTGGAAAGCACGACTCAGGACCGCTTCGACATCGGCGAGGCTCCGGACGGACAGAGCTGGACGCCGTCGATCCGCGCTCGTCTCACCGGCGGCTTGACCCTGAAAGATCGCGGCCACCTGCAAAGCAGCTTCGTACCTGACCATGGGCAGGACTTCGCGGCGATCGGCTCCAACGACATCCGCGCCCGCCTGCTGCACTTTGGCGGCACGGTCGAGGCCAAGGGGCGCGCCCTGGCGTTCGAACTGCCGGGCGGCCTGGGCAAGCGCTTCCGCAAGTCGGTCGTGATCCCGGCCCGCCCGATCGTGGGCCTGTCTGCCGAGGATCGCGAGGACATTCCGGCGATCGCCGCCGACTACCTGGAAGAGGTCGGCGCATGATCGGCGAGATCGAGAACGCCATCCTGGC
>ERZ869925.556-NODE-556-length-25941-cov-8.266128_pt1 | contig 25941 bp, 49 predicted proteins | sample MGYA00579311_ERZ869925 | MGnify/ENA primary metagenome ERZ869925 (study PRJEB32216, sample SAMN09231817) | wastewater metagenome | place: USA: Maryland | collected 2016-07-30 | study: EMG produced TPA metagenomics assembly of the PRJNA472060 data set (Reclaimed...
ACCGCCTTCGAGATGTACATGCTCGTCCCCTTCCCCGGCACCGACCTGTGGGAAGAAGCCAAGCGCAGGGGCATAGTCAGCGACGACATGGACTGGGACCGCTTCGAGATGTTCTACGGGGTCGATAGCAAGTATGCTGTGCCCTACCAGGATCGAGTGCTGGTGTCCGACCTCGACCGTGACATCCTTCTAGACTGGTACGCCCAGTTCAAGGCGCTGGCAAAAGTGTACAGCGCTGTGAGAAAAATAAAGATGCTTCCAACCAAGTTCTATAAAGTGCCGGCGTACATCCGGCGCAAAGTGGGCGAAAGGAAGCGGGTAAGCGAAATCGGCAAGGAGGAATCCTGAATGAACCGGATGGATATAATCATCCTCCTCTTCCTCGTCGGCGCGACCGCAGTGGTCGCCACCGTCGCCGCCGTCACGCACAAGCCCGACCACTACTTCCTCCTCACCAACGCCAACGAAACCCACTTCGAGATAAGCGAGTATGAGTCCTCCGGCTGGAACGCCATCCTATTGCACATCTACGTCTTCGAGCGGGCGCCTGAAGCCCCGCCAGTCTGGGAGGTGGGAGGATGACCGACCCAATCTTCGGCATGACCTTCCTGCCCCTGCTGACTTGGGTGCTCTGCCCGATGTACCTCTTCTCATGCTTTGCCGTGATCCTCATCGAATGGCTGAAGTGGAGGGAGGGCGAATGAACGAGCCGATGATGAAGATGAACCCGAACCGCAGCCGCACCCAGCTCTGCCTCAAGATGCTCCTCCACATCTACGACCGGCGCATCGCCTTCAGCCAGGACACCCCCATGTACAGCAGGAAGCGCGACGGCTTGTTGCAGAAGATGGGCATGCCCCACGACCACACCTTCAAGTACGCCATCTCTGAGCTGAAGGACAAGGCGCTCATACGCCAGTACGAGGACGAGCAGAGCGGGCTCCTGTACGTCGCCATCACTCCCAAGGGAATCCAGATGGTCGAAGGTCCGGCGAAAGTGATGATGAGTTATTTCATCGACTACTAAAACAATGTTCTAATACGGTTTAATTGCTTTAAACGTGCCTATTATAGCAAGGCGCCACCATGTCTGGCAGAGTGTATAATGATTATGAAAGGTACGGCGATGTGCCCGTCCAGCCCCTCCAGCAGTCGCAGACTTCCGGCTATTATGTCTTTTCCCAGCAGGGGCAGCCCGTGGGCGTGGCGCCAGTTTCTCAGGGAGGGGTTTCCGGCGCCCTCGGGCTGCCGTCCATGCAGTACAGCGAGCCCCGCCTCAACCTCCAGGGATTGACCCTATTCAAGGAAGTCGAATCGCCCCCAGTGTCGCCGTATGCAGAGTTCGGCGAAAAAACCTTCTCTGAGCTACCGTCGCTCTACACGATGCCAAAGCCGGGGAAGATTAGCAACCCGTACGTCGCCGCCTACCAAACCGGCATGTCCAAGGTGTCGGGGGCTGGCTATCCTGTATCTTCGCACATCGTAGCCGCCACCAAGTCAACCCCGATTGCGGGCGCAGGCGAGTTCGTCGCCGGGGGTGTCGGCGCCATCGAATCAGTCTGGGAGCCGAAGGTGCCGAGCGTGTGGAGCGTGGCGTATGAAAAAGTGGGCCTCCAGCAGGGCACCTACGCGCAGGACATCATGAAGCAGTACCCTGGCTACGCCGCCGGGTCGGTGGTCGGTGAGTTCCTTTTGTTTGGTGCGCCTACTGGCAAGACGCTCATAACGGGCATCCCACGGTTCCTATCGAAAGCCGAGGGCAAGCTGATTGCATCAATGTCGCTGAAAACATACCCTGAGCTGGGGCTGCGCAACATGATCCGCACATACAAGGACAACCAGCTCATACTAAAAGAAATACGCGGGATGGACGCAGGCACAATAAAGATTTCTGGGCGCATAGTCAAGCCGAAGGCTGCCGAGTGGTTCACCGAGGGTGAGATGAAGGGCTTTCTCGATAGCGCATCAGGCGTTCCCAAGGTGCAGGTGGAAGCCCAGCCAAAGGGATTGCCCTTCGCCGAGAACCTGCAAGGACAGCGCCTCCAGACTTCCCAGCTCCTCAAGATGCGTGAGCCCTTGCCCATCATGAAAGCCGAATCCGCCGAGTTCCCAGCCCTGTTCCCCAAGCAGCTCACGCCTGGGCAGATAAAGCGGATGCTCCTGGCTGAAGACTACGCCCTGGACTTTTACACCGTGCCGCTCCCGAAGCAGGTCGTTCAGCCGGCATCGCCCAAGATGGGCGAGGTGAGCAAGGCATATTCCCTGCAATCCACCAAGATTCCCGAGGCATACTCGGCGGCAGAGTTCACAAAGGAGGCGTCCATGCAGAGCATAGGCACAATGCTCAACATCAAGCCTTCCACCATGGTGCGCCCATACGCCGACATCGGCACGAAGAACACCGAGTTCGCTGGCATATTCCAGCTCCCCGGCGTGAAGGCGGCAACCGGCAGCAAGGCTGCCCAGAGCTTCATGCTGGGCATGGCGCAGGGGCAGAGGTCAGCCGCGGCCGCCGTGCCGTCGCTCAGGTACAGGATGGAGCCCCCGAGAAGGCTCAGGTACGGCAGGGACGACGACTGGATGCCGAAGCTGGGCAAGAAGCACGGCGGCTCCTACGAGGAGCGCATCAACCCATTCAACGAGAATTTCATACGCGATCTCAGGAGGATGAAGCTGTGAAAAAACTGCCAACAGTTATCCAGACCGCCGATATGGCGGGCAAAGTATACGACCAGAAAGTGAGGAAGCGAAGATGAACAACAAAGGAGTCGGCTTGGTCTACCTTTGGGTGGGCGTAGCCTTCACGCTCGTCGTATTGTACCTCATGTTCTCGTTCCTCCTCCCGGTGCTTGCCCAGGTAGACAACACCATGTACGGCTACATGACCTCATCCGGGCTGAACGCGAGCCAGCCGTGGATCAACACCTGGACCGACAACGGCGTGTGGATACTGCACGACGCAACCTACTGGCTCTTCTTCGGGCTGATGGCTGCCCTCATAATCAGCGCCATAATCATAAGTGCAAGGCGTGAGCCAAATGAAACGTACTACGACTATTAGGCTGGCGCTCCTGCTCGCCGTGTCCTTCGCCGTTCTTGCCAGCTCGCCCGCCGTCCTCTGCGACATCAACGTGCCAAACGAATACCCGACAATCGCGGACGCCTTCGCTGCGACAAGCGGGGGCGAAGCTATCACCCTAGACGACGGGGTGTACTGGCTCCCGGCAGCGCAGGGGGTGTCTGTGGAAGGGATAACGCTCAGGTCGGTCAACGGGAGCGCCGCCGACTGCATAATCTACTACGACAGCGAAACCGCCTTCTACCTCTCGCTCGTCGAAGCCTTCAACGCCTCCGGCATCACCTTCATCTGCAACAACACCGGCGCCAGCTACCCCACGATATTCGCCGACCACTACTGGGACTCTTCGTACGATCCCATAATCTTCGGGATAGACAACTGCGCCTTCATCCAGTACACCCCCGGCGATGCGATAGTGCTGGAGTTCAGCGGGGACACCATCGAAAGCCAGAACATGCAGGTGCCAGCGTACCTCGTTGTCAACGGCTCGGCCTTCGGCAACTCCAGCATAACCTTCAACGCCAGCTCGCTCCTCGACGTGCCGAAGGCGTGGGGAGGCATCTATGTTTCCTACTGCGACTTTACCGGCAGCGCCGGCATGGTTGACCAGGCGCTTCAGATTCTCTGGAACTTTACCGTGCAGGTGAACAACTGCTCCGCCGCCGGCTCGGGCGACACATTCCTCATAAACACGACCTGGGCAAACACCAATGTCACGCTGGCATGGAACAACCTCACCGCCAACAACGTCCTCGACTTGGAAACTGGCGACGAAGTGGTGATGTGGGGCAATGTCATAAACGGCTACGCATACATCGAGTACTGCGACAACCTCACCGCCTACGCCAACAACTTCACCAGCACCGGCGGGACCACCGGCAATTCGATGGAAGTCTATGTTTCGGGGAGCGATTTCGTCAACCTGACGCACAACAACTTCATCGACCCGACCTCGACCTACATCCTTGCCGTCACCAACGGTTCCGCCGTGATCTCGGGCGAGTACACCGACTATAACTGGTGGTCGGACTATGTGGCGCGCACCGAGGGCAACGACTCCAACGGCGACGGCATAGGCTCCGTCCCGTACCCGATAACCAACGATGTCCACACCCTCACCACCGCCCACGACAACTTCCCGCTCTGGGTGCCGTACAACTGGCTCGGCTGGGACAGCAGCCTGATAACCTACGGCGCCCCCGGCGTGAACACCACCTACGGCGGCTACCCCTGCCTCTTCTTTGTGAACATGACCGACCCCGTGGGCATAGCCGGGTACTACTACTCGCACAACCTCACAGGGGCATGGGAAAACTCGTCCTTCATAGTAGTGAGTGATACCTTCGCATGGGGCAACTTCACCGGAACGCTCCCGGCGGTCGGGTCGTGGGTGGGCTTCCGCTACTACGCCAACACCAGCGAGGGCTTCTGGTTCAACTCGCCGGTCTACTACTTCCAGACCACCGACAACGCCGAGTACACCCTCGCCGTGATACCCTCGGGATTCATCTACGCCAACATCCCATGCTGGCTCAACTACACCCTCGAAACCGGCGGCGGCATGAACACCTCCCTCATAAACGAGATACGCATCCAGCTCTCGGACGGCATCTGGCTGGTGCAGAACCCCGCCTACAACTCCACCGCGCTCCTGAGCGACCCCATGGGCTACTGCTCCCGCGTGGAGGGCTACGACGACTCGTATGTGGTCATAATAAACGGCACCCACCTCCAGGGCTTCATCAACCTCACCATGTCCATGAACCACCCGCCCCAGTACATCTACGCCGTGGCGTACAGCATGGCGACGGACTACGGCACGGACAACGCTTCCCTCGCCCCGTGGCAGTACTGGGCGACGTTCAGCTACGTGGGCGCCGAGGTCAACGCCAGCTACGTCATGTACTACGTCACCGAGAACGTCAACATACCGCAGTTCACTTCCCCCAGCACCATAAGCATCGATGTCACGACCTCATACACCTCCCCGACCGACGTGGGCGTGATGGGCGGGATGATCGCCAGGATGTACTCCAGCGCGGGGTCGTGGGGCTACTACGCCCTGGTGGCGCTCCCGGTGCTCCTCATGCTCCTCGCAGGCAGGCACAACGCCGCCGTTGTGGGGATGATCAGCGCCGCCCTCTGCCTCTTCGTCAACATAGCCGCAGGGGTAGAAGTCTACTCCATTACCGTTCTCGGCATAATCGCCTTCGTCTGCCTGCTGGCGCTCTTCTACGATAGGGGGAAGGTCTGATGAACATAACCAGCATAGCTGTCTTCATGTTCGCCGTCCTGCTGAGCGTGGGCGCCATCGACTCCGTTGGGCTCTTCGGCGGCACCCCCGAGGGCTACGACGTTTCGGACATCAACAGCACCGCATCCTCCCTCACCGGCACCGACGCCTACCAGATGGCGGGCTCGGCGACTTCGGCGCAGGCGGGCGTCCTGGGGGCGCTCTGGTACGTGGTGCAGGCTTTCACGATATTCCTCAAGGCGCTCTACATAGCGCTCTTCACCGGGCCGTATCTCATGGGGTTGATGCCCTGGCTGCCGTCCAGCTTCGTCTTCACCCTCCAGGCGGTGATCTACGTCGTCTACGGCATCGGCATAATCCAGTTCCTCACGGGTAGGAGCGAGAAGATGATGAAATGATGCACGAACACAAAATGCCTTGGTGGATAAAGCTGATCGGGGTCATCATAGCCTTGGCTTTCCTCATGTGTACGCTACCCACCGCCCTCGCCGGCACTGACCAGCAGGTGGTCGGCGTGATGGACTGCCGCAACGGGACCATCACCTTCAACTCGTCCGGTGCGTACTACGAGGCGGACACGACGGGCTTCACGGGGAGCATTAACTTCACCGGCTGGATCAACGGCTCGACCTTCATCTGGGTCCACAACAACGTCTGGAGGAGCAACACCAGCGTCGGCGCAGCGACGACCAGCATCAACTTCACGCCGGGGGTAGAGTGCGCCAACTGGGGCGCCTACTGGGACAACACCTCCCGCATCCTGATATTCCGCTCGAACATGGCGAACCCCACGCCCTCGACCTACCTCACCATAGGGGGCTTCACCACGTTCTACACGACCCTGTACGGCGTCTTCGCCTACGTCTTCCTGATACTGGTCCCGCTCACGACCTACTTCAAGACCAAGAGCATACCGATCTTCCTGCTCACCTTCCTGTTCATAGCTGCTGCCGGGATTTCGCTCGGCTCGGACGTGAGGGTGATTGCGGTCCTCGGCATAGGGCTGGGGATCGGGACGATGATCTACAAGATACTATGGAGGAATGACTGATGGGATGCCACAATCTGTTCAAGGAGTTCCAGAAGGAGCGCAAGGAGCACCCGACCCTGCCGGTGGCAACGGTCTGGCGCATAGTTTACGACCATAAGAGGAAGCGAAAATAATGGGATTCAAGGAAAAACTGAAAGAAACCGTCCAAGCCGGGATAGACACGGCAAAGCAGCGCATCGACGAGTACAGCCAGCGATCTGCCGAGGAAAAGGCAGCCTACCAGGAAGCGTACCGGCAGGGCAAGATCGACGGCATCAAGGCGAAGGCGAGGGCAGAAGGCTACAAGGCTGGCAGGGGTCAGGGCAAAGGCAAATCCAAGGACTATGCCAAGGGCGTCGAGGACATGTTCAGCCTTGATTTCCTTGCCGAAAAGAAGGGGAAAAAGGAGGAGGAATTCCTATGGGATGGCGCATAAGGCTGGCTAAAAAGAGCTACCAAAAGGCGAAGGAAAAGTATGGCGACATCAAGGAGCACCGCATAACGCAGGCTTTCATAGGCAAGCCACCCAAGTCCTACCGCCCGAGGCACCGGGTAGACGACGACTTTGCAGACATCATAGCCTTCGGCGGGCTGATGAGGAAAAAAGGGAGGAAGAGGTGATTCCATGCCAAAATCCTATCTGAGCCGGAAGTTTGTTGATATGGAATATGCCAAAGACTATGCAAGGCATCAACGGTCCATTAGCGAATCCGTTTTGCGAAGAGGTAAAACCGTCTACCATTATAAAAAGTGATTAGCATGTCCACCCGCAAGCCTATCCGCGTGCCGGCAAGGTACGAAGAGTTCCTTACTGTGCTCCAGCGCGACCCCTACGTTAAGCTGAAATCCCCCGCGGTAGTCTACGACCTCCACCGGACCCTTGCCCCGGTGGGGACTTTCTACCACAACAACGCCCGGCGCGAGTCGGTCTTCATCCGGTCCTGCCCCTTCGCCATCACCCGGAAGACCCCCAGCTACGTATTTTTAGAACTTTTCTGATGGCATACCCATGAGTATGCAGTTTAACATGATAGTTCGTTAACAATAGCTCGATAAACATGAACATGCGCAAAATGAACAACCGCGGCGTTACCCAGATCGCGTTGGGCATCGTTGTGGCTCTGATCTTCCTTGCAGTTGTCCTGCCTATCGGTCTTTCCGTGTGGCAGTCCACAGTTGGCGCAATCAACCAGGCAGCGTGGTCTGCCGGCGCCAATACAACCATGACCTCGACAACGACCAACATCGGATCAGGCTTCAGCTTGCTCGCAATCGCTCCTCTGGTTCTCGCCGCAGGCGGCATAATCGGCCTGCTCGTAGTTGCCTTCACCAAATTCAGAGGGTAATCTACCATGAGGTCCAAGAGCGGCGTCACCCAAATAGCACTCGGCATAGTGATAGGGCTCATCTTCTTGGCAGTCGTTCTTCCCATAGGGCTGTCTGTATGGCAAGCCACCACCGGCGCGGTATTCACTGCGCCCACTGGGGCTTCGTCCACCATATACAACACATCCTATGCGATCAACACGAACGCCAACACCAACATAGGCTCAGGATTCAGCCTATTGGCGATAGCCCCCCTTGTGCTGGCTGCCGGTGGCATCATCGGACTGCTTGTGGTAGCTTTCACCCGCTTCCGGGGGTCTTAATACCCTTGGGATGGGAAGGCGCGGCAGATAGGACCGGGGCGAATGAACCCCGGCAACAACTTTTTCCAAAGACACCCGAAGAAATGAAAGCCTGCGCCGTCGACGACGCAAAGTTCCTGATGGAAGTCTGGATGGACTATACCGACGCGCACCTTGGGGATGGGGAGCCGTGATATGCGGCTACGAAACCGGCTTCATCTGGCAGTGCCTGCTATATCATTACTTGTTTTCTTCGGCTCTATGCTTTCCAGTGTTCTTATTGACCTTGACCACCCGCTTGCGCTGGCTCTGGGGATCGCGGACCAGCGTTTTCTTCATGTTCCTGTTTTTTGCTTTCTTGGCGCTGGGGTGGCACTTGTCGGAGGACTTCTTGCCTATCGTGCAAGAGTTCACGAAGTGGATTGGGATGGGGACTTTCTGAATGAAGAGTAAAGCGATAGCCATTTTCCTTCTGCTGCTGATGGTCGTCCCGCTCATCCCCATCGGGCAGGTTAGCGCAGCCGACGCGGTGTTCACCGACACCGACGACTTTGACACTTACTTCCACATCTGGGCGATCAACGGCACCGTGAACTCTGCCGCGCCCACGCTGGTCTGGAACACCACGGCTGAGTACTTCGACTTCAACGTGACGATAACGCCCAACGCTGGGAACTCCTCCATCATCGAGATTTCCATCCCAGACGACTACATGGGGATGGACGTTTTCGAGGGCGCGACGCTCAAGACGGGGACGGCTAACTACACGCTTTCGGTGCCCTACTTGTGGAACGATACCAACGTCCCGGCTCTGGACTGGAAGGCGCTCACGGCTGCCAACGGGACGGGCAACGGCGGCACCTACAAGCGGGTGCAGCTCGTCAGCAACCAGACCCAGGCGACGGCGCTCACCTGCCGGGTCTACTACGCAACGGCTCCGGCGGTGGGGTTCGATGGGGTGAATGATTACGTGGCTGTGGCTGATGATGCGAGCCTTTCCCCTGTCACGACTGGATATTTGCAATTAGATTTTATGCTCAGGTCTTTTACTGATGCAAATAATTATCTAATGGGAAAGGGTGTGTATTTGCAGCAGGAATATAGGTTACGTCATGTATCTACACAGGCTTTGGAGTTTTATTCCTATAATCTGACTGGGAATTTCTATTTGACTTCAATGTCGGCACCGAATGCCTTTAAAGCGTTTGAGATAAACCGGGTTAGGGCGATGCTGGATGTGCATAACCTGGCAACCCCTGTTATGAATTTTACAATTACCGGCGCTGCATTTTATACTGATACGACGAATGCGACGGAAACGATGGGTGATGGCACTTCTGATTTTTTCATAGGGAAGTATAGCAATTTGGGCTATGGCAAAATGGTATTTTATAATATATCCATGTATTCTGATGGCAATTTCTTGGCTCCCACAACTCCTGTATTAATAATGAATGCCTCCTCCTTTTCCGGCGGAGCCTCCACGACCGTGACCGATTATTCCGGCGAGGGCAATGATGGCGTTGCCTATGGGAATTGCCAGTATAAGGTCTATTCGGGCACCGGCTTCCAGTTCACCCTCTGCGACACCGCTGCGCCCACCTACTCCGGCATCGCCACCAACGCCACCCTCGTCGGAACCCCGTGCAAGTTCTGGCTGGTGCTTGCCGACAACCTGCGCCTCGACAAGGCAATCTTCAGCACCAATAATACCGGCGTGTGGGTCAACGAAACCGCACAGGACATCAGCGGAGTAGCCTACTACCCCAACGCCACAATAACCCTCAGCACCAACCAGACCCCCTGCTACGTCGGCTTTGAGTGGTTCTTCAACGACACCGTGGGCAATTCCAACAGCACCGGCGTCCACGTGGTCGCCACCACCAGCAACGACATCAACGCCACCGTCACCATCACGACCCTGTACACCGGCTACCATGCCGGGGATACCGTGACCTTTGTGATGAAGCTCGGCGCCAACGGGACGCCTATAACCTCGAAGAACCTCACCCTATTCCTCAACAGCACCTTCATCACCAACGAAACGACCGACGCCCTAGGGATATGCTCCTACGACCTCACTTATCCCGGCGGGCAGACCGCGGCAGTCGCCAGCTTCAACGACTCGTTCTGGCAGGCTGCCAACCTCAGGTGGGTGCTTCCGGCGAACAGCAGCACCCTCATAATCACATCAGGAGTGACAAACATGGAAGGAACCTATATCGGAGTCTATGTGGCTTTCCTCGCCGTAGCCTTCGCCTGCTTCGCCCTGTCCTTCAAGGACTGGGACACCATATTGCCCAAGCTGCTTTTCCCAATCACCAGCGCAGTGCTCTGGTCGATACTCTCAATAATTTCGTTCAGCGTCTACACCGACACCCTCACCAGCTGGAACCTCTGGGCAATTGCCCCGCTCTGCGTGATATTCGCCTTTGCCGGGGTGCTCGTAACGACTTTGCGGGTCTTCGACTCGCTCCGGCAGGCGTCGGACATCAAGATAGACGAGGAATGAGCCATGGACGGAAATCGCGAGCACACGAATCACAGGAGTGATGGATATTGAGCAAGCCTATCCGAAAAAATAGCAGGCGCGGCAGATTCGACACCATTGGCGCTTTAGCCATGCACACCCAGCGGGTCCGCGACCTGCGTGAAGGGGCGGCTTCAGCGTGAGCCAGCCCTTAGTGCCTATCCAAAGGCAGGAACAGACGCAGACGATGGAGGATTACGCCACCGAAGACGCGAAGACGATGGTGGTCGAGAAGATACAGTGCACCAACCAGTTCAAGCCGAAGCGCTGGCGGCACATAGTCGAGCACGACGGCATGGACCCCATGACCCTCGCCTCCACCTACTTCGAGAGCGACGAGATCATCGACATACTCCACAAGGTCCACAACGACCACCGGCTCAAGCGGTTCTGCGTCCCCGCCAGGATGCGCCACATGAGCCGCTACCAGGAGCAGGTGTCCGAGGAAAACTACCTCGAAGCCAAGCTCCGCCAGTCCAAGCAGGGCTTCATGACCCGGCAGGTCACGGGTCCGGCGATACGCGCCGCCTCGACGTCCTCGGCAGCCGGCGACGTGCAGGCGAAGAAGTGGTACAGGAAGCTGATCTGATGCTCGCCAACATAGCGCAGTATTCCTACCAGATAGGCCCATGGAACCAAACCAACTCCCTCATCGTGCCGCTCAACGTCTGGGGCGATATGCAGTTCCAGTTCAGCCTTGCCTTCTACGGCGCGGCGGGGCTTGGTCTCGCCCTCGGCATACTGGTCTTCATAATCTACCTTACCCCTGCGTCCAACATCATAGGCGCCCGCCTCTCGGGAGGGAGGGCGCTCATAGCCTTCCGCAGGGACGGCACCTACCAGATCAAGGGGCTCAAGCACAAGAAGGGCTTTTTGTTCGCCAAGGACGGCATCCACCAGGTGCTCCCCGGCGCCATGCACTACTGCAAGGGGCTTTCCATGGGCGCCTGCTGGGAAGAATCCGGGACCGCCATGCCCGTCGAGATGGCGGCAGCCATGGGTGTCTTCGCCAAGCTCGGCATACCCGACGCCGAAACGCTGGAGTTGTTCAACTTCTTCCTCAAAGACCCCGACCAGTTCACGTCCATAATGACGGATGAAAGCCTCCAGAACTTCGAGCTGCTGCCCTCCGCCGACATGAGCGGGACGTTCGCGGAGCTGCTGGAGCACGTCAAGGAGGTCTACGCCGTCACCGACAACAAAACCATCCTCGCCAAGTTCCAGGAAATCCGCAGGCGCATCCCGATGGTCGAGGACAAGCAGGTGGCGCAGAGGTTCAAGGCGTGGAGGCTCCCCTACTGGTACAACAAGACCCGGGGCTTGGTTTCTAACGTGATGGGCACAATGCTCTCATGGACCGACATAAAAAACTTCCAGATATACCACCAGCACCCGGCAGCCCTCGCCGACATCGTGGACGACGAGTCCAGCAGGAAAGCCCGCAAGGGGCCGAAGCAGAACGCCATGCTGATCATCGTCGCAGCCGTGGTGATAATAATAGCCGTCGTTGGGATGTTCTTCGCATTCAGGATGATGGGGATGATCTAAATGGGAACCATAATCGAAACCAACATGGCGCTTAAAGGAAAATTCGGCGCCGTAAAATATGCTATTCAGATTAAAGACACTGAACAACTAGCCCAACTTTTCCATGATGTCCGAAAGTCCAACAAAACATACCGCCAGATGCCCGCCCAGTGCTTTATAGAAACTTCCCTTCCGGCGCAAGATATAGTCCGCAGCAAATGGAGCGCACTTGGGCATACTGAATTTTTAACGCCGCTCCAGGTGCACCTCCGTTTCAAGCAGCTGCATGGGGGATGCCCACAGACAGTTTTAGGCATAATACAAATCTTCGAAGATACATGGAATGCAAAACCAGTGGAGGAGTGCAATCTATGACCCTCATCTGCGACTTCTGCAAGAAGCCAATCGAGGAAGGCAACGACCCGTTTGAATGGGGCAACCGGAAGCTGGACTTCCACAAGGAGTGCAAGACCAAGTTCTTCGACAGCGTTATGGCCATGGGGTTCAGGGCGGCGCAGCCCACCCCGCCCCCCAAGGGCGTAGAGCGGGCAGTAGCCAAGGCAGAGGGATCGCTGAAGCCCGCCCCGCCGCAGAAGGTGAAGACGAGCTTCTGGACAGGCAAGCCAAAGCAGCCGAAGGTCGTCCAGCACGAACCGACCGAGGAGGATCTGGTGGGGGCATTTGGTCCATGACCCAGTGTAAATTAGTTTACAAAGTGGCAGGTAAGCTAGACCCTTTAGCAAACTCCCATGGTGGCTGTTGCCATGGGTTTTTTACTTCCCAACCATCAAAATCAAATGTGCAGAATATCATGCGTATAGGGTGCGTCTGATGTCTTTCTATGGCGAACGCAAGTACAAGGAACCCGACGATTTAAGCCTCACCACCATGGCTCAGCTGTCCTGGGACAGCGTGACCTACCTGCTTGCCCACTGGGATGCCCGCCCCTCCCGGCTGACTAGGCTCCGGCTCGCCAAGGAAGCCTTCAGCGATTTCTACAACAAGACCGCCCCGGAGCTCTGGCACCGCCACTGCAACCTGGATGAGCTGAAGCTGGGCAGGAAGGATTTCAACAGCCTCTGGGGGGTGCCACCCAACGCCCAGCGCGCCGTGGAGTTCTGGGACCAGTACCTCCGGCTCCTCTTCGACAAGGGCGTGATTTCCTACCAGAAGGTAAGGGACACCGACATAGGGGGGCACTGAGTGAAGACGCTGGTGCTGGACGACGGGCGCAGGATCGAGTTCAACCCGGCAGACAAGGGGCAGGGGACCACCGCCCGGGACGATGTGGTGCTCATCTGCGAAGGCGGCGAAAAGGTAGCCGTGTCCAGATTCCAGCTCTTCCACTTCCTAAAGATAGAGCCCGCCCTCCGCGCCACCGAGGAGTGCATGAAAGCCCACAAGAAAAACAAGTTCTTCGGCCTGTTCATCGTAGGCAAGCCGGGGTGCGGCAAGAGCAGCTACGTCATCAGGATGCTCAGCGAGGTCTACGGCACCTGCGGCTACGACTCCCACATCTTCCGGCTGGAAACCGACAGCGGCGAGTACCGGGAGCTTCCCCTGTACATAGTCTGGGAGCATAGGTGGGACGCTTGGAAAGAATGGCTCGTCTTCCTCCCGGACCAGTTCGTGAAGAAGCTGTCCGAGGTGCAGACCACCGCCAAGCAGGAGCGCATGATGGCTTGGGACGATGCCGGCGTGTGGCTCAGCAAGTACAACTGGGCATCGGAGTTCTCGCAGGGAGTGTCCGACCAGTTCGAGGTCATACGCCGGTCCTTCGCCTCCGTCGTCTTCACCTGCCCCAATTCCAAGAAACTGTTAAAGTCCATCCGCGACTTCCCCGCCATGGCGAAGGGCAAGCCGGTAGAGGTGAGGGGCGACGACGACAAGCGCAGGATAAAGGTCTACGAACGCGACATCAACCTAGCCGACGACAAGGAGTACCCCAACAGGCTATTCGACGAATACTATGATGTAATGCTGCCAGACCACGTGTTCGCAGAGTATGACCCGGTGAGCAGGATGTACGGCAAGATCGTCACGATATTCCTTGAGAAGGCGCTGAGGGATCTGCGCGAGAGGGGAGCGTACAGGTACGCCGAAGCCGTGAAGGAAATGGCAGACATGGTGAAGCAGTAACTATTTGCCCCTCAAGAGCTTGGGGAAGTACGCCTCCCACGGCAGGTTCACATACCGCTGGAACGCTCCGCCGGAGGTGCCCATCCCCAGCAAACCCTTCACCGTCCACCCTCCATAATACGCCAGCTCAAATACGTCGAACCTGAACCGCTTGGGCAATCCCGGGGCGCTCACCAGCTCTGTCGCCCTTAAATGCCTGAGCCAGTGCAGGGCGCATGGGCGTGCATGCTGGTCCCTGATCTTGAGTTCGCCCTGCTTCGTCTTTATTATGTAGCCGTCTATGGGGTAGGTAAGCCCCTTGAAATAGGGCTTGGCTTTCCTCCAGTAGTGCTGCCGGGTGAAGGGAAAGACTGGCTTACCCTGGTGCTTCTGGAAGTAGTCAACTAGCCCCTGTGCCCAGGGTTCGTATTTGCTGTCCAGCGGCAGCGCCACCTTCCGCAGGTACCCCTTCCGCTTGGCCGTCCTGACCGGGAGGACCGCCACGGCGTAGCGGGCGCCGCTCACCTCATCCTCGTAGTCTGTCACCTCCACCTCCCCCACCGGTCCGTAGACGTTCCTCCCAGCATATGTTTCCGACACTACCTCGGAAGCCCTGCCGCATATTAGGTACTGGTACTCCAGCGCCATCCTGATCTTCTCATCCTCCACCCCCTCGATCCTCATGCGGGACTTTGATAATTCCGGCAGCTCAAGCTCTGGCATGGTGACCCCTATGGCTTTGCAACCTTAAAAATTTTACCATTTAGACAAATGGTAACGAGTGTTGCCCCCCACCATCAGCCTGTTGGTAGCGAACCGTCAAAAGGCGCTTTATATATAGTTTTATTGAAGGCGAACGCTTTTCGATAGTTCTATCTAAACCCTTCTAGGGAACGCTTATATATATCCTGATTACACCGTAACAAACAAAAGGTGAATGGAATGAGTGAGAATGAATCCAAGGTTATCCGGGTGGACTCGGATATATATGACAAGATTTTCATCTTCCAGACAGCGCTCCAGCTCAAGCGCAACAAGCGCCTTACCATGAGTGATGCACTGCGCGAGCTGTTGAGCATGGCAGAAAAGGGGGCTACACTGTGCTCGGCATAAGCCAAGTCTTTGACGAACCCAAGCTCCAGCCCAGGAAGTGCGTGGACTGCGGCGCCGAGTTCGCCACCGTGGAAGAAGTAGCGCACCACTGGTGCGAGGAGCATGGGGGGAAGCCGAAAGAGGAACGCATCCAGTACCGCTTCTACCACCGCAAGGGCAAGTGGCACGCCGAGCCGATGCCAAAGCCGGGGGCCAAGGCATGATCCTCGGCGAGCTGCAAATCTACGATTACGTCCAGTGCTGCCGGGAATTGCAGGACGCCTGCGGATATCTGCCAAAGAACAAGAAGGTGGTTCGACCATGAGTGAACAAGTCGTATTGAACGAACTTGCCGTGCAGCTCCAATTTCTGAAGAGCAACACCGCAATCGCTTCGCACCCGCAGGAGGAGCTGGAACTGTTGAGGTCTTTCGGCTTCACGGAAAAGGTCGAAAGCATACTCCAAGACCACCAGGCGCTCGAACTCATGGAAAAGGGCTATCTGATGATTAGGCAACCTGCTTGGCGCCGGGAATCCACTTTAGGTCTTCCCTACTATTCCTATGAAATCACGAATGAATCAATTCACAAATCGCTCTTGGGCATAAAAAAGATCGTCAGCAAAGGCTGGCGGTATCTGGTCAACATCCCGTTGGATGTATTCGTTGGCGAAGTTCCACTGGAGCTGCTCGACAAGATAAAGAACAACACTAGGGAAACCCCGCCAAATTATTACCGGATTTGGTCTTCGGTAACTGGAAAGCAATACGATGTTCTTAATGACCAGGCAAAAATCACCCTTCGGCGCCTTGACCCTGTGTTGGTCGGCTACTGGCTGGATGTCGATCCGGCGAATGTCATACGCTATCCTTCCACCTATGGGCGGATTCCCCTGCAAAGGAAATACTGCGCCGTCATGGGCATGTGGGGCGAAGACTTGGAAGAAATCAATCTGGCATTTCTGGAGGCATCGCCATGAACGTTGACTTCCTCGAATCCTTCGAAGCCTTCACCGCCCTCACCGCCCACCACCGGCAGAAGCTGTGGTATCCTGACAAGAAAGGCTGCCCAAAAATCCTCCGTGCTGGCAAGTTTGGCTACCACGTGAAGGAAATGGACAATGACTATGATGCCGTCTGTAAATGGTGCCACAGCGATGCCTATAAAGTAGAAAGTTCGATGCCGGAGGAGTTGGTGTTCTGTTGACCGATGAAACCGCCCACAAGTGCGTCTATAAGGACTGCAGCAAGCCCCCCAAGGGAAACCTCACCTGCTGCGAGGAGCACGCCGGGGCAAGCGTGGAGGGCTGCCAGTGACCACCGAGGCGCTCAGGCAGAAGTACGAGAAACCTTTGGAAAAGGTTTCATCCAAAACGCCCCGAATGTTCCCCTTCATAACAAGGACATGGAATCCGGTCAAGTATTGCTCCCATAACTGCACCTACGGCTGGTGCCCTCGATACCTCGACAAGGAGCCAACCCTCCGCGAAAACCGGATGCACCAAAGATTCCTCACCAACGACTTTGTGTTTGTCTGCGACTGTGGCGACCTATTCTGCCCTGAGATACCCGACGAATGGATCACCCGAGTAATCCGCGTAACCAACGAAAACCCACAGGCTACCTTCCTCTTCCTCACCAAGGCGCCGTCGTGGATGTACGACTGGGTAAAGGATATGGGATTGAACTGCATTATTGGCGCAACTATTGAATCTGATGCCAACTACCCTTCGCTTTCCAAGGCCGAACCCCAGAAGATGCGCCTGCAATACATGAAGGCAATCCACGACAAATATCCGCAGAAGCGCCTCTTTGTTTCCATTGAGCCGGTGCTTGATTTTGATCTGGTATGCTTCGAGCTTCTGTTGGAACGTTTGGAGCCGTGGGCAGTCGCCATAGGGTACGACAATTATAACCACAGGCTCCATGAACCCCGGCTTTCCAAGGCTGAGAAGCTGCGTGATGATCTTAGGGCTGCTGGTATTGGGGTCTACGAGAAGACAATGCGGAAGGCGTGGTGGGAGGAATCGCCATGACTGTTGAATCCTTGCGCACCAAGTACGCCCCCCAGCGGGAAGTCGCCAAGCAGCGGGAGGATTTGGTCCTATCATGGCTTCGGGTGCTGGGGCTGGATGACGTGGCGCCCGTGGGCAACGGCACCGGCACGGACGAAAAACTATCCACCTGGCACACAGGCATTGAAGACCGGTTTGACTTCTATTCGAAGAAGCGCAACCTCTACTTCGAGGCCACCGGCACCCATTGGCTCAAGTCTGCGTCTGCGAAGCGCATGGGGCGCGCAACGCTGGCGATCCTCAAGACGAAAGTGGACGACGCCATCGATTACAACATAGACGACAAGCTGATCTTCGTCGGGGTCTGGGACAGGGAGGAAAACCCGCTTGAAAAGGTGCGCTTCATGCCCTGCCCAAACGTGCGGTGGTACTCCCTCTGCAACTATGCGTGGGGCGAGAACCTGTACTACGCTATCCCATGGGACGACTGGCTGAAGCCGAGCCTCATCGTGCCGAGGCTGTGCAGGGCGATGGTGAAGGAGGGAACCCTTTCTGCGGAAAGCGTTCACGGAAAGGAGGGGAAAGAATGAGGAAACTAACCTATGAAGAGCTTGAGGATTACAAACAACGATTAACAATAACCGTTTTTGACCTCCACGAATGCCAAAAGGTACTTAATTCCACTTCTTGCGAGAACGCCGAACTGAAGGCAAGGATTGAGAAAGTCATAGAAACTTTGAAAAAGTTTCATCAAAACCGGGATAAACACCGTACAGCCTACCAACTCCATGAAGTTGATAATTTTCATTACTACCTTATAGAATCCCTCGAAGGGAGGATAGAAGGAACCGCAGGTTCCTCTAAAGAAAGCCAAGCCGGAGGGGCCCGACTGATGGTTGCCCCTAATCACTACGACTGCGAGGGGTGCAGCGCATGGGATGAGGTGAACGGCTGCTGGAACGACTGCCGTGCCTACTGCGGCAAGAACTGTATTTCCGGCACGGAAGATGGGCCGACCCAAGACTACGAAGAAGACTGCGAAGAAGATGAGGTGTCCGACACTTCCCGGGAGCATGATGGGAAATGATGGAGGCTTGCAAGTGAATATCCTTCAAGGCGACTCGCTCCAGCTCCTCAAGACTTTCAAGGACAAGGAGTTCGACTACTTCCTCACATCGCCCCCGTTCAAGGAGGAGGAGTTTGGCGGCGATGACTACTGGAACAACATGGACGCCATAATCGGCGAACTCCGCCGCATAACTTCCAAAGCTGGCTTCATGTTTCAAAGTTCTACAAAACAAATTCAAATGATAAGGCGATATGAAGACATTATCAGGGTTCTAATCTGGGCCAAACAACCATCCAATACTGCTTATCGCTACGAACCCATCTTCGTCTGGCAGTTCGGTGATTTTAAAATCAATAGGTATCTATTCAAAGACGTCTGGGTAATTCCGGCAGTACTCCACTCTAATTTCGACCCTGCTCCAATGCGTAAGAAATGGACTAACGCGGGTCATCCTTCCTATGAAAATCCTCTACGCCTCTACAAGCAGCTCCTCCAGATGCTCCCGAAGGGTAAGGTAATCGACCCGTTTTTGGGCACTGGCACAACTACCAACGCCTGTCGTATGCTTGGCCACGAATGTGTTGGAATTGAAATTGACCCTGCGAAGCCGTGTTTCAGAAAAGGTTTGGAGGTCTTTGGTTGACCCTCCAGCCCCTCCTCTCGGAAGGCATAGTCCCGGCGCTGGAGTCACTGCTGAAGTACGCCGAAGACCGGGAGCTGGGGGGCTTCCACCACACCGTGATAGTCGGCAATGGAAGAGGGAGGGCTCTAAGATGACCACAGATGCCACCGGAACCCAGTCCCGGTTGCCTGTCACAATCGGACACCGCCCCCCTGTCACAGTTTTGGACAAGGCGTACAACGACATGCTTGATTTATACCTTTACGATAAAATCCGCTACGGCGACTTTACCCGAGTTGCCATCAAGCATGGTCTGACTAAGAAGGACGAAGTTACTCTCAGGCGCAGGATGTCCCGCTATTACCATCGGAGGGGATGTCACAATTTCGGTGGGGCGGTGAACCGATTGCCAGCTGAACCAAACAACCAATCGCCTGACCAGTCAAACGGGCGTGAGCCGCTTGTCAACTTCCACGGAAAGATTTTCTACAGGTGTAGTATGCCGCCTGACCTGGTGGCGAGGCTGCCATTCAACGGCACCGGCGGGCGCGGGTGGTGGGGGTTCAGGCTGCCCAACCTGACGCTCATGTGCTTCAAGAACGGGAGGATTGAAGCCTACGACAAGGGCAGCGGGTGGCGCGAGTCCCTTGTGGTGGAGTTGCGGAAGTGCGGCTGGACAGACCCCCAGATAGGGCTCATGTTCGACAACTTCAGGGTCAACGGCGAGGAACTGCACCTGGCGGAGCGCACCCCCGGCGTCCTGATGGGCGTGGAGCAGACCCGGCTCGGCGGCCTGCTGGTGGACAAGACCGACCGGACGCCCTGCTGGAACGGCACCACTGAGCATGTCTTCAAGCTGGAGCAGTATTTCGAGGAGCTGCACCATGAGGTCAAGAACCTTCCGCGCACCCTCGGGCTGATGATGTCCGGGATGCCCATAACCACGGTGCTCAACAACATGATGGTGATGATGGATAGGATGGGCGAGAGGATAGCAAAGCTGGAGGAATCAAAGAATTTAGGGTGATTCAAATGGAAATAACAATAAAGATTCCGAAAAGTTGGGCAGAGTTCTGGCGCAGGCACGAATTTTCGTTATCCACTCTTGTCCTAACACAGGTTTGTGGCGGGCTGTTCATAGCCACCCCCACCATCTTGGGTTATGCTTCATGGATAGCCATCTATCCTTGGGCAATCATGACCGCCGGCTGGGCTATCTGCTACACCATCGCAAAAATAATCGGCTGGCTTTACAACCACGTCAAGATCACCGTGGAGGAATCCTGAATGGACCAAATGCTTGCGATGGCACTGATGACCTTTGGCATAGCAGCCATCGCCTTGGCAGGCTTTTCTTTCGTTTGGCTATGGTGGAGGGAGTGGAAAAAACTAATGGCAAAATATGAAGACTTCTGCAAGGGGGAATCCTGATTGGGCAACAAGGGCGAGCTGTACTACCTGAACAGGAACTACTGCTGCCGGTGCAGGCGGTGGCACTCCGATAAGTCCGTGCTGGTGTGCCCCGTCTGCAATACCCCCATGCGCCTCGGCAACGGGGCGTCGCACATACGGCACGGCATAAAGATTTCCGGCATAACCGGGAAGGTCGTCCGGATTCCGGGGGTGAGCGCATGAGCTTCCCGCCGAATGGTGCTGATTCTGTATTCACCTTTCGTGTCACCACGTTGCTAAAAGAAGGCCCCAGTTGTCTAGCCGACACCTACACCCATCCCATATGGACTACTCCAATGTTGGGTCAGCAGCCCGGCTCAGGGGAGCCCGTGCGCGCATCATGTTTTTTTGGAAAAAAACAATATGGAGGTGTTTGAATGACCATAGTTCCGATAAAATACAAGCCGGCTGACAAGTACGAGGAAAGATCGTTCAATGCCATGGTGCTCCTGATAATCATCAGCGTGGCGGCGATGGTCTTCGGGCTGGCGCTGGATGCGCTCGGCGTTTCCTACGCCAGCTTCTTCCTGCTCTACGGCACCCTGAGCGCGGACCTGCTCCTCATAGGCTGGGGGCTTGCGAACCTGCTCGCCCACGTGGAGCTGCAAAAGGAGGCAAAGGCGTGAGGCACCCCGAGCAGTGCGTCCAGAACGGCATGGTCTACTGCTCCAAATGCCACGAGCTGTGGCACAAGTGCAAATGCAGGGAGGGGAAAGAACAATGATAGAAGTTTACATACTATCGCTCCTAGGCATTGGTTTTATTGTTGGATGGATTAGTGGATTCCTTACATGCCAAATTAATAAAGCCCTCAAAAAATCCAGAGCCAAGCCGGAGGGGTCTTAGATGGAAAACACCATCTTTACACTTCTTGCAGACCCTTGGTTCCAAGGCATACTAATAATGATGCCTATTTCATATGCAGTTGCTTATTTCATTTCAAAAAAAGACCGCAAGGAAACAATGAAAGAGGTACTCAGAGTCAACGGTTGCAACAATCTCGCAGAACTTCAAGCAGTATTAGATGGGAAAGCCAAGCCGGAGGAGTCGCCATGATCTTAGACCTCTGGTTCGCCATTGTCGGGCTGCCCCTCCTCATCTTCTTCATGGGCGTCGTAACCTACTGGGCGGCAAGGATGGGGGACTGCGATTGAGCAGCGACCCCGGCTTGGCGAGGCGCATCTTCCGCAAGATGCCCGTCTGGTTCAAGGTGTGGTACGCCAACAGGCGGTTCCGCAGGAGGCTCACCGGGCTTGACGCTGCCCATATCTTCGACCACCACTTGGGCGGGCAACCCTCCAGCCTCGCCTTCGGCATCGTTCACTTCAACGCCCCTGACTACCTCCTCCTCAACATTCGCCGCTTAGCGAGGCTCTACCCGCGCAGCCGGGTCTACGTGCTGGACAACGGCAGCGATGCCAACGTCTGGTCCCGGCTAATCCTCGACCTCAGCCACTGCCCCTGCGTTTCCTATTACAAGGCGGGTGGCGAGTCGGAGCACGCCGTAGGGCTCCAGTTCGTCCTCGGCGAGTCCGCCAGGAACGGCGACCGCCACCTCTGCCTTCTTGACCAAGACTGCCTCCTCATAAACCCCATAGACCCCTTGCTGGAGTATTTCAGCCAGGGCATCGCGCTCATAGGCCCCACTTATTTCCACCGCCCTGGCAAAATCCATTCGTCGCTGGCAATCCTCCAGCCCCAGGCTATCTATGCCCTGTTTGGGGAAAAGGCGTTCACGTACTGCCAGACCTACACCGAGCCCATGTTCGGGCTGAGCGAGCGCCTCGCCGGGAAGGTGATGTGCCTTGAGCACCGCTTCAACGACCCCCACCCGTACATAAGCACCTACCTCTACGGCGGCGTGCCGATAGCCTACCACGGCTGGTACTCCTCGCGGACCTTCGGGATGGGCGAGGGCGACCTCCTCGACGGCGACGCCAAGAAGGTTGCCGACGTCCGCTCGTGGCGCCAGCGCAACTATGAGTTCATGAAGGAGGCGCTGAAGTGAAGGTCGACGCAATAATCTGCACTAAATCGCCCGAGAACATCCGCCCGGAGCTGCTCGACACCCTCCGCACCGCCAGGTGGTGCCGCTGCGTGATAGTGGAAACATCCAAGCCCCTGAGCGTGGCGAGGATCGTAGCTGCAAGGAAGGCAACAACTGCCATCATCTTGGAAGCCGACGACGACATAAGCACCCCCCAGGGCGTGCCGGAAAAGCTGATTCCCTATTTCGACGATCCCAAGGTGGTGGCTGTCAGCACACAAGCCTACGACATGAACAAGCACTGGCTGGCGTACCGGAAGGCGCTCTACGAGCTGTACCCCAACCACCATGAAAGGGAGGGCAACTTTGACAACCGGCTGTTCCTCATACGCAGGGACTTCATGGCATCGCTGAACCCGCCAAAGTGTTTCTACTGCGAGGACGCATGGCTCCACTGGCACGTGCGGAAGTGCGGTCTGCGCTGGGTCCACCTTCCATACATGGGCGTCAAGCATTATCCGCATTACAGGTCGTGGGCGCCGTGGGGCTACTGGGCGCAGAAGCTAGGCATCGTGGAGCGGTCGCCCCTCATCGCCTTCCCCGGCAGGCTGCTGGTTTCGTATATTGGTTTTTTGCACACGCTCGACCCGAGGACGCTGCACTTCGGGATGAAGTTCGCCGTGCAGTGGTTTAGTGGATGGATTACCGCAAAACTGGATGGATATTGAATGAGCAACATACCAAAAAAATGTAAGTTATTCCATAAATGGGTCGTCGACGAAGGCCCAAGCGAAACCCGTATTTGTTCCAAATGTGGTCAAACCCAAGCACATTATACAGGTCTGGGCGAATTTGGTCTTGAACCAAAAGCATACTGGTGCGACTGCTCATACGATGAATATCTGAAATGGAAAGCACGAAACCAAATTGAGCTTGAAGAGCTTGCTAGGGAGCGAATAGCAACAATAACCAAGGAAGGCAACGACCGGAAGAAGGCGCTTGAATCGTTGAGGGGGTCTGCCCCATGACCCAATACTGGGTGAAGTACCCCAAGTGGCACCGCAAGTTCCGCTTCTACCCCGGCTATGAGCCGCTATACGCTTGGTGGAGGCAACGCTTCGCAAGGCGCTACGGCATGGCGGTCAACGTCGCCGTCGGGCTGCTCGACCACTTCCACTGCCCGCTGACCCGCGTGGAAATCGAAACCCTCAACAGGTGCAACAACGACTGCTCCTTCTGCCCCGTCGGGGTCGGGAGGGACACCCGCACCCTCGCCTACATGCCCGATGTGCTGTACTCGAAGATCATCAACGAGCTGAGGGACGCCGGCTACAAAGGGGGGCTGTACATCTCGTCCAACAACGAGCCGCTCATGGACTCCCGCATAGTCCAGCGGGTGAGGGAGGCGAAGGAAAAATGCCCCGAGGCGAAGACCGTGATCTACACCAACGGCCTCCTCCTCAAGCCCGAGCACCGCGCCATGCTCCCGTACCTGGACACCATGATGCTCGACAACTATGCGGACGACCTCAGGGTGCTCCCGCCGATCCGCAGGTTCCTTGAGCTGCTTTCGCAGGAGGAAGCGGACCGCATAGTGCTCCTCATGCGCTACAAGCACGACGTCCTCGACACCCGTGGGGGACAGTCGGGCACCCGCCCCCACAAGCCGACGATAGCCTGCTCCTGCACCAACCCCTTCAGCGAGCTGGTGATAACGCCCACCGGCGAGGCTTCCCTCTGCTGCCAGGACGTCTTCTGCAAGTACCCCATGGGCAACGTCGCCACCAGTAGCATAAAGGAGGTCTGGCACGGGGCGAAGTTCGCGGAGGCGCGGAGGCTGCTGCTTGAGCGGTGCCGCGAAGCCTACCCCATCTGCCGGGAGTGCGACTTCATACGGAGCACGCCGGTGGTCGACGAAGACCTGCGGACATACGTGCCGGTGAGGATGGAGGGGCTTCCGAAATGAATGGAGGTGAAAAAAACATGAAGAAAATTACTAACGAAGACGAGTTAGAAAAAACAATAAAGAACATTCAAGAACAATGGGCACAAGTAGAGGAATACCGATCCACGCATCCAAAAGAAAAATATCCCTACCTAAAAATAAAAAAAGAATCTATTGAAACACCAATAACTTTTGATTTTAGCGGAAACTGCACCATACGGAGGCGCAAAAAAGTCTACGAAGTTCCAGAAACAGCCATCCCTTTACCTTTTGACGGATTCATAGGACCATGGAAAAAGGACGAAAAGACAAACGAGGAAATCCAAGACAAAACAACTTCGCCATATTTTACTAATCTTGCAGGTATCCCCATGCTGCATTTACCAAATATGGACATCACTTCACTAGATAAGGAAGCCTATGTCAAAGGGCGAATCGTCATAGATATTATCGAAAAACCAAGGAGTGATTTAGAATGAAAATCCTCTTCATCAACACCATCGACGAGCGCCGCAAGATTCCCGGCGTCACCAACATCCCCCAGTTCGGCACCCTGTACATAGCGTCCTACCTCACCGCGCATGGCTACAAGGACAGGGACATCGAGGTGCGCGAGTGGGGACACTTGCACGAGGATGCCTTCCGGCGCATCAGCCCCGACATCGTTGGCATATCCAGCATAACCCAGCACTTCAACATAGCGAAGGCGATAGCCCGGCGCATCAAGGAGCTTGACCCCAACTGCACCGTCGTCATGGGCGGGTTCCACATCTCGGCGCTCCCGCAGAACCTCACCGAAGACATGGACTTTGCGGTAATCGGCGAGGGGGAGCAGACCTTCCTTGAGCTGGCTGATTACCTTGGGGGCAGGGGCGGGTTCGGCGACCATCTCAGCATCCCCGGCTTGGCGGCATGGGTGAACGGCAAGGTTGTCCAAACGCCCCCGCGCAAGCCCATCGACCCCCTCGACAGCATACCCCCGCCAGCCCGCCACAAGATAAAGTACGATGATACCATGACCCACACCATCGTCACCAGCCGGGGGTGCCCATACCACTGCAACTTCTGCAACTCCGCCGCCTTCTGGAAGACCGTCCGCTACCACAGCGCGGAGTACGTCGCCCGCGAGCTTGAGGCAATCCGCGACCAGTACCACCCCATCATCGTCAGCATAAGCGATGATTTGTTCGCCACCAACAAGCCCCGGCTGAGGGAGCTGGCGCAGATAATCGGCAAGCGTGGCATCCGCTTCCCCAACGGGCTCATCTGCTCGGGCAGGGCGAACCTCATGGACGCCGAAACAGCGAACCTGCTCAAGCAGATTGGTGTCCGAACCGTCAATTTCGGTCTGGAATCTGGCAGCCAGAAGGTACTTGACTATGTGAAGTACGGCACCGTCACCGTGATCCAGAACCAGAAGGCAATAGACCTCGTGAAGGCCGAGGGGATGGAAACCTTCGGCACGTTCATGATGGGCATCCCCGGCGAGGATGTGCACGACCTGGCGGACACCTACACCTTCATACAGCGGTCGGGGCTCACCGCCTTCGAGATGTACATGCTCGTCCCCTTCCCCGGCACCGACCTGTGGGAAG
>ERZ869925.557-NODE-557-length-25862-cov-4.717054_pt1 | contig 25862 bp, 29 predicted proteins | sample MGYA00579311_ERZ869925 | MGnify/ENA primary metagenome ERZ869925 (study PRJEB32216, sample SAMN09231817) | wastewater metagenome | place: USA: Maryland | collected 2016-07-30 | study: EMG produced TPA metagenomics assembly of the PRJNA472060 data set (Reclaimed...
TAGATTTGGGTCAGAGGGCGGCACGGGCATCAAGAGCCACACCGCTATTCCAAACGGATACCTTCACCCTTATACGTGGGCAATGCCTCGTACTGGTGGGGGTATGGCTTCCTACAAACAGTTATCTGCGGCAATATCTGAAACAACTCAGAATCTTGTAGGCGGCATTAACGCTGTCGCGGCACTATCGGGAAATATTTCAACAACCGACGCACAACTTGACCAAATCGTCGCATTGATAGCGGCCCTCTCTGCAAGTATTTCGACTACCAATGCCGAACTCGCAGCAACTCTTGAAATGATCGCCAACGGAATAACAGCCAGTGGAACCCTAACTGATGCTGATGTAAGTGCTCTAGCCTATTTAGTTTCGGCCTTGTCCGGATCAGGCTCATTTACTCTGGTCGATAACTTTTCGACAGCTGCCATGTCTGCTGACATCTCATCTGTCACCGAGCTATCCCCTGACAGTCTTGCGACAGCAGTTTTGGATAACTCTGAAGTGGAGGACACCCTAAGTGTGCGGGAAGCCCTTAGGTTAATTTCGGCAGCAGTTGCAGGAAAACTATCGGGTGCTGCGGGTACTACGGTCACAATTAGAAACGCAGTAGCGGATGACAAAGACCGTATCGTGGCCACTGTTGATTCTAATGGCAATAGAACAGCAATCACCTATGACGTGACTTGATGTTTGCTGGACGCTTTTTTGCCAAGAACATGTTCGCGGGAAGGTACTACCCCCCAACGTCGGCAGGGGGAAGCCCGGACATGGAGGCATCTCTTTTTGGGAATGGCGCACTTAGCGGGACGCTAACTTATCTTGGGCTTGCTCCGAGAACTAGAACTTTAATGCGTGTAGGGAGTTAAATGAAGGTTACAGTTTGTCGAGTTTGGGATCGGGGGGAGGTCACAGCCTTTTGTTCCGATCAGGTTGTCGGTGCCGAGATGGAACTCGATTCCTTCCTCCATGTTCTCCTCTATGAGGCCGGGATACTGGACCCTAAGATCGTTCAAGCCATCATCGGGACGGCCCCCCGCGTCCTCTCTCGCATGAAACAAGAGACAGCTAAGGTCGTCTTGTAGTTTCCCCCGTCGTTCTCCCTCCGGGATTCTCTCGCTCTTCGCCTCTTGGAAACCACTCCCGGATCTCTCTTTCGTGCTCTGGCCTCCCTTTATGGACGAGATCTTCTCCTCTGCCTGGGAATTACTTTCCATGGCTACCTGTCTTTTCTCCCTTGTCCCCCGCTGTGCCACGGGCCTCTCATCGAGATTTGAGCGTCGTGCTACCTCTGGCCCCACCCCAGCCCCGCAAAAATATTGCACCCCATCTAAACTCTGGTAATGTAACACCATGGATGAGCAGGATGAATTTAACGAAGTTGCGTCAGACGAAGAACAATCTTGGGGAGATAAAATGCTCATCCCAGGTCATCCTCTTCGACCCCGGCATAAGAAACTCGCTGAATTAGCTGCTGCAGGTCGCACAAACAACGAAATTGCAAAAGATCTTTCCTACACACCTTCCAGAGTTTCAATTTTACTCAGCAATTCCCTCATCAAGCAGGAAATCGAACGCATTCGGGATCGCATTTACGAGGACACCAAGAAAAGACTTAAAGATCTCACGGGTCCAGCACTTGATGAGATCGAACGCTGTCTTACAGACGGGACGAATCGCTACAAAGAGAACCTCAAAGTCGAGACCGCTCGCTGGCTAATAGAGAAAGTTGACGGTCGTGCGGTTCAATCCATCGAACTGGGCCAAAATACGCTTGCCTCCCTGATGGACCGTCTTGACGCACTCAAATCTTCAGGACAAACGTCCGCATTACCTGAGGTTGAACGTCCTCCAACTGCAATTGAGGGCGAGTTTCGCGAAGTAACTGAGCAAGTCACCCCCAAATCAGAGGAAGATCTACTCTCCGACTGGGTCCTAAACTTCAATTCCGCGAAAAAATAGCTAGATTTCCCCTTCCAGCTCTCCTAATCTGGCCCTATCCAATTATTACAGGGTAAAAAAGTAACACCTCGGGGGAGTTAAGCTTAAAATGTCTGATCAAACGTCAGCGGATGGTAAAGCCGTTACCTATAGTGAATTCAAGGAACAATACGAGGCAAATACCTTTCGTTTTTTCCAGGATATTTGGATAGAGAACACGAAACAGGCTAAAAAAAGATTCGGTTCTTTCGCTGATTTTGGAGTTGGCAAATTACACGGATTAATTCCCCATAAGCCTGCCGTTATTATCGGCTCAGGTCCCTCACTCACTAAAAATTACGCAGAACTCCTGAGGGCAAAAAAACAGGGTATCACTACAATCTCTTGTCTTCATAATTACCCCTATCTTTTAGATCGCGGAATAGTTTGCGACTATTACGTAACCATAGATGCGCTTGAGTTGGTAACGAATCAAATATCCGACGGCGGAAAAGAATCCCGGGATTATTACATTGAATCCACAAAAGATAAAAAGTTAATCGCAGCAACTTGGACCCATCCTCGTGTGTTTGAAGACTGGAAGGGATCTTTTTACCTGGCTAACATTCCCCAAGGTCATGCCTACATTGACAGCACTATTCAATCTATCGAATCCTTCAACACTAACATCGCAACAGGCGGAACTGTCCTCGGCGCTGCTTTCTACATAGCTAAAATGATAATGGGTGCAAATCCTATTTGTTTCGTCGGGGCAGATTTTGCATTTACTCCGGAAGGTAAGTACTACGGATGGGATTACGATCCTTCATTTGAGCAAGCTGCGGATGCATCTCGGGATCACATAGATATTTATGGAAAAGTAGCTCGGACAACAGCGGGTTATTTTGCAATGAAATATTGGTTCGACAAAACCTGCTCTGAGATTCCCGGACTTTACATTAACTGCACTGAAGGCGGAATTTTAGGCTCGTACGAATTCGGAAATCTCGCTTCTATTCAGCAGATGCCACTTAAAAACTTTTTTCGCATGTATCGCGCCTATCAGTTCACAAAAAAACAATGTCAGGACCCTGCGACGCCAGACGGTAAGGTCCGATTCTAATGGAACTAAATCAGGATCCTCTTATTCGATACAAACAATTGCGCGACGATCCCTGGCTCTTCCTGAAACATTGTGTATACACACTTGATGAAGTTGACGAAAAAAATCCCATCAAACCTTACCCGAGTAATTTCGCTTATTGTTACTTGCTCGTCAGAATGTGGCAGTCGCACAAAAAATTAGCCGTTCCCAAATCACGTCGAATGACAGTCTCCTGGACCTTCATTGCTCTCACAGTCTGGGACGTAATATTTCACAAGGGACGAAGCTGGGCCTTCACCTCAAAGAAAGAAGAAGATGCGAAAGAACTAATTGAACGCGCTGAATTCATACTGAAGCACATTCCGTCTGAAATATTGTCCCCGGATCTCATTCCCAAAATTAAGAACGGGAAGATGCAGACTTCTCCTCCCGTGTTGGAATTCCCGGAAGTTAGTTCTAAGATCCAAGGTTTCCCTCAGGGGGGTAACCAGCTTCGTCAGCGCGGATTCTCCGGAATCCTTGAGGATGAATGCGCTTTCCAGGAAGAGAGCGAAGATACTTACGCTGCTGCCGAACCTACCATCAAGGGCGGCGGACGAATGATTAAAGTCAGTTCACGTGCAATCGATGACGGCGGATTTTTCAAGAAAATTGTTTTTGACAAACTCGACGCTCCTGATACAAGGTTTCCCGAAATTCCACCCGTAGCAATTCAAACTCCAATGGAAGGGGTTACGGTGTGGAAAAATCCACGTAATGAATTCTTAGTAATAGATCTTCATTACACGGCAAACCCCGCTAAACGCGGAGAGGAATTTAAAGATGCCCTCAGACGGACCCTTCCCATTCGTAAATATCAAATGGAATATGAGAAATCCTGGGAGACCTTCTCCGGTAAACCAGTTTATGAGGATTTCAACGAGCGAATTCACGTCACTCCCATAAAGCCAAAAGTGCAGATTGGTCTTCCACTCCTTTTAGGATGGGATTCATCGGGTCTCACGCCCGCCTGTGTAGTGGCGCAACTTCAGGGGGATGTCTTATTTGTCATTCGTGAAATAATTGGAATAGGGATGGGAGCTGTTCGTTTCGTCCCGCATGTAATCTCGGAGATTCGTCTGAATTACCCCCAGATAACTGACATATCAGCGCAGACAATATCTTTCTTTGACCCCGCGGCATTCCGTAAAAATGAAGTAACAGAACAGACCTATCTACAAGAAATGAATAACGGCGGATTCAAACAAGTCCGACCCGGTCCTATGGGATGGGATAAGAGACGTGAATCAGTAACGGAGTTGCTAGTCGGGCTAATCAGGGGCGTTCCGAAGATTCAAATTTACGACAGGGATTGCCCAATCCTCATAGCAGGATTCAAGGGTGGATTTCGCTACACAGATGGGGTCTCAGATTCAGAGCCCGATAAGGTTCGTCCCATTAAAGACATCCACTCTCATCCGCACGATGGACTTCAATATCTCGCAGGCGGATTACGTTCCTACAAGGCGACAAATTACAATTATGACATAAAAACACCTAACTACGGATTCCAAAAAGATTCCGACATGACACCAAAAGCAAGGGGGAATTATGGCCGAATCGGCAACGGATAAACAGGTTATTGATTGGATTATGAGCTGTCGTGAGGAGGCCTCCGAAGCTAAGCGCGACCGTATGTCACGCAATAAAGATAATTACGACATGTATCATCTTAAACATGATTTCAGTCACAAATTAGCGGGACAAAGCACTGAAGTCCTTTCCAAACAAAGTATGGCTGTTGAGCAAATTAAATCCTTCTTTCAGCAAGCTCTCGTTGATATTGGGGAATGGTGGAAAGCTGACGCCTGTTACCCCGATGCGGAAGAGGGAATGCTAATTCGTCCCCATGAAGTAACTAAGCTCACAAACTACATGCTCCAAAAGGCAAACTATTTCAGTCACGTAGGAAACTCAATCCAGGCGGCCCTGCTCGGCTCCTTAGCGATTTCAAAAACATACGGTTGTGCATCTCCCAAACCAAGATTCGTTTCACGTAAGAAGGGAAGAGGTAAGAGCCTTAAACGTTGGATCGAAAAGATCGAGGATCAAACTTGGGAGATGAAATTCGAAGTTGTACGACAAGAAAATTATTACCCGGATCCTTCGGGAAAGTGGCTCTATGAAATTGAGGACATGTGGGTTGATTATCATGAAGTTCTTAAGATGGCTCAAGGTGAAGAAGCTATTTATGACCTCGAAATGGTCAAGCAATTGCCTAAGGGATCAATCTCAGATGCGGATCAGGAATTTGACTCCGCCCGCGAGACCGGACAAAATACTTACTCCTCTGGACATCGTCCCAAAGTAAAATTGACTGAGTATTGGGGAACGATTCTTGATTCGACTTCAGGTGAAGTTATTTTCGAGAACATCGTAGCGACAGTCGCTAATGATACTTACCTCATTAGGAAACCCGAGCCCAATCCGCTTTGGCATCAACGTACTCCTTACTCAGTAAGCCCCCTAATGGAAGTCGCAAATTCTGTCTGGCATAAAGCACCGATGGATTCACCCACTCAGCACAATCGAGCCCTCATCGAACTTTACAACTTGCTCGTTGATGCAGCGATGCAAGAAGTTCATGCAGTAAAGCAGATTAGAAAAGACGCTCTAGATAATCCTGCCCAGGTTGAGAATGGAATCAAACCAGGAACTACTTTAGCTGTCAATTCCATGCTCCCCATAGGCGGGAAAGTAATGGAAGACGTAACTACAGTTAAGATTCCGCCCGAAGCTCTCAATATTTTCCAGGTAATGAACCAGGAATTCAACGCCTCAGCCCTCACTAATGATCTTCGTCAGGGAGTAATGCCCTTTCGCGCAGTCAAGGCGACTGAAGTTGTTGAAGCCAGTCAGACCATTACCTCGGTATTCCAGGGTATCGCTAAGAACTACGAATCCCGTCAATCCACTCGGGAACTCGAACTAGCTTGGATGACTACAGCGCAGAACTGGGACAAGATTTCAAAAGAGGAATTTGTCTCCCTGTTTGGTTCCCAGCGCGGAGAGGAACTCAGTCAAATGAGCCCTCAGGATGTTTTCGCTGCCACAGTGAATGGCGTTAAATTCAAAGTCTTCGGAATCTCACTCACTCTCAGTAAGGCTCAGGACTTCCGAAAACTCACGACCCTACTTCAGACCATTGGAGCTGCTCCTGCCCTTATGGAGGAATACCTTAAGAAGTATGACCTCGGTAAGTTACTGGGTGAAATTATGCGAGCCCTTGATCTCGACACGCATAAACTTGAGATCCCCCGTGCTGTTCAAATGACAATGGAGAATCCTCAAGAAGGCGCTCCCGTTGAAGGTGCTCCTAATCAAATGAGCCAACAGCCCGGTGCAGGATCAGGTTCTCTGGCAGATATGATGGGAACTCCGCAACTTCCACAAACTGAATTCCCCGGATCTCCTGCATTAATCGGAGGCGGTAACATATGACCGAGCAGGAGAGAAACGAGGCGAGGCACTTCTTCCTTGCCGCTCCAATTCTGCTGCCCCTTCTGGAACGCAGAAAGAAGGATGCGATTAACCGCTTAATGGTTAAGCATCGTGAGGGCGATACCAGATTTGACACTCTGGTTGCAGAGATTGCAGTCCTCACAACATTAGAAGCTGAGATAAATACGAAATTAAAAATCTATGAAACTTTGGAGGCTAAAAAATGACAACCCCAGATACAGAACCTACTGGAACATTAGCGCAACTTGCCCAGGTTAGATCACAGAATGCAACACAAGCTAAGACTGGGGAGGAGCAAACAACGGAGGAAGTGATTGAAGCTAAAACAGAGGAAGTCCCCGCGCAGGAAGTTGTCGAAGCGGCTCCTCCTGCTCCAGCCGAAGAAGATGGGGACATTAAAATCGGAGATAGAACGTTTAAAACTTCTGCTGAAGCAGTTAAGTATGCTGAGCAGTTAATACACGAGAAGGAAATCGCAGAGGCCCATTCAATGGGAGTGCAAGAAGCACTTGCTGCATCTCGTGTTGCACCTGTCGCAGAAGTTAAGGAAGAGGAAGATTTCGAGACTAAGTTCTACACAGATCCCAAGGGAACACTAAAGCAACTTGAGGAATCTGCCGTACAAAAAGCTACGCAGAAGATTAAAGCCGAACAACAAGTCGAGGATCAATGGCGAATGTTCGATGAGGAGAATCCGGACCTCGCGGGACAACGTTCAATCGCTCAACTCACCCTGCAGGAGAACTGGGAAACTATCGGAAAGATGACTGATATTCCGAAAGCTCGAAAACTTCTCGCTACCAAAGTTCGTGCAAAATTCCAAGAATGGGCGGACCGTTCGAAACCTCGGACTGAACTCCCTAACAGGGGCGGACAGGTCGTAAGTTCTGGCTCGCAAAGTGTAACACCTACGACCCAGACTAAAAAAGAAGAAAAGCCTCTTGATTTTGCGGCTCAGCTAAGGGCTAATAGGAAACGTTAGAGGAATGCAGAACCGCCTGGGGCGGAAATTCTCATGGGGGAGAAAAATTAAATGGCACAACATACTTGGGTAAATGATGGACCCTCAGGCGTTTATAAGAATCACGACCTGAGCGCAAAAATCCGTATGGCTTCTATTAAAGAAGCTAAATTCATGCAATTCGTTAAACCCGAAGAAGGTTACGGCAAGAAGAAGGGCGAGAGCGTAACAATTACTCGCGTTTCTAACATTACCGTTCCCTCCTCTGACGTTCTGAACGAGCAGATGCGGATTCCTGAGGACACCTTGTCTCTCAGCACCCAAGCTGTGACTGTAAGTGAGCGGGGACGTTCAATCCCTTACACCTCTCTCAGTCTTGATCTCGCAAGCTTCGACCTGGAGAACGCCATCCAGAAGAAGCTCAAAGACCAATTGAAATTGAACATGGATATCGCTGCCGCTACTGCCTTTAAGGACGGTCAAATCTTGGCCATCCCCACTGGTATCGCAGCTACCACGTTTGAGACTGACGGTGCAGCTTCTAATACTGCCGCATCTAACCTCAACATGTATCATGTAGAGCAAATCAGAGATTATATGTACTCAACTCTGAACATTGCCCCCTACGCAGACGACGATTATGTCTGTATCCTGGTCACACAAGCCAAACGCGGTCTCTTAAGAGATCCAGCCTGGGTTGACTGGAAGAAATACACTGATCCCAAAGCTAAATTTAACGGCGAAGTTGGACGTATTGAAAACATCCGCTTCGTTGAGACTAACCACACTTCAGCCCTCGCTCAGGACCTCGGAACTGGCGACGTAATGGGTGAAGCAGTATTTTTCGGCGAAGATCCCGTTGTAATGGGTGTAGTCGAAGATCCTCACCTGCGTGCTAAAGAGAGCGAAGATTATGGTCGCTCCAAAGGTGTTGCCTGGTACGGTATCTATGGATTTGGGCAGGTGTGGACTGATTCGGCTAACGCCGGTGAAGCCCGCGTCGTTTACATGACTTCAGCGACATAATAGGGGAGATATAAATGAGCTACGTAAATAAAAGTGGTCTTGGTTATTTGGTTCGGGCAAGCGCTGCCTTTGATACCGCTGAAACTTTAACTGCCGCTGCTGCAGTTTACGGTGAATATTATGTCACCAAACCCTGCGCAGTTAGCGGATTTCGGTTCATCGTAACTACTGCAATCGGATCTTCTGTTGCTCCGGTTGTAGAGCTCAATCGCAGACCTACCCCCGGATCTAGCTCCGGCGAGGTCTTGATTGATCAGATTACGATTCCCGTTGAAACTGCTGCCGGTAAGGTTATGGTAACTCGCTTCGCTCCCGTTCAACTGAACGTTGGCGACAGCTTGAGTTTCGAACACGTAACCTCCACTGCCACAGGCGGCGCTGGTTTCTACGATGTAGAACTCGAAGTTGACGAAGAAGTTGACGGAAACCAAAGCGACTTGATCGTTAGCGCCTAATTAAGGAGAGCTTAAATGGCTGATATTGCTTCTGGCGATGTGACTTACACCATGATCACGCAAAGAACCTTAGGGGATTCTCGCAAATCCAATCTGGTTCGCATGACTTTTGGTGACGGCGCTCTAACTTATCCCGCTAACGGGATTCCCATTTTAAAGGGTAAGTTAGGTTGCCCCACTGTTATCGAAAGCTTGATTGTGGTTGATCAAGGCACTTCAGCTTATCGATTTCAGTACGATCAAAGTGCTGAGAAGTTAGTTTTAATTAACCCTTCTCATACTCATGCTCTTCATTTTAATAACGCTGATGTGGCCGACGGTGCTACAACTCGTGTAAACGTTGGAACTAATTTAATGGGTGCCGGAACGGGATCTGATATTGCGGTAGCTGGCGTTCAAAATACGTCGGGTGCTGGCGGTATCGTAGCTGTTGCACTTGCCGAAGCATCGGCTGTTGCAATCGCCGCCCAGACAATCGAAGTCGAAGTAGTCGGCTGGTAAGGGAGATCATGAAGCAAGATTTATACAACGATCCTAAAGAGGTTAAAAAGGGATTTGACCTCCAGGTTACTTTCAGGGATGAAAAGACTGGCGTAGTAACTCATACGGACCCTTACGTCCTTCGCGTCGTAAGCGGAACTAAGTATTGGGAACGTCCTGCTGGTTCGGGTAATATTTTTAATGCTAAAGGCGAAGCCATTGGTCGTTGGGAGAAGAATGCTTTCGTTCCCAATGCAAAACACGTGGCTTATGCTCCTCCCGAGACACGGGATCAAAAACTTGCACGTGAAATTGCGGAAACTAAATCGCAAAATGAAGTTCTCATGAAGGAACTTGAATCACTGCGGGCTGAACAAAAAAAGAAACAGGGGAGCTAAGTCTCTCCTTAAGGGGGAAACTTGGCTCAGTTTCGCACTACTGCTGACATAATGGACCTTGCCCTAACTAACGGTGGCGAGGTTACAAGCGGCACTTCACCTTACGAAACTCAACTTCTCAACTATCTTAACCGTGTTCATTTCACACTCGTTGCAGGTGGAACCATTCCAGTTGGGAAGGATTCAACTGTCGAGATAGATGAAGTGTGGCCATGGTCTCGAGCTTCTCGTCCTATTATTGTCGAGCTTCAGCCTAAGTATAATACAGGAACTGTGACCCTTACTTTGGGATCTGAATCTGGAACTTTCTCTTCAGCACCTTCTGAATCCCTTTCCGGGTATCACATTCGCGCAATCGGCAAAGAAGAAGTTTATAAGATCGTAAGTCACACTGCTGCAACTACGGCATTTGAACTCGATTCAGCTTATGCTGATACAGGCGGATCCGGATTAAGTTACGAAGCATTTAAAATAGACTATGAACTGGTCCCCAGTTATCTGGTAATCGACGCCGGCAATATTAACCTTCAATTTCAAAAGGTTGCAGGGGTCACGCTTACAGCTACCTTAACTGCAGGTACCTACACGCCCTCTCAACTAGCTACCCATGTTGCAGCAGCAATGACAACTGCAGCGGGCGGGCCCACTATTACGGGAGCTTACTCAGCTGTAACTCGTAAATTCACACTGACCTCGGATCTCGCCGGGGCGACAGCATTTTACATTGTCGGGAATGGCACTCAGTCCGGCTTCTCAGCTCATCGTCTCCTGGGTTATGACGATGATACGTCAGCAGCTTCGGCAGCTTCACATACTAGCACCTATGTTCTAGGTGGAATGTGCCGACTTGTTGAACCCGTCCGAATCCATAAGGGAAGTGGCGGTCATTTAAGTCTGATTGATTCTGAGACACTGACAAGGGACTACCCTCTTGCCGGTACCACGGAAGGACAACCTAGTTGCTTCTCAATTATAGAAGAGCGTTCTGACGGAACATTTGTAGCTCGCTTTAATGGATTTCCGACTGAGAAAACTCGCATTGAAGTTGAGTACGTCCCCATCCCACGTGATCTTAAGGATAACTCCTCTTCTATTCCACTAATCCCGAGAAAGCATGTTGACGTTCTCGAGGATGCAGCGACATTTTATCTCATGCTTAATAAGAACGATGACCGCTCCCCGATTTATGCCCAGCTTATGCAGGGCAAGTTGAAAGCGATGATTTCACAGAATCGTGGAGCATTACTCAGGGGCGGAGACAACTTCGGACAGCTGATCCCACGTCGAGATAAACTCAACACCCGCAGACGTAAGTTAATTTTCGGATACGAGGCGGATTGATGGCCTACTCAGGTCAGCAGGCTCACATTTCACTTGGTCAGTTGGGTCTCCTGACGGACGTTCCGAGCGGAGAAATCCCGAGGGGTGCCCTCATTCGCGCTGACAATATCAGCTTTGAGACGGGATTTATTACTAAGGCTCCCGGATCTCTTCGTTATAATTCAAGTCCTCTTCCCGCTGGCATTGTCGGTCTCATTGATTGGTGGCCAAATGTAGTTACTCAACGTCTCATTGCAGCTTGCGCTAACGGTTCCATTTATAGGGACATCGGGGACAAATTATTCTCCTCGAACACTGCAATCGCTACTGGTCTCGGTACCCTTACGCCTCGCTGTATGTTCGTCGAGGGCGGGCAGGAAACATCTTCTCGAACACGTAAGTTATTTTTCTTCTCGGGCAATAACCAACTTAAGGTACTTGATGCTGACGGCACTTCATTTGCTAACGTTGCAAGTCCCGCGTCTGACTGGACAACTCCAAATTATCCTACTGTTGGAGTAGTCCACCGGAACAGACTTTGGGCCTTCATGAAACAGAGGTCTTACGCCTCAGATACGGGAAACCATGAGACATTTACGGGCGGAACAATTATTACGCAAAACATATTTCCCGGTGAAGGCGGAGATATTGTGGGCGTACACGTATTTAAGGGACGTCTTTTCGCCTTTAAAGAAGGCGGTTATGTTTACTATCTCGATGATTCTGATACCGATTCTGATAATTGGAATTGGCGCAAACTTGCTTCTAATTTTGGTCTCGCTTCTCCACATGGAATAATTGAAGCGATTAATGACCTCATTGCTGTGAATGAATCAGGGTCCCCGATTTCATATAATGCGACTAATGCCCTTGGGGAGATTGAATCAGCTGATATCCTTCGAACCCTCCAAATTGAGAATTACTTTCGAAATAGTACGTCTGTCTCAGGCGTTAATGTCATGCATGGTCTTTACTACGAGGCAAAGAAGCAAGTTTTCTTCACTTGGCGGACTGGATTTCAGGTCAATAATGACACCTTATTTCACATTGATCTGAACAGAGAGAGACCTCGTCCTGCATTCTGGTCAAAGGACAATGCTGACTGTCTGGCCCTTCGAAAGGACATCTTTAAAATCAAGCGTCCTATCTACGGTTCTGCAGACGGTTATGTTTACCTCATGGACCAGGAAGATCGACTTGTCGGTGGATCCGCCTACTCAGGCGAATTCAAAATAGGTCATACGGATCTTAGATTCCTGGATGAGAAACTCGCCCACATGAATAAATTATGGGATTACCTGGCGGTTGAGTTTCAGCCCCAGGGATCGTGGAATCTAGAAGTTGACGTATACATTGATGGAACATTCTCGGAGACAATTAGCTACCTAATGGATGTCAGGGACGACGGTCTGGGGACCTTTACACTCGACACGGATCCGTTGGGTAGGGAAGAAACTCAGACAATCCAGAAGCCGCTCCACGGATCGGGGCGGCAAATTTCATTTCATTGCAGGCAGGCTGGATCAAATCAGAACTTTGCTTTAGCTTCATTTACGATAGGCTTTAGAGTAAGTGATCAAAAAGCAAGTAAGGCTTAAGGGGGAATTATGCCAGGTCTTTTTTCGCGGATTAAAACTTGGGTCTCAACTGAAGACGTAACTTACTCAGATCTCAATGCTGAGTTTGATAACGTATTGACAAACTTTGTTCCCCTCATGATGGATGACTATTCGACTAACGTTACCCAGATGCAGGTAGTAACTGATCCAGGTGAAGTCGGAACAGAATCCCTTGCGACTACTCTCGCGGGAGAACTTGCCCGTCTTCGTCAGATGCTCAAGGAAATTACAGGTAAGGATTATTGGTACGAAACTCCAGTTGCTTCGCTTGCTGGCTTATCCTCTGCCGTAGGTACGACAGGATTTACTGCTAATCGACTTGTATCAGGTCGGATGCGCACTGATTCTGACTACCCCATCTTCTTGGTTCCAAATGGAGCCGCTCGAACTGTCAAGCTTGACGGAACACCCGTAAACTTTCGTTACTATGTCGAATCAACTGAATATACGATCAGTTCAGACGTTACAGTAACTAACCTTACTGCAGCTCCTTCGACAAATAATACCTGTCTGATTAACGATACAAATGCTGCTGACCAGGATTGGACTAAGTACGCAGGGGAAGATGGCTCAGAAATTACAGTCGATGCCATGGGATCTGAAATTCAAAACCTCGTCGGCAAATATGCTGCTTTCAGCCTTAATAACGGTACTACGACTGAAATGTTCATTGCTAAGGTTAAATCTACCACTGCATTGACCGAAGCCAGACGCGGATACTTTTTTGATTCCTCCGATACACCGCAATCTCGAATTGTATTCAGCAATAACGATACAATCACATTACTAAAACTTTCCTGGATATACGCAAAGTCTGACGGGACGTTAACAGTAAGCTACACTAATCCCGTTTATGATTTCGATGAGCCCAGTTCACCCGCTGCAAATGATTACTGGTTCGATTACGCTAATAATAAATGGCGTAAATATGATGTTTCCTCATTCATTGATGCCGACGCCACTCTCGTCGGAGTATGCTGCCAGGATACTACTAATTGCATCGGCGCTCGCTCTCACGAATTCTTTAAAAACTGGAGCGATAAAAATACAATCGAACTGTATCTAAATTCGAACACACAAGTAATTTCACGTTGGCCCGGTTCTGTAATTAGCGTATGGGGTAATATCTATTCTAATGATCGTTCTCAGTGGTCATGGGAAATGGCAGGGGATCTTGATACAGGTGGAGAGACTGGATCGACCTATTACTTTGCTTATGTCACTGAAGATGGAGACGTTAAACTCTCCGCTACACGTCCTTACGACAGACGAGAGGACTTGCTCGGCTACTACCATCCGCATCATTCATGGCGCTGCGTAGGTTCTGTTTATAATAACGGATCCTCTAATTTTTCAGATGTAGAATCATATTTTAAACGTTATCAGACACAATTAATTATTCCTACTCAGACTGCTGCCTATAATTTAGAGGTCATAAATGAATTCATTCCGTTGAGTGGTTCAGGAGGAGCTTTCTCATTTTTCCTGCCTCCCGCAGCGTATGCTAGAGGAAGGTCTGTAACATTTAAACGGACTGACAATACTCCGGCTAATGCCGTGACAATTGATGGATTCGGATCTGAGACTATTGATGGGGCAACGACTTACTTACTTTATAATCAATACGACCTCGTAACCATAATCTCAGATGGGACGAATTGGCACATTACGAACAGTCAAAGTCGCCACACAAGTTCCGTTTGGAGGCACACTGGGGCGGGTAACGGTTCTACTAATACGAGAATAAGAGAGTATACGACTACGGTAGATAACCTGGGGACTGACATAACGTTAGCTACATCTTCAGCTAACGGTGATTCGTTTACCATCAATTCTCGCGGCCTGTATCACATTCAGATGGTAGATTATTTTACAGCCGGTTCCCAGACTTATGGAATTAGTTTGAACAGTGCATCTCTTACTACTTCTATTGCATCACTTGCTGTTGCAGAGAGACCTCTTGGTCATGTGTTAGCATCGACTAGTCCAACTTCCTTGTCAGGGGTCTTGCGCCTGACTAAGAATGACGTTATTCGTCCTCACATGGAATCTGCAACTAGTTTAACTGACGGCGCTGATAACGTATTTTTTAGGATTACTAAAATCGGTGATTATTGATGTGGCTTGATTACATGAAGGAAAGATTCGGATACGAATCACTGGAGATGGAATGTGGCTTTGCTCTCTATTCCATAGGGGCTCCAGTTCTCCTTCTCAATGACATGTACATTAAACCTGAATTCCGTGCATTAGGTAAGGGGACGGAGTTACTCGATCAACTCGTTAAGATTGCTACGGATCGGGGATGCGATAAAATAATGGCACAGGTCTGGACTAACGACCGTAATGCCTCAGCGACACTCAATGCATCTTTCTCCAGGGGGTTTCTTGTGTCGAGGGCGGAGAATGGTTATATAGTTATCACTAAGAAAGTGGGGGCGTAATGGGCGGAGGCGGCGGGGGAATTTTAGGTGGAGTAGGCGAGGCTCTTTTCGGAGACGGCGGAGCTGAAGCCGCAGGTAATGCTGCGATTGCGACACAGATTGAATCGCGTCGTCAGTATGATCAGACAAAGCAGCGCATCGGACAATCTGAGGCACTCTCTCGTCAGGCTGGCGATCAATTCAATGCTGCGACAGTTCAGGGGCTTATGTCCCTTGAACGCGACATTAAAAATCAAGAGAAGAACCTCACCCGGCAGGAACAATTAGTTTCCCAGATTGACCCAACTATCATTGAAGCAAGCCAACAAGCCCTTAGATTGTTACGCGGTGAACAGTCATCGACCTTGAATCCACTTAAAGATCAGCGGGCAAGTCAGAGGCAAAAAGTTGTTAATATGCTCAGGGAACAACTTGGCCCCGGAGCTGAGACCTCGACTGCTGGCATCCAGGCACTTACTCGGTTTGATTCCGAGACGGATCAAATATTTGCAGGGGCACAACAACAGGCGCTTGGAAATCTTGGCGGCGTTGCAGGACAATTCAATCAGGTTCGTCCTGATATGTTCAGGGAGATCATGGGACTTTCCTCATTAGGGCAGCAGCAATATGGATTAGGAGCGGCTCAGGCTGGATTCACTAGAGGGCAGGCTGACTTCATGAATCAAGGAACACAGATGCTTCAGGGGGCAGGACAGAATATGATTAATTCTGCGGGAGCGGGATATGTGCAGGCTAATATTAGGGGTCAAAATGCCGCTTCATTTGGACAAGCTATTACGGGAGCAGCTATTGGAGCACTTAACCCTATAGGTGCTGCGGCGGGCGGACTTAAATCTTTATTCAGCAAAGCTAATCCCATGAGCGGTGCCACAGCAATGGCAGGACAAAGTTATAAAGATGTGGGGAATCTCTCTTGAAGAAACTCACCCTAAATGAATTAATGGGCACTAAGGGAGGATCCGCTGCATCTAGCCGGAAACTCTCTCTTGATGACCTAGGGGACATCCTGGGCGAGCGTCTCCCAAAGATTGAATACTCTCCTGTCGGAAGGTACAGATTACAAAACGCACTCAGGTCCCGATTCGGAGATGACTACAGAAACCTTCCAGGTGTCGACGACATTATGAAGGAATTCGATGAACATGCTAAATTTCAAGTTAAGTTAATGGAAATGAAGCAAATTAAGGGGAAAAAATAATGGCCACTCTTGCTGACTTACTCGTTCAGGGGACAATGGAAGGTGCCCAAAAGACTGGCGAGAATTTCATGGGCGGAGTTAAGACTGGCGCTGCTCTTGCTGAATCTATTGAGAATATGAGAAATCAACGCGCCCAAATTGAACAGCAGAAGCAACAAGTTCAGGTTCAAAAATTCGATAAGGTTGGATCATGGTTTGAGGCCGCTTCTAAGATGGAAGAGGGCGCGTCTAAAAAAGCATTCGTTAATGACTTCATCCCTAAGGGAATACAAGCCCTAGGTCTTCAAGATCAGATTGATCCTACAGCACTTAAAATGTTCCAGGGGGATCCCGTAGGACTTACTTTCCTTGTCTCAGAAATTAGAGACGGAAGACTTGATGCGAACTCTCTTCTCACTGCTGCCAAGGATCCAGAGACAGCTGCTAAACTTCTTGGAGATGCTAAAAATGGAATGCTGCAGAAACAATTTGCAGATTCTGGAGCACTTCAAGAAACAATTCAGTCTAATTTGGGTGAGATTGATAAGGCCGCTAAGTTTAAGTCTGAGCAGACTGAACGTAATTTGAGAGCGGAGAAGATAGCCGGTGCCAAGTCAGGACAGCAGGGAATTTCTAATTTATCTGACCTGAGAAAAGAACGTACCGGACATCCAATCACTAAATCAACTTTAGCACTTGCTGAGTCATACGATAAGATTAGAGCCAGCTTTGGTGGAAACCCAGACGCAGTGAAAGATATGTCCGGCATTTTTGCCTACATGAAGATGCTGGATCCTGCTTCTACTGTACGTGAGGGTGAACAAGCTCAGGCACGTCAAGCAACTGGAGTGCCAGAACAAATTCTCAATCTGTACAATAGAGTAGTCGACGGAACCCCACTCACTGCTCAACAACGTAAAAAATTCATCGCACAAGCAACTAAACTGTATAGTGACCAATACGCTCGTCAGCAACAATTTGACGAGGGTTATAAGAAGATCGCGCAAGAAACGGGATTGAATCCCAATCTTATTTTCGCCGGAACTAAATTTAAAGCTCCTCCTCCAAACACGGGTAAGTTCAAACTTACTCCGCAACAAATTGAACGCTATCAAAAAGCATCTCCGGATGAAAAGAAGATGATCATCAAGAGATTAGAAGAGCAATTTGGAATATCTGCTGAAGAAGCAAGAAAAACGTTGGGGGAATAATGGCAGCCTCAAAGGGACAACCAGCACCCAAGCCTAGTCAACTACCCGCATCGCCTGCAAAACAACAAAGTTCTGCAGTAGATGATTTCTTTGCTGGATTTGATGCTCCTGAAGTTACTTCACCTATTCCGGGTGCTCCAGGAGACGAAGCCTATGCATCCCTGGATGTGCAGGAGGCAGAGCAAACAGCAGGTGTTCTTAATAATGTCACTTCAGCCGGAAATTCGGCATTAATGACGGGTGTCGATGTTGCAGGACGTGTTCTTGATTATCCCGGGGGAATTGCCCGTGCAGGACTTGCAGAAGCCGCTGGGCTAGCAGCTGGTAAGGGGAGCATTGTTACGGGAGAAGACCTCAAAAATGCAGCAGTCGGTAAGGGTCCCAGTGCGGAAGAATATTTAAAGCGACTTGGTGTTGGAGAAGGTGGAAGTTTTACCACCTCTAAATTTGGTAAGTTCACTACACGAGGAGCCGCTGGACTTGCTCTTGATATCGGGACTGACCCGCTGACTGCAGTCGCTAAATTAATTAAAAGTGTTCCTTACATTAAAAAAATTATCCAACTTCCCGGATCTGCATCTGAAGCACTCGGAGAAGCCGCTTATAGATCTGCGCTCAGACCTGTTGACGAGAAACTAGCTGAGAAGGGGGCAGGTAAATTATCTGACATAATGTTAGAAGAAGGTGCCCCGGTAGGTATGGAGGCAGTAGCTAAGAAAGCTGACGACCTTAAAGCAGTAATGGGTAAAATGAGACAAGGGCTATACGAACGGGCAACAGAAAAGGGTGTCACAATTGATACTGCGTTCCCGTTAAAAAATGCTGAGGCTGTGCTAGCTAGAATGCAGAGAGATCCCGGACTTCGTCCTGCTGCAGATGATCTTCGAGGACTTTTAGATCGTTATAAATCAGCCGGTAAGGTTGGCATTGATCAACTATCAGAATGGAAAACAAATCTCTATGACTCACTTCCGGCAAATGCTTTCGATGGCCACGGCAAGCTTAAAGGAATTGCTAAACAATTTAAAGCTGCTCTTGCCGGAGATTTTCGTCAGGCTATTATAGAGGCCGGAAATAAAGCAGAGAAGGGTCTCGGAGATTCCATCAATGCTATCAATGAAAAATGGGGAACCCTAATTCAGGCTGAGGGACCCCTCGTTAAAGGCGCTAGATCTTCAAATAAGATTGGCGCAATAATTGACGGGGCAGTTCTTGGCGGTGCCGGCGTTCCAGCTTATGCATCGAAGAAAGCATATGAGCTAGCATTCAGTCCTGCCGCTAAAATGGCAGTCAGTAAGGCACTTCGTAATGCAGGCACGAAAGAAACTCTGAATCGTTTAACTCGTCAGTCTATTGCAGAGGTAAATCGTCCGATAGTGATAAGTCCGGAAGAGGAAGCTGACGCGAATGATTAAATTCGCCTCCGAAGAGGTCCGTACTCAATTTCATTCCCTTCGAGTGGAGCTTCAAAAGGATTGGGAGAGGATTGCAGCGGAATTCTTCGAACAGGGTAAGACACTCAAGATTTACTACATCGAAGAGGTCATGCCGGTCAATTAGAGGCCAGCATCCGGATCTGCAAGGAGTTTGACATTCCCCCCGCCATTGAAATCTAACTTAACCTGCCCTGCACTACCCATAAATTCTAAGGTCGGCATAAGTTTAGCGAAATCATTACCCTGCTTAATTATAACTTTCCGCAGGTCGGATAAACGCATATTTCCGCCGCTTTTCCGCAATGTCTGCAGGATGAGCTGGTTAAGTCCCGCCTGGGTGTCAGTTTTACCAATAATTGCGGAACTCAAGATTAGAGTATTATCAGCCATTACTTCTTCCATTAATTTTTCAGCCTTATGCCAATGATCCGCAGTAAGCACGTAGGAATCACCCTCTGAAGCACTCAGTAGCATACAAACCTTAGTGAGGTTAGTTAACTTCCTGGCTTTGAGTGATTCAACCCGTGTGGAATCGAGCCCAATTAAATACTTATCATGCTCCGGGTGAGCACTCTCCCACAGAGCAATGAACTCAGGTGTAGGCTTAAATTCTCCTACCATTTTATGTATCTCAACGAGATCAGCAAGTAACTTACCCCGCATAGCAAGGTCAGTTCCTCTTGTGTAGCCCCATTTAGGTGTCCGTACAAATCTATCCCGACAGGTAACGTAAATGAATCGAGAGGCAAGGCCCCCCATTACTGATTCTTCATTGACGAGACGTTTGAGGAAGTCAAATGTCGTTCCAGCGAGAACATTGAAGCAAACATGAGGAATCTCAGTTGTATGTTTATCTCCCTTTAACTTCTTTCGGAACACAGTGGGGCAGTCGTAGAAACGAGTAAGGGTCGCATTGAAGTCGCCATGTTCATTTTTAAGTGCAGAGGATGAAGCTTCACTTGCGTAAAAGAATCCGGAGGAGAACATTGTATTATTAGTTGCCTGCGGTACTTGGTAAGAACTCAATATGTTCATTAGTTCGATGAGGGCCGCTTCTGTTGCTTGCTCCGGGATCATCTTGAAGTCATGGTTATATTCTGCTCGGAGATGTTCCAGAAGATCCGTTCCCCGATCAAGGGCTGTGCTCTTCCCGACCTGGGGATGACTAACTAGAAGGACGTATAAATTAGGGAAAAGTGATTTAGCAGTGGGTTTAACCCAAACCTTACGCTCCAGTGCCCCAGCAATAATACTGAGCCCAGTCCACAGATGAAACTGCGGCGGACAAAATTGATCTCCCGCATACTGGCAGTATGCTTCGAGGAAATTTGGATAATTTCGCATTAGTTAGACCTGTTCTGGCTTAGGTTCTGTCTTGTTTAATTCGCTGAGTTTTGCCCGAACGCGCTCGATAATTTCTTCGCGGTTCTCCTGAAGAAACTGAGCAATCTCATCTTGCATAATAGTAGTGAAATTAACTGACGCTGCGTCCATCGATACTCCCCCTGTACTGATTTCATGTAGACTAATAAGTGTTACAATTTAAGTCAAAAAAATTCCGGAGCTATTTCGGATAAAATGGGATTTTCTTTGGGCTCTAGCTTGAGAATGTCTTGCGGAAAAATTCCGAGAGTTTTCATCTGCAGACGCCAGGCTGTAATTACTGGAGCGCATAATGGATAGCGTTCCATCTCTTCGTTCATTACCCAGATGAGTAGACGACCTGAAGCATCTCCTGATCGGACAGTTGCCATATCATACATTACATGTATGGCATATTTTAGCTGACTGATTAGACTGAGTTCTCGTCCTGCCCTTGCCTTAAGGTAGGACATGAACCATACGAAACGAGTTAAGTCGTGTTCAACGGTACTTAGTGAAATTACCTTAGAGTTGTCGTAATTACCGTCATGCCTCTCGAGATAGTGCAGGATACGCTCTGCAGCTCCGGAATTAAGGTATGCGATCCCGATGAGTTCATCGTGTGATGTTATGTCAAAGTCAGATTGAACGGGCCAACGATCAAATAGCCCCGGCTTCTCGTCGTCCTCGCAGGACTTAAGGTAACCCATGAGTTGGAATCCATACTCAAATGGAATTTCCCCGTCATGATAGCGAATCAATTTAGTCGCAACAGCCATGTAGAACCATGGGTTATTATTCTGCGGACTGAGTGGCAATCTGTATTTAGGGTGCCACATATTTGATTGCTCAATACGTTCAAGTGCTGTCATTCCAGATCAATCGAATCTTCGTGTCTCAATCTGAAGTATGCCCTAATGTCATCCCTCAGTTGTCGCTGACGCGAGGTCATCTCTTCAAGCTCCAGCACTCCCTGCCAGTCATGTTTGAGATCTGTCTTGGGATTGAATTTATTACGAACGAGAATTTGCCAACGATCCCAATACCGTCGATCCTTCTTCTTCCCGTGCCAGTAGTGTCTGATCGTGCCCGGCACAAATCCGATGTCTCTCTTGATGTGATACTCAGCACGAGCCTGCCAAGCTGCAATTTCATCGATGTATTCTTTAGTTACTTTAGGATTTACGGATTCCGTTCCACGTCCGATGAGGGAGTAAGCCATGTGATTATCTCCAGCACCAAGGATTCCGTTGAAAAGTCCTCCGACACTGTCCCAGAAAAAACGAGTTGCTGCCCAGGCATAACCAGGATGAGCCCCTTCGTAACCGCCATAATATTGTCCGTATCCAATCTTGGCTCCACTTAGATATTGCTTAGTGAATGCCTTGTGACTTGCGACGAATTCCCCATTGGGACCGGTATCAATAGCATCTTCCCACATCTGTACGACGTGGTAATGCTGAAGTGCATGAATTGTTCGCTCTACGAAATCAGGTTCTAAAAATTCAACGTCATTATCTATCCAAGCTACATACTGCCAATCCTCTGGGAATCTTTGGGCCATGAGATTAATCATGTTCTCCTTTACCCAGATTTCATTCTCCGTACGTCCACGAAGTTTTGCATCTTGACAGTAGAAGGGACGATCACCAAAAGCAATCTCGACGACATACAGTTCAAGTTGTGGTCCCAGGGGGTTTAACTTCAGTCGCTCCTGAGCTCCTTTCATCCGCGCCATAAATTGATCATGTAGTTTATAGCGGGATTTAAATCTAATTGGATTTGTCAGTGGAATTATAGCATGCAGAACGGGAGACTTACTTTTCCATTCCATGGCTTAACCTCTAGATGGTTTAGTTTTTTTCTCATTCTTCTTTGATCTGCTGAAACCATTATCGAAAAGACTTATCATAATGGCGTCACAATCCGAATAAACTAAATCACTTAATATGGAGAGCATTTCACGTATATCCCCTACGCGGGCTTGAGACTTCTTGCCTTCCTTCTTTGCAATCAATGATGCGAGTTTTTGAATTGTCATGCAGCTTCTCCCTTTAAATTTTTTCTTCGCATTAGAATTCCCGACGGAGGCTGAGGCATGTACCCCATCTCATCCCTGATTTTACAGTAGTACCGCCAAGCTTCTATGACTGCGATCCAATTTGTCCCAAAGCCACTTCTGTCGAGTTCTCGCCAATACTCAAATGCTTGCTTAAGCTCTTCATGCGTCCACTGCATTTTAGATCTACTCAAGCGTAATTTCCTCCAACTCCGACATTCGTTTACCGGCCTTGCATTCTGTCGGTATCCATAGCTCTCCTCCCGGAAGTGTTATCCAAGGATGCCACGATTTAATATCCGCACAGGCTAAGGCGACTTCATTAAGTTTGTCATCGGGTACAAGGAGAATCAAGGAATCATGCACCTGGACTAAGAGCCTGAAGGAGAGATTTCCCTTAGCCCTCTCGCTTCTGAGGTAGAGCATAAGGTGGTTTGTAATCCACGGTATCGTATGCTGGGGTCGCCAAGCATAGGCTTCTTTGAACATATCGTCCCCGAAGCGTCCGTAAAAGTAGCGCTCCCACCCAGATGGGGCAGTGAGCTTTCTTCGTAGGTTAAGTTCAGCTCTAATCGAAGCGTGCCATCTTCTAATGCCCGGAAATAGTCGATGGTAGGATTCAAGTACATTCTTAGCTTGATCCCGAGTGAGCACGAGATCCATTTCAGAGAAACAGGTTTCAACGAAAGTATTCTCCTTCATTGCGTAGTTTGCGCCGTGACCAGATTTCTTGCCGAGCTGGCGTTGATCTTTGGTTACTTCAGACTGAGAGACGTGGAATATTTCTGCTGCAACATATCTATGTACATCTGCTCCTGATTCGAGCATATCGATGAGCGTCTTATCAGCTGAATCATAAGCCACAAATCGGGATTCCGCTTGTCGAAGGTCAATCTCCGTGAAAGAGAAACCTTCTGGAGCAGATAACATTGATTTAATACTAACGTCACCCCCCTCTTGAGGTATGGTTTGGATATTAAATCCTCTACCCCAAGGGTCTTTGCCACCCGAGAAACGCAGCGTTTCAGTACCAGTTCCGATAAGAGAGTATCTAAGTAACGCTTCACCTGGTTTCACCTCAAAATTAATATAAGAAGAGAGAGCCTTCTCGTAACTTGCAAGATCCAGCATTATCCCGAGTGATTCAATCTCAGGATGCTTGAGCCTGATTTTTTTAAGCGCTGTCGAATCCGCAGTCTCTCTGTACCCGCCTGAAGACTTATCGTACTTTTTTGGAATCGCTACCCCTAGGCTCTTGAGGTAGGTCATCTTTTGCTTGGGCGAGCGAGGATTTAATTCCAGTCCGGTATTGCTATGTAACTTTGCAGTGAGCTGCTGGATTCGGGATTCAATGTCAACCTGAAGGTTCTTTCTTGCTTCGAGAGAGATGGGAACTCCATTTGAGCACATCTCAAGGATGGGGGTAATAAGTTTTCGGAGATAGTTATCGAATGTAGGATAAAGTCCTCGTTCTTTAATATCTGCAATTTGATTTTGTTTTGCTTCCCATGTCCCAGTCGTATCTCGACAGTTGTAGAGGTAATGTCTGTGCCAATCCCTGATATTACCCCAATCTTTCTTTTTGCCTTCTTCGCCTTCAACTTTCCCATCATCCTTCCAGTAGGGCCTCTTGGTGTAGAATCGACCAACATTGCCCAGGTTCATGTCAAACTCAGGCCAGAGAAACTTCATGGCCCACATAGTGTCGTGATTTATATTTCTTGTCCTGATTCCATACGCTGAGAAATAAGATACATCATATATAAAGTTCTGGAAAATCTTAGCGGAAGGACCTTCAAGGACATCTGCAATTCTCCGCCACAATTCATAATACGTAGCTTCTCCGCAGCGGTTCGGTAAGACGTTAATTGCGATTGCGTCGGAGGGCGACCAAGCAAAGCCGACAGTATTAATTTGTCCATATCCCGTCTCAACGTCCACTGAGATCTCAGGCTGAGTTTTGAGATGATCAAGAATGCTGAACGTGATATCGAGGTCGGGATTAAGGTTGAATCTCTCCGGACTTCTATTGTAGTCGTCGGTCGTGCATTCTTCATATGCCCTCTTCAATGTCATTTCTAGGTAAAGACCTAATTCGTATTGAGCTTGAATTCTTCCGAAGTCATAAGTCGGAATGAATTTTCCGCCGAAATTGGACCTAAGGGGGCTGAGTGTCCATTTATCAACCCCCTTAAGCCCTGTGAAATGGGCAAGTGACCCCTCGCCCATTCCAACTATTAGACCTTTATGCTCCTCGGGATTGAAATCCCGGAGAAGTTTAAATTTACAATTTTCAGGAACGAAGCCTACTCGAAGAAGTTTGTCTCTTAAGTAGGTCCATTGCCAGCCTGAGAACAATCCAAAATGATCGGGATGGGAGGTCCTCACTTTATCGACGACGACTGTGATCTGGGGACCGCTATTGTCGCCCATATTGAGAACCTCCCCCCTTGATTTATTCCTCCTGTTTAATGTCTCACGGAGGAGACGACACCCTATTCCTGCCGCTGCATAGCAGGAATCCCCTTGAATTAGGCCATCGCTGTTACAGCGCGGATCTTCTTGACCTCAACGTAACCTGTGGGCTCGTTGGTTTGACGATTAACACCGTCGACCATTTCAACTGCAATTTGTTTTCCGACGAGTGTCTCAGTGTCGAATTCACCTTTGAGGACTGCGCCAGTTGCAGCACGGTAGAGTTCCTGCAGACGGAATGCTCCACCACCTGATACAGGGGTCTTTACGAAGATACGACGACCGTTATTCTTGGCCTCAGCTTCTCCGAAGGTTTCAACTTCACAGTTGAGGTACTGACCGCCTTTGGGCCATTCTTTTACTTCAACTTTCTTGATGATTCCCTTGTATGTTCCGGGGGTGATTGCTTCTGCTACTTCACTTAAATCAGGTTTAATCAGCATTTAAAATGCTCTCTTTCTGGGCGGATGCCCGGTTGGTTTCCATTTCATTACAGGACGGACAGATTGTAATCTCCTGAACTATTTCCGTCCCAGCTCCTTGCTTTCCAAAGATTAAGCGTCCCATTTCCCCTGTAGTGTAATTTGTGTAGGTCTTAGGGCGGGTCTTGATGACCTTCTTAGTTGGTTTAGCTCCTGGGGCGCTGACTGTTTTGCATTCTTGGCAAATGAACATTTAAGATTCCTCAACATTATAATTATCAGGAGAAAGATTTTTCTTTTTGGCCATATCCTTCTTTATGCGAGGATCCAATTTTAAGTAGTACCCAGTTTCCCTAAAAGGACTATCTGCATCGGTATACTGTCCTCGAATCCTAAGATTACTGCAATGTGCCACCCTGTGTTCTTTTTTGTTTCCCGTATCATAGCCATGATAATGCCAAGTCACGCAATACGGACACCAAACCCTTACATC
>ERZ869925.558-NODE-558-length-25701-cov-15.428800_pt1 | contig 25701 bp, 29 predicted proteins | sample MGYA00579311_ERZ869925 | MGnify/ENA primary metagenome ERZ869925 (study PRJEB32216, sample SAMN09231817) | wastewater metagenome | place: USA: Maryland | collected 2016-07-30 | study: EMG produced TPA metagenomics assembly of the PRJNA472060 data set (Reclaimed...
CATCTTCAAAACTAAATTCATCTTGTTTATCTGAATACTCTGAATCAAAATCATCTTCAAAAACATACTCTTCTTCGTCATCAAAGTTAAACTCATCTTCTTCGTCATCTAAACCAAATAATTCATCATTATCATCTTCAAAACTAAATTCATCTTGTTTATCTGAATACTCTGAATCAAAATCATCATCTAATAATTCCATTTCTTCATCTAAACCAAGTTCTTTATCATCAATACCTAAATCATCGTCTGGTACTAATTTACTTACTAATTGATCTTTATATTTTTCACTTAAATCAGCAATTGGTATAGAACTAAATAAAGAATTTATAACATATTTATAATCAGATTCTTCAAAAAAATCTGTATTCATTTTAATAATTTGTGCTAATTTACCAGTTAGTTTTTGTGTAGCTCTAATTACTCTTTGTTTTGATGTACCAGGTTCATTATTATCTAATTCTGGTGTAGCATCAATATTTACATTTGGATCTGCTTGTTGAACTTCAGCGTCTTGTGTTGGTTGATAATTAGTATCATCAACACCCATCTCCATTCCCATATCAGGAGCAGCGGCTTGATTATCCATTCCACCCATTCCCATATCAGGTGCAGCAGGAGGTTGTGCATTCATATCTGGCATTGGAGCGTTTTGTGTTTGTTGTGGTAAAACTTGTGTTTGTTGTGGTGCTTCAGGGAATGGTTGTGCCATTGGTTCTGGTTGTGGTTCAGTTATTACATTTTTTCTTTGTTTAATAACATATTTTTTATCAGCTTCACCCAACAATTTAATTTCAGGACTATTAAGTTCTAAATCTTTATTCATTGTTGAAAAAACAATGTTAAGTTTATTAAGAGCTTTTGAATAACTATCATAACCATTACTTTTTAAATAATTAACACCACCTAAATAAGAAAAATTACTTTCATTTAGATTTTCTTTTTCATTAGAAAATTTAATCCAATATTTTCCTTTATCACGTACAATACCATAAAGTTTTCCATCAGGACCTTCTTTTAAAAATTCAAAATTATTAATATCTTGAATTTTTTCTTCTTTAATAGTATTAGAAAATGCTAACTCTAGCATTCTATTTTTTAATTCATTTCCTTTAAGGAACTTTTTATTAAGAATATTTAAATTTTTTTCCATTTTATTTATATGTTATAAAAATTATTACTATTACCAAAATAAGTACCACCTGTTGTTGGTGGATTACCTAAATATTTAGGTGCGTATAATTTTGGATTACCAGCCAACAAAACATTAGTATTTCCGCTTGAAACGCTTGTTATTTTAAGATCAAAAGTATTTGGTCCAGTTAAACTTAAAGCATTACCATTAAAATTAACATTATAAGGACCAGTACCATTAACTATAACTTGAAAATAATCAAAATTTGTTGTATCAGCTATATTTGATGGGTGTATTATTGTAAAAAAAGACATTTTTTATTTTTTTATATAAATAGTTACTTTTTTAATAATTTATTTAAATTTGAAAAAATGAATTTTTTTTATTATATTTTATAAAAAATAATGATTGATATTGAAGTAAGTAAAATACTTAAAGAATATAATGGTAATAATACTTATATTTTATTTTTAAAAAATAAAAATAGTAGTTTAACTCAAACTCAAAAAGAATATATTATAAATAATCATAATTATGAAGTTAAAGTAATTAATAAAATTATTGAAATAACAAATTTTTTTGGTGAGCAATTAAAAGAAAAATTTGAATTGAAAAATATTCCACAAAGAATTTTTGTTGAAAAAGTTATTGGTGAAACTGAGAAGGCTTTTCATGTTGTTGGTAAGCCACATAAAAATTCAAAAGATGAATTTATTTGGATTCCAAAATCACAATTAAGTGAAGATCTTTTTTGGGTTGAACCTGAAGTTAATATTGATTGGTCAAAATATTCTAATAGAATGCCATTTTCATATCAACAAGAAGGTATTAAAGAATTGTTAAAACATGATAAATATATATTAGCATTTTCAATGGGTCTAGGTAAATCATTATCAGCTGTTATTGGAGCTTTAGAAAGTGGTGCAGAAAGAATTTTAATTGTTTGTCCAGCCTCATTAAAATATAATTGGAAAAAAGAAATTTTATTTTACGATAAAGAAGAAAATATACATATTGTTTCAGCTAAAACTGGTTGGGGTGTTAAAAAATTTACAATTATTAATTATGATGTTTTAGATAAATACCATAATTTAAAAAATAAAGAATTATCAAGAATTTTAGATGCAGAATTTGATTTATTAATTGCTGATGAAGCACATTATATTAAAAATAAATCAGCTATTAGAACAAAAATTTTTAATGATATTGCAAAAAATATTAAAAAAGTTTGGTTATTAACAGGAACACCTATGACAAATAGACCAAGTGATTTTTATAATTTATTAAAAATTTGCGAACATCCAGTAGCTCATGATTGGAATCAATATGTAAGAAATTATTGTAATGCTAAACAAATGAGAATTAAAGGAAGAATTATTTGGAATACTAATGGAGCTTCTAATTTAGATGAATTACATAGAAGAATTAAAAATATTATGTTAAGAAGAAAAAAAGAAGATGTTTTAGATTTACCTAAAAAAATGATTATTCCAATTTATTTAGAATTAGATAATAGAAAAGAATATGAAGAAGCTATTGTTAAATATATTGAATGGAGAAGAACACAAGGTGTAAATATAAACCCTAACAATAAGTTGGTTCAACTTTCTGTTTTAAGAAAATTTATAGCTTTAGAGAAAATTGATCATACATTTGAATTAATTGAGAAATGTTTAGAAGAAAATAAAAAGTGTATTGTTTTTACAAATTATAACGCTGTATTAGATGAATTAGAAAAAAGATTAAAAAATAAATGTGTTAGATTGGATGGTAGTATTGAAGCTAAAGAAAGACAAAGATTAGTTGATGAGTTTCAAACTAATGATGATATAAAAGTATTTATATCAAATATTATAGCAGGTGGTACTGGAATTACTTTAACCAAAGCTCAAACAACAATTTTTAATGATTTACATTTTACACCAGCTATTCATGCTCAAAGTGAAGATAGAAACCATAGAATTGGTGTTGAACATGATGTAACCATTTATTATCCTTTATTTGATAATAGTGTTGATAGTATTGTATATAATATTTTAGATAAAAAGAAAAAAGTTATTAACCAAGCTATTGAAGGTATAACACCTAATGAAGAACAATCAAGTGTATTAACGGAAATTATTGATGCAATAGAAAATAATTTTAATATATAAATAAAAAAGCCTCTAAGTGAGGCTTTTTTATTTTAAACTTGTTCATTTACATCAGAATCTTTCTTTGTAAATTGTGCTGAACCTGCAATTGCAGCTGCAATTGCTATAACATATTTACACACTTCAATTATTGCTAAAGGAAGTGTTAAAGTAAATGTTGCATCAGCTGTTAAAACAGCAATAGCACTTGTACCTAAAGCTATTGCAACATTTCTTACTTTTTTCCAAAAATCAGGTAATTCTGATTTCCATCTTTTTACTAATTCTTTCATAACTAATTTATATATAAATAGTTATATATTTACATAAGTTGTCCCAGGAATAAAATTTTTATTATTATGTAATCTTAATAATTGTTGGTGAGTAAAACCAAAAGTCTTTTCAAAGTGTGGAGCATCTTTAAATCTCTTAAAATCACCACCCCAAGTATATCCGTGTTTTTTAAATATATTAACAACTTCCATCCAGTCAGATTGTTTATCATTGTCAAAATCTCTTATGTTATCCCAACTAGCACTTTCAAAACTTCCGTTTCTATCGTTATCGGTTAATAAAACTATATCGAAAGCCAAACCATAGTTATGAAAACTTTGACCACCTCTAGCTTGAGTAATAACACCCAATCTTTTTCCTTGTACATCAAACAATCTTGTTCTACCTTGAGCAAAAAGAGCATCTTGTTCAGCAAAAGTTCTTAGTGTATAAGCAAATCTACAAATAGCTCTACCAGTAAGAGATTTACATACTTCATCAATATATATTGATCTTACTTCTTCTTTAATTTTAGGATGTAATAATTCAATCCTGTCTAAAGTTAATTTATCCATAATGTTTTTTATATAAATATGAATAAATTATTTTTTTTAATTATTATTGTTTTTAATAAAAAAAATTTTTATTATTAAAGTAAGAAAAATTTTATGAGTAAATATAAAATATTAGTATATCCTAATGGCGATAAAACTGGTTGTTTTAAATATCGCGTTTTAGATCCACATGTTAAACTACAAGAATTATCAAAAGATTTTTGGGTTGAAATTAATTACGAACCTAATTGGGAAGATATCGGTTATTTAAAACAATTTAATATGGTTTTTTTTCACAGAGCTTTAGACCCTCAAATAGAAAAAACTTTATTAATTTTAGATAAATTACATTTAATGGGTATTAAAACAATGATGGATTTAGATGATTGGGTTCCTGGACCAGACCATCCTTTATACCATATTGTTAAAATGCAAAAAATTGATAAACATTTAATTGAAATCGCAAAAAAAGTTAATTATATTAGCGTTGCAACACCAGCTTTATTAAATAAATTTAAAACATATAATAAAAATGTTTTTCATTTTCCTAATTCAATAAATTTTAACGAAAAACAATTTAATCCAAACCCAACTCAATCAGAAAGAATTAGATTTGGTTGTGTTATGGGTAGCTCACATTTAAAAGATATTCAAATTTTAAATGGTTTTACAACAAGAATGAATGAGTTTAAAGATAAAATTCAATTAGTATTAGCTGGTTATGATGTAAGAGGACAAAAAATTATGATTGATCCAACAACAAATCAAACTAAAGCTGTACCAATTAAACCAGAAGAAAGTGTATGGTATGAATATGAAAAAATATTTACAAATAAATATGAGTTTTTAACAAATCAAAAATATATAGATTTTTTAAAAACATTCAAAAATGAAGATTATATTTCTAATGATGTTGAATATAGAAGAATTTGGACAAAACCTATTACTAGTTATGGTACAGCTTATAATGAATTAGATGTTTTAATGGTGCCTTTGGTTGAAAATGAATTTAATTATTATAAATCTAATCTAAAATTATTGGAAGCTGGCGCACATAAAAAAGCTGTAATCGTTCAAAATTATGAACCATATGTTCATGATATAAAACACGGAGAAAATTGTTTAGTTGTTGATTCTAAAAAAAATCATAAAGATTGGAATAAACATATTAAAACATTAGTTAATAACCCTGATTTAATTAAAGAATTAGGCGAAAATTTACATAAACACGTAAAAGAAAATTATTCACTTGAAAAAACAACTTCTTATAGAGAAGAAGTTTATAAACAAATTTTAAATTAAAATTTATGACACAAAGACGTAAATCAAAAAATTTACAGGTTGATGAGTTTGATCCTATCGACCTTAGCTTAACAGCTAAAACTCAGTTTCAAAGGTTTTCACCTAAGTTTCTAAAAACAATTCAATTTAAAAATAAAAACCAAGAATTGTTTTATACTAAAATGAATTCAAATTCTGAAATTATTATTTGTCAAGCTCCAGCTGGTAGTGGTAAAACATTTTTAACCATGCATAAAGCTTTAGAAGATTTTTTTGATCCAAATAAAGAATATAAAAAAATCTTAGTTATTAACCCAACAGTTATTGTTGGTAATGAAGATAATGTTGGTTATTTACCTGGTACATTAGAAGAAAAAACAGCTAGTCATAATGATTCTATGATGTTTGTTTTAAATAAAATTTTAGGTGAAAATGAAACTAAAAAATTAATTGAAAAAGGTGTTATCCAATTTACTTTGGTGAATTTTTTAAGAGGAGCTAACTTTGAAAATTCTTGGATTATTGTTGATGAAGCACAAAATTTTTCTAGCTTACAATTAAAAACATTATTGACTCGTATGTCAAGTAATAGTAAAATGGCAATTTTAGGTGATTTAAGCCAATGTGATAAATATAAAAACTATAAAAATAGTGGTTTATATGATATTTGGTTTAGATTTTTAGATTTAAAAGGTGTTGATTATATGCAATTCACTAAAGCTGATTGTGTAAGAAGTGGTATTGTTAAAAGAATTCTTGAACGTTATGAAGATAAAGATGAAGTTGTTTTACCTCTTACAAAAGCTGAAGTAAAACCTCTTGGTAGTAAAGTATTTAATAAATATGAACAAGATATGGAACCTTTAACCGATGAAGAAATTCTTGGAGAAGTTGTTGAAGAAATTAAAGATAACGAGTTTATTGAAAATGAATTTGAAAAACCGATTGAAAGAACTCAAGAAGAATTACCAAAACTAAACCCAATTAAAAGTTTTTTAAATAGAATATTCTAATAATTATTTTATTTTCCTTGAAAGGTTTATATTTTTTTTATATAATTTAGAAAAAATATAAACCTTTTTTTATGGATAAATTACAAAAATATATTTTAGATATTAGTGAATTAGAAAAAATTACTAATAGTTGTAATGATACAACAAATGAAATTATTAAAAACTTAATTTTTTATTTGACTAGCTTACCTTCTTTTGATAAAGAGGATATTAAAAATTTTAGTCATGATGATATTAGTGAATTTATAATTTTAAGTTTAGCTGATAAAAAAATCTTAAAACCAAGAAAATGAAAATAGCTTTTAATCTTAATTTATTTAGAAATATTGAAGAAAAAATACAAAGCATTGTAGAAAACAATAAAGATTATTTTAATAATAAAACTATTGATATTAAATCAATAAATCCTTATAATTTACAAAATTCATTAAATATGAATGATGATGAATTTTTAGAATTTATTAATGATTTTTATATTGATATTTTTGGTTTTTCTAAAGAAAAAGAAGATATTAATATTTTAAATAAATTAAAAGAACAAGGTCATGAAATTGGTATCTTTTTCTTTGAACCAGAAAAAATTAAAAACGCAACACTTTATTATATAAGTAAATATAATGTTGCATTTGATTGGATTTTAACATTAAATAATAATTTTATTGATGAATATTTTGATTATATTATTACAGATAATGTATCAGATTATGAAAATTCTTTTAGTAGAGATAAAATTATTTTATTAGAAACTAAATTTAATCAAGATTTTAAAATTAATAAAAAAATTAAAAACGTTAGAGAAATAACAGATTTACTATGAATAAATACTTAAAAATTAACAATGAAGAATATTATATTGATATTGATCAATATATGAAATTTATATCTATCAAAGATAGAGAAAAAGAAATTAACTCTTTTAAATATGATTTAATAAAATATTTTATTGATATTTTATTAACAATTGATGAGGGTGATGATGAAAATAGTGGTATTGATACTTTTTCACCACAATTTAAAATTGCTTTTAATACATTATTAAAATTTAACATTTTAAAAAATAACAAACAAACAACTTTATTATAAAATATGGAAGATAAAATAAAAAAAATTCAAGAGAGTGTTGAAAAATTAAAAACTAAAGATTTTCAGATTCTTTTTTTAGTACCCGATACTAAAGGAAAAGCTAATGGTTCTGTTGCGCAAATTTATTACCAAGCACAAAAATTAAAAAATTTAGGTTATAAAAGTGTAATTTTACATGAAAAAAATGATTATACGTATCCAACCTGGTTAGGTGATGGTTATGATTTACTTGAACACCAATCAATTGAACAAAAAAATTTAAAAGTTGGACCACATGATTTTTTAATTATTCCTGAATTATTTTCAGATGTATTAAGTCAAACAAAAAATTTCCCATGTAAAAGAATAGTATTATGTAATTCTTATGATTTTATTTTTGATACTTTAGCTCCAGGTATTAGTTGGTCAGATCATGGTATTTTTGATTTTATTACAACAACTGAAAAACAAAAAGAAGTGGTTAATAGTTTTTTTCCTAATGTTTCTGGAAAAATTATTCAACCAAAAGTATCTGAATATATTGTTAAAGAAAAAGGTTTTAAAAAACCAATTGTAGCTATTTTTTCTAAAGTTGCAAGAGATACCGATAAAATTGCAAAAGGTTTTTATATGAAATACCCTTATTTTAAATGGATTTCATTTAAAGAAATGTTGGGTATGACAATGGAAGATTATAATAAAGTTCTTAATGAATGTTTTTGTTCAGTTTGGTTAGATGAGGAAGCTGGTTTTGGTATGTATGCTATTGAATCAATGAAAGTTGGAACACCAGTTGTTGGTTTAGTACCAAGAATGGAACCAGAATGGATTACAGAAAAAAATGGTATTTGGACTAATAATTTTAATAAATTATACGATTTATTGGCACAAGTTGTAAGAGCTAATCTTGAAGATGAAATTCCTAGTGAATTAATTGAAGCTGGTTATGAAACAGCTGAAAAATATAATGAAGAAACTTTCTCAGAACAAGTTAAAAATGTTTATGAAGAATATGTTAATTCTAGAATTAAAGAACTAGAATATTCAATTGAAAAATTTAAATTAGAAGAAAATGCATAATAATAGTTGGATTGAAAAAAGTAAAAAAAATAAAGAAGATTTAAATAAATTTAAAAATTTATTTGATCAATATATTAAAAATGAAACACCTAAAACTGAAAATAATGAAACACCTAAAATGTTTTCAGCTCCACAATTAACTAATAATATAAGAGTTTTTCTTGATTTATTTGAATTAAATTTTTTAGAAATGAATATTAATTTTTATAAATTTAATTCAAATCAACAAAATCATATTGAATTATTAGTTGAACAAACTAATAATTTTTATTTGGATTTTACTAATTTAGATTATAAACATTTAACTATTAATTTTCATGATTTGGATGGTTCTATTACAAAAGAATTAAAATTTGTTATTAATAGTATTTCTATTAACACTAATGTTAAAGTTGATAAAATTGAAACTTTAAAATATAAAATAAATATTACATTTTAAAAATAAGAAAATGGCAAAAAATAAAAATAAAATTACACTGGTTATTCCAGTACATATGGTAAATGATGAATTTAAAGATTATTTTACCAAAGCTTTAGATAGTATTAAAAACCAAAAAACTAAAATTGAAAAAGTTTTAGTTGTTGCTTGTGAATGTCCTGATGTAAAAGATTTTTTTGAAAATTTCAAACACGATGTTGAGTTTGATATTTATCACCACAATAAAGGTAAAGATTTTATTTCACAAATGAATTATATTACCTCTAAAATTAAAACTGAATATTTTAGTTTCTTAGAATTTGATGATGAATTAAGCGCTATTTGGCATAAAGTAGCTTTGGAGTATATTAATGAATATCCAAATGTTTCTGTTTTTCTACCAATTATCGTAGAAGCTACAAATGATACTGAACCCAAATTTATTGATTTTAGTAATCAAACATTATGGGCTATGAATTTTTCAGAAAGATTAGGTTATTTAGATAATGCTACTCTTGAAAGATATCCTAACTTTAATACTTCAGGCGCAATTTTTAAATTAAGTGATTGGGAAAGTATTGGTGGTTTAAAACAAATGAAATTAAGTTTTTGGTTAGAGTTTCTTTATAGAGCCACACATAACTCTATGGAAATTATGACAATTCCTAAAATTATGTATAAACATACTAATGGTAGAACTGATTCTTTATTTATTAAATATAGAAATGAATTATCAAAAGAAGAAGCAAAATTCTGGTTAGATTCAGCAAAAACCGAACAATATTATAATTTTGATCGTAATTTAAAATACGAGGCTAATTAATTTTATTATTTAATTGTGGGTAGAAAAAAGAAAAATATTGAAAAAATATATTTTGGTGAAGTAGAAGAATTAGCTTTTGAAAGAATGTTGAATGCAGAAACTCAATTAGAGAAAACAAAAATCTATAATGAGTTTCTGCAAGAACCATTTAATAGATTAATTGATTCTATTATTAGAACATATAATTTATATGATTATAATGAAACATATAAACAAATACATTCTGATTGTTTAACTTATATTTCATCAAAAATGATTAATTTTAAGCCTAGTAAAAATAAAAAGGCTTATTCTTATTTTGGAACAATAGCTAAAAGATATTTATTTAATAATATTAAAAATAATAAAAAGAATACTCAAAAAAATAGTAATTATGAAGAAGTTTTACCACAATTAATTAATAGAGAAGATATGATTTATGATATTACAACTGAAGAAATTAATTTTGATAAGTTATTTTTAAATATCATTAACTCAATCAAAGAAGAAATTAAAATAGGTGAGAATTTAAGTGAAAATGAAATTAAACTAGGAGAAGCTTTAATTGAAATTTTCACTAATTGGAATTTAATTTATGAAGATATTACTAAAAATGGTGGTAGTAAATTTAATAAAAGTTTAATAAGATTATATATTAAAAATATTAGTGGTTTAGATAGCAATGAAATTAGAAATTCATTAAAAAGATATAAAATTGTTTATAAAATCCTTAAAAATGATTTTTTTAAGGATTAATCTATTTATATAAAAAATACAACTATGAGTAAGAAAAAAATAACAATGGATAAAGAATCAATGAATTTTCTTGTTCAAGAAGTTTATAATGATATTGTTAAAACAAAAGAAATTGCTACAGATCTTTTAAACCAATATACCAAAAATGTTAAAGAAAATGAAGATATTGCTTTAGTAGGTAAAGTTAATAATGATTTATTAAAAATTATTGATAATACTATTGATAAAAAATTAAAGTTAATTGAATTACAAAATAAAGCTTTAGGTAGTGCTAAAGATGGTAAAGAAATTAAAACTGATATTAATGATGAAACAAAAGAATATTTAAGAAATTTAATACATAATAAAAATAATTAATATGAGTATAAAAGAAACAAGGAAAAAAACTTTATCTAAAATTAGCACATTAATTAATGATTTAAAAAGTAAAAATAAATCAAAAATTAATTTAAATAATAATTTATTTTCTAATTTTAATAGTTTAAATAATAAATCAAAAGATCAGTTAGCTTATTTAGTTGATTTAATTAAAGTTATAACTACTGAAATAGAAGGTGTTGAAAAATTATTAAATTCAAATATTAATAATTTAGATAGAGTTGAAAATATTATTAAAACTAGTTTAATTAATTATTTAATTAAGACGTTTCCTTGTGAAGGTATTTTAGATGTGTTAGATTATGAAATTCCTATTGAATTTGTTGATTTTTTTAAAACTTTGTTAAGAGAACCTAATGAAGAAAATTCTTTTAATAGTTTTCTTTATAAAGCTATTCAAGAAGAAGGAACACATAACTGGAAAAATTTACTAACAATTAAATTTACCACTAATGATACATTTAAAATTAAAATAAATGATAATTTTTTAAATAAAGAAAAAAGAATTTTTGTTAGAGATTTTTTAAATAGTTTTAAATTTATCAATAAAGAAGATTTATTAACAAATTCAGTTAATAATATTACAAATATTTTTAATAAAAATTTATCAATAAATGATCTTAATCTTTTAATTAATTATAAAAATAAAATTAAAAGATTAAAAGAAAGATGTGATATTGAAAATATAAATATAAATGATTTTTCTCAAAGTGGATATTTATCTGAATTTTTAGATGATATTAATATTGATACTTTTGGTTTTTCTGAAATTAATAATTTAGAACAAATTAAAAGTAGTTTTTCTTTTTATACTTGTAATGAATTAATTATTGAATTAAATGAAGATGAATTTAAAAAACAAAATGAAATTTTAATTAAAAAATTAGGAACATTAACAAAAAAAAGTAATTTTGGTGAAAATTTTATTAAACAATCAAAAAATTTTATAAATAATTCATTTTATAATAGTAAAAATATAGATAAAACTGATAAAAATTTTAATAGTACTAATTTAACTAATTTTAATATATCATTTATAAATGATATATTATTAAATTTTAGTGAGATTATTAATGATATGACATTATCACCGCAATTATTTTTTAGTTATCAACTAATATCATTAATTAATGGTTCTGAACTTATTGGTGTTAATGATATTTTTAATAGTAATTTACTATTAAGTAGTTATGTTGAAAGTAGAAAAATTGTTATTAATAATTCTGTTAATTTTTTTAAAAAAGAGTTTAATAATATATTAGGTGAATATAGTAAATTAATTTTTGATGAACAAACTAGAAAATTACAATTAGCATTAAATACATTAACTAATTTGTTTAATAAAATTAATAATATTAAACCCTCTAATGTTGATGAATGCCAACAATTAACAAATGAATTATTTAATCTTTTAAAATTTGTTGATCTTGGTTTAAGTGTTGGAACTATTCCAACACCATTATTGTTTATGTCTAAATTTAAAAGTGGTATTAGTTCAGAAAGAGCTAATTTAGCTTTACAAGAAAAATTAGATAATTTAAATTTAACAAGAGTTTTACCTGATGGTTCAACTAATATTAATAGAGATATAGCTAAAGCTGTTTTAGATACAGTTTTTGATGAGATTATTGAAAATAGTAAAGTTTTAGCTGTTGGTGTTGGTCCAACAGGTCCTGTTGATGTAAGCGGTATAATTTTATAAAATATATGGAAGATTTAAAAAAAGTAATAGAAAATAAACCAAATAAAGAATTATTTAGTTTATTGACTGATATAGAAAAAGAACACGAAAGACTTAAAAAAGAATTAAATATTATTTTAAATTTTTTAGAAGGTTTAGAAAAAAATTATATTATAATAAATGAAGAATTAAATAAAAGATTAAAAATTAATGCTTAATACAAATAATAAAAACAATAATGTTATTTTTGGTGTAGTAATTGATAATAACGATCCAACTAATAGTGGTCGTATTAGAGTTTTATTAGATACACAAGAAGGTTTAGGTAATCAATCATTTAAAAAATGGCAAACAACTGGTGATGGTTTAATTAGTGATCCTTATGTTTGTAATCCTTTATTACCTAAATTTTTTCAATCAATACCAAAAATAAATGAATTAGTTAAAGTTATTTTAGTTGAAAGTGATAATGGTATTTCTGATAAATTATATATTGGTCCAGAGATAGCTCAATTACAAAATATTAATTTTACAGATTCTTTATTGGGTAGATCTTTTTATAATACATCTAGGACTAATTTATTTAAAAATTTAGATTATGAAACAACCGCAAAAGATATTTTTCCAAATAAAGAAGATATTAGTATTTTAGGTAGAAAAAATTCAGATGTTATTATAAAAGAAAATGAAGTTTTAATAAGAGCTGGTAAATTCATTAATGAAGATATAAATAATTATAATAATGATTTATCACAAATAACAATAACACACTTTCCTTTAAATATTGAAGAAACTGAAAAAATTGAAAATGTTATTGTTGATAAAACATTAATTATTAATAATCTTATTGAATATTCGGTTAATATTATTAATAATGAGTTTATTGGTACTTTACAAGTAAGAAAACCAGAAGATATAATTTATTTTAAAAACCAAGAAAAATCTGATTTAAATTTTGATCCAGAAAATTATTCTATAATAAGTAAAATTTTATTAGAAGCTAATTTTACTGGTAAAACTGCTTTTGATATTAATGATATTATTATTGGTTTAATAACTGATATACAAAATAAAAAAATAAAAAGCTCTTTTTATAGTAATAATACACAAAATGTTAATATAACAATTAATCAATCATTTAACGCATTACCATTTTATTTTAGACCAAATCAAGAAACAAGAGATTTAATAATTGGAAATCAAGTTATTAATGATATTTGTAGGAGTATTCAAATAAAAGATCAAATATTAGAAGGATATATAACATATAATGATGAACTAACAGAAGAAAAAATTGTTTCTGTTAAAAACACAAAAATAAATAATGAATATAAAAATGTTATTTCATTAAATAGTGGTGAAGTTTATATTACGTCAAATAATGATTTGATTATTCCATTAGAAACATTTAGATATGGTTTAAATATTGAAGATTTAAATAATTTTTTATTTAAAAATACTCAACCAATGGTTAAAGGTATTACATTAGGTAAATATTTAATTAATATAATTGATTATTTACTTACACATATACATACTGGTGGTGATGCTTCACAACAACCTTATAGTTTTATTGATTTAAATTCAATAAAAGAAAATATATTAAAAGAAATAAATAACGATAAAATTAATAATAAAGATAATAAAAATAATATATTTTTAAATAGTCAAATAAGAATAAATTAAAAATATTAAACTATTTATATATTGTAAATATAATTTATGACTAGTTTTGGTGTTTTAGCATTTTTAAAAGAAATTGGACCTATTTTAATAGCTATTTTTTCGGGTGGTTTAATCAAATCACTAATTGATTATCTTCTAGGAAAAAAGAAAGATAATAGAGATGATTTTAAGATAATTTTAGAAACATGGGCACAAGATAATAAAAGACTTAGAGAAAGTGAAGAACAATGTGCTAAAAGATTAAATGATTTAGAAAAACAAATTATAATTTTACAAAATAAATTAACTATGATGGAAACGGCTCATTATGATTTACCATTTCCTCAGTGGTTAAAAGATATGGATGGTATTATGCTATCTTTAAATTCAGCTTATGAAAAAGAATTTTTACAACCAGTAGGTAAAAATGTTAATGATTATATTGGTAAAACCGATTATGAAATTTGGGATACTGAAACTGCTAAACAATATAGGATAAATGATTTATTAGCTTTCTCTTCAACAGATAAATTTTGGAGAGGTGTTGAACCATTAAAAACAAGTAATGGTATAGAATACAAAAATTGGTTAATTGTTAAATACGTTAGATACGCTGGTAAAATACCAATTGGTATAGCTGGTTTAGCTATACCATATTTTGATAATTGTATTTATAGTGATAAATGTGGTTTAGTTTCTTCAACCAAAATTAACAATTAAAACCAACACCTAATTTTTCAAGTTCATCTTTTTGATTTTTATTTATATCACCAAAAATAATTAAAGCGCTAGGAAATGGTGCGCTAGATTTACTTCCTTCAAATTTTAATCTTCCTTTTAAAAAAACAACATAAGAAGCTTTTTTAACTGATTCTTGAAACCATTTTGTATCTGTTCTAGAAGGAACTAAACAAACAACTGATTTAGCGTTAATGTTAGCTTCTTCACTAGCTTTTCTTAACCATAAATTAATTAACTTACCATAAGGAGGATTCATCCAACAAACACCATTCCAGTTTTGGGAAAGTGAATTTTCTTCTAAAGAATAAAAATTTTCACATTTTGTGTTGTGTTTATTAGCACAAACATCTAATTCAAAATTAAATATTTTATCTAATTTTTTAAAAAAATCTATTGGAGTACCCCAATCTAATTTATCTGAACTAAATAAAGCTTTATTGATCATTTTTTAATTTTTTAACTTCATGATTAAGATACCAGATTGCTTTTTCTAAATCTTCAATTAATTTTGTTTGATCTTTTTTACCAGCTCTGGAAATGTATTTTACAGCGTTACCTAGTGAAAAATTCAAATTCCAAGCATCAATTACTTTAATTGCTTCATACACATTATCTTCACCACCATAATGGTTTGGGTGATTAATCATATCTTTTTCTTTATTTTTCATATTATTAATTATAATTAAATTTTTTATAAAAATCAAAAACTGCTAGATCTTTTTGTTTAGCTTCAATTGTTAAATAAATATCTTTATCACATTCAAAGTTATCATAAATAAAATCAGCATGAGTTTTAATTGTTTTTGTATTATCCTCATACAGACGTTTAGAGGAACTATGGTGACATTCTGGTGTTATCATACCCCAGGTATCTAAACTTGTTTCTAGAGCCTCTAAAAACGATAAATTACCTGGATTACAATAATGATGCAAACTATCAAAAACAATTGGTGTTTTAATTTGTTTATTAACATAAACTAAATCATTAACTGAATAAGAATTTTTTGTGTCATCATTTTCTATTGTTAGAGCTTTTTTAGTATTTTCTTCTAAAAGATCAAAACTTCTACAAAAATTATCCATTGATTTTTGTTTATTGTTATTAACAGATCCTATATGGATATTTATATTATATAAATGATTTGCTGGCAAACCCATTAATTCTAATAATTTAGAATGTTGATTTAATTCTTTAATTGTTTTTTTAACAACATCTGGATTTTCAGAACTTAAAACATTAAATGGACCAGGGTGCAAACTTACTTTCATATTTGAACTTTTTATAAGTTCTCCACATTTAACAAGTTGTTTAACAACAATTTCATAATTAGGTAAATCTTCATAATTATATTCAGATAACCAAGGAAACATATCTGAACTTAATCTATAATTAAGAATATTATTCTCAATATTCCAAATTAATATTTTTTCTAAATCTATTAAATTTTTAATTATTAATTCACTTGCGTATTTAATACCTTTACTCTCAAAGGTTTTTTTAATCATTGTTCTATTAACTTTTACTTTATCACCTAAACTAAGATTAATACAACAATAACCAATTTTTTCTTTTTTCATATATAAATTTTAAGAAATTAAAAAAAAATTTTCAAAAGTTTTTAACTTCATAATGAACAAAATATTCTTTTTTTGGGTTAGCTATTTTATAGCCTTTTTTACTATAACTTCTAGTTGAAATTTCACTAATCTTAATTATATTAATTTCTTTATTTTTAAATTTATTTTGGAATTCGTTGATTATGGATAATATCACCCATAATTTTTTAGATCTTTTTAAATTTTCAAAATCTTTTTCAGTATCGAAAGATCTAACAACTTTCGATTTAAATACTAAGGGTGTAAAAGAAGATGGTTCTTTAAATACAACATTATCAAATGTTTTTTTATTTAAAGAACCATCATAAAAACTAAGATTAATTAATAATTTAATTTGTTTAAAACTTATATCATTATTCATGTTCATCTGAAGCAATTTGTGCAGCTGATAGTTCGTCTTGTGAAATAGTTTTTACTAATTTAAAATTTTCTTTTATTTTCTCTTCTGGTTGCAGACCAATTGTTCTTAACATCTCATTTTTATTTTTTAAATAAACAATTGTTGGAACACTTTTTACATTAAATTCATTAGCTAATTCAGGATAAACTCCTAAATCAATCTTAATAACTTCTGTTGTAAATTCTTTACTTACATTTTCTACAATTGGGGAAAGTGTTTTACATGGACCACACCATTGCGTTGAAAAATACATTACTAACGATTTTTCATTTTCTAATTTTTCTTTTAATTCTTCTGGATTAACTAATTTCATATTTTTAATTTGTTTAATAACTGTAAAAAAAAATTAATAAATTTTCAAAAAATTTTAAGTTAAATTATTATCTTTTAAAAATCCTTTTTTAAATAATTTTTCTTTAAGTTCAATAAAATTTATTATTTGTGTTGAGTTATCATTAATAAGTTTAAAAATTTCATTTTTATCTTCTTCAGTATATTCAATATAATCATTAGGTAATATTTGTTGATATGCATAATCAAGTGCTAAATATTCTGTTGATGTTTTATATTTTTTAACATCAACTATTTCCAATTCATTAAAAATATATTTTTTATATATTAAAGTAATAATTCTTTGATTATCAACAATCATTTGATTATTTTTAACACTAACCATAAAAGCTACTTCATGAAATTCTTTATGAAGTAATTCATAAAAATCACCATTATATTTTAAAGTAAAATAACCACCATAATCATTAATACTTATATTATCTTTTATTTTATTTTGAAAAAAATTAAATAAAGAAGATCTTGTTTTAACAATATTTTTAATTTTTTGTTGAACAATATTTAAACCTTTATCACTATCAACATGATTAACTTTTAATACATTACTTTGTTGTAGATCTATTAAAAAATCATACATACTTTTAGTATCATTATTTTTAATAGATTTAGTTTTTTTAACATCATTATTTAAAATATAATTAATATTAATTATATCATTATTAAAATAAATTGTTATTTCTTTATAACGTTTTTGTAAATTACTATTTTTAATAATTTTAATACCATTATTAGCTGTTAAAGTAATATCATAATTAGTGTTTTTTAAACCTTTTAAATATGAAGCTAATTCAGTATTAGAACTAAAAACTTGTTCCACATTTTGTGGTAAATTATATTTAATTTTTTCTTGATTACTTAAAATATCTTTTCCACCTAAATTACCTTTAAAACTTCTTCTTCTTGAAGGTTCATAATAACCTTCAGGTTTTTCATTATCATCATCACTTTCAATTAAAAATTTATTTTTAATAAGTTTAAGTTGTTGTTCTGTTAATTTATAATTTTTCATTTTTTTATTTTCATTTAAATTTTGTTTTGATATATATAAATTATTAACAAATTCCCAATTTATATAATTCCAAAAATTTTTAATATAATTTTTTTTATTATTTTGATATTTTAAATAATAAGCATGTTCCCAAAGATCTAATCCTAAAAGAGGATAACCACCTTTATCAATAATATTCATTAAAGGATTATCTTGATTTGGTGTTGTTATAATCTCTAATTTATTTTTTTTATTTAAAATTAACCAACACCAACCAGAACCAAAATGATTATTAGCCATTTCAGAAAATTTTTCTTTAAAATTATTAAAAGATTTGAAATTTTCTTTAATTTTTTTTAAGATTTGATCACTTGGTGATTGTTTTTCTGGACTTAACATTTTCCAAAATAAAGCATGATTAAACGCTCCTCCCGCGTTATTTCTAACTTTATTATTATATTTATTAATATTTTTAATAATTTTTTCTAAATCAAAATTTTTATTCTTTGAATTTATTAATTCTTTATTTAATTTATTAACATAATTTTTATAATGTTTATTATAGTGAATAAACATTGTTTCTTTATCAATAAAATTTTTAAAAGCTGAGTAAGAATATGGTAATTTATCTATACCAATTTTTTTCATTTCATTTAATAAAAATTTGTTCATTAACTAAGATATTTTAATTTATATAATGTTGAATAAATTAATTTTTCGATTTCATCAATATCATTTTGAATAAAACTATCTTGAAAAAATTTAGTTCTTATTTCTGATGTAAAAGAAACTAATTTCTCAAAATATTCAATTTCATTATCTTCTAAATATTGTGATGGTTCTTTATAATTTTCTAATAAACCATATTTACCTTGAACAGATTCAACTAAACCATCAATAAGATCAATAATACTATCATAATAATCATTTAAAGCTTTATGTTTAGCGTATGATGTTGATTTTAAGTGAAAAATATGAGCCTGTGTTCTTGAATTCAATATAGCTGATACAAATCTTGTAAAATATTGTTTTTCCATAATTTATTTTAACTATAAATAGCTATTTATAAATAAAAATGTCTGTTGAATTAAAAAACAATAAAATATATTATAATAATGAAGAAGTTGGTGAATTATATGTAAGTTATAATGGTATTTTACCAAAAAAAGATGAAAAATATATTAAAATTGTTTCTTTTTCAGTTAAAGATGAATTTAAAAATAAAGGAATTGGTTCAAAAGCTTTAAAAGAATTAATTAAAATAGCTGATAAAAATAATCAAATTATTGTTTTAAATCCTGAACCATTTGTATATACAAATAAAAAAGAATTTAATTTAAAACAAACAAAATTAAAACAATATTATCGTAAATTTGGTTTTATTGATAATATTGGAAAAAAACAAAATTTTTATTTTAAAGAACTTATGATAAGATATCCAAATAAAACAGATTATTTAATTAATGAACAACAATTAAATGAATTAAATAAATATTTAAAAAATGCATTGGTTGGTGGAGCGTTAGCTGCATCAACAATGTTTGGAACACCACAAGATGCATCAGCTCAACGTCTTGATAAAGTTAGTATTAATAATCAAAATATAAACCCTTATTTAAAAAATAATAAACAATACTTAAAAACTAATATTTATAAAAAATATTCAAAATATATTGTTTCAAAAGAAAAAGATAAGAATGTTGAAATTTGGCGTTTAGAAGCTTTATTAGAAATTGCTAACGATATAACAAATGCATCAAACATTGATGAAAAAACTAAAATTTTTATTCTTGATAAATTAGAGCAAATACCTGTTTTATTTTTAAGTGGAAGTGATTTATATAAAAAAAATATACATGATGGATTTGATCCACAAAATGAAATAATAATAGCTGATTATGATGATTTAAAAAAAATTGGTAATAAACAAGCTATTGAAACAATATATCATGAATATCAACACGCATATGATCATATTGTTGGTTATACATTTACAAATGTTATTAAAAATAATCCAAGTATTTATAAAACAAATGTTAAAGAAAATGTTGCAAATTTATTTTTTAAAAAACCATTAGCAAGTTTAACACAACAAGAAAAAATACAATATAAACAAATTTTAGATGATGTTCTTAGTTATAGAATGGATTATTTATTAACACCTGATGAAATACATGCAAGAGTTTTGCAACTTAAAAAATATTTTAAAATTCCATTTAATAAACCAATTGGAAATAATGTTATAAATAAAGTTAAAAATAATTTTAAATATTATTATGATAATTTTGGTAATGAATGGGCTTTTTATTTTATTTTTTTAAATACTAACGAATTAGCTAATTATTAATATGAAAGAAGTTGCAGGATTTGTTGTTGAAGAAATTTTAGATAAATTGGATGTTCCCCAAAATGAGGTTAAAGTTATTGCTGGTTCTGAATCAGCCAATGAATTTGGTTATGTGTTGGAACACAAAAATCATATTTATAAAATAACAAATCATTATGATAGATCAATAGAATTATATTATAGAATATATAAATCAAATAAAAAAATTACATCATTTCCAAATGTTTATAGAATGTTTAAATCAAAATTAATTGATTTTAATTATATTGATAAACATAAAATTGGAGATGGTGATTATCGTTTTGGTGATGATTATTATCAATTTGAAAAAGATGATTTTGTATTTACAATTAGAATGGAAAAAATAACACCAGAAGTTGGTGATGAATATATCTTTATAAGAGAATATTATGAAAAAGTTTTATTGGATAAAAAACAAGTTGGTTCAAATTTAAATAATTTATATTCTTTTTTTAAAAATTTATTGGAAAATCCTGAAAATAAAGATGAAATTGAAAATATAAAAAAAGCTTTTAATTTTTTAATAAAATTCCATAAAGATTTGGATCTTTTGGGAATTAGAGATTATACAATTTTTGATATTAAAAAAGACCATATTGGTTATAAAATGGTTGATGGAAAAAAAGAACTTTGTTTAATTGATATTTGGATATCTGATGATATAAATCCAAATATCTTTAATGTTAAAACGCTAAAAGAAGAAAATGATTTTAATTTTAATAATATTGATTTAAAATTAAGATTTCCAAAAACACATAAAGTTATTTTTGTTTCACCAGAAAAATTATTAAAAATTCATGGGGAACACCAACCTGATTTTGATGTAAGAAATAAAAAAAACCAAATTGGTAATAGAGTTGAAAAAGCTAAACAATATATTATTGATTATAATAAAGATCAAAGATGGATTCATCCAATAAAAAAAACAAGAAGTAATAGTACTTTTGTTAATTTTGAACCAAGTGTTGTTGAAATAAATTTAAATAATAAAATTGGTTTTATTGATGGGAGACATAGAGTTTTGGCTGCATATGAATTAGGTATTGATAAAGTTCCAATTGAAGTTCCAAAAGATCAAGCTGATAAAATTTATAATATAATTAATTCACTAAATGAAAATAAAAAAGAAATAAGTAATATTATGTTAAATGAAAATAATGAAATAACTCAAAAGTTTAAAAATTATAAAATACCTTTTGCTGAAGTTAATAATTTTTTAATAAATGAATATATTCCATATTGGAAAAAAGAATATAATAATGATATTAAGAAAATAAATTTTTTGGTTGCACAAGAATTATTATTTAAAATAAGTCAAGATTTATTTGGTGGAGTCAATCAAGTATCTTTTAATAATGAATCAAAAGAACCAACAAATCATTTTCAATTAACAATGGATCTTGGTGATTATATGTTATGTACATCACCGTTTATTTATGTTGATAACAATCATAAAATTATTGCAAAAAAAACAAATATTGAGATTTTAAATAATGATTATGAAACAATAAAAACTTTAAAGGAAAATAATATAAATAAGGCTGATAGAACAAAAAAAAGCAAAAAAGAAATGAATAATATTAAAAAAGTTGCGTTATTATTAATAAAAATAAAAAATAAATTTTTGTTTTTTAAAAGAAGTGAATTTGAAACAACAAATCCAAATAAATATGGAATGCTTGGTGGTGGAATTGAAAAAAATGAAACACCAAAACAAGCCATTATAAGAGAAGTTAAAGAAGAAGCCAATGTTGATTTAAAAAACTTTAAATTTTTTAAAAAATATATTTATAATAAAACAACAGAACTTAATATATTTTATACAGAAAAATTTCCAATTAATGAAATTAAATTGGATAAAAAAGAACATACATCATTTGAATTATTTTCTTTAAAAGAAATATTAAATAACGAAGAAATGATTTCAACAAATAAAAAAATTATTAAAGATTTTTTAAATAAAGATAAATTAAATGAAAATGATCCAAAAACTGGAACAGGAAAAAAACCAAAAAATTCTGGAAGACGTTTATATACTGATGAAAATCCAAAAGATACCGTTAGAGTTAAATTTAAAACAATCGCAGATGTTAAAGATACTTTATCAAAAACAAGTTTTAAAACAAAATCTCATGCAAGACAATCACAAATAATTAATTTGATTCATCAAAGAGTAAGAGCTGCTTATCAAAACGCAAAAAATTCTGAAGTTAAATCAAGATTAAAAAAAGTTTATGATTATATCTCAAAAAGAAAAGAAATATCAAAACAAAAAACAAAAAAATTAAATAAATTAAAAGAATATATTATTAATGAACAACAATTAAATTTAATTAAAAAAAATTTAAAAGAATTATTTGATCTTTATGAACCTGAAGAATTAAATAAAAAAGATATTAATTATGAAATTAATCTTGATACCCCAACAAATTTTACCGCAACACTAAATTATAAAGATCATACATATTTATTTACCATTTATCAAATGGATGATGTTGATAATGATGATGAACTTTATGATACCCATACATATATTGGATTTGGTGCATCCAATTCAAACACCAATGGACAAATTGTTGTTTTTGATTTAATCAATTCACCATATTCAAAAAGAATTGGTGCAGCTTTTATTGGACTCCTTAAATATTGGGTTAATAAATATAATATTAAAGAATTTAGATATTATACAACACAAGAAACCAAACCCATAAGACATTCATTATATTCATATTATATTAACAAATATTTGCCGGAATTTAAATGTGAAGTTATTAGAGATAAAAAACATCCAGTTTATGGAAATAGAGATTTAACATTACATATTTGGTCAAGATAAATTATGAAAAAATACATTATTAAAAACAATCAATATAAATTAATTGTTGAAACCATTCAACAAGCGGAAAAATTTTATTTTTCAACAAATAAAATAACACCGGAGGAAAAAAATATTATTTTAAATTTCACAAAAGGTGATAACTATACATATGCGGTTGCAACGGCTTATTTAATATTTAAAGATTTTGATGAAACAAAAAAGTTTTATGAATTATTAAAAAATTATAATAATAAAATATTTCCAATAAAAGAATATAATAATTTATTAAAAAATCTTAATAATAAAGCAAATTTATATGAATTATATAGATCAATGCAACAAAGGGATAACATAATTTTTTATTTTAATAAATTGCCAAATATCTTAAAAAGAAATATAAAAGAAAAAAACATTCCAAAAGATTTAAAAGAATTAACAAGATTTGATGATTTGCTTAATTATTTGCAAACACAAATTTCACAATTAAGCAATAGGCCGGAACATATAAGAAACGCAATATTAAAAAAAGCATTTTCAAGCAAATTTGAAACATTGGAACAAATAACAGATTTTTTTGATGAAAAAGAAAATTTAATTGGCGGAAAAAAAATAACAAAAAAAGAAATTATTTATACCATAAACAATAATAATCTTGATGCCAATATTGTTTATGATAAAAACAATATTATGGTTATTGAAATTTGGTCCCCAGAAACAATGCAAATGCTTGGTTGCAATTCCTTATGGTGTTTTACATATGGGTCAAATGATTATGAACATATGTATTACCAATTTAATAATTATTCAACAAACGGAATTGTTTATATGATTATTAATTTTAATATTCCACAAGATGAAAAAAATTTTATGAATATTTTAATTAAGCCATTGGATGAATATTCGCATGAAGATGAAAATAATGAACCGGAACATATTTTATTTGATTTAACAAATGAGGGAATATATGAACCAACAAAATATTTGGAAAATTTATTTAAAATAAATAAAAAACAACTTAATAAATTATTTAACTTTGATATATAATGAAAAAATTTTATTACGCATATCACGCAACAAATGCAACATATGATAAAATGGATGCAAATTATATTGGAGCAAATAGTCAGAACTATGAATATGGCCCAAGTTTTTATTTCTCATCAAATCCTGATTTGCATTCATATGGAAAATTTATTAACAAATATAAATTAAAGATTGAAAAACCAATATCACAAAAAAGTTTTGATTTTAAACCATTATATTATCTTATTTTAAAATCACCACAAATAAAAGAAAAAAATTATTCAAATCTTGAAAATTATTTATCAAGGGAATTTATTATTCCAGATAATATAATACAATTAAATGCAAAATTAAATTTTGAAATTAAAAATGTTGTTTATTTTTTAATTAATTCTTGCACGGATCAATTTGATGCCGCACAAGAAATATTTTCAGCATTTTATAATAATAACGCAAAAGAATTTATTAATAATATAAAAGAATTTTATGATGGCGCAATTATTAAAAGAAGTGATGAAATAACATTTTATGTTATGTATAATCCTGAGAATATTCTAAAAGTTTCAAAAAAATCATTAAACGAACAATTGGAAATTTTAAATAAATCAGAAAATAATAATATTGATGATTATGTTGTTAAATATCAAATAAAAGATGTTGAAACAAATGAAATAACAAAATTTACAATATCAATAAAAAGATTTCAAGACGCAAAAACAAAACAATTTAGATATGAGCCAACATTATTCTTAATTAAAGATAATAAAATAATAAAAACTGATTATAAACATAATAATAAAGATATTGCAAGATTAATTTTAAATATATATATAAAACATATTAAAGATTATATTGAAAATTATAATGCAAACATATTTGTTGTTGATTATAATAACCCAAGGTTTAGAGAAATAAATAAAAATATGTTTGATGAGTTTGGTTTTAAGGAAATTTTTATTGCTGATAATTATTATAAATATGTTAAATAATTTTGCAAAAAATTTACCAAAAATTTTTTTTATAAAATGGGGGTGCGTTAAAAAATGACCACCCCCTTCTTTTTTTAACAAAAAACAAGTCTAATTAAATTTCCCAAAAAAATTCCAAAAATTTTTTTAACAAAAAACAAGTCTAATTAAATTTCCCAAAAAAATTCCAAAAATTT
>ERZ869925.559-NODE-559-length-25640-cov-5.360406_pt1 | contig 25640 bp, 36 predicted proteins | sample MGYA00579311_ERZ869925 | MGnify/ENA primary metagenome ERZ869925 (study PRJEB32216, sample SAMN09231817) | wastewater metagenome | place: USA: Maryland | collected 2016-07-30 | study: EMG produced TPA metagenomics assembly of the PRJNA472060 data set (Reclaimed...
CGTCCGGTGGGCCTGTGACGCCTCCAGAGCCCCAGCCGCCAGCGGTGGACCTGCAGCCCCTGCTCACGCGCCTCGATGCGCTCGAGCGGGCGCTACAAGGGCTGGCCTCGACGGTACCTGGCTTGGAACAGATCATCAATGCGCAAGGCGCTGAGATCACGCGGCTGGGGCTCCTTGTTGACCGTCTCGATGCGCTGACCGCACGCGTGCAGATGTTGGAGTCGCGGCCACTGCCGACGGGATGCAGCTCGTACTTGAACGTCGGGGCCGCCCGCATCCCTGCTGGGTGCAAGTTCACCTTCGAACAGAAGTGAGTCGTCATGGCTGACAACCTCGTCACACAGTCTGCGACCCCGGCTACGCTACCCGCCTCGACGCGTGTCGCCGCCGTGGTCGGCTCATTCGCAGGCGACACGGACGCAGCCGCTGGGCTCGGCGTGCTCGCGGAGGTCTCCGGCGCGGAGAACTCGCGCGTGTTGACCGTCCTTGGCCTCACCAAGAGCGGCGCGTCACTCACATCAGTGCCGACCACGCTAACGGCGGTCACGAACTTTGGCGGCTCCACCGAGTACCGCGTCGATGGCGTGCTCGTCGTGAACTCAAGCGGCGCAGCCATCACCTTCGGGCTGACCAATGGCAGCGATCAGTACATTGCGCCGCCGCAGGACGTGCCCGCTCGTGACCACCGCATCATCAACCTCAACGGCGCTCCGATTACCGGCCTGAAGTGGATCGCTGGCGGCGCCGGGCTGCTCGGCCTCGCGTGGGGGCGTACCGCACTATGACCATGAAACGTCTCGTCCTCGTTCTCTGCCTGGTGCTGGCGGCAGTGCCCGCGCGGGCGCAGATCACCGCGACCATCCGCGCCACCGATGCCTCGACCGGCGCGGACGTCCAGCGTGTCGGCGACGACACAAACGACTCACTTCGCGTCACGATCGCGAGTCCGACCACGATGCCGGTGTCTGGTACCGTCGCGTCGACTCAAAGCGGGACATGGACGGTCCAGCCAGGAAACACGGCCAACACCACCGCGTGGCTGGTCACCGGTCTCGGTGGGACCTTCCCGTCTACGCAGAGTGGCACATGGACCGTCCAGCCTGGCAACACGCAGAACAGCACTGCTTGGCTCGTGACAGGTCTAGGCGGCACCTTCCCGGCGACACAGAGCGGCACCTGGAGCACGCGCACGCAGGACGGGAGCGGCAACGCCATTACCTCGGCGGCTCGCGGCTCTGAGCGGGCGTTGACGGTGCAGATTGTCGATGCCTCAGGCGCGCAGGTCACCAGCTTCGGCGGCGCTGGCAGCAACGCGGCGGCGAGCGCCACTGGGTCGGCGGTTCCGTCGAGCGCCAGTTACACCGGCCTGAATGTTTCAGGCACGCACCGCGGATGGACGGGCCTGTCGCTCGGGTCACAGTTTGCTGGCACGGTCGCCATCGTCGACGGATCTGGCAACCAGGTCACCAGCTTCGGCGGGTCAGGAGGCACGGCGTCGAACTTCACGTCGGCAGTCCCGGCGACCGGCACGGCGGTCGGCTTCAGCGACGGCACCAACATGCAGGCCGCGCGCGTGTTCGACGCCGATACTGGCGCCGGCACGCAGTACGTGCAAGGCGTGAGTCTTCGGGCGTCTGGCTCGGGCGGCTCGACCGAGATCGGCACGGCCGCGGCCCCTGTCCGCACCGACCCGACCGGCACTACGGCGCAGCCCGTCACCGACAACGGCGGCTCGCTGACTGTCGATGGCACGGTGGCAGCCACGCAGTCAGGGGCGTGGACCGTCCAGCCCGGCAACACCGCGAATACGACGGCCTGGCTGGTCACGGGCACGGGCGGCACGTTCCCGGTCACCGGAACCTTCTGGCAGGCGACACAGCCGGTCAGCATCTCCGGCAACCAAGCGGTGAATCTGGCTCAGGTCGCAGGGGCGAGCACGGCCACCGGGTCAGGCACGGCGAGTGGCGCGCTGCGTGTGGAGCTGCCCACCAACGGCACGGGCGTGGTCGGCCTCAACGCAGGCACCAACAACGTCGGTCTGGTTGGCCGGCAGCCTACCTACGGCAGCAAGACCACGATCACCTGGACTGGCACGAGCCTCGGCAGCACCAGCGCCCGTGAGTCCACTGTCATCAACTGGACCTCGACGCGCTGCGCCGACGCGCGCATCCGTATCCAGAGCAAGGGGCAGGCGTCAGGCACGAACTTCGTGGACTGGTACGTCTACACGGCACTCGGGGACACCACCTACACCGACGCGGCGACCGGCACTGATGCGGCGTTCACGGCGGCTAACCGCTTCAATTCGCGGTATCTCGGCTCGCTCAAGATGAACGCGGCCACGAGTGCCGTGCAGGCCGAGTTCCAGCTCTCGGACATCTTCGGCTCCATGCCGGACAAGTGGGGCCTGATCGGCATCAACAACAGCGGCGCGGCGCTCTCGGCTACGGCAGGCGACCACGTCCTCGAATACCAGTGCGTCAACTAAGGAGAGTGGCTATGCGTCGTTTCGTTGTTCTGGTCGTGGCGGTTCTGTTGCTCCTGCCGTCCCTGTCGTTCGCTCAGAAGCGTGCGGCGTTCGTGGACCCGGTCGACCTCCAGCAGCTTCGGACGGAATGTACGACCAACCCGAACGGCTACAGCTACACCGACGTGGCCAGCGGTACGACGCTCACGCTCTCGCAGTGGTACGCCGCGCAGGCCGACAACGTCGTCGCGGAGATCCTGAACACGACGCGGGCGGGAATCGTGGTGTACCGGTCGGACGTCAGTCCCAACGAGGTCAAGGAAGCGATCGCGATCGGACAATTGACGTCGTCGGCGACCGCGTCGAGCGCGGCGCTTCAAGGCGCGTGGCTGAATGCGTTCTTCAACGGCGACCCGGTGCGGCTCAAGACAAAGGCCGGCGCAGACGCGCGCGTGCTGACGAACCTGCTGGCCGTCCTGACCAACGGCAGTTCATCCGAAACCCGCGTGCGGGCGCTGGCGGAGCGGAGCGGGACCAGGGCCGAGCAGCTATGGGGCTGTGCCACCAGCAATGATCCGGGCTGCGAGAACGTCACCGTACAGCCGTTCCACGTCGCGCAGTCCAGGAGCCTGCCGTGATCCGTAAAGCACTGCTCGTGCTGGTGTGTTGTCTGCTGCCGTTCACGGTATCGGCGCGGGGGATCCCGTACGCGCTGAAGTTCACCAATGGCACTGACATGCGCGCGTCTGCGGCGGCCTCGGCGACAGTCAACAACCTACAGCAGATCACTGTTGCGATGTGGGTCAATATCACGACGACGGCACCCGCGGCGCAGCGGAACTTCTTCGGCAAGGGAGCTGCGGCGAATCGACTCGTTGGGTTCATCAACGCGACAACTATCTCGATCCAGCGAGGCTCGTCGGGCACGGCGCCTACTGGGACGGTTACGACGACGAATTTACCGGCGTTCGTGGCGAATCAGCCAGTGTTCCTCGTGTTTGCTGGGGACTTTGGTGTGAACGCACCGCGCATCTATGCAGGCAACCTGCTGACACCAGCGACAGAAGCGACTTCTTATACGTCGGCGGTGACGGGTTCGACCGCCGGGCATGACGATTCAGCGGACGCGTTCGTGTTCGGCAATGCCGGCGCCGGAGGAACCACAAACACGCTGCCAGGCTTGATCTATACCGCTCAGGTGCTGAACCGCGTGCCCCGCGATCTTGCAGAGATTCGCGTGATGCAGCAGCGGTGGACACCGCGACGAGGCGGGTCGGTGCTGGCGTGGCGCCTCGGCGCGAACGGCGCCGGACGCATCATCGACGAGAGCGGCACGAACAACCACGGCACCATCCTGACTGCCATTCCAGTCAGCGACATGCTGCCGCGCTTCTGGCTGCGGCCGCCCACGTAGATGCTCACGCTGCTGTGGCGGATCGCGGTTGAAGCCTTCACCGGCAGTGGCGAACCTCCGGTCACACCGGTGATCACCGACTTCGCCGTTGTCCAGACGGTGGAACGGTTTGCGGTCGTGCGCGATACCGAACGCTTCGCGGTCGTCCCTGATCGGTCGTCGCGTGTGACGCGCAATGGAGACCTATGAGCCTGAAACCCAACGACCGCATCGAGAAGCGCCAGGGCGAGATCGAGCCGCGGGGCTTCGACTGGACCTACTACCTCGCGTCGCTGGCGTCCGGAGAGACCGTCGCTACCAGCGTGTGGACGGTCAACGGTCCGGACCAGGCGCTGAGTACCAGCGCGCCGACGATCGTCTCAGGCTCGCTCAAGACGCAGGTCACCCTAACTGGTGGGTCACTGGATGCGATCTACGAGCTTGTGAACACGATCGTGACCAGCTCCGGGTACACCGGCGTCCGCAAACTGTACGTGCAGATCATCAAGAACTAGGAGGCACCGCGCATGTCCCCACTGTTGGCCGAGTTCATCGGGGCGTTCGTCCGGTTCGCGCTGACCGCGGCTGGTGCGGCGCTCGTCTCGCGCAACATCATCTCCGCCGAGCAGCTGCCGCGCTTCATCGAGGGCTTCTCGGGTCCGCTGCTGTCGGCGGTGCTGATGGCGGCGGCGCTCGTGTGGTCGCTTTGGCACAAGTACTGGTCCCGGCTGAAGCTCAGGGCCGCGCGCGAGCTCCCCGCCGGCGCCGATGATGAGCAGCTCGCCGACCGCATGCGGGATCTGCTGATGCGCCCAGGGGAGTGATGCCGCCTCCCGCTCCGAAGCCGACGCGTCCACCGAAGGCGCAGCCCCCGCCGAAGCCGGATCCGAGCGTCAAGGCGCTGGGCTACTGGGTGCCTGGGTATCACGGGTGACGTGTCCGCACTGCGGCTCCGAGGACGTGGAGCGCATCGGGCACCAGTGGGTTTGCTCGTGCTGCGCGAAGTGCTGGCTCGCCCTCACGCGGGCCGATGCGCACCTGCTGCGCCTGTTCGGAATCGCCTGCTGATCGTGCTGGGAACCCTCGGTGTCGGCCGTGCGAGTGAAGCCGCAGCCACCGCCCGAGTGGATAGACGATCAGCAGGCGTCGATGCCTCCCTTCGTGGTAGCCGTTCATGGGAGACAGGCGAAACAGCCGCGATTCATTAGGAAATACAGTTGAATTCCACGCGAGTGGCTGGCCTCCGAAGCCAAAGGTCGCAGGTTCGAATCCTGCCGGGCGCACCACCTTCTCGGTCCATTTCCTCAGCAAATTCGCCTATTTCTTCGGCGCCCCGTGATCCGTCGATGATGACGCTGCACGCGGGCGGCCTTCGGAATCCTCGCCAATTCTCGCGGTTTCGCCTGCCGTTCCTGAGCGGTCGTGGGAGTCCGTCGTGGGAGTCCGACGCGCTCGGCGGTCCTTCCGGCGCTGCTGCGCGGCCGTCAGAGGGGTAGGCGGGTGCGCCCGAAAGACCTCCGCGTCGAACCGGCCGTCCAGGCTCGCGGCGATCTGCGCCTGCCGGGCGGGGATCGCGTGCAGGTAGAACTCCCGCGCGGTCTCGAGGGAGGCGTGTCCGAGCTGGTCCTGCACATCCTCGAGGTCACCGCCCCGCGCCCGGATGGCCACCGCGGTTGTGTGGCGCAGGTTGTAGGGGCGGACGTGCGTCGGCCAGCCGTTCCGCTGCAGGGTCTTCACGAAGCTGCGACTGTCGTACGTGCCCCAGGCGTCGGCCGTGGCGAAGAGTTGCCAGGCCGCGACCATCTCGTCGTTCAGGGCGAGGGTGGTGTGCCGTCCTCCCTTCGCGGCGCGTACGAACCAGACGCGACGGACCAGGTCCACATCCCCGGGTTCGGCGCGCATGACTTCTGCCGGGCGCCGGCCGGTGCTGGCCAGGACGAGGAACCGCGCGCGCGTCTTGCTGTCGCGCAGGCGGTTGACGGTCGGGTGCTCCTGCCTCTTCAGCTTCGCGGCCACGTCGGCAATCACCGTATCACTGACCGTCACCGCGCGGCCGCGGGGCTTCGGGGGACGCTTCGCCGCGGCGACTGGGCAGGCGGCGCCGAGTCCGTCGAGGGCGCGGTAGACGGCCTGCAGCAGCCGGCAGCGGTGGCGGATGGTTCCGGCCGACTTCCCGTCCCGTCGCCACTGCGCGATGGCCAGGTCGATGTCCTCGGTGGTGATCTGCCAGCGGCGCTTCGACCGGCCGAAGTAGTGCAGCCAGGCCTTCAGGTGGCTCTTTGCCGCTTTGTAGCCGACGGTGCCCTTCAGGCGCTTCAGGTAGCGGACGCAGTCCCGGGCGAGGCTGCCGCGTGGGTCGCGGGGCGCGAGCTCCAGCGCAGTGGCGATCTGCCGCTTCCGCCAGCGCTGCAGGAAGTCCAGAGGACGGTCCACCTCGAAGCGGGTCTCGACCGGCTTGCCGTGCAGCGAGTAGATTACCGAGCGCCCGTAGGCATCCTCGTAGATGCCTGTGGCCAGCCGCCGCCGTTTAGGCATCGTCGTCCGGTGGCGTCTGATGGCGCTGGCGAGCCGCGGCGATCTTCGCCTCGTCGGCTGGGGTCAGCGTGATCGAGAACTGCAGTCCTTGCGGGCCGTGCACGACTCGACCGCGGCGTCCGCCTGGCTGGATGGTGCCAGCCACGGAGCCGACGTCGCCTGAGCGCGTTGTAGGTCTCGCTGCGCGCCGGCGGGGGACAAACTTTTCGGTGCTCATCAGTCGCGTCCTGCCGGGTGCAGGTCACGGCTGCAATACCGGCACACGCTTGCGTCGGGCTTGATCAGTTCAGCGCAAAACGGACATTTCTTTTGCGCGCCTGATGCGACGGCTCTCGATTCAACAACTGCCGGATCTCCCTTAAAGAGCACCGCCAGGAGAAATCCAATCAAGGGACTGACGACCAGCGCGAGAAGGGTGAAGCCGACGGGAGAACGTCCCTTACGGCTGGCGTAGTAGCCGACCAGCGCCGAAAGCAAGACGTACAGGACCGCGAGTTCCATGGCTACGAACCGGCACAGGTCAGGCCCGCCCGATCGCACTGCGCGACAATCGGGTTTGCCTGCGAACAGGCCAGCCGCGTGGTGCCCGCGATGCGAGTCACCAACGTGTGCGGCACACCGGCCGTGACGGCAAACTCAGGACTGTTCTGCCCGGGAGCGAGCGTGGCGATCCGCACGCCGTCCCAGCTAACTTCGTGCGTCGCGGTGGCCGAGCGGTTGCCGACGGTCATCCAGCCGGTGCCGTTAGTTTGGCACGCCGGCGTTGGCAGGACGAAGTCCACTGCTGTGGGACCGCTGAGGAACCTGCCTGTCACGACTTCCCCATGGATGAACGTGCTTGCGACCACATTCGCATTGCCGACCTGCAGGTTGTCCAGGCTGTATTCACCAGACGCGTTGGCGGTCGTCGATCGCCCGGCGTTAGCGCCGTCGAAGATGCGTACCGTCGCATTGGGCACGCGCTGGCCCCCAACGACGCTCACACTGCCGGAGAGGCTTGCTGTGGTTGGGGTAGGCGTCACCGTGGCGCTCGCCGCTGGAGACTTGTCGGTGCCACCTCCGCACGCGGCGGTAACACACAGAACCAATAGGGCTGACCCAAAAGCCAGTCGGTTGTTTTCACGATTCACGGGCGTCTCCCTTCGGCCTTCATCAGGCACTCATCGACGAGGTCTTCGAGCGTTGCGGCGACGTGTGGGCGGAGTTCCTTCAGCCGAATCATCTTCAACGCCAAGGGCGGTAGCGCCTTCGACGAGGAGCGGCTTGAGCCGCTTGTAGAAGAGTTCGTAGTGTTCGAGTTGCTGGACACGAGCTTCAAGTTCACGTACGCGAGTCGCAGTTGAGTCATCAGCGCCGACGCCTCCGGGATGGAGCGTCGAGCTTCTCGTACCGGTGTGACCGGATAGGTCACGGCTTACGGCGTCATACGTCGGGTCCACTCCTACAAACATCTCGTTGATTGAAATTGCGAGCAGGGTCGCCAGCGCCGGCAGGATGTCGATGGTCGGTCGCTGCTTGTCGGACTCCCATTTCGAGACCACGCCCTGCGCTTGGCCGAGCGCCTGAGCGACTTCCACCTGCGTGAGCCCTCGTTTCTCACGAATCGTCCGAATATTTCCGCCCAGCGTAGCCACGTCGGGAGCATACGCCACGGGAATATCACCGTAAAGCTTTGAGCCTATGTGCGTTAAAGGAATATTCGTTAGAATCACAATTGTGCTTGACACGAATATTCGGTTGGCCCATACTCCGTTCCGTGCTTACCGAACAGCAACGCGAACAACTGAGGCAAACGCCTCCACGCGGCCGCAATCGTCTGGCTGAGGCGATGGCGCTCGCTGGTCTCACACAAAGCCAGCTTGCCGAGCATACCAACCTCACCCAGTCGTACGTCAGCCGCGTCAAGGCAGGCCACTACAGCGACCTGCCCGGCGAACGCATGCGGCAGCTTGCCGCCGTGTTCGGCTGTGCGATTGAGGACCTGTTTCCGTCGAGGGCGGCGTGAGCGCTCAGGCGCAGCAGGGTGTCGTAGCGGGCCTTGGCGGCTCGCAGCTCGGCGGTGCGCAGCACCAGCTCGCGCAGGGCGTCAGCGATGGCGGCGTGCAGGTCCGTGTGTCCCATGTCCTCCAAGGTAGCCCTGCCTCCGCAGACGGTCTACGCGGAAGCGCTGGCGAAATGGCGAGCGAAGCAACCGCCGAGGTGACGCGATGAGCGCCGCTGTCCTGTGCCGCTGCGCGCAACGCTGCGACGTGGTCACGCTTGCCGAGCTGGTGCAGTGCGCGGTCCACCACTCGGAGCAGCCACCCAAGGCGATTGCCGAAGCGCTCGGCGTGCGCGCCGGGTATCTGCACGACGCAGCCAACCCCGACCGGGACGAGCTCCAGTTCCAGCTGCGCCATCTGGTGACGCTGATTCGCTTCACGGGCCGGGTGGATCTGGCGAGCGTGCTGGCCGAGATGCTCGGCGGCGTGTTCTTCCAGTTGCCGGACATCGCCGCGGTGCCGTCGGCCGCGCTCGCGCAGGAAACCGCGCGGCTGGCGTCGGAGTTCGCGGACATCACGAGCGAGGCCGCGCCTGCCCTGGCGGCCGGGTCGGTGAGTCCGATGGTGGCCGCCCGCATCTATCACGAAGGGCGTGAGCTGATTGCGCAGACCGCGCGCTTCATGCACCTGACCGACACGTTGGCGGGGATTGCGCCGGCGCCCGTGCGACTCGACCAGCGGAGGCGGGCATGAGCCGGCGGTTCCCCGACGACTTCGGGCCGGTCCTCTACGCGAAGGACCTCGCGGAGATCTGGCAGGTCAGCCTGAAGCGGATCTACGCGCTCGATGCCGAAGGCGCGTTCGACTTCGCGAAGAACCGCCCGACCATCGGCCGGAAGTCATGGAGCCGTGATCGGGTTAAGGCCTACTTCGACGGCACGCTCGTCGGCATGACGGGCCTGCGGAGGGTCAGCTAATGACGTTCGCGCTCTCGCTCTCCTGGCTAGTGCTGCTGGCCCTGCTGAAGTCGATCGCCACCGTCGCCGTGTGGGTGTGCTCGGCCATCGGCGCGATCTGCATCGTCTCGGCGCTGGTCGTCATGTTCGGGTGGTCGCTGTTCTCGCGCCTGCTCGAAGGGCTCGACCCGCATCCCTCGGAAGGAGGCCGCTGATGCTCGCAAGCCTGGTCTATCTCGCCGTCGCGGTGGTGGTCGTGGTGGTGGTCACGCTGCTGACATTCGCCAGGCGCCAGAGCGACCACTGGGACATCTAACCGCAACGGAAAAGGGCCACTCGCTGGAGACGAGTGGCCCACGGCACGACCCGCGGGAAAGGAGCCCGCGACCCATGCAGAACGCCATTCTCTCACATCGACACGCGAACGAACCGGAAGCCGCCTTTCTCCGCCGCATGGCGGCTGTGATGCGGCGCCGCGCTGGCGATCAGCTCGTGGCCGGTCGCAACCCCGAACAGGCCGCGATGCTCGCGGCGGAATACACCACCCGTGCCCAGGCGCTCGAGGCCGAGACCGGCCAGGCGGTGGCGCGATGAAGACAGGAGCCGCCGTCATGGACCAGACCACTGCCGTCTCGACCGAGGTGAGGACGCCCGAGATCATCACCCGTCCCGATCAGTTCACGAGCGCGGTCGCGCGGTGGCAGGGGCGCTTCAACCTGCTGACGCCGTTCACGAACATCTCCGGCCTGGCGCAGGCGCACGGGATCTTCTCGACGGTCATCCCGATCGACACCAACAAGCTCGCGGGCGAGGTGTACGACGGGCTCCCGTTTCTGAAGCAGGACCAGGTCGCCCTCGCGAAGAACGGCCTGCGCAAGGTCGCCGAGGGGCTCGGCATCAGCACGAAGCTCGAATACATCTCGGTGGGCGTCGTCGCCTTCTACTGGCATGTGAAAGCGATCGCCCGCTACACCGGCATCGACGGCAAGGACGTCACGCGCGAAGCCTCGATGGAGTGGGACCTCCGCGATGGCTCGCCCCGCCTCAAGGGGTGGACGCCGAAGCAGGTCGAGGAGGCGCGGAAGTACGGGCTGCGCGCCTGCGAGACCCGCGCGATCAACGCGGCCATTCGGGAGTGCGGCGCCGGCCTGAAGCAGGCGTACTCGAAGGACGAGCTGTCGCGCCCCTTCGTCGCGGTGCGCGTCGCGCTCCAGCCAGACATGAGCGACCCCGACATCAAGCGGATGGTGACCGAGCACTTCGTCGGCGCCAGCCGGGCCCTCTACGCGAGCAACCCGGTGGCGTCGCCGGCGGACGCCTGGGCCGACCACGACGAGCCGACTCCTCGACCGGTCGGGCACGGGTCCACCAGCCAGGCCGGTCCGGCGTCGACGGCGAGCGCGACCGCGGCACCGGCGCAGACGTCAGCAGGCACGGCGACCGCGGCGGCCGCTGACGCGCCCCCGACCGCCGACGCCGTCCGCATCGTCGACATCAAGACGAACACCGGCCAGAAGAACGGTCGGCCGTGGACGCGCTGGTCGATCACCGACTCGCGGGGTGAGGAGCACAGCACCTTCAGCAAGACGATCGCCGAAGCCGCCGAGAAGTTCCGCGCCGATCGGACGTGGGTCGAGGTGCTGACGGTGACGTCAGACGACGGCCGCTACAAGAACCTCGAGGAAATCATCGTCGCCGGCAGCGAACCCAACTTGCCAGGGATCGGAGACCTGTGATGCGGGCCGTCATCGTCGGCGACTCGCATCTGCAGGGCACCAACCCCCGCAATGGGGACCGGCTGCGCGCCTGGGACCAGATCATCGAGGCCGGGCTCCAGCTCTCCGACCTTGCGGCGTGGCTGCACGTCGGCGACGTCTTCCACGCCCGCTCGACGCCTGACGACCGTGTGTCGGTCGCCGAGCGACTGGTGCGCATGGCCAACGCGGCCCCGGTCGTGGTGATCTACGGGAACCACGACGCGCCGCTCGACCTGCACGTCTTCGGCAAACTGAAGGCCGCGCACCCGATCATCGTTGTTGACCAGCCGCAGACGGTGATGCTGCGCCATCCTCGGTTCGACCTGCCGCTGCTGGTGGCCTGCCTTCCGTACCCGACCAAGGCTGGGCTCGTGTCGGCGGGCATCGTGCCAGGCGACGTGCAGGACGTGGCGTCGAACGCGCTCGACGCGGTCTTCATGCAGTTCGGGCATGAGGCCGCTGAGGCCCGGCACCACGGCGCGCCGACAATCTTCCTGGCGCACGCGACCATCAACGGGTCGGTCACCAGCGTCGGGCAGCCGATGGGCGTGCACGGCGAGATCGTCGTCACCGCGACGCACCTGAACCGACTGGGCGACATCCCCAAGGTCTTCGGGCACATCCACAAGGCGCAGGACCTGTACGGGGCGACCTACGCGGGCTCGATCTGTCGCATGGACTTCGGGGAGACCGAGGAGAAGCGCTTCCTCGTCGTGGCGTTCGACGACTTCTCGCCAGAGGCCCACTGGTCTCTCGAATCACACTCGATCGACTGCCCGCCGCGCTACCACGTCGACGGCACGCTCACTCGGGACGGCTTCGAGTGGCAGGCGACGAAAGGCCCGGGCGGCGCACTCGAGCAGGCGCCGGCGTCCTGGCGTGGCTCCGAAGTTCGCGTCAGGTACCGCTTCAACCAGTCTCAGCGCGGCGCGCTCGACCAGGCGCGCGTGCTCGCGGAGTTCGCCGAGGCCCTGCGCGTCGAGGTGGAGCCGATCGCGGTGCCAGACCGGCAGCTGCGCGCGCCGGCCGTCGCTGAGGCCCGCACGCTCGAGCAGAAGCTGGCAGCCTACCTGACCGTCGAGGAAGTCCCTGCCGCGCTGGTGGAGAAGCTCCGCGCGCTGGAGACCAGCGAAGGGGCGGCGCTGCTCACGCGGGTGCAGCAGGACCTGGCTGCGATCGAGGCCGGCGAGGAATCGATGGTGGCGGCATGAGCGCGCACACGCCAGGCCCCTACGAACTGCAGGGCGACGGCGCCATCGTGGCGCAGCTCGGCTCGAAGCGCACGGGCGTCATGCTCGTGACCGCTCCGCTGACGTCCGCACTCGTGCCGCTCACGCCAGAGGCCGTCGAGGCCAACGCGCACCTGCTGACGGCGGCGCCGCTGATGCTCTCGGCGCTTGAAGAGACGCTGGAGTACTTCGACGGCACGTCGTTCTGCGCCTGCCGAGGCAAGTGCGGCTGCATCGTCGGTTCGGTCCGCAACGCGGTGAAGGCCGCGAAAGGCGGTGCACAGTGAGCGCCACTTGTCGCTGTGGTTGCGGTAACCCAGTCCGAGTCGCTAGCAGAAGCGACAAGCGCGTCGGACACGTAAAGGGGCAACCAGTCAACTACGTGAGAGGGCACGGGCCCAGGCGTAACGGCGTTCGCTACATCGTCGACGCCGCCAGCGGATGTTGGAACTGGAACGGAGCGATCACAGCGGAGGGCTACGGTGGAATCATCCCGACACCGTCTGGTCTGAAGAGGCCTCATCGCGTGATGTACGAGGCCGCAAAGGGCCCCGTGCCAGCAGGGATGGACCTGGATCATCTATGCCGCAATCGCCGGTGCGTGAACCCAGACCATCTGGAACCAGTGACAGAGGCGGAGAACGTCCGTCGAGGCAAGAGCGCCAAGCTAACGGTCCAGTCCGTGCGGCTGATTCGAGAGGCTGCAGGTTCGAGATCGCGCCAGAAACTCGCTGCTGAGTACGGCGTATCCCCAAGCGCTATCTCGCTGGTTCTCAGGCGTAAGACCTGGGCGGAGGTGTAGTTGTGCGAATCGAACAGATCACTCTGCGAGGCTTCCTGCGCTTCCGCGACCAGGTGGCCATCGACCTGACGGCCATTCCCGAAGGGCTCGTCGCGATCGTCGGCAGCAACGGCGCCGGGAAGACGACCCTGCTCGAAGCCGCGCCAGCCGCGCTCTACCGCTCGTTCATGTCCCGCGGCGACCTCGTCGACTACGCGACCGGCCGTGACAGCTTCGTCGAGCTGCAGATCGCGGTGGAGGGGCAGGGCACCTACCGCGCCCGGGTGAACTGCGACGGTCCCAAGCGGGCCAGTGACGCCGTGCTCGAGCAGGTTGCCGCCAACGGCAGCCGCCGGGTGATGAACGACGGCAAGGTCAGCACCTACGACCAGGCCATCGCCCGGGTCTTCCCCTCGAAGGACGTGCTGCTGGCCAGCGCCTTCGCCGCGCAGTCCAAGACCGGCAGCTTCATCAGCCTGGACAAGAAGGGCCGCAAGCAGCTCTTCGCGCAGCTGCTCGGCATCGAGCGGTACGAGTCGATGAGCAGCACGGCCCGCCAGGCCGCGGCGTTTGTCGACCAGGCGCGCACACGGCTGCAGGCGCTGCGTGACGTCCTCGCGCAGGACACGTCTGACCGAGTCCTCCAGGAGATCCACACGGTGGCCAACGACCTGCAGGCTGAGGGCGGCCGGGCCGACCTGCGCCGCCGTACACTCGCCGGCGAGATCGCGCAGCTCGAGGCGCGGCTCGCCACCATGGCCGACGTCACCGCCGCGTATGCCAGCGCCACGCAGCGCATCCGGCAGATTCAGTCCGAGCTGGCCAGCCGACGCGTCGAGCGGAGCACGGTGGACCGTGACCTCGCCGGCGTGCGCGAGACGCTGACGAACGACCTGCGGCGTCTGTCTTCGAAGCGGGACGCCGACCTCACCTGGATCAGCGAGCAGACCCACGCGGCCACCGACCGCGCAGATCGGGAGACGCGTGACGCCGCGCTCCGTCGCGATGCCGACCAGGCCGCCGTCGCGAAGAAGCTGGCGGGCAACCAGCAGATCCTCGACATGGGGACGCGCATCCGTGGCGCCGTCGACCAGACGGTGGCGCTCGATCAGCGGATCCTTACGCTCGAGCACGAGGCCGCGGGGCTGCGGATGGCGTTGGACGAGCAGCTGAATGGGCTCTCCGCGCTCGACCGTCAGCTGGCCGGTCTGGAGACCGAACAGCAGCGGCTGGACCGGGCCCGTCAGGATGCCGCGCTGCTCGGCTCCGTGCCGTGCGGGGGAGCCGGGGAGTTCGCCCCCTGCCAGTTCCTGCGCAACGCCAAGGCGGCCGAGGCTCAGATCCCCGCCCTGGCTGAGACCGTCGCCACACGGCCGTCCCTGCAGCAGCAGGCGGCCACGGCGGCGGCGACCGTCGCGGGTGCGCGCGAGCAGCTGGCTACCTTTCACAAGCAGACGACCGAGCTGAAGCAGCAGCGGGAGGGGCTCACCAGCCTGACGAAGTACGTCGAGCCGCTGGCCGCCGCCGAGGCGCGCATCGCCGAGCTCGAAGCGCAGCAGGCCGCCATCGTCCGCGACTTCGACCAGGCCATTGCCGACGCGCACGCGCGACGGGCGCACCGGCATGAGGAGCTGCTGGCGCAGCGTCTCCAGGTAAGCGAGAACGCCGAGGGTGACATCCGCCTGCATCAGGAGCGGGCCGACGCGGCCCTGGCTACTTTGCAGCAGCGGGCCGCCGCGCTGGACCAGACCATCGCCAGCCTCGTGGCCGACCAGACACAGGCCGAGACCGACCTGACGGCCGCCGACGCCGACAACCAGACGGCCGTTCTGCTGCGTGCGCAGCTGCTCGAGCGCCGCGAGGAGTGGGACCGTCTGACCGGTGTCCTGGCCCGCGTCGACTCTGGCCGGCAGGAACTCCAGCGGCGCCGCGCGGAGGTGGACGCCAAGCGGGCCCGCCTCGTGGACGTCAACCGTCGGCTCCAGCGCCTCGACGATGAGCTGCTCGACTGGCAGACGCTGACGAAGGCCTTCAGCCGCGAGGGCCTGCCGGTCCTCGAAATCGACGCAGCTGGTCCGACCATCAGTGCGTACACCAACCAGCTCCTCGAGGTGTGCTTCGGGCCGCGGTTCTCCGTGGACCTGGTCACGCAGCAGGCCAAGGCGGACGGGAAGGGGATGAAGGAAGACTTCAGCATCCGCGTCCTCGACAACACCCGCGGCGGGGAAGCCCGCGACATCGCCGACCTCTCCGGTGGTGAGCAGGTCATCGTCGCCGAGGCGCTCAGCAACGCCATCTGCATCTACGTGAACACCCGCTCGTCGATGCCGGTGCGCACCTGCTGGCGCGACGAAACCACCGGCGCCCTGGACCCGGAGAACGCCTCGCGCTACATGGCGATGCTCCGCAAGGTGCAGGAGCTGGGCGGCTTCGCCCACATCCTGTTCATCAGCCACAACCCTGACGCGGCCGCGCAGGCGGACGCCCAGATTCAGCTCGTCGACGGCACCGCCAGCGTGGTCTTCCCGCCGTACGCGCATGCAGAGGCGGCGTGATGGGCTTTCTTGATTCGCTCAATCTCCCGACGCTCGCGGAAGTGAACGCCGCGCGCCGTGCCACGCCGAAGGGGGCTGAACCATCGCGCCTCCAGGTGAAAGAGGCCAAGCGGAAAGACGAGAGCAAGGACGAAGCCCGCTGGCGCAAAGAGGTGTGGAAGCGCGACGACGGGAAGTGCCGATGGTGCCGTCGGGAGGTGGTGAAGTCGCTCGAGCTGCGGGCTGACCGTGGCGAGTGCCATCACGTCTCTGGTCGTGTGGTGAAGGCCATCCGCTGGGACCGCCGCAACGGCCTGCTGGCCTGTGCGACGTGCCACGAACGCCTCACCGGCAAGGTTGCCGAGAAGCATGTCATTGAGTCGAAGCACACGTTCTCGGTCGATGGCATCCAGTACATCAACGCGGACAAACCCGTCCGCTTCACGAGGGTCGTCTGATGAACGAAGCACTGGCGAACGCCATCATCGAATTGGCGCGGTACGCCGTCATGGCCTACGCGATCAAGAACACGCGGGACGTGTTGATCCACGCCCTGGACAAGACCTCTGCCACGCCGACCGAGCAGTCCGTGCTCGATGCCGCGCGGGCTGGTCGCCTTGACCTGCACCAGCTTGCCCAGAAGGTTGAGGCCTGACCGTGGCGACCTCACAAGCCGACGGCTACGCGGACGACCTGCGCGACCGCGTGGTGGCCGAGATTGCCGCCGCGCTCGACCTGGACCTTGCCGAAGTCCTTCCCGGGTGCCGGCTGCACGACGACTACGGCTGCACGGTGCAGGACTTCGTCGACCTTCGCGCGGGCCTCGCGCTGGCGTTCTCGATCGTCATTCCCTGGCAGGTCGTCGACACCTGGAAGCAGGTCGCCGACGTCACCGCCTACATCGAGGGGCGCATGGCGCCCGAGCGGATCACGGGGTAGCCGATGTCCTGGTTGCGGATTGAAGACACGGTACCGCTGCACCCGAAGCATCTGAAGGCAGGCCCGGAGGCCTCCTGGCTGTGGGTCTGCGCCATCGCCTACTGCCAGCGGCAGCTCACGGAGGGCTACATCCCGGTCGAGGCGCTCCCGCTGCTCGGCGTACCGAAGAACCCCACGCGCTTGGCTGACCGTCTGGTCGAAGTCGGGCTGTTCGAGACCGCGGTTGGCGGCTACCAGGTGCACGACTATCTCGACTTCAACGCCTCGAAGGATGAGGCATTGGCGCGGCGCGAGGACCTGTCCCGGAAGCGGTCGGAGTCGGGGCGGATCGGTGGCCTTCGGTCTGGAGCAAAACGAAGCAAACAGGCCGAAGCAAACGAAGCAAACGCCGAAGCAAAGCCGAAGCAAGTTGCTTCAAGCAAGCCGAAGCAAAACGAAGCCCCATCCCATCCCAGTACTGACGATGTAAAGAACACATCGTCAGCGCCGCCGACGAAGCAAATCGCTGAACGCGTCGGCCGGCTGTTCCTGCACCGGTGGCAGCTCGAAGCGCTCATCGATGCGCTCGGCCCGCATGCGGAAAGCTTCGACCTCGACGTGTGGATCGACGGCCTGACCCGAAAAGCCGACGCCCAGGGGCTGACCTTCCCGACGAAGGAGTCTCGCTGGACGTGGGTCCAGTCCGAGCTGAAGGCCGAGATCGAGCGCCGCGGGCTGCCGGTGGCTGGTGCGACATCGGCGCCGAGCCGGCCGCGTGGCTGCAAGCACGAGCCTGCCTGCGCGGATGACGCGACCCACACGAAGCTCGACATGGCCGAGCGCCGGAGGGCGTCGTGAGCGAAAACTGGCAGCGGGCGCTTCCGCACAACCTCGAAGCGGAGCGAGCCGTGCTCGGCGCGGCGCTGCTCGACAACGAGCGGCTGGTCGAGGCCGTCGAGATCGTGCAGGCCGACGACTTCTTCCGCGCGGCGCATCGAACCCTCTTCGAACGGATGGTGGGGCTGCAGGCAAAGCGCCAGGCGTTCGACGTGGTCATGCTCAAGGACGACCTCGCCAGCGCCGGGAAGCTCGATGAGATTGGCGGGCCGGTCTACCTGGGCGAGATCCTCGACGGCATGTCGCGTAGTTCGAACGTGAAGCACTACGCGGCGATCGTGAAGGAGAAAGCTCAGCTCCGGACGCTCATCTACGCGGCGAACAAGATGCTGGCCCAGGCGTACGACGCGAGCGAGGAGGCCGACGAGGTGCTCGGCGCCGCGGAGCGCGCCATCCTCGGCCTTGCCGACCGGACCGTCTCGAAGGGCTTCGAGTCGATGCAGACGATCGCGACGCGGGGTCTGGATGTGCTCGAGCGCGCCTCGGCTACGCGCCAGGCGGTGTCAGGGGTGCCGTCCGGCTTCCCTGATCTGGACGACCTCACGCGCGGCTTTCAGCCCGGCACGCTGGTCACGGTCGCTGCCCGCCCGGGTATCGGGAAGAGCAGCTTCCTGATGAACGTGGCGCAGAACGTGGCGTTGGCCGGCTACTGCACGGGGTGCTTCTCGCTCGAGATGGAGAACGACGAGCTGTTCATCCGGCAGGTGGCGTCACGGGCGCACATCGACGGGCACCGGCTCGGGAGCGGCTACATCGGGGAGTCGGAGTGGGGCCGCATCACCCAGGCGATCGGCGAGCTGGCCGCGGCGCCGCTGTTCATCGACGAGACGCCGGCCGTCAGCATGTTCGAAGTGCGGTCGCGCGCGCGCCGGCTGAAGTCGGAGCACGGGCTGCGGCTGCTCGCGATCGACTACCTGCAGCTGATGGGCGCGCACGAGAAGCACAACAACCGGACGCTGGAGATCGGCGCGATCACGTCGGACCTGAAGAAGCTCGCGAAGGAGCTGAAGGTCCCGATCCTCCTGCTCTCGCAGTTGAGCCGTGACATCGAGAAGCGGGGCGGGCGGCCGAAGCTCTCCGACCTGCGCGACTCCGGGTCCATCGAGCAGGACTCGGACATCGTGATGTTCCTGTGGCGTCCAGAGACCCCCGACCCGAACGAGGACGACAACATGACCGAGCTGATCATCGCGAAGCACCGCGGCGGGCCGGTGGGGACGGTGAAGCTGTCCTGGTATGACCGCGAGACGCGCTTCGACCAGTACACGCGCTACGAACAGGCGCAGCCCCAGCGGCTGCCGGAGGTGCGCTGATGGACGCGCTTCAGGACCGTACGGGACCGTGCTGTGAGGCCTGCGACGACTCGGGCTGGCGCGCGAAGAGCTGCGACGGGACGCACACCGTCATCTGCGGGCGCCGGCGGGCGCATCTGCCGCACAACTTCGTGGTGCCGTGCGAGTGCCGCCCGATGAACCGCGTCTATCAGGACCGCGTCGCCAACAGCCGGAGGGTGGCATGAGGCTCACCGAGACGAAGCGCCGCGCCATCGTCGCGCTCTTCCTAGCCGGGTTCTCGTTCCGCGAGATCGGGCGGCTCTTCAAGCTGCCGCTGCTGGTCGTGGACAACGTCGTGCGTGACCACGCCAAGGCGACCCGGAGGCGGAAGTGAGCGCGCTGACCTTCACGGTGTGGGGTGTGGCTCAGCCGAAGGGCAGCGCGAAAGCGTTCGTGCCGAAGGGCTGGACCAGGGCCGTCGTCACTTCGGACAACCCGAAGAACAAGGGCTGGCAGCAGCTTGTCGCGGAGGCCTGCGGCCGCGCGAGGGATGAAGCCGGTGCGACCCTACTCGACGGGCCCGTGCGGCTGCGCGTGGCGTTCTACCTGCCGCGCCCGAAGTCGCTGCCGAAGCGGGTCGAGCACCACATCAAGAAGCCAGACCTCGACAAGTTGGTGCGCAGCGTCAAGGACGGTCTGACGCGCGTGGCCTGGCAGGACGACGCCCAGGTCGTCGACGTGAAAGCCATCAAGCGGTACGCGGACGCCGGCATCTCGCCGCACGCCGTCGTCGCCGTGGAACCGGTCTAGGACCAAGGAAGGAAGCCCGAATGCGGATGTTCAGTGCGGAGAAGACGCCGGTGTACTGCGAGGGCATTGCCCACCGGCTGGAGAAACGTCGCGGCGAGGATGTGAAGGTCGTCGACCTGACGCTCAAGGTAGCGCCGTTCACGCGCGAGCTGGCGTCGAGCCTCGACCAGGACGAGTACGGGTTCATCAAGCGCACGCTGTTCAGCGCGCACTCCGGCGAGCCCACGGGCGACATCAAGGCGGTGGAGTTCAACGCGCCGTCAGACCGCCAGCGGGTCGTCTGCTTCGCCTCGCCCGACACCGAGGTCCCGTCGATCGCGTTCGACCAGGTGCGCGTCATGAAGTTCCGCGCCAGGACCCAGAAGGACATTAGCGGGTGGTCGGTCTACCTGCACGTCACGTTCGGGCCGGTCGGCCGCGCCGAACTTGAGTACGTCAACGCCTGGTACACCGAGCAGCGCTTCCTGACGTTTGAGGCCGCCGAGCCGTCGCTCGACTTCGATGCTGAGGACGAGGGCAGCGACGCCGACGAGAAGGCGCGGCAGGAGGCGCGGCCGCTGCCGGAGTGGGACGACGACCCGAAGGGGGACTCACCGGCGACGGTCGACGCGAAGCGCGAGGTAGGCTCACGGCACAAGCTTCACAGCCACCAGGACAAGAAGAAGGGCGCCCGCCGTCGGAAGCCGGCCGTCGAGGACGAGGGAGCGGCTGAGGCGTGATGACGATCGCCGACCGGGCCGCGGCGTACTCGCGGACGTTCCCTGACCGTCCCCCGCTCCAGGTGGTGCAGGAGGGCGGGGCCGACGTGCTCTACGGGACGTGGCTCTGCGGGAACGACTATCGAACCCGGTCGGCGCTGTACGGGGCGTATCCCCATGGCTACCTCGAACGGGTCATGGCGCTGTTCCCAGCCGGAGGACATGTGCTGCATGCCTTCGCTGGCGCGCTGCCGCCCGGCCCGTATCGGAGGCTCGACCTGGTCGACCGCGTCGGGGCGCCTGACCCGCTGTTCCACTGCGCCAGCGTGTACGACGCGGCGACGGTGTTTGCGGACCTGCCGCTGTTCGACCTCGTCATCGCCGACCCGCCGTACTCGAAGGACGACGCTGAGCAGTACGGCACGCCGAGTGTGAACCGCGGCCGCGCGACCAGGGCGCTGGCCGCCGCCACGCGGGTGGGCGGTCACCTCGTCTGGCTCGACACCACCTGGCCAATGTTCCGCAAAGCCGAGTGGCGCACGGTCGGACGCATCGCGCTCATTCGCTCGACGAACCACCGCGTGCGGCTGGTCTCCATCTTCGAACGGGTGGCGTGACGCACATCTACCAGCCGACGCAGTGCCACACCTGCGGCGAGCCGTTGTCGGAAGTCTGGGAGGCGCTGGAGCCTCTCTCCGGCCTGCTGGTCAGCGAACTGACCTGCGGGTCGTGTGGTGACGGATACATCGGAACCCGGGTGCCGCCTGCGGGCGCATCCGCGAAAGGACACGAGATGAACGCGACCGAGACCGAGACCAGGCCGACACCGGCCGCCGCGCCCCACGAGGAGCGCTTCGCGCAGGTCCCGCTGCGAAGCCTCAGCGAGTCTCCGCTGAATCCTCGCAAGCATTTTGATCCGACCAAGCTGGCGGAATTGGCCGCCAGTATCGGTCAGCACGGCATCGTTGAGCCACTAGTGGTTCGAGAGCTTGGAGACGGCTACCAGATCGTCGCTGGCGCTCGGCGATTCCGCGCTGCAACGGCGGCCGGGCTCGAATCCGTTCCATGTGTCGTCAGGCACTACTCGGACGAAGACGTCATGGAACTGACAATCGTCGAGAATTGCCAGCGCGACGACCTGAGCCCGCTTGAGCAGGCACGCGGCTTCCGGCAGCTCCTGACCAGCAATCCGGACCGCTTCAGCGTCTCGGCCATCGCCGCGAAGGTCGGCATGTCGATGGCGTGGGTGTGGGACCGGATCAAGCTGCTCGACCTCATCCCTGAGGTTCAGACCCTGCTTGAACGGGGGCGCATCAGCGTCGGCCACGCGGTCGTCATCGCGCGCCAGAAGCCGGCTGACCAGGCGCGCATCATCGGCCTCGGCGAGGAGGACGGACGGGGCGGCCTGTGGCTTGAGGAGCGCGGACTGTTGGACGAGGTCGGAGAGGACGGCCCCGTCAGCTACAAGCCGCGCTCCATTCGCGAGATGGAGGGCTGGATCGCGGACCACATCCGGTTCGACGTGGCGCACATGGCCCAGGCGCAGCCGCTGGACTTCGAAGACGTAGCGGCGTCGGTGGAGGAAGCGGTGAGGGTGGCTGGCCCCTCTGCGGTTGTCGCCATCACCCATGACAACTGGGTGGACGAGGACCTGACGGAGTCAGGGGCGATCTACACCTGCGACGAGTGGAAGCTGGCCGACGGCAGCCCTGACGCGCCCGCCTGCCATGACGCGGTGCTCGGGATCGTCACGGTCGGGGCACGCCGGGGCCGGTCCTATGACGTGTGCGTGGCCAGCGACAAGTGCACGGTGCACTTCGCGGAACGCATCGCACGGCAGCGAGAGGCGGCGTCCCCGCGCGCGAAAGGCGGTGCCTCGGCGCCGTCGGCGACTGAGGAGGCATGGCAGCGCGAGCAGCAGGAGCGCCGGGACCGTGCGCTCCGGTGGGAAGCCGCGAAGCCCCACGTCCAGGCTGCGGCCATCGAGCAGGTCAAGACGTGGCGGGCGCTCACGCCGGCGCAGGTCGAGCACTTCGAGCAGGACGGGCAGATCCTGATCGACATCGCGCAGGTCAAGGAGGTGCTGGGTGATGCGTGGCACCAGTACCCGGTGACGGCGATGCTGGTGTCCGAGCTGGTTGGCTACAGCCCGGGCGCTGACAGCTATCTGGCGCAGGCGGCCGCGCTCGGCCTTGACGAGAAGCGGCTTCGGGCGGTGCTGGACGCGCATACGCCGAAGCCGGAACCGGTGAAGAAGGCCAAGAAGGCGAAGGGCCGCAAGTGAGCGCGCGCGCTCTACACCTCGCTGAGGGCCTGACCCTCCCGCTCGACACCGTCACGCAGACGATCGCGATCCTGGCCAAGCGGCGAGCGGGGAAGAGCTACACGATGCGTCGGCTCGCTGAGCAGCTCTTCAAGGCCAGTCAGCAGGTGGTCCTCGTCGACCCCAAGGGCGACCAGTGGGGCCTCCGGTCCGCGTCAGACGGGAAAGGCCCTGGCCTGCCGATCGTCATCCTCGGTGGTGAGCGCGGCGATGCGCCGCTCGACGTGCTCAGCGGTGAAGTCGTCGCGAAGCTCGTCGTGGAGGAGCGCGTCAGCGTCCTGTTGGACCTCTCGCTCTTCCGCAAGCGGGAAGTCGCGGTCTTCATGACGGACTTCCTCGAAAACCTCTACCGTCTGAAGGCGCGCGAGGTCTTCCGGACGCCGATGATGCTGATCGTCGACGAGGCGGATGCCATCGCCCCGCAGAAGCCGCAACCAGGCGAGGAGCGCATGCTCGGCGCGATCGAGGACATCGTGCGTCGAGGCGGGCAGCGCGGGATCGGCTGCGTCGTCGTCACCCAGCGCAGCGCCGTCCTGAACAAGAACGTCCTGACGCAGGCGCAGATCCTCGTCGCGCTCCGCACTATCGCCCCGCAGGACCTGAAAGCGATGAAGGAGTGGATCGACGTGCACGGCGAGGAAGCCCAGCGCCGCACGCTGATGGATTCGCTGCCGGCGCTGCCGATTGGCGACGCGTGGTTCTGGTCCCCGGGCTGGCCGACCGTCACCGGCATCTTCAAGCGCGTGCACGTCCTGCCGATCGAAACGTTCGATTCGGGGAAGTCGCCAGAGCCCGGGGCCAAGCCGGTCGAACCCAAGAACCTGGCCGATGTGGACCTCGACGCGATCCGCCGGCAGATGGCCGCCACCATCGAGAAGGCGAAGCAGGACGACCCGAAGGAACTCCGACGCCTGCTCGCGCAAGCATCAAAGGATGCCGCAGCAAAAGCCAAGCGTATCAGCGAGTTGGAGGCGACCACTTCCGGTTCTGCGCCAGTAAAAGAGGTGGTGGAAGTCTACGTTCCATTCATCCCTGACCTCGTGCGCGGGCAGGTCGGTGACATCACCGATGCGGTCGAGCGATTCCATCGAGAGATGAGTGAGGCACTCCGTCAGCACGGCCAGGACGTTGAGCGAGAGCTGCGCAACCTGTCCGGCATGCTGTCGACCATCCCTCGGACCGAGGCCCAAGAAGCGGTCACGGTAGCGGACGTGAAGGAGTTTGGCCGCCGCTTCGAGTCTGGCGGGCGAACGTCTGCGCCCACTGCAACCAAACCCGAAAGTCAGCGGGTTCCGTCAACCAGTGCGCCGTCACCCGGCCTCGGCAAGTGTGAGCGCGCGATTCTGACTGTCCTGGTGCAGATGGACGAGCCGCTCACGGCCGGACGGCTCACGCTGCTGACGCGGTACCGCTACTCGGGCGGCTTCAAGAACAGCCTGACCGCCCTGCGCACGGCCGGCTTCATCGTTGGCGAGAACACCGGGCTGATGAGCGTCACCGACGCGGGACGAGCGGCCATCGGTGAGGTGGAGCCGATGCCGACCGGGGCTGACCTCGCCGACTACTGGCTAGCGCATCCCTCGTTCGGCAAGTGCGAGCGGGCCATCCTCCGTTCGCTCCTGACCAAGCCGAGCGGCCTCACCGCTGACCAGTTGTGCACCGCGACCGGCTACCAGTACTCAGGTGGCTTCAAAAACTCCCTCACGACTCTTCGGACCGCCGGCGTGCTGGTCGGGAAGAACACTGAAGTCATGCGCGCCAGCGAGGAACTGTTTTCATGAACCCGTACACCTCTGTCATCACGTCGATGGAAGGCGAACTGCAGGAGTTGGACCAGCGGCGGGCGAAGTTGATCGCCGCGCTCGGGTCGCTGCGCGCACTCGATGGGTCACCAGTCGAACCTCCGACTCCAGCCGTTCCGGCGCCTGCCGCCACTCGCCCAGCTTCTTCCCATCGGTCATCCACGCGGCGCGCTGCGGTGGTGCCGGAGACGCTGACGGTCAGGCAGGACGCCATCGTCGAGGCGGTCCGAAAGGCCGGAAGCATCGCGCCTAGCGTACTGGCGGCACAGTGCGGGTACGACACGACGAGCGCGCTGCGTCATCACCTGACCCCGCTGCTGTCCGCTGGACTCGTTATCCAGCGTGGCAAGACCAGCGCCCTGCGGTTCTCGCTGCCAGCGCCGCCATCGACTACGCCGCGCACGGTCGCCCCAATGTTTGGCGGCGGCATGGGCGGCAAAGATAGCGACCTTGAGACCGTGTGGGACGGTTCGAAGGGCTCGCCCTCGCTCACCAGCGGCGTGGCAGGTATGGGCTCGTCGCTCTCCGGCACGCAGTACGAAGTGGGGCGGCGGCTCCGATGAGCACCGAGCCCTGCGGAAAGAAGCGCTTCGACTCGGAGCGCCAGGCGAAGCAGGCGCACGCGAACGCGAGCTACCGGATCCGCGCTTACCGCTGCGAGGACTGCCACGGCTGGCACGTCACGAACAGCGAGAAGCGCGCCTCTGGCAGCGTGAAGCACTACGGACAACGGGAGCGCTGGTGACACTCGACGCAGCCAGTGCCGGCGCCTGATGGCCGGACCGAGCCCGTGGGACTGCCTTGGGCGGCCCCGCGAGACAGAGACGCAGCGGGTTACGCGCGAGCTGCGTGACCTCGCAGACCGGATAGAGCAGGGCCGCCCGAGTGTCGAGGCCGCCCTGGTGTGGGTGATTCGCCTGGCGGCAGACGTCACCGTAGACCACGCAATTGAACTCGAGAAGGAGCAGCAACGACATGCGGAACAGAAGCGGAAAGCTCGCGGCCATGGTCCTCGGTGGCCTGCTGGTGGCGACGACAGCGATGGCCCAGAACAGTTTCCCTACCCCACCACCGACGAGTTACGACGACTACTTCAGGACCCTGACGCGTGACGCCTTCCAGCAGCTTCAGGTGGAGATCGGGACGCAGCGGTTCCGTCTGGACCTGTTGGCCACGAAGAAGGGCGCGAACGGCATGACGGCGCTGGAGTCCGTGAAGCTGTCGATCGCGGCGGCGACCCCGGCCGAGTGGGACGCGGAAGTCCGGAAGCAACTGCCCGCGAAG